>Ga0213837_1000408_pt1 | contig 48179 bp, 42 predicted proteins | sample SWPATP12_FD_160572 | JGI IMG/M metagenome (GOLD analysis project Ga0213837, IMG submission 160572) | Coastal seawater microbial communities from Marineland, Florida, United States - SWPA TP1 #2 | ecosystem: Environmental > Aquatic > Marine > Coastal | place: USA: Florida | collected 2016-08-06
AGAATGTGTAACCCACCGATAAGGTATACACCCAAGGATCTATTTCAATATCACTTACCTTTCCAGCAGCATCACCCACTTTGAAGGTTGCTTCGGTATCTATATCAATGAATCGAACCGATGCATTGACATGCCATTTGGTATCAATTTGGTAATCCATTCCCACCTGTGCTGACAAGCCAAATGAATTATCAAGCGAAAGGTCGCTTAAGCCAGCTGTTTCATTCGCACCTGTAAACTCTTCATCAAAGATAAAGGTATAGTTGATACCTGCACCAATGTACGGCTGAAACGCAGAGCTGGCATCATTAAAATAGTAGTTTGCGGTAAGCGTAGGTGGAAGGTGCGTGACTTCTCCAAGCTGGTTACCCGTCCCTAACGGGTCAGCAACAGAAAAATTCACATCGTGCTTAAAGGGCGTTGCGGCAAGCAGCTCAATATTAATATTGTCAGTAATAAAGTACGCTACGTTTAGACCTAGCTGAGTATCGTTATCGATATTAAGGGCAACGCCAAGATCAGTTCCACCCGCGACGATGTTAGAGGTAGATTCGTCAGGAGCAACGGTAGTAAGACCGCCACGAACAATCCAGTCGCCCTGCTGGTGAGCGCTAGCTAAAGGTGAGAGTGCAGCAAGAGTAAAGCAAAGTGCAGATGCAGATAAAAAGTGTTTGCGCATGATGTGTCTCTTTTGTGTTTAATTAAGATGGCGATACTTTACGCCTGTGGTTAAGAGAAACATTGATCCAGCGCAAGTTTGATAACTCACTGAAACACAGATGATATTCCACCTTGATGTAGATCAAAAAAACGCCGCATTAACATTAATACGGCGTTTTTTAGTCATTAAAGATGAAAGCTGCTATCGGCGGTCCGCGTAAGGATTTAAGCGCAGCCTTATTTAATAATTAATCACCAATCAGTAGGTTTTAACCAGTCTGTCAGCTTGGCTTCGGCGCTACCCGGTGCAGGTGTATAACAATACTCCCAGCGCGCGAGCGGCGGCATCGACATTAGAATTGATTCAGTACGCCCGCCGGTTTGCAGTCCAAATAAAGTGCCTCGGTCGAATACAAGGTTAAACTCAACGTAGCGGCCCCGGCGGTAAAGTTGGAAATCACGCTCTCTTTCGCCGAAATCGGTTTGCTTACGACGTTCAACAATAGGAACGTAAGCATCGATGAAGCCATTACCAACAGCCTGCATATATGCAAATGACTGTTCAAAGCCCCATTCATTCAGGTCGTCGAAGAATAAACCGCCCACTCCGCGAGTTTCATTGCGATGCTTTAAGTAAAAGTAGTCGTCGCACCACTTTTTGTACTTAGGGTAAACATCATCGCCAAACGGCTTACATAATTTTTTAGCAGTATCATGCCAGTGTAAAACGTCATCTTTAAACGGATAAAATGGCGTCAAGTCGAAGCCGCCGCCAAACCACCAGATAGGTGCTTCGCCCTCTTTTTCTGCAATAAAAAAGCGAACATTAGCATGTGACGTTGGGATATACGGGTTATGTGGATGAATAACGAGTGATACACCCATTGCTTGAAAGTTTCTTCCCGCAAGCTCAGGGCGATTAGCCGTTGCTGAAGCAGGCATTTGACTGCCAAACACATGAGAAAAGTTAACGCCGCCTTGTTCAATCACCGCACCATTTTTTAGTACTCGAGAACGGCCACCGCCACCTTCTTCTCGCTGCCAGCTGTCTTCAACAAACTGGCCCTTACCATCGGCAAGTTCAAGTGTTTGGCAAATGGTGTCTTGCAGCCCTAGTAAATAGCTTTTTACTTGTTCTATTACTTCAGCGGCATTTTTACCGTCCAGTAATTCTGCTGATGTCATGCTCTTATTACCTCTGCTGTGTCACCATCGCGAATGGTACTGGGTTTAGTTGCACCGCCTACTTCCCCTTCGACATAGAAGACGGAATCAGCGAATACGGCTTTTGCTTCTTCAGTGGTGATGGCTGGCGGTTGGCCGGTCAGGTTAGCGCTTGTAGAAACTAACGGTTTACCTAACTTGTTGCACAATTCCACTACTACAGGGTGATTAGTTACGCGCACCGCTATTTTACTATGCTTGCCGGTTAACCAAACTGGCGCAGATGACGACTTAGGTAATAGCCAAGTATTAGGGCCTGGCCAGCTCGAAAAAATATCGGTGCGTCTGTCAGGGCGAATGGCGTTATCGTTAACATAAGGCAGTAGCTGACTGTAGTTTGCAGCAATCAAGATCACGCCCTTTTCTACCGGTCGCTGTTTTATCTCTAACAGCGCATTTACAGCGGCTTCATTGTCGGGGTCACATCCGATGCCCATTACCGCTTCGGTTGGATAAACGATTAAACTGCCAGCTTGGAATGCGGCAACAACAGGGTCTACTTCAGGTGAGTTAGCCTCAACGGGGGTAAACGTGTTTACGTTCCCATTTTGGATATCAGACATGGTTTTAATCTCTACGTATAGTTCTTCGTATAGTTGTTCGTATAATTACTTTTTATAGCCGCAAGCCGGCTGAGGACACTGTAACTGCCCCTTTTTGTCTATCAATACTCCCCAACCGCAGTCTGGGCAGCTTTCATTAACCGGCGTGAAATTTAGCACATATCGACATTGTGGATAATGGTTGCACGCAAAAAACTGTTTGCCGTATTTGTTAGTACGCGAGATTAGATGCCCTTTCTTACACTTTGGACAATCCACCAAAGTATCTTCTTTTTCTTTAATGGGCTCTATGTGATGGCATGAAGGAAAATTGGTACAGCCGATAAACATGCCAAACCGCCCTTTCTTTATTGCTAAGTCGGATGCGCATTCAGGGCAGGCTACACCGTCTAAGGTTTTCAGTATGGTGGTTTGTTTATCGTGAAGTGGCTTACTAAAGCTACATTCCGGATAGCCCGTACACCCGATAAAAGGGCCGGATTTACTGTTCTTTATATGAAGAGGTTTACCGCACTCGGGGCAATCTCCGAAATTATCATCGAGAGCATGCTCGTGCGCTGAAAAGAGTGAATGGTCTATTTTAGACATGTATTGGACGTTAAGGCCTTAAACGCGCTGTAATTTCACAGCGCATTTTTAAGTAAAGATTCAAATACCAGTGACTACAACTGCATTAATGCAGAACACCATCTGGCTCTTCGAACAAAAGATCTTCCATTTGTGCGTAGGCTTTCTCTTTGCCAGGTACGTTGAATAGTACCATTAGCACCACCCACTTCAGGTCTTCCAAGCAAAATTCATTGGAATCAATTTCCATAACGCGATCTATAACCATTTCGCGTGTGGAGGCATCCAACACATTAACCTGTTCTAAGAACATAAGAAAACCGCGACATTCCACATCTAAACGCATTTGTTCTTCATGCGTGTAAATACGGCTTAAGCTAGTGCTAATACCTTTGCAAAAGTACGGTTTGATGTCCGTCTCTTGCAGTGCCGCTAACTTTTCTAACCATGCGAGGGCTTTATAAATCTCATCGTGATGAAATCCTGCGCGCACAAGCTCTTCCGTTAACTCGTCTTGGTCAACACGAATTTCCGTTTCACTGTGAATGAAGTTTTCAAACAGATACATGAGGATATCGAACATATTATTTTCCCCTCAATTTAACGTAACCACCAGGGACAGCGGCCACTAAACCACGCAACTCATATTCTAATAATGATGCCATTGCTTGCGATACAGATAAGGCATTGCGCTGGGCTATGACATCAATAGCGGTGATGTCATAATCCACACTAGCTAATAATTTATCGGTTGCCAAGCTATTCGCTGTACTTTTTTCGTTTTGCTCGTCAACATTCAAGCCTAGTTGTTCAGGCTGAACGCCAACTTCATCTAGAATATCGCTTATATTTGTTACTAATTTGGCGCCCTGTTGGATTAACCAGTGGCAACCTTCAGCGTAAGCGTTAGCGATATTGCCTGGCACAGCGAATACTTCTCGCCCCATATCTGCGGCCAAATTCGCAGTTATCAAGGTGCCACTCTTAATTTTTGCCTCTACCACTAAGGTTCCGAGGGATAACGCTGCGATAATTCGATTTCGCCTTGGAAAATGCCAAGGCTTAGGTCCCTGCCCCGGAAAAAACTCTGTAACGGTGACACCTCCGTCATTGTTGATAGCTTCATAGAGCTTACTATTTTTAGCCGGATATACCTTTTCAGGCCCCGTACCCATTACCGCAATGGTTCCGGTGCTACCAGACAGGGCGCCTTGGTGTGCGGCGCTATCAATGCCCATGGCAAGGCCGCTCGTCACTACAACTCCGCTACTAGATAACCCATAAGCAATGTCGGTTGCGGTACGCTTACCCTGAAGGCTGGCCCTTCTGCTTCCCACTATAGCAATCTGTGGTTTTTGAAATAGCGCTTTGTTTCCCGTGGCAAATAGCGCGAGGGGCGGACTATCCAATTGCTTAAGTAATTCTGGATAGTGAGGCGATGACAACGGCACGATGTGTCTATTGTCGCTCGCTTGCAGCCAGTTTATTGCTGCATCAATAAGAGGCGGTGAAATGTTGTTAGTGAGTTGTTTAACCTCGTTAGGCAGCGTAGACGCGTTGCTGCCTAAATCGACAGTAGAAAGTTGATATTTTTTGAGAGCCTGTAGCCATAGTTTAGGTGAAACACGCTGAGCGGAAGCCAGCGCAATCCATGCTAATGTTTCGCTGTCTAACTGAGAAGATTGTGGTGCCATTATCGCTCCTAATGCGAGCGACAATGAACCATGCAACGCTTAGGGCTTTGCGACAATAAAGCCGCGCTTTATCCCTTTGTTCGCTCGCGTTATTAATCCGTAACTTGCCGCATCAAATGTTTTAAACACAACAACTTCACCTACTTTAAGCGCGGGTTGCGATACTGTATCGATAAACCACTCACCACCAGTGTTAGCGCCGGGTTCATCTACATAGCGTGGACTTTCTTCGTCAATAATGGCTGGACCTTGTGAGTAAAGCCCTAGGACCGTACCTGGCGCTACTTCCATACTGCCTAAATCAAGAATGACAACGTCGTATTTGCCAAGTAAATCGTGATCATGCAAATCTCCAACTATTGCGCCTCGCTGCGAAGTAGCCGGAACAAGTTCAAAGCCTTCAGGATGTTCAAATCCACCCGCCATTAACTTATCACCGCGCTTAGCTTCTTGGTTCGCATCGTCGATGAAAAGCAACATCGTGTTGCTACCTTCATCTTTTTCCACTAGTGAAGCTGTTGAAACATGGGTAACTTGAATACCAAGGATTTCCCCATCAAGATTTCTAATCGTAGCGTGCTTTCTTACTACTCTGTACTGATCGTCGGTACTGAATTGTTGCTGGCTTAACACAAAATCATCAGACGCAAACCTTACGTTTCCATCCTGATTACCCAGCAATTTAGGTAGCGAAGCATAGCTTTCCTCGTCTAGCAGCATATGTTGTCTAATGAATGGAGAGATAGTTGTCCACGACAACACATCAACAGGCTTCGGTTTTACTCGCTTATCGGTAGCCGGAGAAAGCTTATAGGAAGGCTTGTCGCGCTTTACACTTAATACAGGCTGCCCATCAACATACCCAACGACGATAACATCGCCCGGGTAAATAAGGTGTGGATTGTCGATTTGGGTGTTGGTTCGCCATAATTCAGGCCAGAGCCAAGGCTCATTGAGAAAAACGTTAGCGATTGCCCATAGCGTGTCCCCACGCTTTACTGTGTAGGTTTCTGGCGCGCTCTCTTTTAGCTGCAGCGCAAAGGTAGGCAAAGAAAGCAGTACACCTAAGATAAACAATGCTGCACGACGCGCGTAAATCAATCGCTTTTTCAAATTAACCACCTGCAAATTATTCACTGTCACTCATTGTTGATTTTTCAGACAATAGCACTATATCGGCATAACTAGGTATTCTAATAGAGTTTCGGTAAAAAACTGCACGAAACAGCCCGATATACGTTAGAATAGTAACTTAATAAGCACTGTAAAGTGTGCTGGCAATTAGATCGTATATGAATTTATACAGCGAAAAGGTGAAGTAAGCGAGAAATGGCAATTTTAGACGTATTAAGTTTTCCTGATGAACGTCTTCGCACGGTAGCTAAGCCGGTTGAAGAGGTTAACGACGAAATTAAACAATTGGTATCGGACATGTTCGAAACCATGAAAGACGAGAACGGTATTGGCCTTGCTGCAACGCAAGTTAACCGCCACGTTCAAGTTGTTGTAATGGACGTATCGGAAGATCAAAACGAGCCACGCGTATTTATTAACCCTGAAATCATTCGTAAAGATGGCTCCACGATTAGCGAAGAAGGCTGTTTATCAGTGCCGGGTAATTACGCGAAAGTTGAGCGCGCCGAATCAATTACCGTAAAAGCGCTAGATCAAAATGGCGAAAGCTTTGAGTTGGATGCAGAAGGTTTGTTAGCGATTTGTATTCAGCACGAGCTGGATCATCTAAAAGGCAAATTGTTTATTGATTACCTTTCACCGCTTAAGCGCCAACGTATTCGTAAAAAGCTTGAGAAAGAAGCGCGTCTTGCTGCAAAAGCCTAAGGAATAACGTGACAACTCCATTGAAAGTGATTTTTGCCGGTACTCCGGATTTTGCAGCTAAACATCTATCAGCGTTACTCGAGAGCGAGCACGAAGTCATTGCTGTTTACACTCAGCCTGATAGACCCGCAGGGCGAGGTAAAAAGCTTACCGCCAGTCCGGTTAAAGTATTAGCAGAAGAAAACGCCATTCCAGTTTACCAGCCTCAGTCGCTTAAAGCTCAAGACGCTCAGGAAGAATTAGCCTCGCTCAATGCCGATTTAATGGTAGTTGTCGCTTACGGACTGATACTGCCTACCGCGGTGTTAAATGCACCTAAGCTAGGGTGCATTAACGTGCACGGCTCTATTCTGCCTAAGTGGCGAGGCGCGGCACCAATACAGCGTTCAATCTGGGCGGGTGACGCTGAGACCGGCGTAACCATAATGCAAATGGACGAAGGTTTAGATACGGGTGACATGCTTCACATAGCAACATTACCTATTACCTCTGAAGATACCAGCGCCACCTTATATGAAAAGCTAGCAGAGCTAGGACCACAAGCGTTGGTTGAGGTCGTTAATGAATTTGATCGTTACACGCCCACCAAACAAGACGACTCTCAAGCGACCTACGCGAAAAAGCTATCAAAAGAAGAAGCCCTTATCAATTGGGCAGATGATGCTGAGCAAATAGAGCGAAATATCCGCGCCTTCAATCCTTGGCCTGTAGCGTGGATGCAGGTCGAAGATCAGAATGTAAAGGTATGGTCTGCTAACGTTGTTCCGTTAAATAAAAATGTAACGCCAGGTACGGTAATCGGTGCCAATAAAGAAGGCATTACTATCGCTACAGGGCGCGATGCGCTTTGCATAACATCACTTCAAATTCCAGGTAAAAAGGCGCTTCCAGCGTCAGACGTTATCAATGCTCGCCAAACGTGGTTTGAAGTGGGCCGTTGTCTGACACAAGCGGACTAAACGTGAAACCATTACCCCTTCCCAAACAAAAGAACCTGCGCGCAGATTGCGCGTGGGTCATCTACCAAATTTTAGAACAAGGCAAGTCATCTCGTGAGTGCTTAGAGCGCGTTCAGCGCAGACACAACGCCAAAGATAACGCATGGATTCAAGAGATGTCACTAGGGGTAATGCGTCGCCTTCCCCTTTTACAGCACTGGCTGCGCTCTTTGTTGGATAGGCCTCTAAAAGGCAACAAAAAAGTCATAGAACATCTTATTCTTCTTGGTTTGTACCAGCTTAATTTTTCCCGTGTTAGCAACCACGCCGCCGTTGGCGAAACCGTCGCCGCAGCATCTTATTTAAATGCCGCAGGGTTAAAAGGGTTAGTTAATGCGGTACTGCGTAATTTTCAGCGAGAAAACCTTGCAGGCAAACCTGTAGACGACGCCATCATAAACAGCGGCTTACCAAAGTGGTTGTTTAAGGCAATAGAGAACGCCTATGGTGACGACGCCGAGCAGGTTCGTAACGAAACGAATGCCATGGCCCCCATTTGGCTTCGCGTAAATAAGTTGCAAACATCGTTGGTAGCATTTACTCAGGCGTTAGATAAAGCAGGGGTTGAATATACCCTTAGCGCAAACCATGCTGATGCCGTAATTCTGACTAAGCGAGAAGACATTACTGCCCTGCCTGGTTTTGAAAAAGGTCACTTTGCGGTACAAGATGGGGCAGCGCAATTAGCTGCGCATTACCTAAAGCCTCAAGCGAACGAACGCATTCTAGACTGTTGCGCCGCACCAGGCGGAAAAACAGGGCACATTGTTGAGTCTGCACCTGATACACAATACGTATTAGCGCTTGATGCTGATGCTACACGCCTAAAACGGGTAGAAGAAAACATGACTCGCCTTAAGCACACTGTCGATATCAAGCAAGGTGATGCAGCTAATCCTAATACCTGGTGGGACGGAAAGCCCTTCGACAGAATATTACTGGATGCCCCCTGCTCTGCTACCGGCGTGATTCGACGTCACCCAGATATTCGCTGGCTTCGAAAAGCCAATGACATCCACAACTTAGCACAGCTTCAACGCCGCATTTTAGATACGCTCTGGGGCTTGTTAAAACCAGGCGGCACGCTGCTTTATGCAACATGTTCTATTTTGCCAAAAGAGAACATGGCGCAAATACAGCAGTTCCTCGCCGACACTCCAGATGCCTCGTTATCGCCCATAGTGAAAACAGAAACCGTTGATAAACCAGGGCGCCAGATAACGCCTGGTGAGCAACAAATGGATGGTTTCTACTATGCGAGGCTGGTAAAGTCATCAGACTGAGTTCAATAGTTGTGCAACGTCACAAGTTTAAGACCTGCACGAATATGAAGGCAAAATAATAACGATGAAGATCATCATTTTAGGGGCCGGCCAAGTAGGCGGAACACTTGCTGAAAACCTAGTAGGTGAAAATAACGAAATAACGGTTATTGACTCTGACCCCACTATATTGCGCGCACTTCAAGACCGCCTTGATTTACAAGTAGTAACCGGCGTGGGTTCACACCCTGACGTGTTGCGTAAGGCCGGTGCGGAAGATGCAGATATGCTGATTGCCGTAACCAATAGTGATGAAAGCAATATGTTGGCCTGTCAGGTGGCCTACAGCCTATTTAAAACACCCACAAAAATCGCTCGCGTGCGCTCTGAACAGTACATCATTTACCAAGAGCAGCTATATAAGCAGCAAGACATTCCCGTTGACCACATTATCGCTCCTGAGCAGTTGGTAACTAAGGCCATCAAACGTCTTATTGACTACCCGGGTGCACTTCAGGTGGTTGAGTTTGCTGAAGGCAAGGCCAGCCTTGTTGCGGTTAAAGCCTATTACGGTGGCTTATTGGTAGGCCACGCGTTATCTGCGCTTAAAGACCACATGCCTAACGTTGAAACCCGGGTTGCTGCCATTTACCGACGCGGCCGCCCTATTCGCCCGTTAGGTACCACGGTTATTGAGGCCGATGATGAAGTGTTCTTTATTGCCGCTACCAAGCACATTCGCGCAGTAATGAGTGAGCTTCAAAAGCTCGAATCAAGCTACAAACGAATTATGATAGCCGGTGGTGGCTTGATTGGCGCAGGCCTTGCGAAAAAGTTAGAGCACAATCATAACGTTAAGCTTATTGAATACAGCCCAGAAAGGGCCAAATATTTATCTGCGAACTTAGATAAAACCATTGTATTTAGCGGTGACGCGTCTGACCCTGAATTGCTAAGTGAAGAAAACATCGAGCAAGTTGACGCTTTCATAGCCGTTACCAACGACGATGAAGCGAATATTATGTCAGCCATGCTGGCAAAGCGTATGGGTGCACAAAAAGCCATGGTGCTTATCCAGCGAAGTGCTTATGTGGACTTGGTGCAAGGCGGTGAGATAGATATCGCGTTTTCACCTCAACAAGCCACTATTTCGGCGCTACTGACTCACGTACGTCGCGGTGACATTGTAAACGTGTACTCCTTACGACGAGGTGCTGCCGAGGCTATTGAAGCGATAGCGCACGGCGATGAAAATACCTCTAAGGTGGTTGGCAAACAAATAGGCGATATTAAATTACCGCCAGGCACCACGATTGGCGCTATTGTTCGAGACGATCAGGTGATTATTGCTCACAGCGATACCAAGATTGAAGCAAACGATCATGTAATTTTGTTCTTGGTTGATAAGAAGTACATCAACGACGTGGAAAAGCTGTTCCAACCCAGCGCATTTTTCTTTGGCTAGCGCTTTTGCAAAGCGTCATAGGTGCCGCAAGATTAAAAGTTGAAGACATAAAAATAAAGGGCGATATTTATCGCCCTTTTTTTTAGCTCGTATCAAAACTACCGGTTTATTTGTTAACTGCGCCAGAACGTTGGTGAGAACAAGACCAGCAATGAGAAGACCTCTAGTCGCCCAAATACCATGGCAATCACCAGTATCCATTTGCCTGCGTCAGTAACATCAGCATAGTTGGCCGCTACGCTGCCCAATCCCGGACCTAAGTTATTCAGCATGGCCGCAGTAGCGGTAAAGGCGCTTAGGTTATCTAAACCCGTGGCAATCAAGCCTATCATAATGATAACAAACACCACTGCATAAGCTGAAAAGAACCCCCATACGGCCTCTACTACTCTGTCAGGCATGGCACGGTCGCCAAACTTAACGCTGTATACTGCTTTCGGGTGAATTAGCCTATCAACCTCACGCTTGCCTTGTAGAAACAGTAGGCACACGCGTACTACTTTTAAGCCCCCACCCGTGGAACTTGCGCACCCGCCGATAAAGCTTGAAAAAATAAGCATAATAGGGAGGAATGCCGGCCAGACTGAAAAATCAGTGGTTGCAAACCCTGCTGTGGTACTAATAGATACCGCTTGGATCATAGCTTGATCTAAAGCCTGCTCTGCCGAGCTATAGTAGCCTGATAGTGTAAGTACTAAGAAACAAATCCCGATGAGTGAGGCTTGAATGATAAAGAACGCCTTAAACTCTGGATCGTTAAAATAGCCTTTAACCGAACGAGAGCTCACCGCCGCATAGTGTAATGAGAAGTTTAACGCAGCAATAAGCAAAAACACGGTACACACCACGTTTACCATAGGACTATTAAAATAGCCTAAGCTGGCGTCGTGGTTCGAAAAGCCACCAATAGCAACCGTTGAGAAAGAATGGCAAATCGCATCAAAAACATTCATTCCCGCAAGCCAGTATGCACCGGCACATGCAATGGTTATGGATAGGTAGATGTACCACAAATGCTTTGCCGTATCGGCAATACGCGGAGTCATTTTATTATCTTTAACTGGGCCAGGAGTTTCTGCCCGATAAAGCTGCATGCCCCCTACTCCAAGGATAGGTAAAATGGCAACTGCGAGTACGATGATACCCATGCCGCCTAACCACTGAAGTTGTTGACGGTAAAACTGTACTGAGTGAGGAAGAAAATCTATCCCCTCGATAACCGTAGCTCCCGTTGTAGTCAGGCCAGAAAATGACTCAAAGAAAGCATCGGTTACCGTCATGCTTGGTTGCTCTAGCAAGATAAGTGGAATTGCCCCCACGCTTGCTAGTACTGACCAAAACAACGCAACAATCAGAAACCCTTCTCGTGCTCTTAAGTCATTTTTCTGCTGACGGTTGGGATACCACAATGCCATACCGCCGATGACACAAAATATAAATGCGAGGATAAAAGGCAGACCACTGCCATCTTGATAAATCAACGACACGATAGCGGGAGGGATCATGGTTACGCTAAAAAGCGCAATTAATAACCCAAGTATTCGTATGATGGCACGGTAGTGCATTGTTTGTTATGCCTTTATTTTTATAGTGCGCATAAGGACTACTGAGCCCTAGTTACAATGTGCTTTTTGATATGGTTTCAAAAAGCGAATCTATCTACGTGAAACAAGGTAGATGAAATCCTATACGTTACGCATAGGGTTTTGATTATAGGACTATAATGAACAAGGGGAAACCTTTGTCTCCCCACTACATTAGGCTAATTACACATAAAGGCACCTGATCTTTTCACTAGGAAAAAACCAACCACTTTTATTTTTTTAGTTTTCTATTTCATAGCAAGCACGGTTTTGACCATCTGAGTAATACTCGCATTGGCTTCACTAATGCTTTGCGCCAGCATATACGCAGGTGTAGTAACAAGCTTTGCGTCATTATCAACAACCACCTCATCAACTGGGCACTCTACATGCGTGGCTCCTAAGGCATTCAACCCACCAGCCGTGGCTTCGTCATTGCCAATGGTCAGTTTAGTTTTGTTGCCATACACTTTTGCTGCTAGCGCAGGTGCAATACACGCATACGCTGCGGGCTTTTTAGCTTGTGCAAAGGCTTTGCACACTGTCAGCACCTCTTCGTTAAAGGTACAATTTTCACCGTCTACAGCGAACGTGCACAGGTTCTTCGCAGCGCCAAAGCCACCAGGTAAAATAAGTGTGTCAAAAGCAGTTACGTCGCACTCAGTCACGGGTTTTATATCACCTCGGGCAATACGGGCCGATTCTACTAACACATTTCGGGTTTCACCTTCTGATACCTCACCGGTTAAGTGATTGACTACATGCAGTTGGTTTACATCTGGAGCAAAACACTGGTAAGACGCACCTTCTTGCTCAATGGCTAAAAGTGTCAATACCGCTTCGTGTAACTCAGCCCCGTCAAACACACCACTACCACTTAAAATAACGGCTACTTGTTTCATATTGTCCTCCTAGACGCTATGCCATCTACTTATTCAAAATTTGGCTATTAAACACACAACTGTTCAAAAAAAGTTCTTAATAATACGTGTATACATTGTTAATGGTTATGCTACATTACTTGACCAACTTGGTTAAACCAAAAATAAACGTACACCAAGTTATCCACATAAAATGGAATGGTAAGTAGCAGGTACGCTGTTTTCACACCTAAGTTTCATTCCCTTATTTTTCTTGATTTGAAAGGTGATCTTTAACTTGACAAAGATCATCCGGATCACTGTGCCCAAAATTTTAGATCACAAAGTTATCCACAGGCGAAATGCGATCCGCTATCGACCTTAATGTTCCTTCATGATATGGCGATCTGCCCTAGCCTGTGGCATCCTTGCGCTCATATTCTCTATTGGAAAATCGCCATCTATGCCTGATTCTAAAAAGCCTCCATTTATTCTTGTCGATGGATCGTCATATCTTTTTCGTGCCTTTCACGGTTTACCACCATTAACCAACTCAAAAGGCCAAGACACCGGTGCTATTTATGGTGTTGTGAACATGCTTAAAAGCTTGATCAAACAATACAACCCGACGCATATGGCGGTGATTTTTGATGCTAAAGGCAAGACCTTTCGCGATGACATCTATAAAGAGTACAAAGCGAACCGTCCTCCGATGCCGGATGAGCTAAGAAGCCAAATCGAACCGTTGCACGCCATCATTAAGGCAATGGGATTACCTGTTATTGTTGAATCGGGTGTAGAAGCTGATGACGTGATTGGCACGTTAGCCAAACACGCCACAGAAAAAGGTATTGATACCCTTATCAGCACCGGCGATAAAGACATGGCGCAACTAGTAAATGAACATGTCACCTTAATCAACACCATGACAAACCAACTGATGGATGTCGAAGGTGTAAATACGAAGTTTGGTATTCCACCGGAGCTTGTGATCGACTTCCTTGCGCTTAAGGGCGATAAAGTCGATAACATCCCAGGTGTACCTGGTGTAGGTGATAAAAGTGCTCAAGCCTTGTTAAACGGTATTGGCGGTATCGACGACATATATAAGAACCTGGATAAAATTGCAGATCTGTCGTTTAGAGGCAGTAAGTCGATGGCGGCTAAAATGCAGGAATACGAAGAGCAAGCTCGGCTTTCTTATACCCTAGCTACTATCAGCATCGATCTTGACCTTGACTATGATGTCGAAGCTCTTATGCCTTGCCAAGCCGATAACGAACAACTTCGCGATCTGTTTGCCGAATACGAGTTCAAACGCTGGCATGCAGAAGTAAGCGCGCTAATAGCCGGCGGAGATACCTCTGGTGCCAATGCAAACACCAACGAAGAAAAGAGCGATAGCGCAGAAGAGAGCGAACAAAGTGAATCGGTAGAGATAGATAAGTCGAAGTATGAGACAGTGCTTGAAGAGGAACGCTTTAATGCGTGGGTCGCGAAGCTAGAAAAAGCCGAGCTAATCGCTTTTGATACCGAGACAACCAGCCTTAACTACATGGATGCGGAGTTAGTTGGTGTTTCATTTTGTATAGAGGAAGGTGAAGCAGCTTATGTGCCTGTTGCTCACGATTACCCAGATGCACCCGCCCAGCTATCACGAGAATTCGTATTAGACGCATTAAAACCTATTTTAGAATCGGACACCGTGATCAAAGTAGGTCAACACATAAAATACGACAAAAACGTATTAGCGAACTATGACATTACCTTAAACGGCATTGGCTTTGACACCATGCTTGAGAGCTATGTACTAAACAGTACCGCGCAGCGCCATGATATGGACTCACTTGCCCTAGCCTACCTTGGTCATAAAACTATTCACTTCGAAGAGATTGCGGGTAAAGGCGCAAAGCAGCTAACGTTTAATCAAATTAGCCTTGAAGAAGCTGGGCCTTATGCCGCAGAAGATGCTGATATCACGCTTCGCTTACACAACGCTATTTGGACGAAGTTGAAAGAAATTCCTGAGCTTAAAAATCTATTGATAGATGTTGAGGTTCCCCTAGCCTGTGTACTTTCTCGTATGGAACAGGAAGGTGTATTGATAGACAGCCAAAGGCTGCGTCAGCAAAGCCAGGATCTTGCCACCCGGATTGCCGAGCTTGAAAGTGAAGTACATGAGGAAGCTGGCGAGCCATTCAACTTAGGTTCTACTAAACAGCTTCAACATGTCTTGTTCGAAAAAATGTCGCTACCGATCATAAAGAAAACGCCTAAAGGGGCGCCGTCTACTTCTGAGGACGTACTGCAAGAACTTGCGCTTGAGTACCCGTTGCCGAAGAAGATCATGGAATACCGTGGCCTAACCAAGCTAAAGAATACCTACACGGATAAACTTCCTAAGATGATCAATCATCGTACGGGTCGAGTGCATACTTCTTATCACCAAGCAGTAACCGCCACGGGACGACTCTCTTCCACCGATCCTAACTTACAGAACATCCCTATCCGAAATGAGGAAGGTCGCCGCGTACGTCAGGCATTTGTACCAAGAGAAGGAAATAAGTTCGTCGCTGCCGACTACTCGCAAATTGAATTGCGAATAATGGCTCACCTTTCGGGTGATAAGGGTCTATTAGACGCCTTTGCACATGGCAAAGATATTCATAAAGCTACAGCGTCTGAAGTGTTTGGTGTTCCACTAGATGAAGTAACCACTGAACAGCGTCGCAGTGCAAAAGCGATTAACTTTGGCTTAATTTACGGTATGAGTGCCTTTGGGTTGTCGAAGCAACTTAATATTCCACGTAATGAAGCACAGAAATATATGGATCTTTACTTCGAACGCTACCCAGGCGTGCTTGAGTACATGGATTCAACACGTGAGAGCGCGAAAGAAAAAGGTTATGTAGAAACCGTATTTGGTCGCAGACTTTATTTGCCTGATATTAAAGCCAGTAATGGTGCACGTAGAAAAGGCGCAGAGCGCGCAGCGATAAACGCGCCTATGCAAGGCACAGCGGCAGACATTATTAAGATGGCGATGATCAAAGTTGATGACTGGATTAGAAAAAATGCATCTGATGATGTGACAATGATGATGCAGGTGCACGATGAATTAGTTTTTGAAATAAAAGAAGACAAAGTGGAAACCTATGTCTCTACTATTACTGCTCTTATGGAAAGCGCAGCTACGCTAAATGTTCCGCTGGTTGTTGAGGCTGGTGTGGGCGAAAACTGGGATGAAGCGCACTAGTTTGGTAATTAGATTACAGTTTTTACATTAAAAGGCGCGTTATATTCATTAAATTTGGTAATTTAATTACATAACACCCTTGCCTTTTCTGTGCTTTGTTGTAATATTACACATGTAGGGTACAGAGGTGAGAAAGCTGTTTTCAAACCTTTGCTTTAACCCCGACAGTTTTGTCGGGGTTTTTTTATATCTGCGGAAAATAAATAATTCATAAATATCAATAACTTAAAAAATAAAGCGAATTTTATTTTAATTTTTCTGAACTTCTCTATTTATCACGACTCTATATCTACGGTTTTTATGTGTTTTCTCTCAGTTTACGCCTCGCTCTATGCGGGGCGTTCTTTTTTCTAACACCCATCATACCTATCCATCGGGCACGTCAGATAAGCACAAACGGTAAGGGTGAATTGCGCTACTGTACTTCGCTATCAGACTCTTCTGTGTCGTCTTGTTTATCTAAGCCAAACCACGTATCCAAAATACGCTCTAATTCGGGTAACCCGTGCTTATTTAATGACGAGAAGGTTTGCACGGTAACATCGCCCATAAATGCCATCGCAGCTTCACGCGCCATTAACAGCTGTGCCTTTCGCTTACCGCTTTTAAGTTTGTCGGCTTTAGTGAGAAGTGCCAGTACTGGAATATTTGAGGCTACTGCCCAATGGATAAGATCTTGGTCTAAATCTTTGAAGGGGTGACGAATATCCATTAAAACGACTAATCCTTTAAGGGACTTGCGCTTTTGAAGATATTCACCAAGTGACGCCTGCCACTTCTTTTTCATGGCTACTGGCACTTTTGCAAAGCCATATCCTGGCAAATCAACCAAGCGTAAGTCTTCTTCTAATTCAAAGACGTTGATCAATTGGGTGCGACCCGGTGTTTTACTGGTTCTTGCCAAGTTCTTCTGACGAGTTAACGTGTTAAGTGCACTCGATTTACCCGCATTAGAGCGGCCCGCGAACGCTACTTCAATTCCGGTATCATTCTTTAAATGACGAATATCAGGTGCGCTCGTAAAGAATTTTGCTTTGGTGTAATACGACATCTAGACTTACCTCCACATGCGTCTCAACCTTCGGTTTACAGTTTTTTAATGAATAAACCAACTAAAAACCATAGTTTTATCATGGAATAGGTTTTTCTGACGCGTTAAATGTGTAAAATACGCATGATATCACGTATATCACGCGAGCCGTTGGATCCATTTAAGAGATTTATTATGAAAAAACTGTGTTTGTTGGTATGTATGTCTTTAGGTTTAAGCGCAACTGCTATGGCAGAAGGCGACGCCGAGGCAGGTAAAGCGAAATCTGCAGTATGTGCAGCCTGTCATGGCCCTGATGGCAACAGCATGATTGACATGAACCCAAAGATTGCTGGCCAGCATGAGAAGTACATTGTTAAGCAATTAACCGAATTTAAACTTGCCTCTCAAACAGGTGGCGAGGAAGGTCGTAACAATGCTGTGATGAACGGCATGGCTGCCCCACTTTCAGAGCAAGACATGAAAGACCTAGCCGCTTATTTCTCAAGCCAAGAGCCAAAGGCGGGTGAAACACCAGAGCAATACGTTGAAGCTGGCCGTGCATTGTACCAAGGTGGCGACGAGTCTCGAGGCGTAACTGCATGTATCGCGTGTCACGGTCCTAAGGGCAACGGCATGGGCTTAGCAGGTTTCCCTGATATCAGCGGTCAACATGCAACTTACACTGCAGCTCAATTGAAAGCATTCCGTTCAGGCCAACGTCACAATGACATGAATGGCATGATGCGTGATATTGCGATGAAATTAACCGACGAAGATATTGAGATTTTATCTAACTATATCGCGGGCTTACACTAAGCATTACCGTTTTTGCACATTGTTGTTAAAAATTTGTTACCGAAAAAGTTGTATTTTGAAATTATTCGTGTAATCTAACGGCGTAGTTTGTAGGTGCCTTTGAAAAGCTACAAGCTAAATAACAAGAATAATAATAAAAATGCAGCATGGAAGACGGGATAAAGAGCCACGAGGGCCAAAAACAACAATACAGCTCTGCTAACAATAAAAATAAGGGGAGCACGGCTAGGGAAGCAAAATACACATAGAAGTGTATAACGGGAGAGGTGTCATCTGACACTCATACAATGTAAGGTGATGGTGAGAACCATCACCTTTTTCTTTTTTTAAGCCCCTTATTATTGTTCACTTTCCTATGTACTGTCCTTTATGCAAAAGCGCTAACGCGCCATCTCACTATCACTCAGATAAAAAGCGCGATTACCTTCAATGTAATCAATGCAAACTCGTTTATGTTTCTCCTGAATTCTTGCCATCGAAAGAAGTAGAAAAGCAGGAGTATGACCTTCACGAGAATAGCTTTGAAGACGAAGGGTATCGAAAGTTTTTAGGAAAGATTTTAACGCCACTTACACCTTTTATAAAAGACATGAAATTTGGTGAACTCCGAGGACTAGACTTTGGCTGTGGCCCTGCGCCTGTTTTAGCAAGTATGCTGGAAGAAGAAGGCGTTAGGATGAATATGTACGATCCCTTCTATGCACACAACTTATCGGTACTTGAGCAAAGCTATGACATAGTGACATGTACAGAGGCTATAGAACACTTTCACGCCCCTCATGTGGAATGGGCGCTTTTTAACAAACTTGTAGCTTCTGGTGGCGTTCTTGCCATCATGACCAAGCGCGTACTTGATAAAGCCAGGTTTGCAAATTGGCACTATAAAAACGACGTCACCCACGTTAGCTTTTTCAGCGAAGCAACCTTTCAATATTTGGCACAACGAGATGGCTATGATGTCACTTTTCCTGCCAGCGATGTCGCTCTATTGAGAAAGCGCTGAAACAAATTCCCGTAATACTTTATGTTCCCCGTATTGATTTTGCACTGCATACCCAAAGATCAATACGTAGACACTAATTCGCGCTATAATAGCGCTGTTTTTTCACTCTCTTTGTTATTTGGAAATTATGGCACGTTCAAAGAAATCACGTAAAGTCGGCCTAATCGGCGTTCGTAAAGATCCTGACTTTAAACCAAGCGAAAACCGTAAATCAGACTCGCCTCGCCCTAAAAAGCATAAAGGTAAGCCCGCTGGTAATCGCCACAATGTTGAACAGAAAAAAGTGACGGGCAAAAAGAGTGCTGAGAATAAAGATCCGCGCCACGGCAGTAAAAAGCCTATTCAGCTTGTAAAAGCAGTGACGCCCACCCCTGCTCAAAAGAAAAAGTACGCCACACCAGCCCAAGAACTGGCAGCGCTTGAAGCAGATCAACGCTTGTCAGATTTACTCGACAAACTTGACGACGATAAACCGCTCACCCGTGAGCAACAAGCTTATGTCGACGAGAAGATGGCACGCCACCGCATTCTTTGTGACCTACTAGGAATAGTAGAAGAGGATGATGAAGACGACGATATGGATCCGTTTAATGATTTAGACGCTATTAATATCGACGACTTTAAGCACTAATAAAAAACGGGAAAGAGTCATGCTTTGGGCAGTACTTTCAGGCATCGCGCTACTAATTATTCTTGCGCTAGGTTTTTACGCAGGCAAACTGCTGTTTATGTTAAAACAACAAAAAGAGCGACAAGAAGCGGCAAGGCAGTCGCGCGTAGCCACTATAACCGACAGTATTATAGTAATAGCTAAGGCGATGGAGCAGCAGCAATGTGATTTGTCAGAAGGCGTAATTCGCATCGTGAACTTGCTTAACGCGCTTCCAATAAGTACTCCGCCTGATTTTAAAGCGCAGTATCCCAACATTCATGCACTATTCACAGAGGTAAGCGGTTTTGCGATTTTAGAAGCAAGGCAACAGCTACCTAAGAATGAGCGAAGAAAGCAAGATATCGCTCGCGAGCAGATTGAATCGGAATACGAATCTAAGGTGCTGGACGAATTACCACCGCTGAAGGCGTATTGTGAGACACTCGTAGCCACTAAATAACGAGTAAGCGCGACGCTGATTTAAAAGATAAAAACTAATGCAATCAATATCGAAAATGGCCGAGTACAGTATGTAGTCGGCCATTTTTTTAACCCGGTTACCTTTGCCTATGTCACTTTATCGCGAGCTCGCAGGTACGTTCGTAGCAATGACACCCTACTTCGTGGTCATTGACCATACCCACAGCTTGCATAAAAGCATAGCAAATCGTTTCACCTACAAAATTAAATCCGTGCTTTTTAAGTGCTTTTGACATTGCTTTAGACGCATCAGTTGATGTGGGTGCTTGCCTGAAGTCTTCCCACGCATTAATGACCGTACGTCCATCTGTAAATTGCCAAATAAAATCACTGAATGGCTGCGACGCTTCGATAGCTAAAAAACCCTTGGCATTTTTGATAACCGACTCTATCTTGAGTTTGTTTCTAATTATGCCGCTGTCCTGCATCAGCCTGTCGACATCAGCGGGGCCCATCTTCGAAATTTTCTCAGGGTCGAACTGATAGAATGCCTGTTCAAAATTCTGCTGTTTTTTCAAAATGGTCAGCCAAGATAAACCAGCCTGTTGTCCATCGAGGCATAACTTAGCAAACAACGCGCGACTATCTAGCTCGGGTACACCCCATTCGTTATCATGATACGCTAAATAAATAGGGTCGCTGCTCACCCAACCACAGCGATGCAAAGGCGTATTTTTTTCTATTTTTGTTTGATTGGGCATGGCTTTAGATTAAATCCTTGTTGTGAAGTGGCATATTGGCTTTATTCGTGACGTTTTTTCACCCTTTACACCTACATACTATGCCTCACAAATTGTATACTATCCCACCTTTATTTTAAGTCAGATAACTAATAAGCAGCGGATGTATGCAGAAATACGATATTAAGACCTTTCAAGGGTTGATCCTTGCGCTTCAAGATTATTGGGCGCGTCAGGGCTGCGTTATTATTCAGCCTCTGGATATGGAAGTGGGTGCCGGTACTTTTCACCCTATGACGTTCCTACGTTCTTTAGGTCCAGAGCCAATGAGTAGCGCCTATGTTCAACCGTGCCGTAGACCAACTGATGGTCGTTACGGTGAGAACCCAAACCGCTTACAACATTACTATCAGTTCCAAGTAATGCTTAAGCCTTCACCTGATAATATTCAGGAGTTGTATTTGGGCTCTTTGAAAGAGTTAGGTTTTGATCCTCTGGTTCATGACATTCGCTTCGTAGAAGACAACTGGGAATCACCCACGCTGGGAGCGTGGGGTCTAGGTTGGGAAGTGTGGCTAAACGGTATGGAAGTAACACAGTTTACCTACTTTCAGCAGGTTGGCGGCCTTGAATGTAAGCCTGTTACCGGCGAAATTACCTACGGCTTAGAGCGACTCGCCATGTACGTCCAAGGTGTAGATAGTATCTACGACCTAGTTTGGACTGACGGCCCTATGGGCAAAGTGACCTATGGCGATGTGTTCCATCAAAACGAAGTAGAGCAATCGACGTATAACTTCGAACACGCCAACGTTGAAGCATTGTTCAGAACCTTTGACGAATGTGAAGCAGAAAGCCAAAAGCTTATCGAAAACAACCTTCCACTTCCTGCCTATGAACAGGTTATGAAGGCGTCACATGCATTTAACTTGCTTGATGCTCGTCATGCTATCTCAGTGACTGAACGCCAGCGCTATATTCTTCGCGTTCGAACGCTTGCCAAAGCGTGTGCAGAAAGTTATTACCAAGCACGTGAAGCGCTTGGCTTCCCACTATGTAACAAGGAGGCATAAGCGTGCGTACAGAAAATTGTTTAGTTGAATTAGGTACTGAAGAACTCCCACCAAAAGCGCTTAAGTCTTTAGGTGAAGCCTTCGCCACGCAGTTTGAAGCTGCGCTTACGCAAGCTGACTTAAGCTTTGATTCAGTCAGCTGGTTTGCAGCCCCTCGCCGCTTAGCCGTTTATGTTTCAGGTCTTGCTGAAGGTCAGGCTGACAAAGTAGTAGAGAAACGCGGCCCAGCAGTATCAGCCGCGTTTGACGCCGACGGTAACCCCACTAAAGCAGCACAAGGTTGGGCTCGCGGTAACGGCATTGACGTTGCTGACGCAGAGCGCCTTGTAACTGACAAAGGAGAGTGGTTACTTCATAAAGCCCACGTTCCAGGGCAATCAGTTGTAGAGCTACTAGAAGGGCTGATAAACCAAGCAGTAAGCAAGCTACCTATTCCAAAGCCAATGCGTTGGGGTAATTACAACACTCAGTTTATACGCCCGGTTCACACCCTTTGCGTGCTTTACGGAAGCGAAGTGGTTAACCTTTCTGTATTGGGCTTAACAAGCGGCCGCGTTGTTCAGGGTCACCGATTCCACGGCGAAGGTCGCTTTGAACTTGATCATGCTGACAATTACGCCTCTGCCCTAGAGCAACAATATGTGCTGGCAGATTTTGAGGCGCGTAAAGATAAAGTGCGTCAGCAGCTTGAAGACGCAGCGCAAAGCTTGTCGCTTAAGCCAGACTATAATGAAGACTTACTAGAAGAAATCGCGTCACTTGTAGAGTGGCCGGTTGTACTTCAAGCTGGGTTTGATGAGGCTTTCTTGGCAGTACCGAAAGAAGCGCTTATCTATACCATGAAAGACGACCAAAAATATGTGCCGCTGCTAGATAGCGATGGTGCACTTTCAAACACTTTCTTATTTGTAACGAATATCGAAAGTCGCGATGCGTCTCAAGTTATTTCTGGCAATGAAAAGGTTATCCGCCCTCGTCTTGCAGACGCTGAGTTCTTCTTTAACAGCGATAAAAAGACGACATTAGAAAGCCGCCTTGAAAGCTTAGAAACCGTGTTGTTCCAAAAACAGCTTGGCACGCTAAAAGAAAAGTCTGAGCGTATATCTGCCCTATCGGCGTTTATCGCGTCGCAAATAGATGCGAATGAAACACAAGCTGCACGAGCAGGTCTTCTAGCTAAAACCGACTTGATGTCGAACATGGTTATGGAGTTCCCTGACGTTCAAGGTGTTATGGGTAAATACTATGCGCTAAACGACGGTGAAGATGCGCCTGTTGCAGAAGCACTGTATGAACAATACATGCCGCGTTTTGCTGGTGACGCACTTCCTAGTTCAGGCGTTAGCGCGTCGGTCGCGCTTGCTGACAAACTAGATACTCTTGTGGGTATTTTTGGTATTGGCCAGTTACCTAAGGGTGATAAAGACCCATTTGCGCTTCGTCGTGCAGCTATCGGTGTATTACGTATTGTCACTGAGCTGTCACTGCCGCTAGATCTTGAAACGTTAGTAAGCAAAGCTATCGATGTGTATGGCGATAAGTTAACGAATGCAGAAACGCAATCTCAGGTTGTTGATTTTGTATTGGGTCGATTTACTGCGCTCCTACAAGATCAAGCTATCGCCATTGACGTTATTCAGGCCGTTGCTGCTCGTCGCCCTACTAAGCCAGCTGACTACTTAGCCCGAGTTCATGCGGTAGATAAGTTCAGAGCATTGGAAGAAGCCGAAGCGCTAGCTGCCGCTAACAAGCGTGTTGCAAACATCCTTGCTAAGCAGAACGTTGAAGTGACAGACACAGTGAATATTGATGAGTCACTGTTAGCTGAAGAAGCTGAAAAAGCGCTTTACGTTGAGCTGAAAGCCGCACAGAAAGAAGTTGATATTGCTGTTCCTTCACAGGACTACACGCGTATTCTTACTGCGCTTGCAACCTTACGTAATGTAATCGATAACTTCTTCGATAACGTAATGGTTATGGCTGATGACGAAGCGGTTAAAAATAACCGACTTGCTTTACTGTCGCTTTTAAGGCAACTTTTCCTTACTACCGCAGATATATCTATTCTCGCGAAGTCGTAGGCTAGTCAGAGTTAATGCGGTTTTATGCCGCGAAAAACAAAGAGCCCAGCCTTAACGTTGGGCTTTTTTATAAATGGAGACGCTGTGAAAAAGTTACTAACTATTGCTTCTATGTGCATAGCACTTTCAGCATGCTCAAGCAGTGGAAGTTTTAAAATTCCAGAAATAGCACCGGACGTGCCTCGCATTCAATTCGAAAACATGTTCCTAAGAGGTGTATTTAACTGGTGGGAGGCTGACCCTAGTTACAAGTTCAAACGATCAAATTCAGGCTGGACAGTGGACGTTGAACTCATAGCCGACGGACAACCTTATGATTTTAGGTTGTCAGATGCAAAATGGACGCCCTCACAAAGCTGTGGCGGCAAATATAAAGGGCAGCCTGTAATGTTAGGTTCCACTGTTTATTTAGTCTGTGAACAGGGCTCAGAGAACTTGCAATTTACCCCCTCCTCAACTGGCACCTATCGCTTTACAGCAACAGCAGCAAGTGCGGGGGAAGTCGCCTTGGTCGTGTCTAAATTGTAGTTAGCTTCGGCTTGACTATTCACCTTCTGCGAGAAAGATCGCTTTTAGTCTTTTTCGCAGCAGGTATTTAAAAGAATTCTATTTCAAGTTCGGCTAGCATCATTGTCCCATCATCGTTTTCAACGAAATATAGATCGTACTTTGCATCATCTAGAAATACCTGCCAATAATCGTCATTACCCATTATTTCATCACCGTAAAGCGCCTTAACCTCAGTGCTAGGTTGTTCAAAATAGTGTTCTGCAAACTTCCAATCTTCTAGATTCTGTTTGTTTCTAAACACACTTTCGTAAACAGATAACTTACTTAGTTCTTGATAACTAAAGTTCAGTACAAGATGATTGCCATATACTTGAATAACATCACCGTTATCCGCATAAGCATCAAAAATTGGACGAAAGCCCTGCTCATCTAATTGCTCTATCGTTATGGTGTCACCCTGTTTACGCTTACTGTCAACAAAGGCGATAACTTCATTGTATTGATGTGCCTTCTCAGTTTCATTGCTTGAATCTTTTATATAAGCAGTATCCGTATATCCATACTCGAAGCCGTTAACTAGCCATTCCTTTTCACCGTTTATAATTTTCAAATCTATTATTACATCAAGATTTACATCAGCTTTCTTTTTAAGAGTAAATCGGTATTTGCCTCTTTCAATTTGATTCCCTTCAGGCAACTGTTTTAATAATTCCGCCTTTTTAGTCTCGTAGCCGACTTTCTCTTCTATAAGCCAATCGCTGTTAAACCGATTATCAAAGGCAATAGAATTAGTAAGGGTTGTTGATACCCAGTGATTTTCTGTAGTTACTTTTTTTACTATTCCTTTGTGGGTCACCACCCAAAGGTTTCTCCCATAAGAATACAGCACGGTGTCTTTGTTAACGCTATACGTTGACGTAGGTGTACCGAGTACGCTCAGCATACTTGTTACACTTTCATTGATTGTTAAGCCAAATACACCACCTTTAAGGGAGATATTATTGTTCTGTAGCGGTGGCTGGGATTTATTGATACTTGGTGTTCGAGATATAGAAAACTTTACCTCGTCTTCAATGACTAGCACGGTTTCTTTTTCTGCTCCGTTTGTCACTGTTACCGATTTATCGGCATTATCTACAATCTTATAATTAGTTTGTGCTAATGCGCTTGGTACCGTGTGGAGCATTAGCAATCCCATGCATGCAATGACTGTTTTTTCCATAATATTTTCCATCCCTTTATGTCCATTATTTAACGTTTATTTGCTTATTGAGTATTTTTATATTGCTCACCTATCGCATTTATTTCATTTTTGTATTTCTTCGCGGTTTCAGGGTGCCTTAAGACACTTGATAATCTTACCTCTACATTCGCAATCATTTTTCTCAACGGGTAATGCTCCAGCTCGTCTACTTGACTCAAAAATATGGCGATATCTTTCAAATCAGATATACAACATGATTTAATATCAACGCTGTATTGCTTAGCCAAAAATTTCACCATGCCGTCACTTGTCGACGTACTATTACTGGTTAGTGGCTGTAGTGGCATATCTTCTATGTCTTTCTTGAAGCTTACCGTCATATCTACTGACTGGTGCAGCAGCTTTACTGCTGTTAGGCCTGCACTATTTACATAAGAACCAATTCGATTATCAAGGGCTGCTAAGCTTTCGCTCTTAAGGTTAATTTTGGCATCAATAAATACTTGCTTAGCACGAAGTGCTATTTCACTCGCATAAGAAATGTGGTTTAAATCTTCTAGAAAAATACCTTTAACTTTGGTATCAAGAATGATGTTCGCTTTTTCAATGAGAACAGCCTATTATTAAAAACGCAACGAAGATGGAAATAATACACAAACGTCCTGTCATTTATATGTCCCTGTTTTAGTTGATAAGACTACTTATCAGCTTGTTACATAAATTTATACTAGAACAACTTTTACTCTTTTGTAAGGCTCTTCAATATTTCGTTAAGATACATTTTCGTACACAAAAAAAACGACCCTACCTGGGTCGTTTTTAAAATATGCATCATTAAATAAATTGTGGGATCTCATAATCCTTGCAAAAAAGAACACCTGTTTTTAAAAGCGTTGCGCTAACTATGAGAATTTTTCAGAATCTGAAATTCTCATAATCTCTTCTAAATTCCGCAAAGATTCTCATAATTGCTTCTAAATCCCTTACCATATACATGTCGCCAAAGGTGTTGTCAGAACAATCAGAGGGACAACATACTCGGATGTACAAGCTCAGAGTGCTTTTATCCGAGCACTCCCATTACAAATAAGTATCTCTGCCGCCTGCCACTCTCGTAATTTACCGTTATGCGTCGGCGGAAATTTCAACAACACCGGCTCATCACCAATGTTTATATTCCGCTCAATGAACTCAATGTCATTACACCAAATTCTGAATAATTCGTCACCGACACCCTTTAAAACATTTTTCATGATAACTGATTCATAAACTCCTTGTTTCTCATAACGAGTTTGTTTAACGTTGCCTTTATCGCATTAGTAATGCCTAAACTCATAGATAATGGTTGCAGACAATCAAATTTAGAATTGACGTTTCAGTAACAAACTAAGCACTAATTAAAAAAATCAGGCTAAAAAAAGCTTCAAAGAACATTGAGAATGCTTTAAGGCACTAATTGTGAGTCTTGCTCAATCCACAGCAATAAGAAAACTATTCCGGCAAAAGAAAAACTGACAAAAGAGCGAACCACCCAATTTAACTGCCTCAGTTTCAAGTTATATCTGCTTCCCCAGCCAACAAGGTAACTCAAATACCAAACAACAAAGTTCAGTACAAAAATGACGAAGAGCAAATAACCAGATAGGGGCACCAATATCCAAAATCGCCATACTTCTATTTGTCCGTGGATCTCCGGTATTAAAGTTAAAAACTGCCCAAGCAACAAGCCAAAGCTTAAACAACCAATTGCATACACATTTTTCAATAACGTACTGGCAGCATCGGAAAGCAGTTGATTCCTTGGAAACGCGAAAGAAAAGCTCATCAAAATCAAACCAAAGCAAGCTAGCGTATTCCAGAGTATCGGACCAACTCCTTGTTCTATTGCTGTTTGCAAATAATTGGCAGGCCCCTTTCCGTCTAGCCACTTTACAAAGTAGACCGACAATATCGCTGGAATACACCAGTAGAGAAAGACCGAAAGTGGTTGTTTTACCTCTTCCATGCTTACTGAAAAATCACTTTTGCGGAGTTTTTGATACTCTCGGCTAATAGAAATCATGCAGCTTCAGTCTCACGGTTTGACAATTTATACAACTCTCCATCATGCTTTATACGCGGTTTTTCTAGAGAACATTGCCGTATTAACTCATTAATAAAAATTCGAGTTCTCCTTTTGCTATAAACATTTTCCCCGTTAAATCTTTCGAAAAACCTCTCCGTCGCTCTTGCGATAGCAATTAGAAAATACTTTACTTCTAAGTAACCAATAAAAATCACTGTGGGAAAATAGAAAAATATCCATACTAGTTGTTCTGGCGATGCTTGACCGTAAAACTCCAATACCGATGTTAATGTTACGTCTTCTTTAACACTCAATGTAGCTACCATTGCAGAAAGCATGAGAAACATTGCCAACACTCGCGGCTTTGAATCCTCTGCAAAGACCACATTCACAAAGTCTTTTACTGATAGGTCACTAAACCCTCTGTACTTTTCTCTTAAAAGAGAAGCCTTATCAAGCGATTCCGCGAGTTTCAAATAGTCTGTGCTTTTAGGCGCAACACATGTTTCAAACCATTTAGTTTTTAGCTGATATATTTTGTCTTCTCTAGAACTTAAAAACTTCTTCGCGCGCTCAACGTTTAACTCTTCTTTTTCAAGTGAAAGCTTAATGCTTATAGCCACTGCAAGTAGAAAACTCACTACGAAAAATGCAAACCTAGAACTTTTTGACGACACATACCACTCGACTTCAAGCAGACCGACCATTGCAAAAGTAGTGAATAATGCAAACATAGATGCTATTGCAAACATTGCGAAAAAAATCGGAGATTTAGCAAACAAACCACGCGTCGATACGAAAACTTCATAATACTCATTTACTATGGAATTCATATTTCTCATGTAAGTCTCCTCATCATCCAATATTGCCTTCATTATGATTTAAAGAATTACTTGCAGCAGGTTGGCCGCGAGAGGCATAAACAGCTATACCTCCGGATATAACCAATAAACATAGCATAGAGCTTACACTTATTTTCTTAGACGAAGCGGAGACTAACAACAGAGTTATAGCACTACACAAAAGAGTATTTTCTAGTTGTCGAGATTTCGCTTTATCTAAGCGAATAAGGTTTACAAAATGTTCGCAATTGGCACTGAGTATTGAGTAATCCCACTGACCGATCCATCCTCGAGCTCGATCAATTAAAAAAAGAAAATCTTCTGGTTTACCTATATCGCCGACTTTATAGGAATGACGGCCTTGGGTCACCGTATCAAATTTCTCTTCTTTCACGGTGCCATTTCGTCTGGTCGCCGAAATTAGCTTGTATTGGTTGTCATCACACTTTCGGTCACTCACAATGGACCAGTGCTGATATCCAAGGAAATCAGTAACAATAACTTCTCCTGGTCGATAATCGTTCTTTTTCATAATTAACTTCCTTCAAAGAATTTTAATTGTGATACGAGAGAAAAATAAGTAAGCCATGAACTTTTAGTGCATGGCCAACCTACAAGTTAACTCGCTTTTCTTATCACGTTCGCTCTTGGTCCATAACGCTTTACAGAACTAATTCCATTTTCTCTTGCTTGGTTGCTAGAGTAAGTCTCACTAACCCCTATTGTTTTGCCATTAGATGCTACTAGCGTAAAATACGGATGGCTGGCGGAGCTTATTAAGCGTCGATAATTGTTGTCATATGGACTGTGCAAGCGGCAAGAATGAACACCATTTTCTGCACTTTGATAGGATGTATAACCTTCACTTTGAAGGACTATTTCGTTGTTTGGTGCGACCAATCTAAAATAGTATTGTCGATTTGAACCTAAGAATATTTCATATCTTTCAGCCATAATTCGGCTCCCTAAATTTAAATATTATTGACATGATCAGAACAAGCACTCAAACTTTAGGCTCCTACACCATCGCTAATGAGCAATTGTTCTATGCGTTAATAACAATCTTTATCGTCTGAGATTGTTATATTTCTTCTAAGGAGCGCTCATTTGATTGAGCGTTATCCTTTTGGAGGAAATGGGTCGCTTCCATAACTACTCTTTTCTCTAATCTGTCCATTTTTTCCATGAACTAGCATTTCAGAACCCTGATTTTGCGCTATTTGTCTTGCACTACGAATAGCGTCAGTCTGAGTCGAGAAAACTTCTGTCGCGCGCTGGTTGCCAGCGCCTTTTACAGCCCAACCGTTAACATGGGGCACTACGTGTTGATTTTTACCATTCATATACACACCTAATAAAGAAGATAAACAAATACACCATCGTTAGATTAATCTAACGACAAGAAAAAGTAAAGACAAAATATTACACCTATGTTAGATTTATCTTACCGTGTGAAAGAATGGAATTTTATAAGAATGTCATTGGGTTCAAAATTAAAAGACTTACGTCTAAGTAAAAGAAAATCTCTACAAGAGGTTGCTAACAGTGTTGGCGCTTCTAAGCCTCACATATGGGAACTCGAAAGAGGTACATCTAAGAACCCTTCTCTCGAGCTTCTAAAAAATCTAGCAAAATACTATAGTGTTACCATAGACTTTCTTACAGACGATACTAGTGAAAACGACAGAGTACAGGCATTTGCTCGTAGTATTGCAGAAAAGAACTTATCTGATTCAGATTTGTTAATATTGGATAACTTAGCCAAGGAACTGGACAAAAAAAATCGAGATGCAAATTAATCTAAATTTATTGGAATTGGCAGATTACGAAACCGCACAAGATATTACCGAAGAGATTTTCAATCAAAATCCTAATGTAAAATTTCCTATTAATCTTGAGCACATCGCCTCTCAAGTTGGGATTTCTGATATTCAGTACCTTCCTTTAGAGGGAATAGAGGGGGCTTTAATTGCTAATGATGTTAAATCTGAAGGGATAATTGCGATTAGTGAAAACATTATCCCTACAAAGCGCCGTTTTACCCTTGCCCACGAATTGGGGCATTTCTTAATACCAAGACATGGTCATAGAATGCAATGCACTGTAAAGGATATGGCTAAGAGAGACGCTCATAACGAATACGTCGATATGGAAGCCGAAGCAAACCTTTTTGCCTCACTACTCTTGATGCCGCCCAAATTGATTAATGAGCGGCAACTTATTTCTGCAAGTTCTAATATTCAAAATATAGTCGACCTTAAAAGTACTTTTGACGTTAGTCTTCAGGCTTGTGCAAACAACTACATAAATTTGCATCAGGATCACTTGGCTGTCGTCTACACATATAATCGCACCATCTTGTATGGGTTAAACTGCGATTCGAACCCTTTTTGGTTAGTTGCGAACAAAAGCTCAAGCGTTCCAGCCGATAGCCAGCTAGCAAAAATCAACCTTAACAGCTCTGAAAAATTCCATAGTAATGAAGTGAGATTGAGCACTTGGTTTTCTGTTAAACAAGAATCTTGTATCGGAAAGACAATCTTAGAAGAAACTTTTGTTCAGGAGAATGGGTATGCAACTACTCTTTTGAAAGTAATGGATTTAAAAAATACATAATTTTGATTGAATTCGTTTCAAACCTTGTTTCTTTTTAGCAAGCACTGGGGCAGCTAGTCGTTTTGGTTACTCGGTGCTAGAAGTAAATATCTTGACTGTATTGAAATATCGGCATTATTTCTTACTTCAAAACACAGAAATTTATGAAGTGTTATTAGCCACACTATCGTTGCTATTCTAACAACATTGATATCGACTCATTTGATACTAAACTTCTGTTGCAGGCAATCGTTCGTAGTCGGCTTTACTAGCCATGAATATAATCCCCTATCATCTATTTTAACAAAAATTCGAAAAAATAGACGTACCGAAACGTTTCATAATATGATAACAAATCAGGCTTTAGTAAAACATTTAAGGGGTTGTGTCCACTTCCCCATTAATGAGACAGTGCTGAACCCGACATTACTGGTCCTTTTCTTTTTCAGGGTTAATTAACAGAACCCCATCGCATGCTGACCACGAAAAGTTCGGTTAAAAACTTACATCATTCCAATCTAAAAGATTACGGACATAGGCATAAATCATCGGTGCATCCACAAACTGATACCTCTGATACAACTTACTCCTGAGCTTATAGTTTTTATCATGGTCAAAGGGCATAATACCGAGTTCAGCTAGATGTCGATATAAATCCCTGGGGCTCATCTCAAGGACATTGGCCAGTTTCGCCCCTATAACAAATCGCGTCTTAAACTTGTGGGCAAACTCTAACGGAATCACTCTCTCGTCAGAGTTGTTGTCAGTCTCGTAGCTCTTGATGAGCTTATGCTTTACTAACTGCGACATGAATTCAGGATGTAATTGCAATTTGCCCGCCATTCTTGTTGCTGAAATGTGGTGGTCTGGAGTGATCCTTTTAATGAGACTGATTAAATCACGATGACAAAGTACCAGGCCTCTTATACCTAATGCCTCATCGTCTAAGTAAGACAATAAGTTGCCGACTCTGCATTCTTGCAGAATAGTTAAAAATAAGTTGGGTATATCACCACCGTATTTTTTCATGGCAACAGGTAAAAGAATCGACTTGGGCATCAACTTAACTTTCTTTGGCGTAAGACTTTTCAAATATTCGACTATCTCACTTTTTGCAATCCTCCAATGTGAACATCGTCCAGGCTCTGGCGGAACAGCGGATAAGAACACTCCGCTGTTACACATTAGCTGCATTTGAGACTTCGTAACCCCAAGTAAAATAGCAGCTTCTGTAGCATTGAGTTGCTCCAGCAAAAAGCTAAGACGCGTTTCTAAATGGGGACGGTATATCAGTGAAAAGGTTCTCCCGCCTTTTTTCTGTCTATCGCAAGCGATTAATCCCTCTTTTGTCGCAAGCCTGAGTTTGGATACTGCAACTGAATACTCTTTAGATGCTACCTTCAATGGGAGCCAAACGTTCCCATTGATTGTCTCCTCACTGAACAAGCTATTTCTTTTTGTCGCATAGACACTACGTTTCGTAATTTCTGCTTCTAAAACATCTTTGTACCGTTGAAAGCACGCTTTTTTTGCTTCCTTATAAAAAGATCGGTAAAAGATAGTGAGTTGGTCAACTTTGTGACCTTTGCCGCCCATCTTTTGCAAAACACCAAGCAAAGCAATAAACATCGCCTTGCCCCCAAGCAAACCGCGAGCGACATCCTGGAGGGCATCGAGTGCTTGTTGCATACTATTTAATTTTGTACTGGTACCTGTTTTTTTAACATCGTGGTTTGGTGTAAGCCGCGAGAACAAGCTGACTAGCGATACTCGCTCCTCAAGAGTTAACTCATGGTCAGCCGGCATAAGCTGCTCTCTGTTTTGTTCAGGTACAGCACCGTCCTCAATAAACCGCTGAAGTTCTAGTAGCTGTTTAGATGCTCTAACAGTACTTTGCTCACCGTACGGTGCACCACAAACACACTCGTGAAGTTTAGCTTTGAAGAGGTCTGTGTCTGCACAACATGTTGTGCAAACATCCACCAAATTAACCTCATGTTTTACGCATGTTACCGAGGTTTTAAGGTGCCAAGTAGCTCTCCATATTTTATCCTCGCTGATACAAATAGGACAAAACCTAGCTTTTTTAACTAAGTGGAAATTCTCTAACTGGAAGATGCGAAGTGCTGCTTCATCTTGCTCAGCCTGTTTTGTCCAATCCTCTTCGGTAAGGTAGTCGACGAGCTGACTCAAATTTCTTGAAACCCTATCTTCAGCATTTTTGTACAGCCAAGTATGTGAATCATAGTGGTTTAACAAAGCAAGCCGTTTTAGATAAAACAATGGGGATTCGCCAGCCTCTATCGGCGGGTGTATAGGAGGCTTTTTCAACGTCATTTGAAGCCCCCCTTGGTTTGTCGCATGGAATCCCGTTCTACTGCATCGTGGAACGGCATGTTCGGCTTATCCAAAAATTCCCAAGTGAATGTATTACTAAATGGATTTTTAGACCTTTTGCATTCCTGCCAAATCGCTTCGTTGAAGGCTAATTCAAGTGTTTCACTAGTTATCCCCTCATGCCCCATGTCCATTGCGATTTCATAGGCTGTGATCAATATCTTTGTGACGTAATCAATAATCCCCATCGTCGCAAAATAGAATCTTTTTACTAAGTCCTCAGTTAGCGCAAGAGGACTCTTAGTCGCCAAGCTTTGTTCTAATTGTAAAATGACACCACCAAAGATTTTGGTGCTTTCTGGATCAGTGATAGAGAAAGGCGGCAGGTACACTTTTTGGCTAAACCGTCTTTGCAGTTGAGTGTTTATCGAAAGGAGGGTAATACTTCTTTTCAGCCCCATCAAAACGAAACAAACTTTCGAGTCCTCCATAAGTGATTTCAGCCAATCCGAGACTTCTTTTGCTGTAGACGGTCCGCAGTGGTCAACAAAATGCTGAAGCTCATCCACAATCAGCATCATCACTTTCTTTTCTCTAAACAGGTCCTTTATCCTATTGGTTTTTTGCGTTGCAGTACCGCGATAGAAATTAGGGTCATCGAGCTCTACTAAAATCGTTTCGGCCATGCTTTTTACAGTGGGCTTGGACGGCGTCTCTACACACACAAGTGGCTGTGCTATACACACAGAATCATTCATTGGTGGATATTTGACCTTCAGGTGATTTTTGAGTGTTGTTTTACCTGTACCAGGATCTCCAAGGCATAATATATTTTTACTCACGTTCGCAGCAATTTTCGCCCTCAACGCTTTTTCAATTTGTTCAGAGGCTTTTTGATAAGATGGATGAACGACGATAGTGTTTTTGGTTTTGGCGATATGCTTAAAAATGTTCTCTTCGCTAATCATCATAGCGCCTCATCCAAGGTAGCTGAAGCGAATTGGACGACATCAAATGACTCAAAACTGTCAAACACAGTGTCTTCGAGCGGTGCTGGTTGTAGGCGCTCTTGGGAAGAGCTATTTTGATTAGGTTGCGTGAGTTGTGCCGCCTTTCTTCGTTTCTTTTGTAATCTATTCGATTTAAGCGATTTGATATCTTCGTTAAGCCTGTAAACGTGCTCCAAGACTGCCTTTTTATTCTGTTCACCCAGCCCCTTGTCGATGAGATTTTTTCTTATATGCTTGTGTTGTCTGAGGGATAATCCAGTTGCGTACTCAGGTGTAATACTTGGAACACAAATATAGTCTCCATTTTTATCATCCAAGACCCATATTCGACCTAAATCTTCAGGATCGGCACGCACAATAACGTCATAGTTATCATGTCTTCTGCATCTTAAGGCTCGCAAGTCTGCCGAGTTGTAAAACATACTGAAAATCTCAATGCCTTTGTGAGTCAAACGTCTTGTTTCCTCATGTGTCATGCAAAACGCCAGTGCCGCTTCACTTTCGGGTAAAATCGGGGACACAGACTCAAGCCCTTCGTTCCACATTGCAAGAGGAGTCCTTTTTGTCTTTGTGTGGACTCGGTTGTGGTAGATATCAACAATCCAGCGGGATACAAAGCTTTTGAGTTCTTTTTCTGTCACACATGCATAATCTTCAGATTTATAGTCTCCTCTTTGCTGTATTGAGCCAAATGTCGTTCCTGGTAAATGATGGCAAACTTCTCTATTAATAGTTCCCACCATTCTTTCCACAGTGCCTTTGTATCTAGCCTCACCTTTAGGACAAAATTGAAGATTGATACTCAGTTCTGCGCATAGTCGTTTAAATGTTTCTGCGTGGAATTCTGAACCATTATCGCAGATGAGATTCACTGGAATACCATACGCAGTCCATTCGCCTGTAACATCATTTAGATAGGGTGCATTGCTTTCTTTGGGCAAAATTGCATGGCGTAAAGCCCTCATCACAGCAACTAACGAGGGAGGCTCAAACCCTATGTAAAACCCAAGTATCATTCGAGAATACACATCAATTAGCAATGTGATGGTAGCCCGGCCTAGAACAACTCCTGCACCCTCATCAACTAAACAAACGTCAACAGGCGAATGATCAACTTCTACTCGCTCTAAAATCATACTTGTCGATGGTCCTGCTCCCGTCGAACGAAAATGCTTGTCTGCGACTTTTTTACCTTGCCGATGTAACATCGTTTGGTATTGGTCAAGTCCGTTTATTATTCTGTAAAACTGAGCTTTTGAAGGGAATTTGAGTGGCGTCGGTCTCAGCCTGTTGAGAAGCTCTACTTTATGTTCGAGCAGCCGATAAACATGCGACGGTGTGGGTTTATTATTAGAAAGATACTCCTCTTCAATAATCGCTTTAATTTCATCTATGATTATTGAACCGAAGCGGCGTGTACCCGCTTTTCCTGGCCTCCTTTTTCGTAGTGACATGATATCGCCACCGGAGCAGTGATATCTTTTCCACCATTTATAAACCGAATCCATCGATGGAATTTTTTTTAAGCCGAAAGTTTGGCCTGTCTCAGCTATCACGCTCTGTAAGCCAACAGTCGTAGGCTGTTTCCCAAGTAGTTGTATAGCTTTTTTTATAAACTTGAGTCGATAAAAAACGATGTCTCTGTGCTCCGGATCCAAAGATTGCAAGTCTTTACTAAATCTTGCGCTCGGAGTGGAACTAGCATTGACACCTATCAAGCTCAATTCTCCCTTAGTGTGAAGTTGCAATAATTCTTCAACGTGTTTGACAATAACGTTCAAGTTTTCAATATTCTCCAAGTACACCTTGTTTTGAACCTTGCGAACAATTTTGAAGCTTTTGCTATTCAAAGTCAGGTGCGAACCGGCATGAAAAGATGATACTTTCATCGCTGTTATCCTCATTGGTAAATGTCATTGACGTTTCAGACAGGGGTTGACTAAGGTCGACTTGAGCATGTCCATGAGCAATGAATGCAAAAGCTTTAGGCGATGAACCAAGCATCTTCGAAAGTGCAAAAATAGGCGCTTTACGCTTTTCTTGTAACCACGCCTTCATCCCGCTTACTTCGATATTACTGATTGTTAATTTGCTGTAGTGTTTCAGTATGGTGAGATTAGTTTGGAAGTTAGTTACACGTATCTCTCTTTCAGTGAGAACAAAGAAATCCGCTTTTTTCTCTAGCCGAATTATCTCTGAAAACTTCGCTAATTTACTTTTCAGACAACCGTCTTTTAGATAGCTTTCCGGTTTGATTTCAACGTATGCCACCCCTCCGCATCTAAAGCTAAGCTTGAAGTCGGGTGTATAGCTGACTGATTTACCTTCCTCTTTTAACTCGAATTTTTCTGGTTGTTCGAAATAGGCAACTACTCCTTTTGAAAATTCAAACAGTGCACACGCATCTCTCTCTAGCTGTGACTCCCAGGCAACAGGCCTCTTGTTTTTCCAAGACGCATAGTAACCAACAACCCGACCTTTCGATCGGCTGACAGGCTCTCTGCTTCTTATGTGCGGTTTAACTGCGTTTTGTCTTGACGCAAGCTGTAACGTTGCCGTCACAGCAAAATCATTAATTTTTCGCATGATTATCCCTTACCAATAATGGCAATAATTAATTTCTGATTATTGTGATGCTGGAAACAGGGATTTGACGACGAGAGATAGGCGGTACATAATCTTGCTTGCGAGGGTAAGTATTATGTACTTGCTATCTCTAGTCGGGCCGGCTTCCAGTCGGTCCTGCTAGTTCCTCATAAGATACCTCTCTCTGATTTTATTTCGTCTTCTATTTTCAATGCCATTTTCATTAGCTGTATTTGGCTTGATGTAAGATTACCAACGTAGTCTTTCATCATATACAACAGTTCAAACTCTTCCCTTGATGCATTATTAGGCGCTCTTAGGCTAAAACGGCTAAGTTCAAGGTCGTTTTTCAGTCGTTCAGTGTCGTTTTGATTTAAACGAAGACAATCAATAATTTTTTCCAGGAGCGCTTCGGAAGGTAACTTGCGGCTATTTTCTAGCGTGCTTATATAGTTTGCACGAACACCCACCATAGAAGCCAAATCTGTTTGACTCAAGTCTCTATTGCGTCGGAGTGTTTCAAGTGTTTTGGAAAAAGGGGTCAAGTGTGCGACTTCAACTGATGGCGTAGTTTAATTTGCACTTATTATATTGGTAATGATCGTCACCGCAATTAGTATTTTTATAAACTACTGAATTATAAGCATAATGTGTATATTAACATACACACCCAAATTCACTCGTTAAGATTCAAACTTAGGAATAATATGAATGGTATCTGAAAGGAACATAGGAGTTGTCGCAGTTAATACAATGTTGACTACAGACCGCTCCGCTACTGCAATTCATTCGCAAGCGAGATAAAACGACAACAGTATCGATTTTTAAAACACGTTACCGGTTAAGCTAAAAAAGACATTTCGTTAGCAAAAAAATATACACACTAATTTTTTCAAGATGATGATATGTTTGTTATGAAACATCGAGGCTATTCTGATAGCCAACCGTGCATAATGTAACTTCAACTCACAAGATGCTAATTAAATATTAAAATCGTGATATGCTCTTTGGTAATGTACAACCAACACAACAGAGGCAGAGCCATGATCCGCTGTCACCTCGCCCGAATGATGGGCGAGCACAAGATGCGTATTGCCGATGTAGCCAGAGAAACAGGGTTAAGCCGCGCAACAGTCACGTTACTGTACAAAGAAACTGCCCAGAAAGTAGATTTGGGTGCGATCGAAAAACTTTGTCAGCTGTTTGAATGCCAGGTTGGTGACTTACTTGAGATGACACCACAATAAACAAGGAATGTTATGAAATTTAATGAAGATTCTCGCGTAAAAATTCCAGCTATTTTGCATTTAATGCGCCTCGGCTACCAATATCTATCACTCAAGGGGCAAAGCTGGGACCTCGACACTAATATCTTCCCTGACGTATTCAAAACCGCTATCGGAAAAATTAACCCTGGTATTGAAGATGCTGAAGCCGGTCGTTTGCTTGAAGATGTCAAACTATTACTTGATAACGAAGACCTAGGCAAAGCCTTCTTTGAGCGCTTGTCAGAGCGTTCAAATACCAAGCTGATCGACTTTGAAAACTTCAATAACAACAACTTCCATGTTGTTACCGAGCTAACGTGTCAAAACGGCGATGAAGAATTCCGCCCAGACATCACGCTGCTTATCAATGGCATGCCGCTGGTGTTTATTGAGGTGAAAAAGCCCAATAACCGCGAAGGTATTTTGGCTGAGCGTGACCGCATCAATAAACGCTTTCAAAACTCTAAATTCAAACGTTTTGCCAACATCACCCAGTTTATGATTTTCTCCAATAACATGGAGTACGACGACGGCGATCCAGAACCTGTACAAGGTGCATTCTATGCCAGCAGTTCCTACCATAAGCCGGTATTTAATTATTTCCGCGAAGAAGAAATCTTAAACTTAACCGCCTTGCTGAAGCCCGTATCGGATGATGACGAGCTAAAAGTCTTAAAAGACAATAATCTGGAAGTGATCCACAGTAATCCAGAGTTCCAAACCAACAAGCAACCCGAGCGCCCAACTAACCGCATTTGTACCTCTTTACTCAGTCGTGAACGCTTAGCCTTTATTTTGCGTTACGCATTAGCGTATGTGTCCGAGTCAGACGGGCTACAAAAACACATCATGCGTTACCCTCAGTTGTTTGCCACCAAAGCCATTGAGCGCAAGCTCAGCGACGGCGTTAAAAAAGGCATAATTTGGCACACCCAAGGCAGTGGAAAAACCGCCCTAACGTTTTACAACGTACGCTTTTTAACCGACTACTTCCAAAAGCAACAGGTCATTCCAAAGTTTTACTTTATTGTTGACCGCCTAGACCTATTGCAACAAGCGCAACGCGAATTTACCGCCCGTGCTTTAACCGTACACACCATCAACTCACGGGATGCCTTTACCCGTGACATCAAAGCCACACAGGTGATCCATAACCATTCTGGCAAGCCAGAAATCACTGTGGTGAATATTCAAAAGTTTAAAGATGACCCTGATGTAGTTAGCACCAAAGACTATGACGTAACTATACAGCGCGTGTACTTTTTAGACGAAGTACACCGCAGCTATAACCCCAAGGGCAGTTTTTTGGCCAACTTGAGCCAGTCAGACAGCAACGCCATAAAAATAGGCTTAACCGGTACGCCGCTATTGGGGGATGACTACAACTCACGCGCCTTGTTTGGTGATTACATTCACAAGTACTATTACAACGCGTCCATTGCCGACGGCTACACCTTGCGGCTCATTCGTGAGGAGATCAGCACACAATACAAGATTGAACTGCAAAAAGCCCTCGAAGAAGCCGAAGTGAAAATGGGCGATGTGGATCGCAAGCTGATTTACGCCCACCCAAGCTTTGTTGAGCCAATGCTGGCTTACATTGTCAGTGATTTTGAAAAAAGCCGTGGCGCATTAAACGATGCAACGATTGGTGGCATGGTTATTTGTGACAGCTCAGACCAAGCCAAGCATATGTTTGAAATTTTCAGTGGTGTTTATGCGGATACGCCTATTCTGCCGAAAACAACTAGCTCAAAATCCGAAGTTCTAGAAGCTTCCGAACCAATGCCAACGGCTTATTCGGAATCTGTTAAACAAGCAAAAAAAGTAAAAAGCGCCGCCTTGATTCTGCACGACATCGGCACCAAAGAAGAACGCAAAAACTGGGTAGAAGATTTTAAAGCAGGCAAAATCGACTTTTTATTTGTTTACAACATGCTGCTCACTGGCTTTGACGCCAAGCGCCTGAAAAAGCTCTACCTTGGTCGGGTGATCCGCAAACACAACTTGCTACAAGCACTGACTCGAGTGAACCGTACTTACAAAGACTTCCGCTACGGTTATGTGGTCGATTTTGCTGATATTCGTAAAGAGTTCGATGCCACAAACAAAGCCTATTTCGATGAATTACAGGCGGAGCTTGGCGATGAGATGGAGCACTACTCACACCTGTTTAAATCTCAGGAAGAGATCAAACAAGAAATCGAGCATATCAAAGACGTACTGTTCCGTTTTGATACCGACAACATGGAAGAGTTCTGCAACCAAATTAGCCAAATACAAGATCGCGACACCGTACTGGCGCTAAAGAAAGCCCTAGCCGATGCTCGCAGCTTGTATAACTTGGTCCGGTTGCAAGGCGAGTATGACTTTCTTGATGAGTTGGATTTTGCCAAGCTCAACGTGCTTTACCGTGAAACCAGTAATCACTTGGACTTACTCAATCTTAAAAACGACTTAGAAAGCGGTGAAGACACCAGTAACCTGCTCAACCGCGCATTAGAAGAGGTGATATTCAAGTTTTTAAAAATCGGCGAAGAAGAACTGGTACTGGCCGACAAACTGAAAAACACCCTGCGCCAAACTCGTGAAGCCTTGGCCAGCAATTTTGATCAGCAAGACCCGCTGTTTATTAGCTTAAAAGAAGAGCTAGAGCGGCTGTTTAAGAAGAAAAACTTAAGCGAAGTAACTCAAGATGAAATGGTGGCCAACATAGACGCGCTGAATAAAATTCATGACCGCGTGAAAGAGCTCAACCGCCAAAACAACCAACTGCGGCAAAAATACTTAGGCGATGCCAAATACACACGTATTCACAAACGCCTGCAAGAGCGCCAACAAAGCCAAAACGACATCAGCGAATCTGAACGGAAAATATTCGAAGCATTGGCAGGCGTAAAACAAGACGCCGACGAGCAAGTGCTCAACAACAACCAAGTATTGGATAACGAAAGCTACTTTGAACGGCAAATGATGCCGCTGGTGATTGGCCGCTTTATGAAAGAACAAAACATCAAACTCAACGCCGACGCCTCACGATACATTAATCACCTTATCGTCGCCGAATATTTAAAAGAATTTAATACTGGCAGCCAAGCGTGGTAATGCGAGTAAAACTGATTAGGAAGTAATAACCAAATGGTTGAATTAGAATTTCAGCAAAAAACCAAAACCCTGATTGATAGCTTAAAAAGCATCTGTGCCAACTATGGTTTAGGTAACGACGGTAACGAATTTAAAATCATTACCCAAACGTTTTTGTATAAGTTTTTAAACGACAAATTTGCCTTTGAAGCTAAAAAGCTCGATGACAACATCTCCAAGGCGGACAAGTGGGAAGAAGCGCTGGCAGCCATGGGTGAAGACGACCTCGACATGCTGCAACTGCAAATGGGCGGGGATACCGCACGGCTAAAACCACAGCACTTTATCAGTTACCTGTTTAGCCAACAAAACGCGCCGGATTTTGCCAAACTATTTGATGACACCTTAATCGACATTGCCATCACTAATAACGATGTATTCGCTGTAAAAACCGATGGCGGAGCAAAAGTGGTGCTGTTCGACCGCGTTAGCCAATACATCGCTGACGATTCCAAACGCGATGCTTTTTGTCGCGCCATTATCAACAAACTGGTGGAGTTCAGCTTTGAGCGAATTTTCACGCAAAAATTCGACTTCTACGCCACCATTTTTGAATACCTGATCAAAGACTACAACAGCAACTCCGGCGGCAAATACGCCGAGTATTTTACCCCTCATGCGGTAGCACGCATTATGGCGGAAATTTTAGTGCCGAAAGAGCAACGTGGTATAGTACGTAACGTGGCCTGTTACGATCCATCGGCAGGTTCAGGTACCTTGTTAATGAACGTGGCGCACGCCATTGGTGAAAACCGCTGTAGCATTTACACCCAGGACATTTCACAAAAGTCATCCAATCTACTGCGATTAAACCTGATCTTAAATAATTTGGTGCACTCAATTCCGAATGTGATCCAAGGCAATACCGTGCAACACCCTTACCATAAAGACGGCAAAGAGTTAAAACGCTTTGATTACATTGTTTCTAACCCGCCGTTTAAGCTCGACTTCAGTGACTTTAGAGATGAGCTGGACAGCAAAGAAAATAAAGAACGCTTTTTTGCCGGTATTCCCAAAATCAAAGCCAAAGCTAAGGACAAGATGGAAATCTACCAATTGTTCTTGCAGCACATTATTGCTTCACTTAAACCGGGCGGTAAAGCCGCAGTCGTTGTGCCCACAGGTTTTATCACCGCACAATCCGGTATCGACAAAAAGATCCGTGAGCATTTGGTCAAAAACAAAATGCTGGCGGGCGTAGTTTCCATGCCATCAAATATCTTCGCCACCACAGGTACTAACGTATCTATTCTGTTTATCGACGCCAGCAACGATGGCGATGTGGTACTGGTGGACGCCTCAAACTTGGGCGAGAAAGTCAAAGACGGCAAAAACCAAAAAACTGTACTAACGCCAGCAGAAGAGCAACAAATTATTGATGTATTTAACGCTAAGGAAACGGTGGAGGACTTCTCCGTTGCCGTGAGTTATAGCGACATCGAAGCCAAAAATTACTCATTAAGTGCGGGCCAGTACTTCGACGTCAAAATCGAGTATGTGGATATTACCCCAGAGCAGTTTGCGGAAAAGATGCAGGTCTTTACCAGTAATTTAGATAGCTTGTTTAACCAATCGCGTGAATTAGGAGCGGAGATTAAAAAGCAGTTGGCGGGGTTGAAGTATGAGTAAAGTTCGATTCCAAGATATTGTAAAACAGAAAGATGGTTTTCTACGAGGGCCTTTTGGGGGTGATCTAAAAAAGGATATTTTTGTCGAGAAGTCGTGTGATACATATAAAGTATATGAGCAAGGTGTTGTGCTTAACAACGATGAAAGTATTGGTAGATACTACATCTCGAATGATTACTTTAAAAAGAAAATGTATAGATTTGAAGTAAAGCCAAAAGATTTTTTAGTTTCTTGTTCGGGAGTTAATTACGGTGCTATTCATCAACTTAGCGAGAACATAGAAAAAGGGGTGATTAACCAAGCTCTTCTCAGGATAAGATTAGATTCAGAAAAAGTTGACGATAACTATTTCTATTATTTATTTAAAGCGCTTATCGTAAACATGATTGTTGGAAAAAAGGGCGATTCTACTATCCCCAACTTTCCCCCTTTAAGTGTGATAAAAGCACTTGAATTTGAGTTGCCTGAAAAAGATTATCAGATACAGATTGGTAGATTACTAAGTCACTTAGACAATAAAATCGAACTCAACAACCGTATCAACGCCGAACTGGAAACCATGGCCAAAACCCTGTACGACTACTGGTTTGTACAGTTCGACTTCCCCGACGACTCTCCACAAGGTCAGGGCAAACCCTACAAAACCGCCGGTGGAAAAATGGTCTACAACCCAACCCTAAAGCGGGAAATACCGCTGGGGTGGGAAGTTGATACTTTAGCAAGCTTGATAAAGTCAGACAAAACTGGAGATTGGGGGAAGGAAGAACCAGAAGGAAACTATACTCTTCAAGTTGATTGTATAAGAGGGGCGGATATCAATGGTTTGAATGGTAACGGCAAAATTAACGCGCCGAATCGATACATTCTTCAAAAAAATGACCATAAGCTCCTAGCTCCATTCGATTATGTAATCGAAATATCTGGCGGTAGTCCGACTCAGTCTACAGGGCGAATAGCTTATATAACTGATGATGTGTTGGATCGGTTTACCCATCCATTAATTTGCTCAAATTTTTGTAAAGCAATATCCCTGCGTAATAAAGACTTATTCTATTGTTTTGCTTACCTTTGGAACGACCTATATGACAATGGTGTATTGTTTGGATGGGAAGGGAAAACAAGCGGAATTAAAAACTTATTATTTGACTCATTTGTAACTAAGCACCAAGTACCTATTCCTCCGCTGGGTTTAGCTAAGCAATTTTTTGATTTCGTGGCTTCACTTGAACAACAGAAGCAAACTCTGCTTAAAGAAAATGTTAGGTTGGAGTCGCTCCGTGACTGGCTTCTCCCCATGCTAATGAACGGCCAAGTCACCGTTGGAGAGGCGAGCTAAATGTTTAAAATAACACCACACCGCTTAATCAGGAGGCAACATGAAATTTAACTTTGCACACTTAGGCGGTATTGATAACGGCACCGTTGAGCTGGGTGATTTAACAGTAATCTGCGGCCTTAATAATATGGGTAAAACCTATAGTAGCTATGCCATCTATGGATTATTGCGGCATTTTGAACAGTGGACTGATTTGTTGTTATTTCGAGAGGCTTTAACGAAATGGGCAAAAGGAGCTGTAAATGGCTAAGGACCTAACCGCATCATCCCATGACCGCCAAAATATCCTTAACAACCGCTACGCCCTGCAACAAGCCGAGCAGCACTTGGGTTTGGGTGGTGTGAACTTTGAAGGTGAGACCGTATTCACCAAAGCACAGGTGGTTGCCTTGTATGATGTAAGCGAGAGTACCATTGAGAAGTACCTTGTTAGCCATGCTGACGAGTTAAAAGTTAATGGTTACACCTTGCTTCGAGGGAAAAAGCTTAAAGAATTCAAAGAGTCACTTGATGGTACCGTAATTAATTATGGTACCAAAACGAGTGTATTGGGTGTGTTCAGTTTTCGTGCAGTGCTTAATATCGGCATGCTCCTAACCGAAAGTGAACCGGCTCGCATACTACGCTCGCGCCTGCTGGATATTGTCTTGGATGTAATGGCTGAGCGTGCTGGGGGTCACACCAAGTTTATTAATCAGCGTGATGAGAACTATCTTGTCTCTGCTCTGCAAGAAGAAAACCACCGCCGCCAGTTCACTGATGCTTTGGATAAGTATGTAGAGGTCAATAAATGGACTTATGCACGCTTTACGAACTTGATATACCAAAGCATTTTCCATGAAGACGCGACTGAATATAAAAAGGTGTTAAACCTAGCAACGAAAACCAACATCCGTGAGACGCTGTATTCAGAAGTACTTAATCTGATTGCCAGTTACGAATCAGGTATTGCTCATGAACTAGAGCAAGCCAGCAATAATTTAGGCCGTAAACTTTCGCAGAAAGAGGCGGAGAGCCTGTTTGCGAGTTTTGAAAGTCACCCTCTGTTCAAACCGCTGATTTTGGATGCCAGAACTAAAATGGCCAGCCGCGATTTGTGCTTCCGTGATGCCTTGCACGAAAAGCTGGAAGCTTATATTCAATCTGTACCCGAAGCTGACTTTGATCGTTTCTTGGGTGAGAAGAGCCGTTCTTTGGAAGAGCAATTGAGTGATCCGGAAACATTAGCTGTACTCAAACGCTTGAAAGATCGATAAGCAAAGGAATGTAGCTATGAGCGACTCTACAGAATCAGGCTTACAGTTCTTCTATTTCGATGTGGCGCATGCGATTAGCGTTCACGATTGGATTATAGAGCATTCTGGTGGGCTAGCTGGTACCAAGGATATTGGTCAGTTAGCAAGTCCTATAGAGCACATACAAAATGACTGGTATTATCCAGAAATGGAGGACAAGCTGACCCACTTGGTATTTTCCATTAATAAAAACCATGCTTTTAATGATGGCAATAAAAGATCATCGTTGGTGTTAGGCGCTTATTTTCTTGAATTAAACGGTTTTGATTATGTGGTAAAACGCTTTGCCAAAGAAATGGAAAACATCGTCGTATGGGTCGCTGACAATGTTGTGAGTAAAGCTCTGCTTCATCAAATCATTAGCTCTCTGATTTATGAAGATGAGTATTCAGAAGAGCTAAAACTAGCCATCGTGGAGGCTGCTGCACGATTGAATCAGGACTATCATTAAGCAGTTACTTCAAAGGTATGATATTTTTATTATTTGCTAAAAGTAGCGATTAAATAAAATCAATAAGTTACAGTCGTTAAAGTATGATACTTTTTTGTAAATCTACACCAGCGGCCATTCCAATTTTAGTAATCAGCGCGATGAAAATTATCTCGTTTCTGCGCTTCAAGAAAAAAACTACCGCCCAGTTATATAATTGCTTAGATTACTTAGCCTCGTAACTATATATCTATTTGTCTTTTCCTTGTTTATAAAAAAAGGCGCATCGCAATGAGGCGCCCTTTTGCATTAATTATGAGAACTCATGGAAACGATGTGAGACAAATTGGAAACAATTATGAGATCCCACATAAATAATCTACACGTCTAAGTTTTCCACTTTAAGCGCGTTAGCTTCGATAAACTCTCGACGAGGCTCAACTTGGTCACCCATCAATGTAGTGAACAGCTGGTCACAACCAATGGCATCCTCAATGGTAACTTGAAGCATACGGCGGCTTTCTGGGTCCATGGTGGTTTCCCATAGTTGCTCAGGGTTCATCTCACCTAGCCCTTTATAGCGCTGAATGTATTGGCCGCGTTTCGCTTCGTTCATTAGCCACTCTAGTGCTTCTTTGAAAGACTCAACTGGCTGTCTACGCTCGCCACGCTGAATATAGGCGTCTTTGCCCATCATGTCGTTAATGGCAAGGTTAAGCTCTTTAAGACGCTGGTATTCAGACGACTCGATAAACTCATGATCGATAACGTACTCATAATCGATACCGTGCATACGCATAATGATTGTAATGTAGTACTCGCTAAGCTCAGCATCAGTGCGAATTTCATAACGGTATGTAGCACCATCGTTTTCGCGCTCTGTAAGCTGCTCTACGAAGTGTTTCGCCACATGCTCTAGTGCAGATTGATCTTTAAGGTCTTCAAGGTTTAGCGTAGGCGTGTAAAGCATTCTGTAGAGGATAGATGCAGGCATAAGACGTTTCATACGTGCAATCATCTTCTCTACCGATTGGTACTGCTTAACAAGGTTTTCAAGGCCTACACCACTAATACCTGGGTCTTCATCGCTGGTGTGCAAAGACGCACCGTCAATTGCGATTGATGTTAGGTAGTTAGTTAGCGCATCGTCATCTTTAAGATACTGCTCTTGTTTACCCTTCTTCACTTTGTATAGCGGTGGCTGTGCAATATATACATATCCACGCTCAATGATTTCAGGCATTTGACGATAGAAAAATGTGAGTAGAAGCGTACGAATGTGAGAACCATCTACGTCAGCATCGGTCATGATAATGATGCTGTGATAGCGTAATTTTTCAGGGTCATACTCGTCACGACCGATACCACAACCTAGTGCCGTGATAAGCGTCGCAACTTCCTGAGAAGAAAGCATCTTATCAAAACGCGCTTTCTCAACGTTTAAGATTTTACCTTTAAGCGGCAGAATAGCTTGATTTTTACGGTTACGCCCCTGCTTAGCTGAACCGCCCGCAGAGTCACCCTCCACTATGTATAATTCACTAAGTGCAGGATCTTTTTCCTGACAGTCAGCTAGCTTACCCGGCAGACCAGCCAAGTCGAGCGCACCTTTACGGCGTGTCATTTCACGGGCCTTTCGTGCAGCTTCACGAGCACGAGCAGCATCAATAATCTTACCTGCAATGATTTTACTTTCTGCTGGGTTTTCTAATAAGAACTCTGCTAGCTTTTCATTCATTGCCGATTCAACAGCTGGACGAACTTCAGAAGATACAAGCTTGTCTTTAGTCTGTGAGCTGAATTTTGGATCTGGTACTTTAACGGAAATAACCGCGGTTAGACCTTCACGCGCGTCGTCACCACTGGCATTCGTTTTAGCCTTTTTGTTCAGGCCTTCCTTTTCCATGTAGTTATTCAATGTACGCGTCAACGCTCCACGGAAGCCCGCCAAGTGAGTACCGCCGTCGCGCTGAGGAATATTGTTGGTGAAACAGAACACGTTTTCTTGGAAGCTATCGTTCCATTGCATCGCTACTTCTACTGCAATACCGTCTTCTTGTTCACTGCTGAAATGAAACACTTTCTGGTGAACAGGTGTTTTCTTTTCATTTAGGTACTCAACGAACGCTTTGATACCAC
>Ga0213837_1000414_pt1 | contig 47632 bp, 38 predicted proteins | sample SWPATP12_FD_160572 | JGI IMG/M metagenome (GOLD analysis project Ga0213837, IMG submission 160572) | Coastal seawater microbial communities from Marineland, Florida, United States - SWPA TP1 #2 | ecosystem: Environmental > Aquatic > Marine > Coastal | place: USA: Florida | collected 2016-08-06
CCGTTCGGCTAGCACTTCCCCTTGCCGGGTGTGCAGAGGACTTTCACCTCCAAGTCATCGACTCACCACCACAATGAATCGAACAGTGCTTTCGCACTACGCGCCATGCCCGGCGCACCACAAAAAAACAGGGCGAAAACGCCCTGTCAAAGAAGTGTTGATAATGTCCAAATTATCCGCACCTCGTGCTCTTTTAAATATACTATTGTCCGCTCTCGCCGGTAGCCAGCAGGAAGGTTTCCGCTTTAACACATTTGCGCTCAAACTGACGCTGGCACTTACCGATTACCCGCAGGGTAATGTCAGACAGCGGAAACACCTTACAGGCTAATACCACGCCTGCCGCCTGCTCTTCTTCACTCACATGACAGCGGCTCATCTTTTTAGCCGAATACTGACCGCTCTCAATCCTAATTTTGCAGATCCCGCAGCCGCCGCCCCGGCAGCCCACCGGGATCCCTTTACGCCCGAGGCGCGCCATGCCATCCAGTAACGACTCACTTGCACGACAGGAGTAAGTTTCCCGGGTGTTCAGAATGTCGATGGTATAAGTCATGGCCCACTCCCCTGTCCGTTCACGTTTTATTGCTTATGCGCCAGCTTGCGCTCTGGCCTCGATTTCGGCTTTGCGGATTTCAGATGCCAGACTACCGGCGATGCTCCAGTTTTCAGGCTCAACGGTATAGCAGTTGCCGCGGATATCGGCCTTATCAACCTTTAGCGTGACTGCCAGTATGTTGGTAAACTGCTCTGCAATGGCCTGGCGCTGCTCAAGGGAGCGCCCTTTCATCACAATGAACTCAAAAAACGGGGCATTCTTCCCGCCTTTGCTTACCAGTTTACCGCCCACACCAATCAAGTTGGGCGCGTGCAGATCGACAAACACGCGAATGCGATCAACCGGACTGTCCAGTACCTCGGCATAAATCTGCGTGGCCTGTTCAATCACCGACTCAATCTGGCCATCGCTGATATCTTGATCAGCAAGGTGAAATTTAACAATTGGCATAGTTGTACTCCCGGATAATTCTTTAAACGATAAAGGGCTGCCTACGGCAACCCTTTACGACGACCAGAGTCGAGCATAATCGTTGAGCCGGTCATGCCGATTGCGCGATCATCCAACAAATTACACACTGCCCAGCCCACCTGTTCGGCGGTGGTAAACTGATGCACCTAGGATTCTTCCAGTAACTCTTCCAGTACATCATCCACGCTTATACCGCGTTGCTCGGCTCGAGCCGTCGCCACATTGCGCAAACGGTCACTGTCGGCAGGGCCCGGCGCTATGGTGTGAGCACTGATGCCGCGGCGTCCATAAGCCAGCGAAAGCTGGCGCATAACATTGACCAGTGCTGCATTCGCCACGCCGGCAGACGCTGCATATTCAGTCGGCTCAAGACCATAATGACCACCAATCGCGACAATGCGGGCGTTGTCGCCAAAGTGCTCATCGGCAGCACGACTCAAGCGTAAGATGCCGCCCACTTTAATATTGACCGCATCCACCATGGCTGCTGTGGGCGCTTTCAGAATGCCCCCGGCAACGGCCACACCAGGACCATGTACCACCATTTTTACCGGACCGGTAATGGCAGATTTAATCGCCTCAATGGCGCTATCTTGGCTGATATCAGCCTGCACCACGCTAACTTCACTAAATTGCTCAGTTAAACTGGCCAGCGAGTCGGCGCTGCGGCCAACGGCCAGCACATGCAGGCCGTTGTCGATAAGTTGTCGGACGATTTCCACGCCGAAGGTACCGGTTGCACCCACAACAATGGCAAGGTTTTTATCAGGCATAATGCACCTTTTTAAACAGCTTCTTTTAACAGACCTTTCTCTTTGGCCAGCGTCATAGCGGTATCCTGGATCATGTCTTCCTGACCACCGATCATCTTCTTACGCCCCAGCTCAACCAGAATATCCCGGGCTGATAAACCGTACTTCTCAGCCGCCTTTTTAGCGTGCAACAGGAAAGTTGAGTAAACCCCGGCATAACCTAACGTCAGCGAGTCACGGTCGATGCGAACCATATGGTCCATCATCGGAGTAATAATCTCTTCGGCAATATCCATCAGCCTGAACAGATCCAGGCCAGTAGGTATGCCCATTCGCTCAAGCACGGCAGCCAGCACCTCCAGCGGCGTATTACCTGCGCCCGCGCCAAGCCCGGCAACGGAAGCGTCAATGCGAGTGGCACCGGCTTTAATTGCCGCTACCGAATTCGATACGCCCAGCGCCATGTTGTGGTGGCCATGGAAACCAATTTCGGTTTCAGGTTTAAGTTCAGCGCGCAGACGGCTAATCACTTCAGTCACGTCTTCCGGCAGCATAAATCCGGCTGAGTCGGTGATGTACACGGTATTGGCGCCATATGACTCCATCAGCAATGCCTGCTCAGTAAGCCCTTGTGGCGTATTCAGGTGCGACATCATTAAAAAGCCGGAGGTATCCATGCCTAATTCACGCGCAAAAGCGATGTGCTGAGGTGAGGTGTCAGCTTCGGTACAGTGGGTGGCAACGTGAACGCTGCGGGCGCCATTGTCGTAGGCCGACTTCAGCTCTTTCATAGTGCCAAGGCCAGGAATAAGCAGTACAGAGATAATGGTTTGTTTTACTGCCTCTGCTACCGCACTGATGTACTCTTCGTTGCTGGCAAGGGCAAAGCCATGCTGCAGCGAATTTCCGCCTAACCCGGCGCCATGAGTAACCTGAATGTAGGGTACACCAGCGTCGTCCATCGCTTTTGCGACTTTAACCATTTGTTCTACGCTGATTTGCTCCTTTTTAGCGTGCATACCATCGCGCAGACACATGTCATGTAAGATAATGTTTTCGCTCATTACGCTGCCTCCACCGGGGTTAACGTGATGGTGCCGTTAGCAATTTCTTCGGCAAACATTTCTGCGGTGCGGGTAGCCGCCGCCGTCATAATGTCGAGGTTACCGGCGTACTTCGGCAAATAGTCGCCAAGACCAGCCACTTCCATAAATACCGCGACTTTGTTGCCGTCGAAAGTCGGGCCATTCACCAGCTTGTAGCCGGGCACATACTTCTGTACTTGTTCAATCATCTTCAGTACTGAGTCGCGGATCGCCACTTCGTCAGGCTCGCCTTCGGTCAGGCAGTAAATGGTGTTACGCATAATGATCGGAGGATCAGCGGGGTTAATAATTGCCAGCGCCTTGCCTTTTTTCGCACCCCCCACTTTTTCAATGGCATTGGAGGTGGTATAGGTAAATTCGTCCAGGTTGGCGCGGGTACCCGCACCAATGGATTTACTCGACAGGCTGGCAATAATTTCGGCGTATTCCACGCCTTGCACCTGCGCCACCGCGTTAACAATTGGGATAGTCGCCTGACCGGCACAGGAAATCATATTCACATTCATTTCCTGCTTATCGGCATGCTCTTTCAGGTTGACCGGCGGTACACACAGCGGACCGATCGCCGCCGGGGTGAGGTCAATCATCATCACCCCTTTGGCATTTAACTTACGGCTGTTTTCCGCGTGTACATAAGCACTGGTGGCATCAAAAGCAATTTGAATACCGTCTTCTTCCACATGAGGAAGCAGTCCGTCCACGCCTTCGGCAGTGGTTTTCAGCCCCATTTTTTTAGCGCGGGCCAGGCCTTCGGATTCAGGGTCAATACCCACCATCCATACTGGCTCCAGCCACTCGCTGCGCAACACTTTATACATCAGGTCGGTACCAATATTGCCCGAACCAATTAACGCACATTTAATCTTTTTCATTGCTATTTCCCCTCTGCATTCAGTGGTTGTTGGGCGGCCTGCTGCGCCTGACTGCGCTCTTTCATGGTCATTCCGGACACGAAAAAGTCGTGTTCGCCGTGTTCGGTAATAAGGATCCGCACTGACTCACGTTTAACGCCCAGCGACGATACCAGCGCGTCGGTAACGGCTTTGGCGGCACTGCATTTTTGCTCTTCCGTTCGCCCTGTCATCAGGTGCATTTCGAGTATTGGCATGGTTGTTCTCCACTCTGGTACCGGATTATTCGAAGCGAAGACTAACGCTGCCCAAATCCTGGTAGCGTGCAATAACGTTGTCACCTGGCTTCACCGCCACAGCAGCAGTTATTCCGCCACTCATCACAAAACTACCGGCTGGTAGGGTTTCACCCATGTCATGCAGGATATTGACGACCATCGCTACCGCATCGGCGGGATGCCCCATTACCGCGGCAGACGAGCCCATCTCGACAATTTCGCCGTTAAGCTCCATGGCCACGCCGATACCATCGACTTCGATATCTTCTACATAGCGAGGGCGACCGCCCGCCACAAAGCGCGCTGATGAGCTGTTATCTGCAATCACACTGGGTAAATCGAACTTAAAGTTTTCATAGCGAGAATCGATGATTTCGATGGCCGGGATCACAAAGTCGGTTGCGGCAAGCACATCAGCCCGCATGCAGGCCGGGCCGCTCAGGTCGGTTTTGGTCACGAAGGCCACTTCACATTCCACCCGCGGATGCACCAGGTCGTGGGTGCTGATTGCGGTATTTTCTGGTCGCGACATGGCGTCGGTAAGAAAGCCAATCGATGGCTTATCCACGCCCATTTGCACCATTTTCGCTTTTGAGGTTAAACCGGCTTTCCAGCCGATAAGCCTTTCGCCCTGTTCGATAAACCGGGCACGCAAGGCGTTTTGCACGGCATAACCGTCTTCAACGGTCATTTCTGAGTATTCATTAGTGAGCTTAGGAATGTCGTAGGCACGGCGCTGAGCGCCCTCAACCCGCTCACTGAAACGGATAATTTGTTCCTGGGTTAAACTGGTTTTCATACTTTTGTGCTCCCGGCAAAATTCACTTTACAACCCCCGACACCAGCGATGTAACATTCGAGTTCATCGCCATCGGTTACCGGTACCAGTGCAGACTGTGAGCCAGACAGGATCACCTCACCTGCTTTAAATGGAATGCCCAGCTCACCCAACGTATTGGCCAGCCAGGCGACGGCGTTAAACGGCGAGCCTTGTACTGCTGCACCCACACCGGTGGAGAACAGCTCACCATTTTTGTAGAGCGTCATACCGGCCATGGTGATATCCACTTTGCGGGGATCGGCTTTGAGCTTACTGACCACATACACACCGCAGGAAGCATTGTCGGCCACGGTGTCCTGAATTTTGATTTTCCAGTCGGTGATCCGTGAATCGACAATTTCAAAACACGGGCTGACATAATCGGTGGCGCGAATAACATCTACCGCGGTAATGCCCGGGCCAATCAGATCTTCTTTAAGCACAATAGCCAGTTCCGCTTCAGCTTTAGGCTGAATCAGCTCGTTAAGGTCGATTGTTTCGCCTTCCTGATACACCATTTTGTCGGTAAGCTGACCAAAATCAGGCTGAAACACGCCGAGAAAGTCCTGCACCGCTTTACTGGTGACGCCAATCTTTTTACCGACGATTTTCTCGCCGGCGTCGAGACGACGCTGGATATACTGCAGCTGAATTTCATAGGCCTGCTCCAGCGTGATATCCGGGTATTGCTCGGTAAACGGCACCAGGGTATTGCGTGACACCATGGCCTCATATAAGTCATTACCCAGCTTTTTAATCTGTGAATTATCCATGCTTTAGCGCTCCTATAGCTTCACGCAAACGTTACGCAGCTCAGTGTAGAACTCCAGCGAGTGAACGCCGCCCTCGCGGCCAATACCAGACTGTTTGGTACCACCAAAGGCAGTGCGTAAATCGCGCAGGAACCAGCTGTTTACCCAGCAAATACCCACATCGATTTTGGCCGCCATGCGGTGTGCCCGCGGCAGATCCTTGGTCCAGATAGTGGTTGCCAGGCCGTAATCGGTGCTGTTAGCCAGGCCAATCACTTCTTCTTCGCTGTCGAAGGGGCGAATGTGACAGCACGGGCCAAAGATTTCTTCTTTTACAACTGCCGCGTCATCGCTCAGGTCGGTCCAGATAGTTGGCTGGATCCAGTTGCCGCCTTTAAGCGCTTCCGGTACTTCTGGTACGCCACCACCGGTAACCACTGTGGCGCCTTCATCCACGGCTTTTTTGTAGTAAGACAGCACTTTGTCCTGATGCTCTTTGCTAATCAGCGGGCCGTAGTTAACGCCTTCATCAGTCGGCTTACCGTAATTAACTGCTTCAGCTTTCTCTTTCAGTGCGGACACGAATTTGTCGAAAATCGGGCGTTCAACGTAAACCCGCTCGGTGCCTAAACACACCTGACCCGAGTTTAAGAATGAAGAGCGGGAAATGCCTTCGATGGCTTTATCAAAGTCGCAGTCGGCAAATACGATACCGGCATTTTTACCGCCCATTTCAAAAGACACATCACGGGTGCCTTCGGCAGCTGCTTTCATGATGGCGGTACCTGTGCGGGTTTCACCGGTAAAGGTAATGGCATCGACATCTTTGTGTTCGGTGAGGAATGCACCGGCTGAATCCGGGCCGAAGCCGTTTACCACGTTATAAACGCCTTTGGGTACGCCCACTTTATTCATTACTTCACCCAGTAATACGGAGGTCAGTGGTGTTTCTTCTGATGGCTTCACTACCACGGTATTCCCGCAGGCCAGTGCCGGGCCGACTTTCCAGGTCATCAGCATGAACGGCGCGTTCCATGGGCTGATAACGCCAATCACGCCTTTAGGTGTGCGAACACCGTAGTTCAGCGCGCCTGCGCCATCCGGCGTGTCGAGCATAAAACTCTCGGTGGGCACATTTTTAATGGTGTCGGCAAAGATTTTAAAGTTGGCCGCGCCGCGAGGAATAAACACATGGCGCATGACATGAGAAGGCTGACCGGTATCGGCCATTTCGGCTTCTACAAAATCATCAAAGCGGCGGGTGATTTCATCAGCCACTTCATACAGCATTTCCACCCGCTGATTAGTGGTAAAGGTAGACCACTCGCCCTGCAGCGCAGCTTTAGCCGCTATTACGGCTTCATTAACGTCACTGCGACCTGCTTCGGCAATGCTGGCGATAACCTCGCCGGTAACCGGAGATACTTTGTCAAAACGCTTGCCATCTCTGGCTGCGACAAACTCCCCGCGGATAAAATTTTCTACTTGGCGCATATCGGACTCTCACTTTAGGCTACGCAAGCCCTTAAATTAATATTTACAACTCAATAACACTTAAAGTCAGTGTAAATTCCCAACCTCATACCGTCTAATACCATTTAAAAAACAACTTAATACTTTAAAGGTATAATTAAATTTCTCTTCTAAATAGCTCTGCAAACCGCCTTTTGGCCAATGAAATTAAAATGCCGCAAGGCGCCTGCCCGGGCGGGCGCAGCACACATTGCGGCACTATTTATAACAGCCGTCTAAAACAGCCACTCATAACAACTATCTGTTACAACCATTGATGGGGATAAAGTCTACGCAAATGCGTATCACGTCCCTGTGACACAAATCAGATATTTTTAAACAGCGGGCTGCGTACCTGCTGAGCATCCGCGGCGGAAATAAACTTCTCAGTATAAATATCCCGTTCAAACAGGCGCCCCTGCATTAAGGTATTGATACAGGCATCAATCATCAGCGGTGGTCCACACAAATAAGCCTTATTGCCACTGAAGTCGCCATTAAACGCACGCTGAGCGGCTTCGTGAACAAATCCCACTTCACCCTGCCATTCGCCATCGTCGCCGGCATCAGACAGCGCCGGGATATAGGTAAAGTTGGGATACTTTTCAGCCAGGGCTAAAAACTCGTCGTGATAATAAAGTTCTTCCCGGGTGCGCTGACCATAGACCAGTGTGATCGGATGCTCACAACCTTCTTCCAGCAGTTCCACTATCATCGAACGGGGACTGGATAACCCTGAACCACCCGCCATAAATATCATGGGCATTTCGGCTGACTTTTTAACAAAGAAGCGTCCATAGGGTCCGCTGAAGGAAATCTCATCGCCCTCTTTCAACTCATCGTGAATATATGCCGTACCTACGCCACCGGGGACTTTACGGATATTCAGCTCAATTTCACCGGGCTTCGCCGGCGTGCTGGCAATCGAAAAAGCCCGGCTGCCTATGTCGTCCGGCAGGTTCAGGTTAATATACTGCCCTGCCTGAAACTCAATGCCTTCGGCATCTTCTATCTTCAGCCAGATACCTTTAATGGTGGGGGTTAAATCTTCGATGCGGCTTACCGTGCACTGATAGTCCTGCACCGGCAGGTTACGGGAGTCGGGATCTTCCTCAATCTCGGCTTCGATCACCAAATCACTTTCCGGGATCGCACAGCACGCCAGGCATTTATTTTCATCGCGCTCAAAATCCATTAAGGCAAAACTGGACGCTTCACCGTGATCAACTTCGCCGTCCAGCACGTCAATTTTGCAGGTTGCACACAATCCGTGGCAGCAGGCATGGGGCAGGTAAATCCCCGCCCGCAGCGCTGCGTCCAGAATGGTCTGCTCTTCCTCTACCTCAATGGTTTGTCCCAATGGCTCAATGGTTACTTCAAAGCTCATGGTTATTCTCCCTGAGGCGGAACCAGTGTCGACAAGCCAGGCGTTTTAAAGCGGAATTGCTCTTTATGCACCAGGCCATTTTCCTTAACTGTTTTATTAAAGTCTGGCGTCCACGGCTCACCGCTTTTGGTCCACTCAATAGCATCCCAGTCAATCTTGTCGAAATCGGGATCCGGCTGCATCAGTGGCTTTAACTGCTGCTCAATAATGTCACCCAGTTTCTGATCCGGCGCGCCAAACAACATAAAAGGCGCCGCCATCAGCATGTGATGATCCCAGCATGCAAATAACAACTGATGGCCATAGTAATTTTCTACTCTGTCACGTGACGGGAACTTGTACTCGCCATTTGCTACAACTGCCATAATAATTCTCCTGTTACACCTGCGCTGGCAGGCTAAGGCTGCCCGAACTGGCCGGGCAGCGGTTAAAGACGGTGATTAGTCGGTCGACACCTGCTTGCGCCATTTCTCAAAGTTGGCTTTGTCCTCTGAGCTGGCATATTCGCCTGCTGCCGTAGGCTCAAGACTCACCCACTCCATCCAGGCAGCCAGGTCGCCTTTTAACGGCTCCTGCATCAGGGCAGGCATGGGTAGCCAGGCCTGAACGTACTTTTCAGGTTCCTGTTCAAACACGTGCTGACATCCATCAGAACAGAAGTGATACTTCTCGCCTTCGTACTCTGTTTCGCGGTGCGCCAGTTGCGTTGGATCATCCGGCTCAGTAAACAGACAAGGTAACTGACAAACCTGACACAGCTTCGGCAGACCAAAGTTGTTGTATTCGCCGCCGGTTTCTTTTTGCGCAATGGCATACTCCCAGCGCGGCAGGTAGTATTTTTCGAAAGTGGTCGGATACTTGTCTTTTAACCACTCAATATCGCTGGCGGTAGGAGTCCAGGAATGGAAGGCCGTACCGAACTTCCACTGATACAGACCCAGCATAATTTGATGCGAGGTATGATCGATGGACTTCTCCACATCATCCCAGTGCATTGGCGGTTTAATGCCGTAGCGGGCCAGGTCGCGGAACAGCGCATTGCCGTTTTCCACACCATAGATATTCCAGGCTTCACGCCATGACATCACGCGCTTCGGCAGCATGTAGTCCATCATGGCTGCAACCAGAGTCAGCAAACGGCATCCGCGCCAGAACCACTTATCAATCCACTTCTGTACAATGGGAATGTTGTCCGGATCCTGCTCCAGCATAAACTTGATACATTCCAGACCCAGGGTCATATGGCGGGCTTCATCCGATTGGGCCGAGAAACCAAAGGTACAGGTAGCCATATCACCGTTGTATGCTGCGCCCGACATGAAGGGTACAAACAGCAGATTGGTCAGTACATATTCAAAGGAGAAACCAATGGCAATCAGAAACTCAAAAGGCCCTGCTGACATGGCATCGTCAAAGAACGAACGGGGTACCGAGGTGTACCAGATGCGATCCCGCTGACTGGCAAAGTCTTTAAAGCCGTTGTAGAACTTGTTGTAGTTCGACATCGCATGTACCTGAGTCTGGGCATGACGAATTTCGTCAATGGACTGCATCTGACACGCGACCTGCGGGCCAACGCCGGCAAACTCACGACCAACCCTGGCAAAGCCGCGGTGGGACGCATACTCCGCCGGGCTAATGCCCTGCAGGAACAGCTTGATAGCGGTTAAGTAGCGGGCGTCGGTCACATTCAGATGGCCGTTATTCTGTGCATGTGCATCAATGATAGCGTAGTACTTACGCTCTTTTTCTGCCTGGTATTTCCAGTAGGCATCCATGGTTAAACGGAACGGATCCTCCCACTTCGACCAGTCGTGCACCTTAATGCCTTCGTAATCAACATAAGGATAGATTTCTTTCTCGTCGCGATAGCTTGGCTCCCAGGCCAGATCGCGGGTCATTAAGCGATACTTCTCTTTAACGTTGAGTTTCTTTGGGGTCTTTTTAATATCCACGATGGTCTCCTAGCTGTTCCAGGTGAGTGTCAGAGCGTCTTCGTCTTCATCGACGTTTCCGCTGAGCGTGATTAGGTTGATGTTGAGTTCCTGCATATCGAACTCACGGCCAATTTCTTCTTCAATGGTTTCGCGGCGTACCACCAGGTTGCCCTCGGCCTGCACTTTTACCATGGCCGGTTCGTGCACCACTTCGGCGTCCGGATTATCCTGCTCAATCGCTTCCACAATGGAGCGGGTCTCTTCATTGGCCTGTAAAATGATAAATACTTTAGACATGATGCTTCCTACTTAAACAAACCGGCTTTTTTGGCGCGCTGTAATAGCTCATCGTGCGCCTCGCTAACCAGTTCGTCGGCCTGATTACCTTCTACGGCTAAGCCTGCTACCGGCAATAACACCGAAGTAAAATGATTGGCGGCGGTATCCACCCACTCTTCCAGCACGGCTTTATTCTCAGCCGATTCAGACGCCATGGTTTTGAGCACTGAATCCACCCAGCGTTTGGACTCCAGATACCAGTTAGTCATAAACTGGGTGAGGATAGAGATCCCCGAACCGCCCTGTTCCACCAGGTTCTGGTCAACAATGCGCTGATACACCAGCGGATAAAGCAAGCCATCAAGTACAAAGTTTTGTTTGATAAATACTTCCACCGGATCGCGCACACACATTAAATCTTCCAGCGAACGACGCAGCGGTTGCCAGGCATCGCTGTCCATCCAGTCCTGTTTGGCCGCTTCCAGTGCTTCCACATCGCCAATCATTAAACCAAGGCGCGACAGATACTGGGCAATGCCTAAGTTATCCATGGCGTGGTAAACACAAGGTTGGGTAAACACGGTGCCGTAACCGTAGCCACACACCAGGGTATTGTTCATGTTGGCGGCGTAATTGGCGTGGCGCAGCGGGATCAGTAGATTCTGCGCGGTGGCCAGCACCGGATCCGGCATGCCTTCAATCAGGTTCAGTGACTCAACCGTTTTGAAGTTAGACTCCATGGTTTCCTGTTGCTTGGCGCGATTAAGCGTATAAGTGCTGTAATAAAACTGACGGGGATCCTTTAAGTCGTACCAGTCATTCATGCGAATTTTGCTTAAATTCGGGTCGTACAGCTCCTGCTCAGGCGCCCAGGTAGGACGATAATGCAGGTTCTCAACGGCCTGAAGATCGTAGCTGGCTTCCTGATAGCGCGACGGGATTTTCTTATCGCCGAAGCGCTTCTTTAAATGGGTGAAGGTCTGGTTTTTCTGCTCGATATTGACCGTTTGTACATCTATTTGCATAACTGTTTCCTCTTAATTCTTGTATCTACTCGTCCCGAAAGTGGTGGGTAGCGTCGTGCAGGCTCCACTGGAAGGCGTTCTTTTCCTCGTCATCAGAAGCCACCGCCTCGTCATCGAGAAAAATCACTTTTTGCTCTTCACAAAACTTTTCAAAGTCCTGTTGTTTGAGCACCATCTCCAGCGCCACTTCGGGCTGGCCAACACTGAAATCGAACTCAACAAATCCGTCGTCTCGTTTGCCTGTCACCCGCACGTAATGTAGCGAGGTGTCGAACTGCTCTTTCGGCGCTGCAATACTGTCGTTCATGATTTGTCCTTTTTGGTTTGTGGTTAGCTTACTACCGTCAGGAAGCTCTCGTGCAGCTTGCGCTGCGGATAGTCGAGCCCCTGGGCAAAGTTGTCCCAGGTCCAGGTAATGGTTTCGTAATCAGGGTAAGGGTGATAACCGCCCATAAAGGTCTCAAAGCGGTTGCCGGAAGGATCCCAGGCATAAATAGTACAGCCGCGGGTAATACCGTGGCGCGTTGGGCCAATATCCACGGCCACTTCGTTCATCGACATAATGTCACCGGCCCGCAGCACACGCTCCCAGCTTTCCATTAAAAACGAGGTGTGATGCAGTTTGCCCGGCTCGGGATACTCCACAAAGGCAATGTCGTGCACTTTGTGCGAGCAGGACAGCCAGATACCCGCTTCGGTTTCGTTGTCTTCGGCCAGCACGCGCTCAACAAGATAAAAGCCAAGGACGTCTTCAAAAATCGCTTTAACTTTGGCGATGTCTGGTCCGTACAGCAGCATGTGGTCCAGACGCACCGGCGCGATACCATGCTCACTCTGGGTATACCAAGGCGCCGGGTTGGTCAGGCCCATCCCGTTACCTACTTTAGTTTTCTCAGCATAGAGTTCAAACTCGTGGCCGGAAGGCAGGGTGAAGCGCACGCGCTCTCCGGTTTCCAGCAAGTCACCGGCTTCAAGGCGGCGGGTTTCAACGCCATAGGCGTTTAAGTCTTTCTCAAGTTTATCGAGGGTGGCAGTATCAAGCACTTTAAAGCCTACAAAATCGACTCCTGCCTGCTCAGCTTCACGAATGATGTAGCTGCTGTGATCCTGTTCATCCCAGCACTTAAAATAAACCCGCCCCATGTCGTCACGACCGGTCTCGACCAGCCCCATGACATCACCGTAAAACTTAACGGCTTCATCTAGGTCCAAAACCCGTACCGCTACATGTCCTGGACGTAATACACCTGTCATCGCCATAATTTGTTCTCCACTATGAGCTTCTAAGCGCCATTGAGCGCAACAATTTATTAACTCATTACAGGTATCATGCCAACATTTTAAACCATTTATTTTATTGATCTTTTTATAAAATTTGCAAATTCAAGGCGATTTTATTTAACGTTTTCATAACACATTTGTTGGTTTGATGTTTAAGCCTGACAATTTTGTAAGGCCATGCAACCCAGTAAAGAATCTTCCTTTTAAAGAAGGTAGCTTTGCGTTCCCCCAAATAAGAGGGCTCTCTTTAAATCGAAGAAAGGACAATAATTGTGCCCTTCTTCAGTGTTGTCATTGTCACTGGCAGACATAACAAACTGGAAGAATCATCATGGATGAGGATTCAGTCGATGCGGCACAGGGGTGACGAATAACCGAAATGCCAGTGGCATTTCGCAGTATGAGGAACGACACGCCATGGATGGCGTGGCTGGAATGAATCACAGGGACGTTTGTTACGGTTGTCTCAAATTCGCGGTCAACGACTCCGACAACGATATATACACCTTCATTCGCTGACTTTTAGATATACGGTCCAAGCCCTACCACGAATGATAACCACCTACTGGAGTAAAGGTAGTTTAGGCTGAAAACAAAATTACAGGTCGGTTTGTCAGTCCAATATCAAAAATGAATCGGGGGAATAATTGGTGTTGCCAGTCGCAGATTTAACCATTTAATCAAATCAGAAGGGGATCACCGAAACGAGCTAATCAAATGATCAAACCCGTTCGGTGGGGGTTGGGACTGTTGTAAATCGGTATTCAGCGCGGCTTTTCGTTAACCCGGTATGCCAGTTGCCGGCGGGTCACACCAAGATATTGTGCCGCATGGGTAAGATTCCCTTTGGCTTTGCGCACGGCAGCCTCAAACAGTTGCTGTTCATGGCTGGCCAAATCAAACTCGCCCTGTTCCAGCAGTTTATCGTAGAACTGGGTATCCATTTCCGGTATCGCACTAAGCGGTTTAACCTGCCCCTGCTCGTCTACTTCGCTGATACGCTCCTGGGTATCGGCTAGGTCCGGTGGATTAACAAATAAGTGGTCAAGCTCAATTAAGCCGCCATCGCTGGCCAGCAATACACCGCGCTCAATGACGTTTTCCAGTTCGCGCACATTGCCCGGCCATTCATAGCGTGTGAGCACTTGCATTGCCTGGCCTGACAATCCTGTCAGGCTTTTCTGATAGCTGGCTGCAAAGCGCTCTATCATTGCGTTACACAAAATCAGAATGTCTGCTCGACGCTCTCGTAACGGCGGTATATTGACCGGATAGGTGGCAATACGGTAGTACAGATCGGCCCGAAACTGACTATCCCTAATGGCTTGCTGGAGATCTACATTGGTCGCGGCAACCAGTCTTACATTGACTTTGCGTACCTCATCGTCGCCCAGTCGCTCTACTTCGCCGGTTTGTAACACCCGTAGCAGTTTTACCTGCGCAGACAAGGGTAAATCACCCAGCTCATCGAGGAATAAAGTGCCGCCATCGGCCCGTTCAAAACGGCCAGGGCGAGACTCCTGAGCGCCGGTAAAGGCGCCTTTTTTCACACCGAAGAGCTCTGCCTCAATCAATTCGTGAGGGATTGCGCCGCAGTTAACTGCAATAAACGGCTTTTCACTGCGACTGCTGTGTTCGTGCAGCCAGCGAGCAAAGACCTCTTTACCCACGCCGGTTTCGCCAAGCAACAGTACGTTAATGGGCGAGTCTGCCGCCCGCTTAAGCAGGTTCAGGGCGCTGGTAAACTCGGGCGAGGCGCCCACCAGGCCATCGGTATCATACTTCACCTGGCGCTTACCGCGCAGTTGGCTGAGTTCCTTTTCGATTTCTCGTAATGACGGGCTCAGTGGATCGTCACGAAATAACTCGATGTAGTTCTCATCATCCCAGCAATCTGCAGGCTTGCCCACAATCTTGCAGTGATGATCGCCCTTACACATGCATTCGATTTCTTTAAATACAATGAAGCGGCGGAAAAACCGGCTGGTATAGCCTGATGCGTAGCCTACAATGGTCCAGCAGGCTGCTTCTTCCGATAAGCCAAGGGATTGCAAATGGGCTTCGGCTTCCCAGGAGTTTTCGACGATGACTTCCCCAAAGAAGCGCCCGGTTTCCCAGTCGATTTCGGCTTCGGTAATATGCGAACGTACATGCCCTTCAAACGCATGCAGCTCCGGCCCAATCCGAAACACATCATAGCTATTTTTATTATCGGCAAGCTTATGCGCCAGGTCAGCATCCTGCTCACCGGCCACAAAGCCAACGCGAATAAGCATGCGCTTGGCGGATTCGGCGTCCAGGTAATCAAATAACTTGGTGCGCATCTCCATCAGCGCTTTGGCATGTAATAGCAACAAACGGCTTTCGCCTAGCCAGATCTTCCCTGTTTCCTGGTTAAAACGGAGTTTTGAGCGAAGGTCGAAACGATCGACTACCTCTTTTTCTTCCTGCGCTATTTGTTGATCTGCAATCATACTACTGTCCAACAACAGGGGGGTATGGGGGCTATCAATACCCCATCATACCCCTTTAATCCCAAAAGTGTTAACACTTTACTTACAATACAGTTTCAATTAAGCAAAATACTTACCATAACTGCAGTTTATGCTTTCGCCAGCATCGATGTTGTTGCCTGCGGCATTAAAAATCGCGCCAGCGCCGGTAACAGGATCAGTGCGCCCAACATATTCCAGATAAACATGAAGGCCAGCAAAATGCCCATGTCGGCTTGGAATTTAATCGGCGAGAACACCCAGGTTGCCACGGCAATCCCCAGCGTAATCCCGGTTAACACCACCACTTTGCCGGTAAACAACAAGGCATCGTAGTAAGCTTCAGACAGCGACAACCCATCCTGCAAGCGGGATTTCATCACGGTAAGAATATACAATGCGTAGTCCACACCAATGCCTACACCCAGCGCTATAACCGGCAGCGTGGCCACTTTAACCCCGATGTTGAGCCACACCATTACGGCCTGACATAAAATGGAAGTCAGCATCAGCGGCAGAATGGCACACACCACCGCCCGCCAGGAACGGAAGGTGATAAAGGCAAGGATAATCACAGCGCTGTATACATACAGCAGCATTTGCGTATTGGCTTTTTCCACCACGATGTTGGTCGCCGCTTCAATGCCCGCGTTACCCGCCGCATTAAGGAACTGAAACTTCTCCGTGTTGTTTTCCTTAGCAAAGGTTTCCACCGTCTGCACCACTTCATTGAGGGTGTCTGACTTGTGATCCTCCAGGTAAGCAAAAATGGTCAGTAAGTCACAGTTCTGGTTAAACATTTCCCGTGGTGCCCGGGTAATAATGGCGTTCAGCATGCCCTGTGAACGAGGTATGCCGTACCATTTGAGATTACCTTCATTCATGCCGGCATTGGCGACCTTGGCCAGCCCCGCCAATGATGAGGTAGTAACCACACCCGATAATTGACGCAATTCCTGCTCTAAGGCATCAACCGCCATCAGTGTATCGTAGTGTGCACAGGCGTACTGCTCTGTCTTAACCATAACCACATACACGTCTGAACTGGTAGCATAGTTTGCAGTCATAAAGGCGTTATCAAGATTGTAACGGGAGTCTGGTCGCAGCTCCGGCGCGCCCTGATCGGTATCACCAATTTTCACGTTGGCGCTGATCATACTGCCACCCACACCAAGAATTACCGCAACAATAACGGTACCCGCGGCGTACTTTTTACGGGTAAACAAATCTAAAAATGCCCATAGCGGATGTTTGTTATGCGCCACATCCGCTTCGTCGCGCAGCTCGGCCTTGATACTACGTTTGGCCGCAGACTCAGCCACACCGGTATAAGACAGCAGCACCGGCAGTAAAATCAGGTTACTGAAGATTAATACCGCCACGCCAATACTGGCGGTAACCGCTAAGTCCTGGATCACTGGAATATCAATTACCATCAGTACCGCAAAGCCCACCGCATCGGAAATAAGCGCAGTGATACCGGCCAGGAACAACCGGCGGAAGGTATAGCGCGCTGCCAGCAATTTATGAATGCCGCGGCCAATATCCTGCATGATACCGTTCATCTTCTGGGCACCGTGGCTCATGCCAATAGCAAACACCAGAAACGGCACCAGAATGGAATAAGGATCCAGCTCATAACCGAGGGTTGGCAGCAAGCCCAGCAACCACACCACGGCCACCAGTGAACAACTCACCACCAGCAGCGTACTGCGGATACAACGGGTGTAGATAAATAGCACCATCGTGGCGATACCGATGGTTATGGCAAAGAACACCAGTACCTGTTTAAGGCCATCGATTAGGTCGCCCACCACCTTGGCAAAACCCGTGATATGGATCTCAATGCCGTCTTTCTTGTATTTCGCTCTGAGCTCTTCAAGCTTTGCTGAAAACGCATGGTAATCGAGTTGATTACCTTCGTGATCCATTTCCCGCAGCGGCAACAGAATAATACTCGAGGCATAATTCCCCGATACCAATTGGCCAACCTCGCCCGAGCGTTCTACGTTTAACCGCACCTGATCCAGCGAAGCCTGGGAACCGTCGTAATTATCGGGGATCACCGGACCGCCATCCAGCCCCTCTTCAGTAACGCCGGTCCATCTTACCGAAGGAGTCCAGAGTGACTTCATAAACGGCCGCTCTACGCCGGGCATCAAAAACAGCTCGTCATTTAACTCACGCAGCGTTTCCAGATAATCGGCATCGAAGATTGAGCCTTCGGTATTATGCACGGCAATACGCAGGGCATTACTGGTGTCTGAAAGCTGCTTACGGTTATCCAGAAAGTTAAGAATGTAGGGATGGTTACTGGGGATCATCTTCTGAAACGCAGCGCTTAGGGTAAGCTGCGTCGACTGATACCCCAGGACCCCGGTGACTACCAGGCACAGTAAAATAATGATTGGCCTGAAATTGAAAATGGCCCTCTCCAGGATGCGCCCGGAGCTGGTGTCGAAGTCCTCTAAGTGACGAATTAAGGTTTCGCCCTGAGTTTTAGACGTAGTTTGTGTTGTCATTAGCGCGATCCCCCACTCACCAGATTGTCTTCACTGACAACGTGGGCACCACGGGCAGTCGAAACAGCAAAACCGTGGTTTGCCTGTATTATGTCGGTGATACCACCAAAGGGCGCCTGCCCCATCAGGGTGAAGTTTTTGGCAGCGTCCTGACTAACAAACAACTGACCACTCTGATCGGCTAACAGCACCTGACCACTGGTCGTTGTCAGACCGCTGGTCAGAGTCACTTCAGAACCCAGCTTGACGCGTTTCCAGCGCCCCTTGCCTTGATGCTGACGCCACACGTTGCCGCGCAGTCCATACAGAAGGCGGGTACCGTCATCCAGCAACAAGCCATCGAAGAAGCTGCCGTAATAAGGGGTATCCAGCTTAGCGAATGTGTCGCCGTTATCAGCAGAGGTAAATACCGCGGCCTGTTCACCTAAAATAATCAGTTCATTAGCAGAGTGAACCACCTTATAAAGGTGCTTACCCGCAGGATTGGGCAGTCGGGCAATAATTGAATACCAGTTCTCACCGCCGTCGCGGGTAGCGTAAGCCAGACCGTAAGCACCAATTGCCCAGCCGTTGAACTGATTGGCAAAGTACACATCCAGAATGGGTTTGTCCGCCCCCTCTTTGATAAGGTAGCCGGCATTGCGTTTTGCCCGCTCACCGCGCTCATCACCAGCGGCAATCAACGACTCGGCTTCGGCCATGGCCAGCTCTGCGGCCTGATAACCGTCGAGCTGTACCTGCCAAGTATTACCGCCATCGGTGGTGGCTATAATCACGCCGCTGTGGCCAGCCGCCCAGCCGTTTAACGGATCGCTGAAAGTCACTGCAGTAAGGGTTACCGACACCGGTACCGATTTGGCCTGCGTCCAGTTGTTTCCTTCGTCTTCGGATAGCAGGATCACGCCGCGTTCACCAACCGAAACCAGCTTATTACCAGCCCGGGCAAGGCCTAACTGCAAGGTATTAACACTAGTTTTATTGTGTTTAGCGGGGGCATCCAGAACATCCACAAGAGTAGATTCGGCTTCGTTCTCAGTTGTGGCGTGAAGCGGTGCGCACCACAGCAGAAAAGTGAAGAAAATTGAGGGCAATGCGAAGCCGAACAAGCCATCTACGTTCATTCGTTTCATGATAACTATCTCTGTTACATCACGGGAATGGCCCGCTTGCGCGGGCCCGTACCTTTAAAGCATGGTGGTTAGCGTACGGCGTCAGCCGCCACTGCATCACCGGTAAAGAACGTCTCAGGTTTGGTTTCCACCACATAGAAGGCTTCGCCGTTAAGTGACTGGATCACACTCATGGTTTTGGCCTGCAGGTTAAACACCGTAGCGGTTTTAATCAGCACCGCAGGGACGGAAGGCAACACGAATGGCGTAACCTGAGTGGTTCTCCACAGGTTGCCTTCGGCGTCGTAACCGTCCATCAGCAGGATCACCCAGGCGTCTTCATCGATATAGTAAGTCCGGGTAGGTACCGCATGACGTTTACCGTCGGCAACCTGGGCTTCAACTTCCCATACGCGGTGTTTTTCCCAGCGCACGTGTTCAGGGTTTAGGTGAAACTCGGCAATGGCTTCTTCGGCATCCGGTGCAATAAAGCCGTTGTTGTTATAAGGCACCAGCATTTCTTTTTTGCCTTTTAACGTCCAGCTATAGCGGTCGATGTGACCGAGCAGGCCCTGTACTTCGTCGAAGTAGTTAGCCCCTGAGGCAACAAAGTCCGGCGTATCGTAGGCCACGGTAGGCGCACGGCGCACGCGACGCTGACCCAACAGATACTGCCAGGCTTTACGCGGGCTGTCGGCGTCGATACTGTCGCGGATTACCAGTGACTCACCGGCTTTAAACGGCGGCTCCATGGTATTGAAACGGAACATAGAATATTCCCCATTCCAGTCATCCGCATCAGCGCCTTCATAGTATGGCGGATACTGGAATGAAATCTCGTTACGGGTAGCCAGTGTGTGCGAGCCATCGGCGTTACCCACGATATTTTTAAAGGTATATTCGATAGACGGCGCTTCCACACGTAACAGGAAGTTCCACATTACCTCATTGCCATTCTCTGGCATGGGGAACGGAATACCACCAATACAGCCTTCCAGACTATAGCCCTGTTCCGCAAGCTTACAGTTTTCTACATTCGCCTTAATCGCATCATAAACCGGCTCTGGCGCCGTTGCCGTGCGATGGGTTGGATACACGTCGAGATAAAAGGTATCAGGGTACTTTTTCAGCAGTTCGATGGTGCCATTGGTGAGTTGCTCAGCATATTGCTGATAGTTACTGGCGTCGACCCGATATAATGGCTTCTCGTCTTTGAACAGTTCCAGTGGAATATCACCGGCGTATTCACCGGCGACTTTTTCAGTCAGCCCACCAGTCCAGGCCGGAATTGAACCGTCTGCGTTGCCGGCCATAGTGCCACCCAACGGGTTAAGCTCAGTGCCCAGCTTGCTGACATCAGTGCCAGCGGCAAACGTGGCGGGAACAACGGCCAGGGTTACAGCCAGTGTCATTGCGTTACGAATTTGATTAAACATAATAATTCTCCTGTACTCGATCGTTAGAAGGTGCGCTGTACAGACAGCGAGATGAAGTCACGATCGCCGTGGAAGTTTTCATAAGAAAGCGTGGGTACCGGTGCGTCATACTGGATCACTGATCCGGCATCGCCCAGATACTTGTTGTAAGTCATGGAGAAGCGCCACATACGGTTGTAGTCGCCTTTTAATCCCACACTCACGTTACCGCCATGTTCTGAAGGAAATAGCACGCCATTGACCGATGAACGGCCCTCAATGCCAAAACCAAAGCTGATAGGCACCTGCATATCCAGACCCGGCATGACCTGGAAGTAATCCGGCGTGAAGATAAACTGAATGGCACTGGCGTCTTTGGTGGCCAGCGGATCGAGCTGATCGGCATTTGCTGAAATATTTAGCCGGCGGTTAAAGGCAAACTCACCAATAAAGGTGGCCGCATCCCACAGGCTGTTTTCATTCAAAATGGTGATCATCGAGGCATTAAAGTGGAAGGTATCACCACGAGGGAAAGCCGAATTGTCACCGCCATCAGCAGTGGTATTGCCCGGCAGGATAACCGTGTTACCCGTGGCTACCAGTGACATATCCTGACGCACCGACATTTCTGCCGCTACGTTGGTTTCACCGACCAGGGTACTGACACTCAGACCATACACTTTGATGTCTTCAGCAAAGACCTGGGCGTAGTCGCCAATACCGCCTTCCTGCACATTGATGCCGGGACGCACATAGAACTGTGGCATTTTGTCGTGGAACTGCGCGGCGTAAAAGCCAACCTCGTAATCGTTAATCTTATAACGGGCCTGAAAACCGAACTGGCCGGAATCATCGGCGACAATGTCTTCGCTGCGGTGCACGATCTGGCCGGGGCCAAGAATAACGGTTTCACCGCCCTTATCGACAAAGTCGGCAAACGCAAAATAACTGCCCGCTGCAGGCAAACGTGACTTACGCCATTCAAACTGATAGTAGGCAGCCAGGGTCAACTTGGAGTTTACCTGCAACTGAGCAGCGAACTGACCGGTGGGACGGGCGACTTCCTTGAACTCAGACTGGGGAACCGATAACGCGCGGGCTAAATCCAGCCCGGTCATCGCACCGGCTACCGCGTTTGAACCAAAGAACAGACTCTCACCGTAAAGCTGAGCAAAACGACCGGCTTTGAGGTTAATTGACTTCTTACCGACGTTAAAACCACCGTACACAAAGGCATCCAGGATTTCGCCATACTGGCCGTGTAAATCCTGAGTGTCCTCGGCAAACTCACCGGCGGGTACAGACTGCGTATTGACCAGCGCGCCATCGTAGTAATCCGGGTTATCATTGCTCTCGTGATATACCGAGTCGTACCAGGTAGCGGCACTGATACGCATGCCGTAGCGACGCTTGTAACGCAGATCAAACTCTGAAAACAGATCCAAACGACTGGAGACCAACCCTTTATCAAAGTTAAGATCACCGTCGTTGGTATTGGCCTGCGGGCCAATTGATGCATCGGCAACGTCGCTTTCGACCGGTGCTACGCGGAACATAGCACTGTACTTCACGGTATTATCCCAACGAATTCGCAGGTCGCGGCTGCCCGTGTCGATGGTTGCAGCCTGCGATTGCGCTGAGGCCAGAAAGCCCAGGGCAACGGCTGCGGCGAGTGCGTTGCGAGGCAACTTATTGTTGTTTTGTTTCACCCACACTTCATTCATAGCGTTCCTCCTCGAATGTTTCACTATGCTGAGTTGCGCGACCCCGTATACCTCACCTCACAGCCTGATGCGACAGCGAACCTCTGTCGCAGCAAATAGGTTGGATATTGATAAATCACGCGTTGTGAACGAAATGTATATTTGCTGTTAATTACCTTCCAATACTATTGACGACCCTGCTTGATACCTTTAAGGTATTGCCAATTCTACCGAGCCAGGATCCCTGCCATGGATATTCGTCAGATCCGTTACTTTGTTGCCGTTGCTGAAGAGCGCAATATTGGCCGTGCAGCGAAGCGATTATTTATCTCTCAGCCACCACTGACAAGGCAGATCCAACAGCTCGAGGATGAGCTGCAGGTAAAGCTGTTTGAGCGCACAGCTAAAGGCGTAGAGCTGACTTCGGCCGGCCAGTTATTCCTTAATGAATCACGCAATATTCTGAGTCTGATTGAGCAGGCGCAGGAGCGCACGCAACGGGCTGGCAAAGGCCAGTTGGGCCGACTCGATGTGGCCATTTTTGGCTCCGGGATCCTTAATACAATCCCGGATATTCTTAAGCGATTTAAGACCGCCTACCCGGGCGTAAATATTGTTCTGCATCAAATGAGCAAGGCAGAACAAATTGAAGCACTGCGGCAAAAACGCATTTCGGTGGGCTTTAACCGCCTGCTTGCGCCCCTGCCGGATATCGATTCCACCATGATTTTGCAGGATAAACTGATGGTGGCCGTGCGTGATGTTCACCCGCTGGCCACCAAACCCCTTATCAACCTTAAAGAGCTGGAAAATGAGCCCATTGTGGTATTCCCCAAAGGGGCTCGGCCCAATTTTGTTGATCTGGTCTCAAGGGTATTTCAGGAGGCCGGGGTGACCATGAATATCAGCCAGACGGTCATTGATGCTGTCACCGGTATCGCGTTAGTTTCCGGCGGTTTTGGCTTTTGCCTGATCCCCAGCTCTGCCAGCGTACTGCAATTGCCCGGGGTAAAATACATCCCGCTTGGCGGTTTACCGGACAATGCCACGGTGGATCTCAGTTGTATTTATTTAAAAGACGATCACTCACCACTACTGAGCGCATTTTTGGCCGTGGTGCACGAGTATAAAAGTCAGTTGAACAATCAAGCTTAAGATTTCATCGGCGATAAAATCCAAACTTCAGACTCATCGGATGGGCTGACGAATTTCCGCTTCTCTGCGCTTACTCCCTGTTGGTTTCATCATTTTATATTGCGTATTAATAAGTTGAATGATCGCTGTGCTATTCAATGGTCATTGAGTTTTTGTGCATACCGACAAATTTGTTCATTGACGAGAATTAAAACAAGTGTTTAAATCCACGAAATTCAAACGCCCGTTTAATTCGTAAATTTAAATCGGGATTTGCCTCATCAAATAAACTCAGGGGATACATTATGCTCTTTTGGATTATTGTCGCGGCGCTGATTTTCGTCCTGTTTCAGGTTAAATCATTGCGCCGACAGTGGGTCACCGGCCCTGCATTTAAACTCTTCAAGAAAGTTTTACCACCGCTAAGCCAAACCGAACGGGAAGCTATGGAAGCCGGCTCGGTATGGGTAGAAGGCGATTTATTTTCCGGAAAGCCCGACTGGGAGCGCCTGTATTCCATGGCATTACCTCAGTTAACCGACGAAGAGCAGTCGTTTTTAGATAACGAAGTGAATGACCTGATGGGCTTGATTGATGATTTCGACGTGATCCACAAAGACAAAGACTTCACCGAGGACGCCTGGCGCTATATGCGGGAAAAAGGCTTTTTCGCCATGATCATACCCAAAGAGTATGGCGGTAAAGCATTCTCTGCGCTGGCGAATTCAACCATTGTATCGAAAATTGCCAGCCGTTCGGTAAGTGCCGGCGTTACCGTGATGGTACCTAACTCACTGGGCCCCGGTGAACTGCTAAGCCACTATGGTACCCAGCAACAAAAAGATTACTGGTTGCCGCGTCTGGCCGACGGTACGGATATCCCCTGCTTTGCGCTAACCGGCCCCGAAGCGGGATCTGATGCAGGGGGCATCCCGGATACAGGTGTCATTACCATGGGTGAATACGACGGTAAGGAAACCCTCGGGATCCGCCTTAACTGGGACAAACGCTATATTACCCTCGCCCCGGTAGCCACCGTATTAGGGCTGGCATTTAAACTGTACGATCCGGATAAGCTGTTAGGTGATAAGGAAAGCATTGGTATCACCTGTGCGCTGATCCCCACCAGCCACCCGGGAGTGGAAGTTGGCCAGCGTCACCTGCCGCTCGAACAGGCCTTCATGAACGGTACGACTCGCGGTAAAGACGTCTTTATTCCGATTGACTGGATCATCGGCGGGCCGGATTACGCGGGTAAAGGCTGGCGCATGCTGATGGAATGTTTATCAGCTGGCCGCGGTATTTCACTGCCAGCATTGTCTACCGGTAATGCTCAGCTAAGCGCGCAGACCACGGCCATTTACGCCAGTATTCGCCAGCAATTTGGTTGCTCACTTTACGAATTTGAAGGGGTTCAGGAAGGCCTGGCTCAGCTTTCCGCCAATGCTTATCAGGCCGAAGCGGTGCGTCATCTGACCGCAGGCGCAATCGATTTAGGCCAGAAACCGGCGGTAGTGACCGCCATTGCGAAATTCCACATGACGGAAATAGCTCGCCAGAGCATTAATATCGCCATGGATATTCACGGTGGTAAGGGTATTCAGATGGGCCCGAATAATTATCTGGCCTCGCTGTATATGGCAATGCCGGTATCCATTACCGTTGAAGGGGCGAATATTCTGACCCGCAGCCTGATGATCTTTGGCCAGGGTGCCACCCGCTGCCATCCTTATGTATTTGAAGAAATGGTGGCAGCCGCCGAACCGGACTTTAAGACCGGTCTGGCACAGTTTGAACCGTTACTGTTCAAACACATTAAGTTTGCGCTGGGGAATGCCTTTGCAGCCTTTGGTCACGGGTTAACCGGCGCCCGTTTTGCCTCTGCCCCAAAAGACGATGCCAATAAGCGCCACACGCAGCAAATTCAACGTATGAGTAAGGCACTGGCTATTTGCTCTGACATTGCCATGCTGATGCTTGGTGGTGAGCTCAAACGACGTGAAATGCTGTCTGCCCGCTTAGGCGATGTGTTAAGCGAACTGTATCTGTCTTCAGCGGTACTGAAGCACTTCTACAGTCGTGGCGCTAACCCTAAAGAGCAACCCATTGTTGATTACCTTATCGAGCAGTCACTGTATAACTGTGAGGTAGCACTTAAAGGGTATTGCCGCCACATTGCTAATCCGGTAATTGGTACGCTGATTAAGCGTCTGATCTTCCCGTGGGGCAGTGCCTACTATCCACCTAAAGACACGCTGAAAACCCAATTGGCGTTTAATTTGTGTCAGGATAAATCACTGCGCGATGCGATTACCCCAATGTGTTATGTAGGTAAGAATGAAGATGATGCCGTTGCCGTGCTGAACCAGGCTATGGATGCCATCGACGCTCTCGCGCCGTTAGCAGCCAAAGTCAAAGCCGCGCAACAGGCTAAGACCCTGCCGCGCAAAGGCAGTATCTTCCAATTACGCGACAAAGCGCTAGCTGAGCAGGTGATTACCCAGGCCGAGGCCGAGCAGATCGCAGCCGCAGACGAGTTGCGTAAAAAGGTCGTTAACGTTGACGAATTCGACTTTGACCTTGGCCTTGCCCAGGGTAAAGAGGATGACGTGAAAGTGAGCGATGCTGCCTGAGGTATTAAGCATTTTCATGTCAGTTTCAAACGGCGCCTTCCGGCGCCGTTTTTAGTTAAACAGAGTAACCGCTTCACTGGCCGGTACCGGCCGGGCAAACAAGTACCCCTGCAGGTAATCACATCCATACTGATGCAGCAGCTCCCGCTGAACATCGGTTTCCACGCCCTCGGCAATCACTTTAAGGCCTAGGTTATGCGCCAGCTGACAAATGGTTAGCACTATCGCCTGCTGCTTGGGAGCATCCACCATCTGGCTGACAAAAGAGCGGTCGATTTTCACCTTGTCCACCGGAAAAGCGCTCAGGTAAGCGAGTGACGAATAGCCGGTACCAAAATCATCTATCGACAAACTCACCCCCAGCGCCCGTAATTCCACCAATACCGCACTGGCCAGCTGATGATTGTCCATAATGGAGGTTTCGGTCAGCTCCAGCTCAATTAACGAAGCTGGAATATCGTATTCACGCAAGCGACGCGCTATGGACTCAGTAAACCCCGGCTGTAAAAACTGGCGGGCAGAAATATTAATGGCAATTTGTACCTGCCGGCCTTCTTCATACCATTGCCTGGCCTGCCTGAATGCGCTGTCGAGAACCCATTCCCCAAGCACCAGAATTAAGCCACTGCGCTCAGCAATGGGGATAAATTCGCCTGGCGAGATAAATTCGCCGTTATCAATCCAGCGCAACAAACATTCACAACTTTGCACTTTGCCGTCGCTCAACTGTTGCTTGGGCTGATAATAAAGGGTTAGTTCATCATGCTCTAAAGCCTGTTCAAGACGGCGGGTAATGGTCAGTCTGCGCTGGTGATAAGCACCGTCATCGGCATTAAAGTAGTGCACCGCCTGATTATTTTTAAGCGCGATTTCCACCGCGATGTTGGTATGCAACAGCAGCGTATTATAGTCCACACTATGCACCGGATAATCACTGACCCCAAAGGTGACATGGAAGCGCATAGCGCCCAGTGGGGTATCAATAGTATCGGCGAACTTGGTGCGTAACATGGTCAGGAGTGAGGCCAGACGATGAGCTGGCCCCTGCGTTTTTACCAGCAGCATAAAACAGGCATCAGCCACATGAAATAAACACACATCCTCCGACTCGCTGTTGACACTGGCATACTGGTGAACACTACTTTGTAAGAAATAGCCCACCGAATAAATGCAAGCCAGGGCATCAGCCAGGCCGAAGTTTTCGCTTAGCATTTTAAAATCAGAGACATCAATCATCACCGCATTGAATATATGCTTTTCTGCAATCCATTGCCCGGCGGTTTTTTCCAGTTTACTGCGGTTACCAATTCCAGTTACCGGATGGTGAAACGCCTGGTGCTCCAACGCCTGCTCTGCGCGATGTCGCTCAGTAATGTCCTGCACATGCAGGTCGTAGGTTTGATGCTCTGCGATCCAATGGCTCTGAATCGCATAATAGCGTTGACCGATTTCCAGAATAGTTTGTGCAAAGAGTTCTCCACCTCTGCTGGACATGGTTAAAGCTTTGGTTAAAGGCTGCGGGAAACTGGCCATGGTATGCTGAGAGGTGGGGTATAACTGTTCAATCAACGCATCTGCCGCAGGGTTTGCATAAAGAAGACGACCCTGGGCATCTATTCTGATCACCGGATTCGGGTTTCTTTTCGGAAACAGTGCCAGGGTTTCATTTTCGGTACTCAACCGGATATAGCGGGCAGCATAACGCCCCAGATAAAAACTCATGGCCGCAATACCTAAGGAAAATAGCGCTACGACCCAAACGGTAATTTCCAGAAGTCGGATAATCGACAAGTAGCCTTCATTGACCGAACGATTAGTCGCTGTCTCGATTTCATTGAGCAAGGGTAACACGGCCCGGCGATACTGACTGATTTGCTCCAGTTGAGAGCGTGACAAATCCCAATCGGTCTGCGGTGACATAAGGTTTTTATGGAGCGCCTCGGCCACCTCTGATGCGGCCACAAGCTGTACCGAAATATCCGTTACCGTTGTATTGAACCGATTGGCCTCGGCCATTTCTTCAAGAGTGGTCCTGAGTTGATTAAAGTTCTGTAGATACCCTTTCTCATATAACGAGGACGCCTCAGTAGCATAATATTCGTAAAGCAAGCGTTCCTGCTCACTTAGCAGCATGCCTATCTGTTGCACCTGACTGAATACCGCCAGATCAGTTTCCATGTATTTACTTGCTTTGTTCTGCACACTGGCAGCCAGGGCGTAAACACCAATAGCCAACATCAGGCCTAACAACGCGATGATCAGGTAAACCTGTCGCGTTCGCATTACCAGTTTTTCATTTTGCATTAGCACTGTTTCCGTACCGGTCCTGTTGAATAGACCTTCATTTTTTGACTAAACTTTCATCTGTCTAAGAGTAATCTATCTTTAGCGTATACGCGTAATAAGTAATTGATTTTGTAAGGCAGGAGCATGTGTGGAAAAGATAAATGAAATTACCGAAGTCGTAGAGAATTTTCTTAAGCGCGAATCCTCAGCCGGCATTCTGCTGATGATGGCTACTGCGTTGGCGTTAGTGGTAGCCAATACCCCGCTCGACATCTACTACGATAAACTGGTTTCCATGCCAGTCATTATTGCCGCCGGTGATTTCAGAATCGATAAACCCTTGCTGCTCTGGATTAACGATGGCCTGATGGCCGTGTTTTTCTTTCATGTCGGGCTGGAACTAAAGCGCGAAGTGTGTGAAGGCGAGCTGGCCAATCCCAAAAATATTGTGCTCCCCGCCAGCGGCGCCATTGGCGGCATGATGATTCCCGCACTCATTTATGTTGGCATCAACTGGGGCAACCCGGCGGCCATGTCTGGCTGGGCGATTCCCGCCGCTACTGATATTGCTTTTGCTCTGGGAGTAATGGCCTTACTGGGCAAACGAGTGCCCGCCAGCCTTAAAGTGTTTTTGGTTACCCTGGCAATTATTGATGATATAGGCGCTATCGTGATCATCGCTTTGTTTTATACCGAGAACATCACCGAAGTGGCGTTAATGATTGCCGCTGCGTGTTTCCTGATTTTATGGATCATGAACAAACGCAACGTGGTGGACTTACCTGGTTATATTATTGTTGGTGTAGTGCTCTGGGTGGCGCTGTTAAAATCCGGTGTGCATGCCACACTGGCAGGCGTATTACTGGCTGCCTTTATTCCCATGCGGGAAAAACGTAACCCGGATAATTCGCCGGTGGTGCGGTTGGAACACGAGCTTAATTCCGCGGTGAGCTTTGCCATTATCCCCATTTTCGCCTTCGCAAACGCGGGGATTAACTTCGGTAATATTTCACCCGAAGGCATTTTTCACCCGGTTACCTGGGGGATATTCTTAGGTCTGGTGGTAGGTAAACAGTTGGGCGTATTCGCCTTTTGCTGGCTGATTGTCAAACTCAGGCTGGCGTCACTGCCGTCTGATCTTAATTTTAAGCATATTTATGGTTGCTCGCTGCTGTGTGGCGTTGGCTTCACCATGAGTTTATTTATTGGCGGACTGGCGTTTCAGGAAACCGGCATCAATCAAATCTTTGATGAACGGGTGGGCATTCTCGCTGGCTCAGCGGTCTCTGCGGTGCTGGGCTTTACAGTGCTTTACTTTGTAGGCAAACCGGTGCATCCCACCGAAGAGGAATTACCTACGGTAGAGCAAAGCCCGGATCAGGCTAAATAACTGTACCAAACCGGCTTAGAAGTGCTGCTGAACATACTGGTAAACATAATCTCTTAAACATTTTGCCCGTTGACTCAGCAGCTTACCGCCCGGCCAGAGCAAAAAGATATCCCTGACCTCCCCGCCCCACTCCGGGAGTACTCTTGTTAGCGCACCGCTGGCCAGTTCGTCTTTCACTTCGGTGAGCGGTGCCAGGGCGATGCCCTGGGCATCGCGAACGAAATACTTCACCATTAGTGGATCGTTTACCTGAGCCCGGCAACGAGGATAAAGGGTAAATGTCTGGCCGTTCGTCTCATTATGCAGTTGCCATTTCGGGCGCATACTCAGGCCAATTAGCTCATGCTCCGATAACTCAGCGGGATTATCCGGCATGCCGTAACGGTCAATATACTCCTCGCTGGCGACCAACACGTTTTCAATCTGGCCAAGACGACGCTGATACAAAGATGAATCATCCTGTCTGCCGATGCGGATGGCCAGATCTGCCTGAGTCTCTATCATGTCCATAGGATGATTGCTCAGGTGCAATTCCAGTTCGATTTTAGGGTATTCCCGGGTAAACGCAGTCCACATCGGCCCTAAGATGCCATGGGAAATATTCACCGGCGCAAGTACTTTTAACTTCCCCTCCAATTTTTGTGATTCATCACTGAACTGCTGCCGGGCCGCCTCAAAACGCTCAACCAATTCCGCATAAGCATCGAAATAAGCTTCTCCGTCCTGGGTCAGCACGCATTTCCTCGCAGACCGGTGAAGCAACTTTACGCCCAGCGCATACTCCAGCTTCTGTAATCTGCGTGTCACAGTCGCTGGCGGCAACCCGGCATAGCGCGCGGCGCCAGCCAGATTACCGTGCTTTACCACTTGCACAAAGAGAGCAATATCGTCGAGAGATGATTTCATTTTGGTAATTTAAGATTAATAAATTAGGCATTTATACCATTATTGTAACGCAGTACACTTAAGGGGTGAATAATTTTACTCATCCCGATCACTACAGGAATCCATTAATATGATCCATCCTCGTTTTGCCCCTGTTGTCTTCGCCCTGTTTATGTCATTTTTTATGTCGGGGATCATGTCGCTGGTGGTAACAACCATCAACATTGGTCTGGTCGATGATTTAATGCTACGCTGGCTCAATTCCTGGCCAATGACATTTGCCATTGCGTTTCCAACCATTATGGTGGTCGCCCCCATTGTAAAACGCATTGTTGGCCGTTTGATCATGCAGGAAATGGCGGCAGAAGAACAAAACCTTTGACCGTAACAAAGAACATCGCCTTACGCGGAGTTTTTTTCATGCCAAAAAAAAGCCTCCGGACGGAGGCTTTTTGGTAACTGCTGATGCGTTTAAAGTCCGTTCAGGAACGCATCAAATTTGCTCTGATAGGTTTCTTTCAGGCGCAGACACTGATTAGACTCATCCATCATAATGTCGTAGCTACGTGCCATACCTTCGTGCTTGTCTTTAATTGGACCATAAAATTCAATGGCCATTGCCAGGTTATCAGCATCACAGGTGGTAGCGATAAATTCCGGCATGCGCGATACATGGTAATCAGGCATTTTTTCTAGCACTGCCTCGGCATTATCAGACAACCAGGCGTAGAAAGGACCATGGTCGTCCAGATTACGTCTGACGCTGCCCAGCATGCTAATGGTATTGGCTGGCGTTACGTTGTCGGTCAGGGCCAGATCGAGCAGCTTGTTGATCATGGCCGGATCTTCATACCCCATGGAATAAAGCAGCGTGTTTTTCACGTTGGGTAATTTGCTGTCGGCGTAGACTTTCATAATGCGATCAAACCATGCAGGGTCGGCATCCGGCCCCATAGTTGCTACGTTCAGAGCGGTTCTGGCAATACCGTTTGGCATACTGCTGGTATCGGCCAGATACTGCTCAGCCAGCGCTTTGCTTTTGTTAACCAGCGCTTCGTTGTCGCTGTGACGGCCCAGTAAACTATACAGCTGGGTACGCAGTCTGATAACACTTTCATCTTCATCATCCGACTGAGCCAGCGTAAGCTTCTCCAGCAGCGGCATGTATTTTTCGTTAAGCAGCTCGGCAAATTGCGCTTCGTTGTCATCATTGACCAGATACAGGAAGCCGGCCAGCGTACCCACTGATGCACGAATAACCACCGGATCTTCATCCGCGGCCATGGCATTCAGTACTTTCATTACGCTGTCGATCCCTGCTTCACCACCGTTTAACAGTGCCTGCATGTTATACAGCACATTTTTCTTTTCACGGTTGTTCAGTACATCCAAATCAGCCAGCAGGTTATCCATCTGCGCAGCCGGAATATTCCAGCGGAAATAGCCGGTGGCATTATCGTTAGGAAACACCCACTCCGCTTCAGCCAGCTGTGGTAAACGGGTAGACTGCTTATCAACAAAAACAACCTCACGGTGGATCTTGCCGTCTTTTTTGTAACTGATGTTCAGCGGTACCGCCCAGGTTTGCTCTTTCACGTCGGCACCGGCCAGGTGGAAGCGTTTTTGTGCAATAGTGCCGTCGCTTTCGATGTCCAGCAGCGGGTAGCCTGGCTGTTCAAGATAGGCTTTCATCATTTTGCTCAGGTTGAAGTCTGATACTTCATCCAGTGCAGCCCATAAATCATCGGCCTGTGTATTGCCCCAGGCATGCTTTTTCATGTAAGCCTGAACGCCTTGCTGGAAGTTTTCAGTACCAATCAGTGACTCAATCATTTGCAGGATAGATTCACCCTTAGAGTAGTTAAGTCCCAGACCGTCCATAACATCCGGCTGACTGCGAACAATCTTTTTAACCGGCTTAACCGTTGGGCTGGCATCGGCACCAAACGCGCCTTCCTGAATGATGCGATCCTTAAAGTTCAGTTCCGGATAAAGTTCCATCATCACATAGCTGGCCATCCACGAAGCAAAAGCCTCGTTTAGCCATAAGTCATCCCACCAGGCCATGGTCACCAGGTTACCGTACCATTGATGAGCCAGTTCGTGGGCTACCACATTTAACGGGGCTGAACGTTCGGCCAGACCCGGCTCGTCTTCCAGCAATAACAGGCTGTCGCGATAAGTGATCAGACCGGCATTTTCCATGGCGCCGTGAGTAAAGTTAGGTACCGCCACAAAATCCAGCTTACGGTACGGGTAATCAATGCCGAAGAAGTTCTCCAGTGATTCGAGAATTTCAGGCGTGTGCTTTACAATAAATTTGGTTTTATCGGCGTAACCTTTCGGCACATACAGCTTGCCGGGCACTGACAGGCCTGCCATTTCCACACTGTCGAACGGACCTACCGTATAAGCTATAAGGTAAGTTGGCATAGGCTTGGTTTTCATAAAGGTAACGGTTTGCATACCGTCTTCTACCGTGCGCTTCTCCACCGGCGTATTTGACGCTACAACCTGTTTTTCCGGGGTGGTGATGGTCATTTGATAAGGAATTTTAAACGCCGGCTCATCAAAGCTCGGGAATGCCTTACGGGCATGCATGTCTTCAAACTGCGTGAAGATGTAATTACGGCCTTCAAAGCTCGACAGATACATACCATCTGAAGAAGTATTTACCTTGCCTTCAAAACTGATGGCCAGTTCATAGGTACCTACCGGCACGGTAGCAGAGCTGTGCCCCCAATTGATGTTGTAATCCCCTTCGGTGATACGAAGCGGATAAATACGGTTGCCCTGACGAAGTTCGGCATTGGTCACCTGAATATCCATCTGGTAAAAGCCAACTTTGGTCACCGGCTCGGTAATAGTAAGCTCGATAATGGTTTCGCCGGAATAGTCAGGCTGGTCCGGGTCGATATTTAAATGAATTTGTTGAAACGTTGGCTTAATGGCGCCAGGTAGCCGATAGTCTACATCTTCTGCCTGGGCAACATTTGCCACCAGCATTACCATGCAGGAGACCCAGAATAAGAGTCTTTTCATTAACGCGTCCTCACTGTCGTTTGAGATTGGAGATTTTTATTATTTGGTGATGAAATAACTGACAAATTGTAACATTTATTGTTTCCAACATTTAATCGGTAAAGTGTAACCAACTGTTGTACGCTGTAAACTGAACCTTATAACTGGTTGGTTCACCGTTTTGCTGCATTGTTGACCATTCCATCTTCGCTTCAGTGACAAGTAAAGTAAGAAAACTTTGGCAGCAAACTCATACCCTTTCAATTCCTCCCGGGCCTGCTCTCTGCGCTGCTCTTAAAGCAGTTATTACCTTCCTGGCGCCAGCCATTATTAACAAAGCGTTATCCCGCCAAAATTAAATTTTATTATTTCCTATGATCCCCGCAGGTATACATAACGTTAAATAATTGTAAATTTATCTGTAACAACGGAGATTATGATGAAGTACAGAGGGCTAGCAATCATTGCTTGTACCGCACTGCTAACCGCGTGTATGGACAATGACGATAACACAACAGAGACATCGCCTCCCCCACCCACCTTCAGCGCCAGCACAACCATTGAAATTGACTTAACCGGTAAACAACAGGTTCCGGCGAACATGTCTGCGCAAATGGCTTCAGCTACCGTCGAGCTCGACGAAACGCTGGGCCTGATGCGCGCGTCGGTGGACGTGAGTAATGTGGAAGGCGTGCAGGCAATTCATATTCACGATGGTGACATCGGGCGTAACGGAGACGTGGCGTTTGAATTTACTGAAGGGTCAACGGCGGGTACCTACACTCTGGATGAAACCAGTGTCAGCAGTGAGTTGATCACTGATTTACTGGAAGGTGAATGGTACATCAACGTGCATACCGACACATTCGAAGATGGCGAACTGCGCGGCCAGATTGTGACCGACGATATGGCTGTGGTGACTTTTATGCTCGACGGTAATCAGGAAGTTCCTGCAGTGACCACCCTGGCCGATGGCTATGGTTATGCGTTGGTGTCAACGGCAACCTACGATTTGGACCTGGTAGTGTACACTGAAGATGTCGGCGCAACGGCAGCGCACATCCATACCGGTCGGGTGGGTAATAACGGTGATGTGCTGGTGGCCCTTGAGCAATCGATGGAAGATACCAGCATGTGGATGACGCCGGAAGATACCCTGATCAACGAGGAAATTTTTGGCGTTCTGGCATCAGGTGGTCACTACGTTAATGTCCATTCCGATGCATTTCCGAGTGGTGAAATCCGCGGCCAGATCCTGACCGATAACTTTGCCCTTGCCACCTTTGCACTAACTGGTGAGCAGGAAGTACCGGTAGTCGATACCGCCGCCTACGGCAGCGGCTATGCATTGGTTGATACCTCTTCTTACGCCTTAGAACTAACCGTTGTTACCCAAGGCGTAACAGATGCCACCGCGGCACACATTCACACTGGCCGGGTAGGCATGAATGGTGATGTACTGGTAGCACTTGAGCAATCGGCAGACGACATGGGTAAATGGGTCACACCGGATGAGCTTGCTATTGATGCCGCCACGTTTGAAGTACTGGCATCAGGCGGACACTACGTGAACGTGCACACTCCGGCTAACGGTAGCGGCGAGTTAAGAGGCCAGATTTTAACCAGCAACTTTGCCCTGGCAACATTCGGCCTGAGCGGCGATCAACAGGTGCCTGTGGCCTCAACCAGTGCCATGGGTAATGGCTATGCACTGGTTAACACTTCGACCTACGACCTCGAACTGGTCATCGACACTACCGGCGTAGATAACGCAACCGGCGCCCATATCCATACTGGTGACATCGGTACAAATGGCGATGTATTAGTTGCACTGGAACAATCCACGAGCGATCCGGGCATGTGGATGACACCTGCCGATACCGCCATTAATGCAGACATTCTGGCCGTACTGGCCGGCGGTGGCCATTACGTTAACGTTCACACTCCGGCCTTCCCTGATGGCGAAATTCGTGGTCAGATTGTTACGCCTCAATATGTCATTGCGACCTTTGGGCTGAGCGGTGCTCAGGAAGTCCCGGCGGTTACTACCATGGCCTCAGGAAACGGTTATGCGTTGGTCAATTCGCTCACCTACGACCTGGATTTAGTGGTTCATGCCGATGGTGTGGATGACGCTACCGCAGCGCATATTCACACCGGACGTGTGGGCATGAACGGTGACGTACTGGTAGCGCTTGAACAGTCTGCTGATGATGCAGGCATGTGGATGACAGCCGACGATGCAATGTTGACGCCAGCGATCTTCGAAGTCCTGGCTTCCGGTGGTCATTACGTGAATGTTCATACGCCCGCTAACCCAAGCGGTGAACTTCGTGGTCAGATACTTACCGACAACTTTGTAATGGTCGCGTTTGGATTAAGCGGAGACCAGGAAACCCACGCAGTTACCACCACCGCCACAGGCAGCGGTTATGCGCTGGTAAATACTGATGATTACAGCCTGGAATTGCAGGTGGTTACCAGTGGCGTAGCCGATGCGACCGCCGCGCACATTCACACCGGTGCAGTTGGCATTGATGGACCAGTGCTGTTAGGCCTTGAGCAGGACAGTGATGATATGAACCGTTGGATGGCACCCGCTAACGCGATGCTTGATGCGACTATCTTTGGTGTCCTGGCTACAGGTGGCCATTATGTGAATGTGCACACGCCAGCTTATCCTACCGGTGAGCTGCGGGGACAGATTCAGTAAACTTACCTGCCAGTAAACATAACTTTAAAGGGGCGCTACAAGCGCCCTTTTCTATAAGCGCTTTACTGTGCTTTTACCCAATCAAGCACACCGGCAAACCAGTCCACCTGATGGCGCATGCCAAAGCCATGCCCCCCCTCTTCCAGCAGTAACATGCGCACGGCCACGTTTTGTTTCCGCAAGGCGGCGTAATACTCAAGCGCATTATCAACCACTACCACACTGTCGTCGTTAGCATGAACGATGTAGGCCGGCGGCGTTTGCTCAGTAGCCTGTAATTCATTGGAGAAAGCTCTCACCAATGTAGCGTCGGGTTGTTTGCCCAACAGCAGATTACGAGAGCCCTCATGGGTAATATTTGCCTGCATACTGACCACCGGATAGATCAGGATTTGAAAAGCGGGCCTGAGCACTTCAGGGGCATAACTGTCGATCACCGGCTGCGCAAAATGCGTCGCGCCGGTTGCCGCCAGATGCCCGCCGGCAGAAAAGCCCATCACGCCAAACTGACTCTGGTTAAGCTGCCACTGCTCGCCACCCTGTTGGAGCCGGTAAAAGGCCTGTTGCAAATCCTGTAATGGCCCTTCATGGGGCACTTCCATGGTGGCAGGGTTGGGCATCCGATACCATAAAACCGCTGCCGCAACACCGTTTTCAGCAAACCGCTCAGCCACTTCCTGGCCTTCCTTAATGGAAGACACGCCAAAATAGCCGCCGCCCGGACAGATAATTACCGTTTTCTCAACTGACTTATTTTCAGGAAGGTAAAGAGTAAGTGAAGGCTTACTTATTGCGGTAATAAATCGGTCGTTAAAGCGCTCATCATGCAGCTTACCCTGATTGCTGGTGTCGATAGCACCGGGTATGCCTTGCGGGTAAAGTTCAAGGTCTAATTTGCTAATGGCTGATTGCGCAGAAAAACTCACTACCAGCAACAAGCTGGCCACCAGTGTAGATAGTTTCACGGTCTATTCCCCTGTTATTTTGTATGACAAATTAACATAAAACAAACAATAAAACAGTGCTGGCGACCGCTTGAAGTGCAAAATTGCGCGAGACGACTGAGGCCTCGCGCCTGAATCAGAAAAGGTTAGTTTACAAAGCCTTCGTTGGCTTTAATCGTGAGCGGATGATAGCCCGGCTTAGCTTCAGCAAAAGCTTTCTGAGCAAACGCTTTGCCTTGCGGGGTTTTCGACAATTCACGGTACAAGGGTTTAACCAGTTTGTTGCGACCGATAGAGACCAGATAGTCATAGAGTCTGTCATAGGCCGGCTGGTATTCATTATGCACAGCAATCATCAGCCAGCTGTGAGCTATCTCGTTATTGCTGCTGGCGGTCAGGCCAAAAGCATTATCCAGTTCTGCGAGTTGCTCATCAGACAACGCCTCAGGCATGTTATTTAAGAAATACAGCCATTGGTGCACGGTCCACTTCGCAGTATCAATGCTGGTGGCCGATTTTTCGCCCGACAACCAGTCCTGACGCGCCTGATCGACAATCGAGAAAGCATCTGAAGTTGGCATTGGCGCATCGGCCGGAATGCCTGGCTTGAAGATCCACTGATCAATACGCTCGCTGTCGAGTTTATCCGGGTACTCGGCTAACAGTGTATCGTTCAGGTAAGCGATAAATTCATCGGTAGTGATGCTCTTAAAGGCAAAGTGCTTAAAGTAATTCAACAGGAACTGATCGAAGTTTTCACGCCCAACCTTTTGTTCCAGCTCGCGTAAAAACAGCGCGCCTTTTTCATAGGGAATATCGGAGAACACGTCGTCCGGATTTCGGCCGCGTAAATCAATCGCCAGGATCTGATCATTCGCTGGCAACGCAGCAATATCTTCCTGTAAATCCTGATAACCCAGCACAGCTTCCATGCGGTAACGGTCGTGGCCGTAAATCATTTCCATAATGCGGTAGGTCAGATAGGTGGTGAAACCTTCATTCAGCCACAGGTCGCGCCAGGTAGCATTGGTAACCGTGTTCCCCGACCAGCTGTGAGCCAGCTCGTGGGCAATCAGGGATACCAGACTTTTATCACCGGCAATTACGGTTGGCGTGATAAACGACAAACGCGGATTTTCCATCCCGCCGAAAGGAAATGAGGGGGGCAGGATCAGCAGATCGTAGCGGTCCCAGCCGTAGGGGCCGTAGGTCTCTTCGGTAGCTTCCAGCATGCTTTCGGTATCGGCAAATTCTTCTGCCGCAGCGTCCAGTAATACCGGTTCGGCGTAAACCCCGGTGCGCTCGCCCATAGGTTTAAACTGCAAATCACCAATGGCCAGTGCAATCAGATAAGAGGGGACCGGTTGCGGCATGGTGAAATTGTACTCGCCGTCACGCTCAGTGTTAGGATCGTTGGCCGCGCTCATTACGGCCAGTAGCGCCTCGGGCGTGTGAATGGTGGCATTGTAAGTCACCCGTACCTGTGGCGAGTCCTGTAACGGAATAAAACTACGGGCATGAACCGCCTGCGCCTGAGTAAACAAGAACGGGTGTTGTTTACCCGCTGTTTGTGAAGGCGTAAGCCACTGTACCCCGGAAGCCTGTGGTGACGTTGCGTATTCAATAGTCACCTTATTGCCTTGCTCCGGCAGCTCTATTTCCAGCGCCGCGCCCAGTTCCGGATCGGCCGGTTGTAACTGGTAATCCAGCGTTTCACCGTTGGCGCTCACACTCTGAATAGTCAGGTCACGGGTGTCCACAATCAGCGTATCTGCCCCGGCAGTCTGTTTCTGATAAGTAAGCGTGGCACTACCGCTTAAAACGCTGGCAGCAAAGTCAGCCGTGAGATCCAAATCCAGGTGAGTCACAGTGACTTCTGCAGGATTAGAAAAGGAGTGATAGTCCACCCCGGCTTGTATACCGCTGTTATCAGTAGCGCTAACTTCGGCCGCGGGCACTGAACTATCGGTTTCAGGCGCCGGCGAACAAGCGGTGAATAAAGGAATGGTGGTGAGTAACCATGCGAGATTCTTCATTGTCGTCCTGTTGTTATTATGATGATTTGCGTCAGCGCCATAGTAGCGAAATCACGGCCAGCTTGCATCTGCAAACTGGCCAAACACAACAACAGGTATTTAGTACCATCTGTCAGAGTCTGAACTGGCCCACCAGTTTTTCCAACCGATCGGTTTTATCGTTGAGAACTTTGCACACCAATTTATTATCGGCAGAGGCTTGTGCTAACTGGCCGGTATGCTCATTCACCTCGTTAACCCGCACACTGATATCGGCAGACACTGCACTTTGTTCCTGTGCCGCCGCTGCGATTTCGGCATTCATCTGGTTAATGGTTTGAGTGGCCGTGATAATCGCTAACAGAGCTTCACGGGTCGCCTCCACCCGTTGCTGGGTTTCCTGGCTTTTATCCAGACTACTTTGCATGGTTTCAAGGGCTGATTGCGAACCACTTTGCAATCGTTGGATCATGTCCTGAATCTGCTCAGTGCTGTCCTGGGTTTTACTGGCCAGGCTGCGCACTTCATCGGCAACCACTGCGAAGCCCCGTCCCTGCTCCCCGGCCCGAGCTGCCTCGATGGCCGCATTAAGGGCCAGAAGATTGGTTTGCGCCGCAATGTTTTCAATAACATGCAATAAATTAACAATACCGTCTACATCACCGCCCACCCGTTGCACTACATGGCTGGCACGACTGATCTCCTCAGCCAGTTCACTCATACTGCTAACGGTTTCATCTACCGTTTTATCGGCCAGCTCACTCTGCTGCTCAGCCTGCTGCGCCGCCTCTGCCGCAGCCGAAGCATGCTGAGTCACATTTTGCGATGAATGGGAAAGCTCAGTCACCGCCGTAGCTATCTGATCGGTATTACTCTGTTGCTCTTCGGCAATCACATTAAGGTCTGACGCGCGCCCGTCCAGATGCGTGGTTTCCTGTTCAATGTCTTTAGTAACATCTCTTATCATGCACATCATCTGATGTAAATTGGCCAGCAACTGATTAACATTGTCAGCCAGCTCCCCCATTTCAAACTGGTCATCAACCACCACTTTGCGGGTAAGATCGCCATTGCCCTGTGCCAGTTTCTGAATAGACGAGTTTACTTCATCCAGTGGCCGGGTAATGCTTCGACGCACCATTAAACCAATCAGAAACGTAATGGCACAAAGTACAATACAACTAATTATAAGCAGAGTGACCAGATGACTGCGGCTGCTGTACACGTCGTCTTTTATCACTGCCAGTTCACGCTCCACTTCGTCAATGTAAAAACCGGTGCCAATCATTAACTGCCAATCGGGAAAGTATGCCGAATAGGATAATTTGGGATGGGGATCACGCTCGCCAGGCTTGGGGAAGTGATAAGTGACATAGTGATTTCCACTAGCCAGACCATTCTTCTTACCCGCCGCCACAAGTTCTCTTATCAGATAAACGCCGTTACTGTCCTGCAAATCCCAGAAGCTGTCTCCCAGCCGCTCAAGACTCTGACCATTTAATACTCTGATGCCCTGATTGGTATAACCAAAAATATAGCCGGACTCACCATACTTAAACTGTCTTAACAGTGCCGTTGCATCCTCTACGCTGCCCCCTTTCTCATAAATCGGTTTTACCAGACTCACGGCCATTTCGAGTAACGCTTTTACTTCTTTCTCACGATCGTTGATCATGACCTGACGGCTGCTTGATAAGCGTTCTTCAGCCTGCTGATTTACCTGATAAATGGAAAAGAAGGTCATCACGCCTCCCAGGATCAGCACAGGCACAATGGAAATGAGCAACAACTTTTGCTTAATAGACAGGTTCACAGGCGACTCCAGATACATAAACTTAACCGCATATACTCAACTAAAGTATGAGCTATCCGTGCCCAATAGCAATTATATTCATTATTTTAAGTAATTATAGTGTAAATTTTATGATGTTAAGATGTTGCCAGAGAAGTTGATTGGATATCTTACCATCGCAAACTTCATTGGTGGGACTATCGGTTGGCCACATAAACAAGGCATTACAGTCTGAGTAATGCCTTGCAAATATCTATTAAATAACAATGTAAACGCTTTAATGACTGGTCGCGGCACTATAGCGTAGTTTGGGGATCACTAACTCAGGGGCCACCGGCGCAGGGAAATCGGCGCTGGAATCGAGGATCAGTGAACTGCCATCACAAAATTCATACTGGGTTAAATTCTTAGATAGAGACTTACAACTTTTACAGGTTCTAAAGCAGTGAAGCCATAGATGCCCTTTTTCTACCGTCAAAGCCTTATCAGCCTTTGAAGGTAACTTCGATTTTATTGCATGCACTGTCATAGGTAACTCCGTCGCTATGTCTTTCGCACTACGGCAATCGAAAGAGTATTTGTAGGGTATATAATTTAAATAAAAATAGGCCAGCCTGCGGAAAGCGGCATTGCACCACGACTTGCTCTATTCAAACTAAAGTATAGCAGGGCAAACTGATTAAATTTTGATCCACATCTATTTTTTTGTGCACTTTTATTTATAACCGCGAAAAGCTTAAGTTTATTTTTTGTCACCGGTGGGCGGCCGGGCTGACGAACCAGCCAGAATGCCACCATCTATGGTCAGCTCTGCGCCGGTCACATATTTTGACTCATCGCAGGCAAGATAAACCGCAGCAAAGGCCACATCTTGTGGCGTTCCCATGTGTTGTAGAGGAATGTCTGCGGCGATAGCTGCAATGGCTTGTTGCCGTGCTTCGCCCTCACCAAGCATAGCCTCCCAGATGGGCGTCAGGATGGCCCCGGGATGAATGGAATTACACCGAATAAGGTAGCCTTTTTCCGCGCAGTAAAGCGCGACGGATTTAGTATGATTTCGCACTGCCGCTTTACTCGATGCGTAAGCTGCAGCAGCCGGTATACCCACCATCCCGGAACGGGAGGAAATGTTAACGATACTGGCTGCCTTACTGGTCTTCATTAAGCCGATGGCGTATTTGCAGCCCAGCGCAACACCATCCAGATTAACCCGGTGCACAGCATGCCAACTGTCTAAGTTGAAATGCTCCGGATCAAACGGCCCGGGATGGCTCATAAAGCCGGTAATTCCCGCATTATTTACCAGAATATCGAGTGTGCCAAAATCGTTGCGCACGCGGTCGGAAACAGCCGCCCATGCAGCCTCGGAGCCCACATCCAACGGCAAAAACTGCGCTGAGCCACCAATATCACTGGCAACCTGCTGGCCGGCCTGTTCGTCTACATCGGTAACAATAACCGTTGCCCCTTGTCGGGCAAACTCTTCAGCGATTGCCTGACCAATCCCTCTTGCGGCACCGGTCACCAGTGCTATTTTGTTGGCTAATCGCATCCTTGCCTCCTTAAAAATGTTAACGGTTAATCCGAATAGGACTCCGCCTGGTAATGCTGCTTTACCTTATCGATAAACTGTTGCCAGGTTTGATTGGGCTGCCAGATGGCCAGCATATCTTCCCGTGCCACGGCTTCGTCTTCCTGCAGGCGGATAACACGATATAAATAGGTAAATACCGCGCCCCGCCAGTTTAACTTGCAATGAGTTAACGTCACGCCTTGTTGGGCCGGGCTGTCCATAAACGTCACGTAATCAACAAAATTGGCCACCGTTGGGTTTTCCCACTCCACCTGAATGTTGTGATAGTCCATGCCCAAATCGCTAACCACCAACTGCTCCTCCCCCCTGTCACCAGGAATAAGATCAATAACCCGGGTGACTCCCAGAGATTTAAACGTTTCAAAATGAGCAGCATCAGGTAAACCGGAGCTCATCATATGAGGCGTATTGACCTGATAATTTTTAAGGTTGGTCAGTGGTTGCTCGTTTGCGCCGACGGTAAACGCCATAACACCGGCTAACACCAACAGCCAGATGCGGATTATCCTGCCTGTCGTATTCCTGTCTTTATTCATTGTCTGTTCCTTGTTACAGCTCACCTGATGCTATCCAATGTCAGTATAAAGAACACGCGGTAAACTGCAATCTACCAGGCTGGCACATATCTGCCCACCACCCTAGCCAGTCAGGCGCGGCGAGCAAGCACCGTGGCCATCAGGGCTGCCACCATACCCAGCACAGCATAAACGGCACCAAAAGGTGAAAACAGAAAACCAGTTAGACGCAAATGCACCAATTGATATCTCCCGCGTATATTTCGGTCTTCTTACCCCCTCACACCGAGGCCAGCCAACGCCTTTAGTCACTACCAGATTTTGCCCCAGCGGATGTGCATGCCGATTGATTGAGGCTCTGGATACAAAATTGACACTGGCTTACGGTTACTTGTCTAAACGTATGCCATGACCCCTGAGTAAACTGTGTAGCAAAATTGCAACATTTACCAATAGGGCCTATTTGATTACTTACGATAATTAAAACTAAAGCATTGATAAACATACGTCTTACCGGCCTGGCACAACGCTTGATAGAGCATAATGGCACTATACTTATTATGAAAATGAAAAAAGACGTTCAATGCCAAGCATTGATGTAGGAGTCGAAAAATGAAAAAGCCGTTAAACTTCGTTTCAGACGCTTTAAAAAAGCCAACCACGAAAACACTTTCTGTTGTTGCCCTGTCGTCCGCCATGGTCGCCTGTGGCGGTGGTGGCAGTGATAATCCCACCCCTGAGCCAGACACAGCCTCTTTCAGCCTTGCCGTATCAGATGCCCCGGTAGATCAGGCTAATGCTGTTGTAGTGTATTTTAATACTGTAGAGCTTATTGGTCCCGACGGTCCGATTACCTTCGATGTGCGCGATGAGAACAACGATCCACAGGCCATCGACCTGCTCAATTATCAGGGTGAAGCTTTTGTTACCATCGTGGATGCCACCGAAATTCCCACCGGGACATACACTCAGTTGCGCCTTGGAGTCACCGAAGACTCTTACATTGAAATGGACAGCGGTACCTTTGAACTCAAAGTGCCCAGCAACGAACTGAAGCTCGACGGCATTGAAGCCTTGCCGGGCGTAGAAGCAGCCTATACTGTAGAATTTGACCTGCGTAAGAGCCTGGTAGATCCGGTGGGGCAGCCCAATACCATATTCTTAAAACCCCGAGGCGTGCGGTTAGTCGCAAACGACTCAGTGGGCACGTTACTCGGCACGGTTTCACCGGCGTTAATTGAAAGCGCGGTTTGTGCAGAAAAGATAGATATGAACAGCGGTAATGCCGTTTACGTCTATGAAGGCGACACGCTGGACGAAACGTTGCTGGGCGATGACGCCGACGAACCGGCCAATGCCGATGAAATCTCGCCCTACACGGTGGCGAACGTCAATTACAATGAAGAGAGTGAGAGCTATGAATTTGTTGCTGGCTATCTGCCGGCCGGCCCTTATACGGTAGGCTTTAGCTGCCTGGCATTGAACGACGAGCCTGAAACCGATGAAAATGCTGAAGTATTCAGCTTCCAGGCCGTGGTCGAAACATCAGTAACAGCAACCGAGCAAACGAATATCGATATTCAATAATGCTCTGGTGGGCAACGGACTGCCCCGAATTACTCTGTTATAGTTAGCAGATGCTGAGCTAGTGTATTGTTGAGCTTTTCCACCTCCACAGGTTTTGGCAAATAACTATCAAACCCTACTTCGTAATAAAGCGCCGTATCTGCGGCCATGGCATTGGCTGTTACAGCAATAACAGGCAACTGTGGATAGCACTGCTTAATTTTTTTACACGCTTCCACGCCATCCATCACCGGCATCTGAATATCCATCAGTACTAAATCCGGGCATTTTTTATTTACAAATTCAACGGCTTCCAGGCCGTTCTCAGCGAAGAACACGGTTGCGCTGGTTTCTGCCAGCATGGCTTCCATAACGGCACGATTAATATCATTGTCTTCGGCCACCAGAATCACCGTCCCGGTTAAGTCCAAGGCTGTAGTTTCAGTGTCGGTGGTGGCATCCAGTACGTCACCCGCCGCCCTGATTACCGGCAATGTTACAACAAACCTGGAGCCTTCGTCGGGCGCACTGACTACCCGAATCTGGCCATTCATCAGATGCACTAATGAGCGGGTAATGGCCATTCCCAGCCCGGTACCGCCGTATTTACGGGTGGTAGACGAATCGGCCTGCTCAAAGCGATCAAACAACCTGTCCAGGGCATCTTTGCTCATACCCTGACCGGTATCGGTAATACTGAACAGTAACTCATCACTGGCAGTGTTGCGGGCCGATAGAGTGACTTTTCCCTGCTCGGTAAATTTTATCGCGTTAGTGCCAATGTTCAGCAGCACCTGTCTTATTCTCACCGCATCACCAATCCAGACATCATGATTTGCCTGATTTTCAAAATTCAGCACCACAGGTTTATTGCCTGCTAACATCGCCATATCCGATTGCAGCCCATCAAGCATGGACGACAAACTAAAACGATGAGGATCGATACTTATCTTACCCGCTTCGATTTTAGAAAAGTCGAGGATATCGTTAATAATCCGACTCAGATTGTGAGTGGAGTAAATTGCCTTATCCAGCAAACCACTGTGTTGCTCAGCCGCATCGGAGCGGCGGATCAGCTGCAGGGCACCGTAAATACCGTTTAACGGCGTGCGGATCTCATGACTCATATTCGCCAGGAAGCTCGACTTGGCCTCATTGGCCTGCTCAGCCTGACGCCGGGCCTCTTTTAATTCCTGCTCGCGTTTTAACTGCGGGGTGAGGTCGTAGGCAATGCCCAGAAAACCAAAAAGTTTGCCGTTTTCATCTAATAAACTGGTTACACTCAGTCGCACCGGCACCTTAGAGCCATCTTTGCGCACATAGGTCCAGTTGTTGATATCTGTATCGCCGTCTGTCACTTTTTCCACAAACACGTCGAAGCCGGGTTCTATTAGCCGCCCGAGCTCTTCGGTAAGCTCTGCGGCCCGGGCTTCTATCTCTTCATATAAGTGAAAAACGGCGGGGGTCTGCTTACCAATCATCTCATTGGCGCGATAGCCAATCATTTTTTCTGCTGCGGGATTAAACGCTGTAATCAGCCCCTCATTGTCGGTAGCAATCAGCGCATAACCGGCACCTTCCAAAATCCGCCTTTGTAAGATATTCGCCTGAGCTATCTCATAGGTACGGGCAGCCACTTCGCCTTCCAGCTTTTCGTTGTTTAACTCCAGGGCGCGCTGATTGGCCTCGGCCAGTTCCCGTTCGTATCGTTTTGCATCGGCACGACGGCTTAGCACAATATGAAGACTGAAAATTACCAGTGCCAGACTGGTGACAATCGCCAACGTATTATTGAACGCCTGTTGCCTGGAAGGTAAACGTAGACCATCAATAAAGGCCTGATTTGGCGTTAGCGATAAACGCCAGTCTCGGCCAAACAGCTGAAGAGCTTGTTCAATTTTCAGGGCGTCGAGACTGCCATCCTGATGACGCCCGAAGAACGTCAGGGCATCGCCAGCAGAGATATCATCGATGGTAAGCATCACGTCATCGCGTAACCCACTCACCGAGGATAACACTTCATCAATCAGCAATGGTGCATAGCTCCAGCCTACCAATGCTTGCATCCGCGCATCATCACCCTCGGGCACATTCAGAGTGTTATACACCGGCTGCATAATCAAAAATCCCTGCAAGCGCTTTTTATTTGCCTGTACCAGAGTGATGGGTGCCGTTAACTGGGTAGAATTGGATTTTGCAGCTTTCTCTGCAGATCGCCGACGCATGGTTTCAGAGCCAATATCCAGCCCGATAGCCTGCAGGTTTGCATGCTCGGGCATTATGTACTGGATGATAAAATAACTGTTGTTATGAGGTGTTAACGTGCGAAGTTCAAATTGCTTATCCGGCCTGTCCAGCCTGGCCATGGCCATAAATTCGGCAAAATCTGCTACCTCGACCTTGCGGATAAAGCCAAATCCCCGGGCCCCCGGGTACTGCTGACTGTAATTCTGGCTTTTGGCATAGGTTTGCACATAATCATAATGCAGGTTATCTATTCCTACCGCCACAATCGATGCTTTTAAGCTCGACAGCCCGTAAGCATAAAGTGATACCCGCTCATTTACCGCTTCGCTGATTTGTGCCAGGCGCCGGTCCAGGGCTTCTGTTATCAGTTGGCCTCGTTGCGCTTCGTAACTTTTAGCCACTTCGGTGGCATAGAGGTAGCCGATGACTAAGACTATCAGCGGCAACCACGCAGACTTGCTGATACTGCTCTGAATGGATGCACGCCTTAAGTCTTTCACCGACATCGATTAATACTCAACTAATTAGGGGCTGTTGATCTTTGCTGTACACTTTTGCAGCAGTCTGTGTATCATTTAGACAAGGCGACTGTTTGCAGGTCTAGTGGGCTAAATCAAAAACAGTCAACACAGTATAAATGATACAC
>Ga0213837_1000417_pt1 | contig 46856 bp, 45 predicted proteins | sample SWPATP12_FD_160572 | JGI IMG/M metagenome (GOLD analysis project Ga0213837, IMG submission 160572) | Coastal seawater microbial communities from Marineland, Florida, United States - SWPA TP1 #2 | ecosystem: Environmental > Aquatic > Marine > Coastal | place: USA: Florida | collected 2016-08-06
GACGGCCTTCAGCCACTCGATCGAACTGGGTGCGCGCCTGGAAGACGTGGGCGGGACGATCCACGCGCATCCGACGCTGGGCGAAGCGGTGCAGGAAGCGGCGCTGCGCGCACTGGGCCACGCGCTCCATATCTAAAAAGCTGGGGTCAGACCTGACCCCAGCCGTTGCGCGAAAGCGACAGCGTTCGCAATCGTGCGCAGCGCATGCATGCGATAATCCGCGCCCGGCCGACACCAGGTTGTCGGCCTCGTTCATTCACCATTCATACAAGGCCCCACAATGATCAAGAAAATCGTCGCCGCCCTCGCCCTCGTCGCCGCATCGACCGCCGCATTCGCCGCCGAACCGCAGCCGTTCTACGCCGGTATCGACGTCTCCTCGACCAAGATCGACGGCATGGACCGCGAAGGCGGCTACGGCGCCTTCTTCGGCTACAAGTTCAACCAGAACATCGCGATCGAAACCGGCTATCACCGCGTGGCCGATACCGAATTCCGTGCCGGCACCGTGCGCGGCGACCTGACCCTCGACATGTTCGACGTGTCGGTCATCGGCAGCCTGCCGCTGTCGAACGGTTTCGACGTCTTCGCCCGCCTCGGCTACAACCGCCTGGAAGCCAAGGCCGACGTGGCCGGCTTCACCGGCAAGGACCACGATTCGGGCGGCCTGTACGGCCTGGGCCTGGGCTATTCGTTCAGCCCGATCGTCCACGCCCGCCTGGAAGTGCAGAAGCCAGCCAGCGATGCGACCCGCATCGCCGCAGGCGTGTCGTACCGCTTCTAAGCACCCGCGTTTCACGCGCGAGAAAAACCGGAATGCGGATGCGCATTCCGGTTTTTTTTCGTCCCGCCAACCGTGCGCCAGCCCCCGTGCCGGCGCGGGCATCATGAAGCTCCTCCATGAACCGACAAGGACGCATCGTGAACCAGCGCTACCGACCGATCACGCACCTGGGCCTGGGCGGCACCGGGCTGGGCGACATGTTCCATACCACCAGCGACGAAGCCAGCCTGGCGACCGTCAACGCCGCATGGGACGCCGGCATCCGTTACTTCGACACCGCGCCCCACTATGGCGCCGGCCTCTCCGAGCACCGGTTCGGACAGGCGTTGCGGCGCCGTCCGCGCGACGGCTACACGCTCTCGACCAAGGTCGGCCGCCTGCTGGCGCCCGCCCACCCGGGCGAGATCGCCGCTCCCTTCGTCTCGGCCCTGCCCTTCCGGCGCGTCATCGATTACACCGCCGACGGTGCGCGCCGCGCGGTCGAAGACAGCCTGCAGCGCCTGGCCCTGGGAAATATCGACATCGTCTACGTGCACGACCTCTCGCCAGACCAGTTCTCGCGCGCCGAATTCGAGCATCATTTCGGCATCGCCGCCGGCAAGGGCGGCGCCTTCGAGGGCCTTCTCAAGCTGCGCGAGGAAGGCCTGATCAAGGGCTGGGGCATGGGGGTCAACACGGTCGAGCCCTGCCTGCGCGCGCTCCAGGTCTCCGACCCCGACATCTTCCTGCTCGCCGGCCGCTACACGCTGATGGAAACGACTCCGCTGGCGGAGTTCTTCCCGCTCTGCGCCGCGCGCGGCGCCGGCGTGGTGCTGGGCGGCCCCTACAACTCGGGCTTTCTCGCCGGCGGCGAGCATTACGATTACGCGCCGGCCAGCCAGGAGAAACACGCGCAGCGCGAACGCCTGCGCCAGGTCGCGGCCAGCCATGGGGTCGACCTGGCGGCCGCCGCGCTGCAGTTCGGCGCGGCCCACCCGGTGGTGGCGGCGACCATCCCCGGCGCCAGCAGTCCCGAGCACCTGCGCCGCAACGCGCTGCTGATGTCGATCGCGATCCCGGCGGCGTTCTGGGACGAGCTGGTGGAAAAAAACCTGCTGCCGCCGGAGGCGCCGCTGCCGCGGGGGCCAGCGGGCGTGTAGCGGGCGGCGGCGGGCAGCCTGTACAATTCTTGCAACACCACAGCGCGCCCTTCCATGCCGAATCCACGCATCCTGGTCCTGTACGCCCACCCGGCCCCGCACCGCTCGCGCATCAACAGCCGCCTGGCCGCTGCCGCGCGTGCGCTCGACGGGGTGCTGGTGCACGACCTGTACGAGACCTATCCCGACTTCTTCATCGACGTGCCGCGCGAACAGGCGCTGCTGGAACAAGCCGACCTGGTCGTCTTCCTGCACCCGATCCGCTGGTACAGCATGCCCTCGCTGCTCAAGGAATGGGTCGACAGCGTGCTCGAACCCGGCTGGGCCTACGGGCCCGGCGCGACCGCCCTGCGCGGCAAGGGTTACTGGCTGGCGGCGACCACCGGAAGCCCGGAGGACGCATACCGCGACGGCGAGCGCCATGGCCGCCCTTTCGAGGCCTACCTGCCGCCCTTCGAGCAGACCGCGCGCCTGTGCGGGATGGAATGGTGGCCGCCGCACATCCTGCATGGCGCGAACGGCGCCGACGAGGCCACGATCGACGCCCATGTCGCCGCCTTCCGCGCGCGCCTGGAAGCCTTCCTGCTGACCCCTGCGAAAGAATAAAGCCATGGAACACAGCCTGTTGACGAACGCCCTCGTCTACCTCGGCGCGGCGGTGCTGGCCGTGCCGCTGGCAAAGCGCCTGGGCCTGGGCGCCGTGCTCGGCTACCTGCTGGCGGGGATGGCGATCGGTCCCTGGGGCCTGGGCCTGATCCGCGAAGTCGAGACCATCCTGCACTTTTCCGAATTCGGCGTGGTGCTGCTGCTGTTCCTGATCGGCCTCGAACTCGAGCCCGCGCGCCTGTGGTCGATGCGGCGCCCGATCTTCGGCTGGGGCGCGGCCCAGGTACTGGGCGTGGCGGGCGTGCTGTGCGGCGCGGCGCTGCTGGCCGGCGTGGCCTGGCAGGTGGCCCTGGTCGGCGCGCTCGGGCTGTCGCTGTCCTCGACCGCGATCGCACTGGCCACCCTGGGCGAACGCAACCTGATGGGCACCCCCGCCGGCCAGGCCGGTTTCGCCATCCTGCTGTTCCAGGACATCGCCGCGATCCCGATGATCGCCCTGATCCCCTTGCTGGGCGTGGCGGCCGACAGCGGCGCGGGAAACGGCGGCTGGTTCGGGGCCGCCCGGCTCGGCGGCGTGATCCTCGGGGTGTTCGTCATCGGCCGCTACCTGGTGCGGCCGGCACTGCGCATCATCGCCAAATCCGGGATGCGCGAAATCTTCACCGCTTTCGCCCTGCTGCTGGTGATCGCCATTTCGCTGCTGATGCAATGGGTCGGCATGTCGATGGCGCTGGGCGCCTTCATGGCCGGCGTGCTGCTGGCCGACTCCGAATACCGGCATGCGCTCGAGACCGACCTCGAGCCCTTCAAGGGCCTGCTGCTCGGCCTGTTCTTCATCGCGGTCGGGATGTCGGTCGATTTCGGCGTCTTCCTCGCCAGGCCCTTGTTGATCCTCGGCCTGGTGCTGGGTTTCCTGGCCTTGAAACTGGCGGTGCTGTTCGCCCTGTCGCACCGCTTCGGCATCGCGCGCGGCCAGCGCTGGCTGTTCGCCTTCCTGCTGTCGCAAGGCGGCGAGTTCGCCTTCGTCGTGTTCGGCGCGGCCGGCGCGGCGCGCGTGTTCACGCCGGAGGTGGGCTCGATCCTGGTGGCGGTGGTGGCGCTGTCGATGGTGACCACGCCGCTGCTGCTGCTCCTGCACGACAAGGTGCTCGAACCGCGCTACCACGGACAGAACCTGCCCGAACCGGATGCCATCGACGGCAACGAGGGGCATGTGATCATCGCCGGCTTCGGGCGCTTCGGCCAGATCGTCGGGCGCCTGCTCAACGCGAACCGCATCAAGCTGACCGTGCTCGATCACGATCCCGACCAGATCGAGCTGCTGCGCCGCTTCGGCTTCAAGGTGTTCTATGGCGACGCGACCCGGGTCGACCTGCTGCACGCGGCGGGCGCGGCCAAGGCGCGCGCGCTGGTGCTGGCGATCGACGACACCGAGGACAGCCTGGCCCTGGCCGACGCCGTGCGCGAGCACTTCCCCGACCTGCAGATCCTGGCGCGGGCGCGCAACGTCACCCACATGTACGAGCTGATGGACCGCGGCGTGACGGTGATCGAACGCGAAACCTTCGAATCGGCCCTGCAGCTGGGACGGCGCGCGCTCTGCCACCTGGGCTACGGCGCCTATCGCGCGCGCGAAGCGACGCTGAAATTCCGCGCGCACAACAAGGCCAGCGTCGAGGAGGTCTACCCCTTCTACAAGGACCGCGAACAATATGTCTCGATGGCCAAGCGCGCCCGGGACGAGCTCAACGAGATGTTCGCACGCGACCTGAAGAGCTACGAAAAGGAAGCGGAAAAGGGCTGGGACTAGGAGCGTTCTAGGTAGTTGGCCGCGCCAGCACCATCCCCAGCCGCACGGCGGCGTCGGTCACCGATGCCAGCTGCGGCTGGTAGCCGTTGTCGATCCAGCGCAGCGCGATGTGCATCACGCCGCCGACGATGCCGGCCTGCAGCAGCTCGTCGGGTACGGCGGCTTCCGGGGCGATATGGCGCGCGACCTCGCTCCCGATCGCGCGCAGCGCCGCATCGAAGGCCTTGTCGACCTCGCGGCTGACGCCGCGGATCTCGACCAGGTAGACCCGCGCCGAGGCCGGACTGCGCTGCAGCGCCCGGAAGTAGGCGTCGAGCATGGCGCGGGCGCGCGCGACGCGCCCGCGGCCGGCCGCACGCGCCGCCAGCGAAATCTCGTCGAGCACGGCATAGGTCACGGCGTTGAAGGACGTGATCAGCAGCTGCTCGCTGTTGTCGAACGATTCGTAAAAATAGCGTTCGGTCAGCCCGGCCGCTTCGCACACGCCCTTCACGGTCGCCAGGCGGTAACCACGCTCGCCATACACGGCGATGGCCGCGGCAATGAGCCTGGCGCGCCGCTCGGCGCGGCGCTGCTCCGGGGATACGCCGCGGTAGGCCCGGGCGACGATTGTTTCGGAAGTCATCCCGCTATTTTGACACAGTTACTTGTCAGGAACTAACTGACAATATACAGTGTCAACTGTACAAAAAAACAACCAGAGACAGCAATGCAATCCCCTATTCCGGCGCCACAGGAGGAGCCGTTCGACGTATTGATCGTGGGCGCCGGCCTGTCCGGGATCGGCGCGGCGGCGCTCCTGCAGGAGCGCTGCCCCGGCAAGCGCTACGCCATCCTCGAGGCGCGCGCGGCCATCGGCGGCACCTGGGACCTGTTCCGCTATCCGGGCGTGCGCTCCGACTCCGACATGTACACCCTCGGCTACGGCTTCAAGCCATGGGTCGACGCGAAAGCCATCGCCGACGGCCCGGCCATCCGCGCCTACATCCGCGAGACCGCGGCCAGCCGCGGCATCGAGCGCCATATCCGCTTCGGACACAAGGTGGTGCGCGCGTCCTGGTCGAGCGAGGAGGCGCTATGGACCGTCGAAGCCGAGGCCGGCGGACAGCGCATCCTGCGCACGCGCTTCCTGTATATGTGCAGCGGCTACTACGATTACGGCCAGGCCTACCGCCCGCATTTCGAGAATGAGGAAGGTTACCGCGGCCGCATCGTCCAGCCGCAGTTCTGGCCGCAGGACCTCGACTACGCCGGCAAGCGCGTGGTCGTCATCGGCAGCGGCGCCACCGCCGTGACGCTGGTGCCGGCCATGGCCGCCGGCGGCGCGCACGTGACGATGCTGCAGCGCTCGCCCTCCTACGTGGTCGCGCGCCCCTCCGAAGACCGCTTCGCGCGGGGCCTGCAGCGGCGCCTGCCGTCCGCTCTGGCCTACTGGGCCACGCGCTGGCGCTTGATCGCCGAATCCATGCTGCTGTACCGCATCGCGCGCGCCAAACCGGCGCTGGCCAGGCGCCGCATCCTGCAGATGGCGGCCAGGCAGCTCGGCCCGGATATCGACATCGCCCACTTCACGCCCCATTACCAGCCCTGGGACCAGCGCGTCTGCGTCGTCCCCGACGGCGACCTGTTCGAGGCCTTGCGCGCCGGCCAGGCCGAGGTCGTCACCGACCAGGTCGCCCGCTTCACCGCGCGCGGCATCCTGCTGCAGTCCGGGCGCGAACTGGAAGCCGACATCGTCGTGATGGCGACCGGCCTGTCGCTGTCGGTGCTGGGCGGCGCGGCGATCCGCGTCGATGGCAAGGACTATGCGCCGAACCAGGCGATGGCCTACAAGGGCATGATGCTGAGCGATCTGCCCAACAGCGTCATGAGCTTCGGCTACACGAATGCTTCGTGGACGCTGAAGGCCGACCTGACGGCCGCCTGGGTCTGCCGCCTGCTGAACCACATGGAACGCAAGGGCCAGGCGATCGCCGTGGTGCGGCGCGACCCCGGCGTGCAAGCGCGGCCCTTCCTCGGCTTCACCTCCGGCTATGTGCAGCGCGCCAAGGCGCTGCTGCCGCAGCAAGGCGCGCGCCGCCCCTGGCAGGTGTACCAGAACTATGTGCAGGACATGCTCACCATCCGCTTCGGCCGCATTGCCGACGGCGTGATGCGCTTTGGACCAAAAGGACGATTGCCATGAAGGTTACGAACCGGGTTGCCGTGATCACCGGCGCCGGCAGCGGCATCGGCCGCGCCACTGCCCATTCCCTGGCCCGGCGCGGCTGCCACCTGGCCCTGGCCGACATCGACGCCGCCGGCCTCCAGGAAACGGCCTCGATGCTCGGCCACATGGCGGTGCGCGTCACCACCCATGCGCTCGACGTGGCCGACCGCGAGGCCGTGCGCCTGCTGCCGGCGAGGGTGCTCGCGGCCCACAAACGGGTCGACCTCCTCGTCAACAACGCCGGCGTGGCGCTCGGCGGCAGCTTCGAGCAGGTGAGCGAGGACGATTTCGAGTGGCTGATGGACGTCAACTTCAACGGCGTGGTGCGCATGACGCGCGCCTTCCTGCCGCTGCTGCGCCAGAGCGACGAGGCGCGCATCGTGAACGTCTCGAGCATCTACGGCATCGTCGCGCCGCCAGGGCAAAGCGCCTACTCGGCCAGCAAGTTCGCGGTGCGCGGCTTCTCGAACGCGCTGCGCCATGAGCTCGACGGCAGCAGCGTCGGCGTCAGCGTGGTGCACCCGGGCGGCGTGGCGACGGCGATCGCACGCAATGCCCGCGTGCCGCGCGGGACGCCCGACGACGAAACGGCGCGCGGGCGCGAGCTGGCCGAAAAACTCCTGCGCCTGCCGCCCGAAGCGGCCGGCGAACTCATTGCGCGCGGCATCGAGGCGCGCCAGCCGCGCATCCTGGTCGGCGGCGACGCCAAGGTGGCCGCGCTCCTGGAGCGCCTCCTGCCCGTCAATTACTGGCGCATCCTGAAGAAAGCGGCTGCCCGATGAGCTTGGTTCTCGTTTTACTCGCGCTGCCGGTGCTCGTGTGCACCGGCCTGGCCTGGTTCACCCATCGCACCGCACGCCGCATCGAGGCCTTCATGCCGGCCAGGGGCCGCTTCGTCGATGTGCCGGGGGCGCGCCTGCACGTGCGCGAATCGGGCGACGGCGCCGGGCCGGCGATCCTGCTGGTGCACGGCCTGGGCGGCCAGAGCGCGCATTTCGACTACGGCGTGGCCGACGTCCTGGCGCGCACTCACCGCTTGGTCGCGGTCGACCGCCCGGGTTCGGGCCACTCGCAGCGCGGCCCGGCGACGAAGGCCGACCTCTCGACCCAGGCGGCGGCGCTGGCGGCGCTGATCGACGCGTTGGGTCTGGAACGCCCGACCGTCGCCGGCCATTCGCTGGGCGGCGCGGTCGCGCTGACGCTGGCGCTGGAGCACCCGGACAAGGTCGGCGCCCTGGCCCTGGTGGCGCCGCTGACCCATGTGCAGGACAGGCCGCCGGCGGTGTTCAAGGCGCTGGCAATCGCATCGCCCTGGCTGCGCACGCTGTTCGCCTGGACCCTGGCCACGCCGGGCGCGATCGCCGGCGGCAAGAAGGTGCTGGCCGCCGTGTTCGCGCCCGAGAGCGCGCCGCGCGACTTCGCCGTCAAGGGCGGCGGCATGCTGAGCCTGCGCCCGCGCCAGTTCCTGGCCGCGGCCAGCGACATGCAGGCGCTGCCCGCCCACATGCCGGCCCTGCAGGCGCGCTATGCCGAACTGTCGCTGCCGGTCGGCGTGCTGTTTGGCCGCGAAGACGCCATCCTCGACTGGCAACGACAGGGCCAGGGACTGCTCGACAAGCTGCCCGCCGCGCGCCTGCGGCTGGTGGATGGGGGGCACATGCTGCCGGTGACCCAGCCGCAGCTGGTGGCCGAATTTATCGCACAATGCGCGCTCGCCGCGCAGCACGCCGATTCCCTTCCCGCACGCCGCGACGCCTGAACCGGTATCATCCGTGTTCATGGTTTCAGGATGGAGTGTGTATGGTAGTGGTAACGCATAGCGGCAAATTTCACGCGGACGACGCCTGGGCGGTGGCCGTCCTGTTCATCCTGTTCCCGGACAGCGAACTGGTTCGCACGCGCGACCCGGCCATCATCGAGGCGGCCGACTTCGCGGTCGACGTCGGCGGCATCCACGACCCGGCCAGCGGGCGCTTCGACCATCACCAGAAGGGTTTCGACACCGCGCGCCCAACCGGCGTTCCCTACGCCAGCGCGGGCCTGGTGTGGCGCGACTACGGCGCGCGCTGCGTCGCCGCGCTGGCCCTCGAACATACCGGCCAGATCCTGGCGCCCGACGCCTGCCAGCAGATGGCCTACGCGATCGACGCCGACATCGTCCAGTACCTCGACCTGTCGGACGTCGGCGCGGCCAAGAACGCGCCCGGCGGCTACGGCCTGTCGGCGGTGGTGTCCGGCTACAACCCGAACTGGATGGACGAGCAGCGGCTCGGCTACGGCGAAGCGTCCGACGCCTACCGCCTGGCGCAGTTCCGCAAGGCGATGGCCATGCTGACCGACATCATGATCAACTCGGTCAAGTACCGCGTCGGCGCCCTGCTGGCCCTGGCCCAGGTGCGCGGCGCCGAGGTGCTGGAAGACGGCAAGGTGCTGTTCCTGACGAACGGCGCCATGCCCTGGACCACGGTGGTGCGCAAGGAGATGCCGAAGGTGCTGTTCGTGATCAGCCACAGCATCGCCGAGCAGCGCTACATGATCCATGCGGTGCCCCTCAACGCCGAGAGTTTCGACGCCCGGGCCGACCTGCCCGCCGCCTGGGCCGGCCTGCGCGACGCCGACCTGGCGCGCGTCACCGGCGTGCCCGATGCGACCTTCTGCCACAACGGCCGCTTCATCGCCGCCGCCAGGACCTACGACGGCATCCGCGCGCTGGCGCGCCTCGCGCTGCAGGACGTGGCGCAGGAAGCGCTCGCCCCTTAATTGTTCTCGATTGTCCTGAACCTCGCCGGCACCCTGCTCCACTTCTACGTGGCGCAGCGGCTGCATCGCGTCACGCCGTTGCGCGCACGGGTCCGCGCCCGCGCGTGGTGGACAGGCGCGCTGCTGGTCTGGATCGCCTACCTGCTCGGGGTCCACCTCGGCAAGAACGACGCCGACTGGCGCTGGTGGCCGGAACAGTTCGCACTGGGATGGCTCGGCCTGATGCTGACGATGTCGCTGGGCCTGCTGGCGGCGGACCTGGTCACCGGCTTCGGCTTGTGGTGGCGTGCCCTGGCGCCGCGCCTGCTGGCCCTGGGCGCCGTGGCCGGCGTCGCGCTGTCCGCCTTCGCCTTCTACCAGGGGATGCGCGCCCCGGTCGTCGTCGAGCAGGAGGTGGTGCTGCCCGGCCTGCCGCCCGCGCTGGACGGCACGGTCGTGGTGATGCTGACCGACCTGCACCTGGGCGCCCAGCGCGGCCCCGGCTGGATGCAGGCGCGCGTGGCGCAAGTGAACGCGCTGGCGCCGGCCGCGGTGGTGCTGGTGGGCGACCAGGTCGAGGACGCGCCATTGAACGACGCGCGCCTGGCGCGCGCGCTGCGCGGGTTCAGGGCGCCGCGCGGGGTCTGGGCCGTGACCGGCAACCACGAGTTCTATGGCGATGTCGAGACCACCGTCGCCGAATTCGGCGCCGGCGGCGTGCGCTGGCTGCGCAATGCGAAAGTTGAACTGGCGCCGGGCCTGATGCTGGCCGGGATCGAGGATGTGGGTCGCACGCTGCAGCGCGGCGGCGACCCGACGCAGGGGCTGGCGCACGTCCTGCCCCGGCCTGCGCGCACGCCGACGATCCTGCTCGCACACATTCCTGCCGCGAAGCTGATCGACATGGCGGCCGCGCGCGGCGTCGGGCTGATGCTGTCGGGTCACACCCACGGCGGCCAGATCTGGCCCTTCAGCTACCTGGTGCGGCAGCGCTTTCCTTACCTGGCCGGCCAGCACCCCGTCGGACCGATGACGCTGCTGGTCAGCCGCGGCGCGGGCAGCTGGGGGCCGCGCATGCGGCTGTGGGAAGCGGGCGAGATTGTCCGGATCACCCTGCGCGCTGCGCGGCCGGTCACGGCAGGCCGTTAGTGCGTCTTAACGGTTCTGCTGGCCCCTGGATGCGGGATCGTCATCGCGTCCCTCGTCGGCGACGCGCGCGCCCTGCGAACCCTGCTGCCCCGACTGCCGGTTGCCTTTCGCGCCCCCGGTGAGGTTGCCGATGCCCTCGAGGCCGGTCTGCAGCTCGCCGCCACTGACAAAGCCCTTCTGGCTTTCCGGCGTCGTGCCATCGTCGAGCAGGTCGTCGGTGCGGGTCGCCGATTGCTGGCTGCCTTCGCGCGAGAGCTTGCCGCTGTCGCCGGTGGCGCCCACGCCCATGCTGCCGGCGCTGCTCGTGCCGTCCTTGGTGATCTGGTCCCAGGAGCGGCCTTTCGGATGCTGCTTGTCGTCTTGTGTCGACATCGTCTTCTCCTTGTGGATTGGTATCCTGCCATCGTAGACTTTCCACGCCGGAGAGCAATCGGCGCACCGGAGCCACCCTTGTAGGACTGGCCGCACGCGGGGGGCCAAAAAAGGCGCTGTTCGCGTCAAGTGTGGAAAGTCGCCTGCCGCCACGCATCCGGACTCCGGCTTGCAGATTGATCGTTCCGTGCGAGATCCCGGTGTCCTTGCGAAATCCCGGTAGGCGCCATGCGCATCGGTCACCAGCAGCACATCCCGCTCGAGCCGCGGCAGCAAGTGCTGGTGCAATTGCCCCCCGCGTCACTGGCCCGGTGCCAGGAACCCAGTCCAGCGTCTGCCCGGTGCGGTCGCGTGCGACCAAAACGCACACCTGCTCATGCGAGATACCGCGTTTCGTCGCTTTGTTGCCGCGTTTGCGTGGCGGGCGATCCAGTTTCTGGAGAAATTGGTCAAACGGACGTGCATGCATGGCGCCTCCGGCGTGGATACGGTCGAGTTTTGACCTCGGCCGTTCCGGAAGATTCCACACTTAACGCGAACAGCGCCCAAAAAAAAGCGGCGCCACGAATGGCGCCGCCTGGTTCAGCATGAAGCCGATTATTTTTTCATGTACAGCGCACGGCCCGTCAGCTTGATGGTGCCGGCGCCGGTCATCATGTCTTCGCCGCCGCTCAGGACGCCGCCGCCGGTGACTTTCGAAAACTTGCCGGTGCCGCCAGTGATCTGGAAGGTGGCGCCCGAGAACACGTATTTCGCGCCTTCGCCGGTCGGCACGAACTGGCCGCTGTAGTTGGCGTAGATCTGGTCGCCCGAGGTCGTCATGACGATAAACTTGCCGCCGCTGAAGTTGAACAGCGGGCCGACCGGGGTGATGCAGTCGGTCGCGATGAAGACGACTTTGCCGCCCATCATGGCGCTGCTGCCGTGGCCGCTGATCGTGCCGCCGAAGTTCGACAGGCAGCGGCTCGATGGGCCGACTGCTTCGACCAGCACGCCTTCGACGTCGAGCGGTGCGACGACCCAGCTTCCTGCCGATGCGGAGGCCGAAGCAGCCAGCAAAAGGGTGACGGCGGCTGGACGGGCGATCGTGCGCAGGAAGGAAGTAAACATAATGTGTGTCTCCGGGGTTGAATTAAATTTAATAATATCCATTTTGCAAATTAAGCCGCGCACAGCTCAACCATTTATGTCGCGCTCAAGATACATGTTTATTCGGCAACATTGACATACTAACGTGCGCCGGGTACGACAATGCTGGGCTAACGTAACAAATACTTAGCAAAATCATCACTTCGGAGAACCCATGCGCATCGCCACGTTCAATATCAATGGTATCGGCAGCCGCCTCCCGGCGCTGCTGGAATACCTGGAAGAAAAAAAGCCGGATGTGGTCTGCCTGCAAGAACTGAAGTCGCCCCAGGAGCGTTTCCCGTTGGCCGAGATCAACGCCGCAGGCTATGGCGCCATCTGGCACGGGCAAAAGGCATGGAACGGGGTCGCGATCCTGGCGCGCGGCGCCGACCCGGTCGAGGTCGCGCGCGGCTTGCCGGGCGACGAGAGCGACGAACAGAGCCGTTACATGGAAGCGGTGGTCGACGACATCGTGATCGCCTGCCTGTATTTGCCGAACGGCAATCCGGCGCCAGGACCGAAATTCGACTACAAGCTGGCCTGGTTCGAGCGCCTGATTACCCGTGCGGCGCAGCTGATCGAGACCGGTGCGCCGGTCGTGATCGCCGGCGACTACAACGTCATGCCGACCGAGCTCGATGTCTACAAGCCGGAGCGCTGGCTGACCGACGCCCTGTTCCGTCCCGAGACGCGCGCGGCCTTCCAGCGCCTGATCGACCAGGGCTGGCTCGACTCGCTGCGCGCACTGCACCCGGGCGAAGTCATCTACACCTTCTACGACTACTTCCGAAATGCCTACGGGCGCAACGCGGGCCTGCGCATCGACCACCTGCTGCTCAGTCCCGCGCTGGCGCCGGCCCTGCGCGCGGCCGGCACCGACCACGACATCCGCGGCCGCGAGAAGCCGAGCGACCACGTGCCGACCTGGATCGAACTCGACCTGACCGCGCTGGCGGCGAAACCGGCCAAGGCCAAGAAAGCCTGATCAGCGCCCGCTGCGGTCCTGCAGGAACTGGCGGGCGCGCGGGTGCACCGGGTTGGCAAAAAAGTCCTGGGGCGTGGCGCGTTCGAGGATGCGGCCCTCGGCCATGAACAGGATGCGGTCGGCGACGTCGCGCGCAAAACCCATCTCGTGGGTGACGCAGACCATTGTCATGCCCTGCCCCGCGAGTTTGCGCATCACGCCCAGCACCTCGCCCACCATTTCCGGATCGAGCGCGCTGGTCGGCTCGTCGAAGAGCATGATCGCGGGCCGCATCGCCAGCGCGCGGGCGATCGCCACGCGCTGCTGCTGGCCGCCCGAGAGTTCATGGGGATAGGCATGCGCCTTGTGCGCCAGGCCCACGCCGTCGAGCAGTTCGAGGGCATGGGCGCGCGCCTCGGCTTTGCCGGCGCGCTTCAGGTTGACGGGCGCCAGCATGCAGTTCTCCAGCGCGCTCAGGTGCGGGAACAAATTAAATTGCTGGAACACGAAGCCGATCCCGGCGCGCAAGGCGTTGACGTCGACGCCGCGCGCGTGGATGTCGCGCCCGTCGATGGCGATGTTGCCGCCGTCGATGTCCTCGAGCCGGTTCAGGGTGCGGATCAGCGTCGACTTGCCCGAACCCGAAGGCCCGCAGACGACGACCACTTCGTTCCTGGCGACGCGCTCGCTGATATCGACGAGGGCGTGATACTGGCCGTACCACTTGTTGACTTGTTCAAGCTGGATCATGGCGAAACTCTGAAGGTGCCGGGCGCCGGTTCAAACGGCGCTCGAGCAGGAAGGCCAGGCGCGACAGGCCGAAGCACAAGATGAAATAGGTCAGGGCGAGCACGATGTAGACCTCGACCGCCTTGGTGAACACCAGCGTGTTGACCTGGGTAGCGATGAAGGACACTTCGGACAGGCCGATGATGTAGCCGAGCGATGTGGCCTTGATGGTCGCCACCAACTGGCTCACCAGCGACGGCGAGACGTGGCGCAGCGCCTGCGGCAGGATCACCAGGCGCAGCGCCTGGCCGTACGACAGGCCGAGCGAACGCGCGCCTTCGTGCTGGCCCCTGGGCAGCGCGTCGATGCCGGCCTTGACGATTTCGGCCAGGTAGACGGCGTCGAACAGCACCAGCGTCATCAGCATGGTGGTGGCCTGGCCCGTCTTCACGCCGGTCACGGCCGGCAGGAAGAAGTAGGCCCAGAACACGACCAGCAACAGCGGCAGCGCGCGCACCACCTGCACCAGCACGGCCACCGGCCAGGCCAGCACGCGCCAGGGGCTGACGCGCACCACACCCAGCACCAGGCCGAGCGGCATGGCCAGCACCAGCGCCGCGCCGGACAGCAGCACGGTCAGCGTCAGGCCGCCCAGCGGCCCGTTCGGGTATTGGCCGACGAGGAAGTACAGCCAGTAATCCTGAATCAGTTCGATCATGCTACGTACGCACCGGGAAGCGGCGCGCGTACAGCTGCGCGGCCAGGGAAATCGCCAGCGACACCGTCAGGTAGGCCAGCGTGGCGAACGTAAACGCTTCGACGCTGCGGAAGGTCGCCGTCTCGACGCGCGCGGCCTGGTACATCATCTCGGCCGCGCCGATCACGGTGGCGACGCTGGTGTCCTTCCACAAGTTCACCGTTTGCGACAGCAGCGGCGGCACGGCGATGCGGATCGCCTGGGGCAGCAGCACCAGGCGCAGGCTGGCGATGCGGCCCAGGCCGAGCGAACGGGCCGCTTCCATCTGGGCGGCGGGCACGGCGCGGATGCCGCTGCGGATGTCCTCGGCCATGTGCACGCCGGCGTACAGCGCGAGCGCGATCGTGGCGCAAACGAATTCGGGGGAGCTGGCGTAGAGGGCCAGCTTGACCGGTTCGGGCAGCAGTTCGGGAAAGGCGAAATACCAGAACAGCAGGTGGGCCAGCAGCGGCACGTTGCGGATGCCTTCGACGATCGTGCTGCCCGCCGCGCGCAGCGGGCGGCTGTGCGAGGTGCGCATCAGCGCGATCGCCACCCCCAGCGGGAGTGCGATCGCGAAGCTGACGGCCAGCAGTTGCAGCGAGAGGATAAAGCCCTGCACCAGCCAGTCGTGGTACTGCCCGGAGCGGAGCAGGCTGGAATCGAAAAACGTCAAAACGGAAAACTCAGAGCTTGTCGGTATGGATGGTGAAGGCGCGCTTGGCCATGTTCGGACGCGTGCCCGGGCCGTACCACTTGTTGAACAAAGTGGCCGCGGCGCCGCTCGATTCCAGCTCGCGCAGGGTGGCGTCGACGACCGCCTTCAAGCCCTGCTCGCCCTTGCGCAGCCCGAGCGCGATCGACTCGACGCCGATGCTGTTCGGAAGGATGACGAAGTTCTTCGCCGCCGGGCCCAGCTTGCCGTAGTCGGCCAGCAGCGAGGATTCGTCGTTGACGTAGGCGATGCCTTTGCCCTGCTGCAGGGCCTGGAAGGCTTGCTGGGTGTTTTCGAAGGTGACGACGCTGGCGGTCGGGACGGCGGCGCGGATATTCGTTTCCTGGGTGCCGCCGCGCACGGTGACGACCTTCTTGCCGGCCAGTTGCGCCAACGTGTTGACGCCGCCGGCGGCGCGCACCATGACTTTCGAGCCGGTGACGAAGTGCGTCAGGGCGAAATCGACCTGCGACTCGCGCTCCTTGTTGTGGGTCAGCGTGGCGGCCAGCACGTCGACATGGCCCTGCTGCAGCTCGGGAATGCGCGCGGCCACCGACATCTGCCTGAACACGGGTTTCACGCCGATTTTCCTGGCGACGGCTTTCGCCAGGTCGATCTCGTAGCCGACCAGTTCGCGCGTTTTCGGGTCGATGAAGCTGTTCGGCTCGTCGGTGCCGAGCACGCCGAAGACGATCTCGCCCTTCTTCTTGATGTCGGCCAGCTGGTCGGCCTGGGCCGCGCCGGCGACGGCGAACTGGACGGAGAGTGCGATCGCGCAGGCGAGCAAGGTGCGGCGCTTGGCCATATGAACTCCAGGGGCGTGAATGAATGAGCCGAAGAGTATATGCCACGTGAATGACAGCGCGAAGGATCGAATTCCCATAAGAACATGTCCATTTGGCATAAGGCGCACCCCGCCGCTGGTGGGGTGCGCCTGTTTCAACCGCCTACCGGGCGCTTCAGTCGCCGCTATCGGCCTTGGCGCCGGCGCCGGTGCTGCCGCCGCTGGCCGAGCCGCTCAGCGAGCCATTCAGCGAGCCGCTCATGCCGCCAGACACCGGCAGTTCGGTGGATTTCACCCCGCTGGCCAGTTCGCGTGCGCTGCCGCCCGCGCTGCTGGCGGCGCCCTGCCCCGCGCCGCGCGCCATGGCGGCCGTGCCCGCGGCGTAGTCGCGGGTGCTGGCGGCCTGGCTGCGCGCCGCGCTCGCCACGGGCGCCGCTGCGGAACGCAGGCCGCCGGCGGCGCTGCCCGCCAGTTCCCGCGCGCCGCCCAGCGAGGCGGCAGGATTCACGCCGCCCGACATGCCGCCACTCATGCTGCCGCTCATGCTGCCGCCCCCGCCGATCATGCCGCCGAGGCCGCCACGAGCGCCGCCGCCGAGCAGTTGGGCCTGGGCCGATGCCGCGGCGGACAGGGCGATGACGATGGCGATCTGGCGAACGATGTTATTGGTTTTCATGATGCTTTCTCCTGGTTGTGACGCTCGATTGCGCGCCGTTATCAGGAAAACGCGCGCACCCGGCCGTTTAATCCATCCCTGCGAAAATATTTTTATTTTTTTACCGGAAGCGCGCCGGATCGACGCGCAGCGCGGCCCCGACCACGCCGTGGCCAGTCGCGTTGCTGACCATGCCGCCTTCGCGCACGGCCTGCGCCGCCAGCCCTGCCAGCGCACGGGCGGCGCCCGCGCGGTCCGGCTGCGGCAGCGTTTTCGCCAGCAAGGCCGCGACGATCGGCGCGGCGAACGAGGTGCCGCGTACTTGGCGGTAAGGCGGCTGGCCAGGCGCGGCGCTGACCATCTGGCTGCCGGGGGCGGCGAACATCACCTGGGGGCCGCGCCCGGCTTCGGGCAAGGGCCGGCCCTCGCGGTCGACCCCGGTCACGCCGACCACGCCCGGATAGCTGGCCGGATACAGGGGCGGCGCCGCCGGTCCGTCGTTGCCGACCGCGGCCACCAGCAGATGTCCACGCGCGAGCATCGCCGCGACCACCCGTTCCAGCGTCGCATTCGGCGGCCCGACCAGGCTGATGTTGACGACGCCGACCTTCGAGCGCGCCATCCAGCCGAGGGCGCCGGCGATCTTGTCGGCCGAGCCGCCGGTCGGGCTGTCGCAATAGATATCGGCGGCGTACAGCCGGGCGCCGGGCGCGGCGCCGCTGAAACGTTCGGCGCGGCCCACCATCAGCGCGGCCACCGCCGTGCCGTGCGGCGCCGGGTGGGGCTTGCCTGCGCAGCCGAAACTGTCGATGCGCGCATCCGCGAACACCGGGTGCGCCTGGTCGACGCCGCTGTCGACCAGGCCGACGGCGCTGCTTGCCGGTGCACCGCCGCCAGTCTCGCCAGCGGGAGCGGCCTTGGCGTCGGCAGCACCGCTGCCTGTATACAGGTGATTGAAATCGTAGGAGCCGCCCGGATCGAGCGCGCGCAAGGCCGCCAGCGCCTCGGCCGTGCCCAGCGTGGACGGCACGCGCAGCACCACCAGCGACTCGCCCAGTTCCTCGAAGCGTTCTTCGCGCACGACCTCGAAGCCGAGGCCGGCGGCGGCGCGCAGGGCGCCCGCGCTCGGGGAATTGGCGAGGATTTCGCGCCGCACGATGGGCTCGCCGCGCGGGTCGGCTTCCAGCACGCCGCGGTGGCGCTGCAGCAGCGACTGCACGGCGTCGCGGCGCAGCGCGCGCAGGTCGCCCGCCACGCCCCGTTCGAGCAGGCGCTCGGCCGGACGCACGAGCGTGTCCAGCGTGCCCTGGCCGAGCGGATGCGGCAGGTTCAAGGCCGGCAGGCGCAACTGGGCCTGGGCGGCCCCGGCGCCGCACAGCAGCAGCGCGCACGCGAGGCGGCGCAAGAGGAAGTGGCTGGCGTTCATGGTCGCGATCATAAAGGATGGTGGACGGTATGAAACGAAAACGTTCGGCGGATGGAATAAAATCCATCCCGCCGACGTTTTATTCATGTGAACCACACCGACCCCATGCTCGCCGACGAACTTGCCGCCCTCCTGCCCCGGATGCGCCGCTTTGCGCGCTCCATCACCTTCCACCGCGAGGATGCCGACGACCTGGTGCAGGTCGCGATGGAACGCGCCCTCGGCCGCAGCGAACAATATGCCGAAGGCACGCGGCTCGACAGCTGGCTGTTCCGGATCATCAAGAACGCCTGGATCGACGAAGTGCGCGGCCGCATCCGGCGCGACCGGATCTTCGCGCCCGAAGAGGAAGGCGCCCACGTCGGCATCGACTCCTCGGCGGCGCAGCAGCAGCGCATGGCCGTGCAACAGGCGATGAGCCTGCTGAGCGAAGAGCACCGCATCGTGATCGGCCTGGTGCTGGTCGACGGCCTGCCCTACAAGGAAGCGGCGGCCGTGCTCGATATTCCAATGGGCACCCTGACCAGCCGCCTGGCCCGTGCCCGCGACGCCCTCCAGAAACTGTTGTCCGACGAAAGAGCCGTGCCATGACCTATTCCGACGAAATCCTGATGGCCTTCGCCGACGGCGAACTGAGCGAACCGCAGCGCAGCGAGGTCGACGCGGCCGTGCGCGCCGACCCGGCCCTGGCAAGCATTGTCGACGGCCACCGCGCCTTGCGCCGCGACGTGTCGGCGGCCTTTGCTGGCGTCCTCGACGAACCGCTGCCGGCGCGCCTGCGGCCGGCCAGCACGGGCAAGGTGCTGTCGTTCGAAGCCGCGCGCAACGCCAGGGCGCGCATCCAGGCCGCGGCGCCGAAGCGCAGCTGGCCGACCTGGGCGGCGCTGGCCGCGACCCTGGTGGTCGGCGTGCTGGCGGGGACGGTCTGGTTGGGCGGCGGCCAGGGCGGGGACGATTTTGTCAGCGCCGATGGCGGCGGACGCTTGACGGCGCGCGGCGAGCTGGCCGGCGCCCTCACGCGCCAGCTGGCCAGCGAAGCGGCGCCCGGCAGCGCGGTGCGCATCGGCGTCAGCTTCGCCGCGCGCGACGGCGGCTACTGCCGCAGCTTCAGCGTCGGCGCCAGGGCCGGCCTGGCCTGCCGCGACGGCGACGCCTGGCGCATCCCGGTGCTGAAGGAATCGGCGCCCGCCGCCGGCGACTACCGCCAGGCCGCCAGTGCGCCGCAAGCCGTGCTCGAGGCCATCGACGCACGCATCGCGGGGCCGGCGCTGGACGCCGCCGCCGAGCGCGCAGCGCGCGAGCGTGGGTGGAAACGGTGAATCAACGCCGATACGGGGTCACGCCACCCCGTTCGCGCGCGCCCGCGCTTCCAACAATTCCTTTTCGCGCGCATTCGACGCCATCTGCGCCGCGCGCGCGAATTCGGCGCCCGCCTCCGCGCGCCGCCCCAGCTTTTCGAGCAGGTCGCCGCGCACGCTCGGCAGCCACTGGTAGCGTTCCAGCGCCCCGCCTGCGGCGAGCGCATCGACCAGCGCCAGGCCGGCCGCCGGCCCCTCGGCCATGCCGACCGCCACTGCGCGGTTGAGCTCCACCACCGGCGAGGGATTGATCCGCGCCAGCGCGCCGTACAAGGCGGCGATGCGCGTCCAGTCGGTCTCGCCCGCCGTCCGCGCGCGCGCATGGCAGGCGGCGATCGCGGCCTGCAGCACGTAGGGGCCGGGCTCGCCCAGCAGCTCGGCGCGCGCCAGCGCCGCCAGGCCGCGCCGCACCAGGACGCCGTCCCAACGCGCCCGGTCCTGGTCGAGCAGCAGCACCGGCCTGCCCGCGCGGTCGACCCGCGCCGCAGCGCGCGAGGCTTGCAGTTCCATCAGCGCGGCCAGGCCTTGCGCCTCGGGTTCGCGCGGCGCCAGTTCGGCCAGCATGCGCCCGAGGCGCAGCGCTTCCTCCATCAAGACCGGCCGCATCCAGTCGCCGCCGGAAGTGGCGGTATAGCCCTCGTTGAAGACCAGATAGACCACTTCCAGCACCGAGCCGAGGCGCTCGGCCAGCTGCTCCGGGGCCGGCAGTTCGAAGGGCACGCGCGCCTGGCCCAGCGTGCGCTTGGCGCGCACGATGCGCTGGGCGATGGTCGGTTCCGGCACCAGGAAGGCGCGCGCGATGTCGCCCGTACTCAGGCCGCCGAGCAGTTTCAGGGTCAGGGCCACGCGCGCCTCGGTGGACAGGAGCGGATGGCAGCTGGTGAACATCAGGCGCAGCAAATCGTCTTTGACCACGTCATTGCGGGCGGCATCGAGACCGTCGACGAAATCGGGAACGATGTGGGCCTCCTGCGCTGCGAGGTCGTGCCCGATCTGCAGGCATTTCTCGCGGTACGATTTTTCGCGCCGCAGATGATCGAAAGCGGCGTTCTTTGCGGTGCGCATCAGCCAGGCGCCCGGATTGTCGGGAATGCCGGCCGCCGGCCAGTGTTCGAGCGCGGCCACCAGCGCGTCGCCGGCCAGCTCCTCGGCCAGGCCGATGTCGCGCACCAGGCGCGCGACCCCGGCCACGATCCTGGCCGACTCGATGCGCCAGACCGCGCCGACGGCCTGTTCGACCGTCCGTTGCATTACGCCTGCGCGGGGATCGCGCCCATGTCCATGTAGCTCAGTTCCCAGACGTGGCCGTCGAGGTCCTCGAAGCCGTGTCCGTACATGAAGCCATGGTCCTGCTTCGGGTTCGGCGCCCGTCCGCCCGCGGCCAGGGCCTTGGCCACCAGCGCATCGACTTCCGCGCGGCTCTCGCACGACAGGCAGGTCAACACTTCGGTGGTTGCGCGGGCGTCGGCGATGGGCTTGCTGGTGAAGCCCTGGAAGAAGGGTTCGGCCAGCAGCATGGCGAAGATGTTCTCGCCGATGATCATGCAGGCGCCCTGGTCGTTGCTGAACTGCGCATTGAAGTCGAAGCCGAGGCTGGCGAAAAATGCGCGGCTGCGCGCCAGGTCCCTGACCGGCAGGTTGACGTAGATTTGCTTGTGCATGCTGGTTTCCTTTCGTTGGTGTGTGTTGGTCAGGCTGCGTGCGCCGTGCCGGCCTGCGCTTTGCTGTCAGCGGCCCTCAGTGGGAAGCGAGGTCGGATGGAACGAGGTCGCCGGCCTCGAACACCTGGCGCACTTCGATCTCGGTATCGAGGCCGTCGCCGCGGGGATTCGGGTAGCGGCGCGCCCATTCGAGGGCTTCCTCGCGCGAGCGCACGCTGATCAGGGTGTAGCCGGCGATGAGTTCCTTCGATTCCGTGAACGGGCCGTCGACGATGCTGCGCTCCTTGCCGCGGTAGCGGATACGCCAGCCCAGGCTGCTGGGCTGCAAGCCGGCGGCGTCCAGCAGGACGCCGGCGCGGGCCAGTTCGCTGTGGTAGTCGCCCATTTCGTCGAAACGGGCCTGGGTCGGCATGAGGCCCTGTTCGGACTCGGGACTGGCCTTGACGATGATCATGAAACGCATGCTGTTCTCCTCTGCCTGGGTGAAAAAACGCTGCCTGCTCCCACGACGAAGCAAGCCGGCCCGGATCGACACCCCGCCGAAAAAATTTTCTCAGGCCTCGTAACAGGGCGCCAGCGCGCGCACTTCGACGGTCGCCCAGGCGGCGGCGGGACAGCGCGCGGCCAGCGCCACGGCTTCGTCATGGGTCGCCACATCGACATGGAAAAAGCCGCCAATCATTTCCTTGGCTTCGGCGAAGGGGCCGTCGACGGCGCGCGTCTGGCCGGCCTCGACCCGCACGCGGGTGGCGCGGCTGAGCGGCGCCAGCGATTGGCCGCCCAGCAGCACACCCTCGTCGCGCAGGGCCTCGCCAAAGCGCAGCATCTCGTCGTAGACTGCGCGGCCCTCGGCCTCGCTGCGCGTGGCGCGCTGGCCGACCGGCTCCTGGATCAGCAACATGTAAGACATCGACCGTCCCCTCTGAATATGTAGACACAAGGACAAGCAGTATGCAACGGCGCACCCGCCGAGTAAAGCATGGAGCGCTCTACGAATGAGACTGCGTCCGACAGCTCCTACACAGCTCTCTCCCATGCGCCTATTGTCCGCCAGCGGGCTGGGGTTACCATCAGGGAACCAATCACCGACAGCGGGAGGCAGCAATGAGCGAGAACAAGGGCCGGGGCATGAAGGGCCGTAGCTACGACGTGTTGACGAGCGTAGGCACGAGCAGTGCAGGCATCACCGGCACCACCGGCAACCTGAACACGGGCATGCGCGATGGCGGCATCGGCATGCCGTCGCCCGGCGACAGCGGCTACCGCGCCGGCAACCGCCAGTCCGCCGATACGGACGACGGCGACACGACGCCCGCACTCGGGCGCGGCACGCGTGCGAAACCGGGCGAAAAACGCCAGGGCAGCGAAGGCAACCGCAGCGGCGCCAGCCGCCAGAGCGGGCAAGGCGAACATAACGCGCAAGGAGGGCTTGGCCACAGCCTGGATCAGGATGTGATGGGCAAGGAGCAGTAAGCGATCCACATAACCTGTGCAGATGAGCGGGCGCCACGGACAAGGCCGGGCGCCCGCATTCGTGCGTCCGAACGCACCATGATGGTGCAACCATGACCCGAGCGCCGCTGCGCATCCTGCTGCGCGCCGCCGTCCTCGCGCTCGTCCTGCTGGGCGCTTACGCCCTGCTCGGCCCCTACCTGAAAAACGCCTTGTACGCGCTGCGCCTGGCCGCGATGCCGGCGCCAGGCGCCTTGCCGGTGCCGGTGCGCGGCGTCGCGCCGCGCGCCCTGCGCGACACCTGGCATGGGGCGCGCAGCGAGGGACGCAAGCACGAGGGCATCGACATCTTTGCACGGCGCGGGACAGCCGTGACCTCGAGCACCGAGGGCATCGTGCTGCGGGTGTCGGCCAACCGGCTCGGCGGCCAGGTGGTGTGGGTGCTCGGGCCGGGCGGACAGCGCCATTACTATGCCCACCTCGACCGCTACGCCGCGATCGAAAACGGCCAGCGCGTGCGCGCCGGCACGGTGCTGGGCTATGTCGGCAACACGGGCAACGCGGCGGGAACGCCGCCGCATCTGCATTACGGGATCTACGCGCCGGGCGGCGCCATCAATCCCTACCCCATGCTGCGCGCGCCCTGAGGCGCCTCAGTGCCCGGCGCGCAGGAATTCCGTCGCGGCGCGCGCCGACATTGGCCGGCTGAACAGAAAACCCTGGAACAAATCGCAGTCGCAGGCTTCGAGCGTGCGGTGCTGCTCTTCCGTTTCCACGCCCTCGGCCACCACGTGCATGTCGAGCTTGTGCGCGAGCGCCATGATGCCGGCGCAGAGGTCGGCGTCTTTCGCGTCGTGGGCGACGTTCTGCACGAAGGAGCGGTCGAGTTTGAGGTAATTGACGGGCAGCTGGCGCAGGTAGGACATCGAGGAAAACCCGGTGCCGAAATCGTCGATCGAGAGCGCCACGCCGCCGCCGCGCAGACGGTGCAGGATGGCGATCGCGAGATCGGGGTCGGACATCATCATCGACTCGGTCAGCTCCATCTCCAGGCAGCCCGGCCCGATGCGGTGCTCGCGCATCAGGTCGAACACATAGTCGGGCAAGGCCGCGCTGGTGAGCTGGCTGGTCGACAGGTTCACCGCGATCGGCACGGTGCCCAGGCCCGCCTCGCGCCAGGCGGCGATCTGGCGGCAGGCCTGTTCGATCACCCAGCGTCCCAGGTGCAGCAGCAGGCCAAGCTGCTCGGCCAGCGGAATGAAATTATCGGGGGCGACCAGGCCGACCCCGGGACGGTTCCAGCGGATCAGCGCTTCGAAGCCGGCGATGCTGCCGTCGCGCCGCATTTTCGGCTGGTAGTGCAGCGCGAATTCGCTGGTGCCGACGGCGGCGCGCAGGTCGCGCTCGAGTTCCACGCGGCGCGCCACGGTCGAACCGAGTTCGGGCGAATAAAAGCGGTACTGGTCGCGCCCGTTGTCCTTGGCCGAATACATGGCCGCCTCGGCGCGTCCGAGCAGCTCGGCCGCGCCCTGCACGCTGCCGCGCGAGAGACTGATGCCGGCGCTGATGGTCAGGTGCAGCGGCTGGCGCAGCACCGGATAAGGCTGCGCCAGGAAGGCGCGGATCTGTTCGACCTGCAGTGCCACTTCCTCCACGCTCTCCGCCTGCGGCAGGGTGAACGCGAATTCGTCGCCCGACAGGCGCGCCAGGCCGCCGAGCGTGACGCCGCACTGCTGCAGGCGCTGGCCGACGAGCTGGATCAGCTGGTCGCCGACCGCCTGGCCGAAGTTATTGTTGATGAACTTGAACTGGTCGAGGTCGATGATCACGACGGCCAGGCGGCTGCCGCCCAGGGTCGCCATCACCAGCTGCTCTTCCAGCGACGATTCGAACATGACCCGGTTCGCCAGGCCGGTGAGCGAATCGGTGATGCGCTCGTGCTCGAGGCGGGAGCGCAGGCCGCGCAGCTCGGTGATCTCGGTCGAGAAGCCGATCAGGCACATTGGCTGGCCGGGCAGGCGCAGCGCCACCTTGCGCGACCTGAAATGGTGCTTGCAGCCGTCGGCGCCGATGATGGTTTCCTCGCGCACCTCGCCGCCCTCGCCGGCCAGCACGGCCGCGTCGTACTCGGCCACGCGCGCCGCGATCTCGGGCGGCATCAGCTCGCTGTCGGTGCGCCCGATCAGGTCGCCCAGGGCGCGCCCGTAGAGCGCCAGCACCGGGCTGTTGGCGTACAGGTAGCGGCCCTGCTGGTCTTTCAGGTAGATGGCGGCGTCGACGTTGGCGAGGATGGTGGTGAGCAGGTCGTTGCGCTCGATGAGGGCCTCGACCGCGCGGCGCTGCTCGGTGATGTCGGTCGAGATGCCGCACAGGCCGACCACGCGCCGCTCGGCGTCGAACAGGGGCAGTTTGACGGTGCGGAACATGCGGCAATCGCCGCTGCGCAGGCAGACCATTTCGTCGGTATCGACCTTCTCGCCTTTGGTGAAGGCCTGGCGGTCGGTGTCCGCGATGTCCGAGGCGGCAAGGTCGACGAATTGATCGTCGGTCCGGCCGATGATGTCCGCGGCCGGCACGCCGAAGGCCGCCGCCAGGGCCTGGTTGACGAACAGGTAGCGTCCGTCCAGGTCCTTCACGTAAAAGCAGGCGTCGAGCGTGTCGACCAGCTTCCACAGACTGTGCAGCTGGGCGCGGTCTGGACTGGGCGACGGCTCGTGCGGCGTGTTCATACAGCCTGTCCTCCCCGGGTTGCGCGGCCACGCCTCATGCGGGCGGGGTGCAGTGACGCCAAGTGTACCGCCCTTGTCGTCATTTTCGGCATCCCGGTCGCCGCACGGGTCGAAAAGATATTAAAAATGCCACAAAGGCAAAGAAATCGTCAATACGCGGCTACTTGGTCACCGCCAGCACGGATCGCTTGCCACCCTTGAAGGTATAGAGGGTGATGGTGCCGTCGCGGATGTCGCCGCGCGTGTCGAACGCGATCGCGCCGGTCACGCCCTTGTAGTGCGTCTTCGCCAGCAGCGGCAGGTAGGCGGCGGGCGCGCTCGAGCCGGCCCTGGCCATGGCGTCGGCCAGCGTCATCACGGCGTCGTAGGCATACGGCGCATTGATCTGCACCTCGATGCCGAAGCGCTTCTTGTAATCGGCACGGAATTTGTCCAGGCCGGCGCGGCCGGCCGCGTCGACGCCGCCGGCCTCGGCGCAGAACACCTGGTTGTCGAGCATGGCGCCGCCGGAGAGCTTGTGGATCTCGTCCGAGCAGATGCCGTCGCCGCCCATCATCTTCACGTTCAGGCCGAGCTGCTTCATCTGGCGCAGCATCGGGCCGGCCACGGCGCTCATGCCGCCGAAGAAAACGAGGTCGGGCTTCGTGGCGCGGATCTTGGTGAGGATGGCGTTGAAATCGGTCGCCTTGTCGTGCGTGAATTCCTTCGCCACCACCTGCGCGCCCTGCTGCTGCAGGCTCCTGGCGAATTCCGCGGCCAGGCCCTGGCCGTAGGCGGTGCGGTCGTCGATCACGGCCACGCGCCTGGCCTGCATCTCCTTGACCGCGTAGCGGCCCAGCGCCTGGCCCAGCTGGACGTCGTTGGCGACCACCCGGAAGGCGGTATTGAACCCCTGCTGGGTGTATTTCGGGCTGGTGCTCGAGGGCGAGATTTGCGGGATGCCGGCCTGGTGGTAGATCTTCGAGGCGGGAATCGTGGTGCCCGAGGTTTCATGGCCGACCACGCCGTTCACGCGCGCATCCACCAGTTTCTGGGCGACGCTGGTCGCCTGTTTCGGGTCGCCGCCGTCGTCCTCGGCCACCAGTTCGAAGCGCACCTTCCTGCCTTTGATCTGCATGCCGCGCGCATTCAGGGCCTCGACCGCCATGCGCGCGCCGTTCTCGGTGTCCTTGCCGAAGTAGGCGACGGGGCCGGTGACGGCGGCGGAGTGGCCGATTTTAACGACTTCCTGGGCCGATGCCAGGCCGGCGAGCGACAGCGCTGCGGCGGTGATCAGGGTCTTCTTCATGCATTTCCTCTCGATGGCGGTGACGCCGCATACACGGCAGCGTCGAAAGGGAGAACTATATCAAGCCTGGGAAAGACGCGTGCGCCGGGGGGCGGCCCCCTTGCGGCATACTGGAGCGACCCCTTCCCCAAGGACTCCGGCATGACCTGCGAACCCCACCGTGGCGAGAGCGCCGAACTGCGCTTTCGCACCCTGCTCTACCGCTTCATGTTTTTCGACTGGCTGTTCCACGACGTCGGCAGCGCGCGCACGCCCTTCGAGCGCCATGCCGCCACCCAGCACAACCGGCGCATGAGCAAATACCTGCCGGTCTACCTGCGCCGCTGGTCCTTGCTCACGGTGCTCGATTTCGCGCTCGGCTGCCTCGTGGAGCGCGCCCTGCAGGCGACCCTGCTCTCGGCCTGGTTCTTCACCTGGACCTGCATCACGGCCACCGGCACGGTCGTCATCACGGTGGCCTGGATCTTCCTGACCCAGCCGCAGCAGCCTTGATGCGTTGCACAAAATACGCTTGACAGGCTTGCGGCTTCGCGCTTAGAGTCAAGTCAATGACCACCCCACTGCATCTGTCGACTGTCCTGCCAAAAGCCCGCTCGCTAGCGGCGCTACTACTACGCGCCTGATTCATTCGCGTTCCGGCCCCGCCGGTTTATAAAGTAGTCACAGGATTCGCCCGATGTTCGCTGCTCCGACCTTCACCAAGTTTGTCACCCTGCTAAAGCTACCGATCGGTTGCCGGGCCTAGAGACTCGTGGCCCGTCCGGCAGCCGTCCGCCACTCCCGCGCCGATCCCGGCACCCGACACGCCTAGCAGGAGTACCGACATGTTCACCAATCCATCCGCCAAATACCGCCCCTTCCCCGCCGTCGGCCTGGCCGACCGCCAATGGCCCGGCAAGACCATCACCCATCCGCCGATCTGGATGAGCACCGACCTGCGCGACGGTAACCAGGCGCTGATCGAGCCGATGAGTCCTGAGAAGAAACTGCGTTTCTTCGAGATGCTGGTCAAGATCGGCATCAAGGAAATCGAAGTCGGCTTCCCGTCGGCCTCGCAAACCGACTTCGATTTCGTGCGCATGCTGGTCGAGGAAAACCGGATCCCCGACGACGTCACCATCATCGTCCTGACCCAGGCGCGCGACGAACTGATCCGCCGCACCGTCGACTCGGCCGTCGGCGCCAAACGCGCCATCGTCCACGTCTATAACTCGGTGGCGCCGGTATTCCGCCGCGTCGTGTTCGGCATGACCCAGGACGAGATCGTCGACATCGCGGTCAAGGGCACCCGCCTGATCAAGGAGCTGGTCGCCCGGCATCCGCAGACGCAATGGGGCCTGGAATACTCGCCGGAGTCGTTCTCGACGACGGAACTGGATTTTTCGAAGCGCATCGTCGACGCCGTCAGCGCCGAATGGCAGCCCACGCCGGCCAAGCCGATGATCGTGAACCTGCCCTCCACCGTCGAAGCGAGTACGCCCAACGTCTACGCCGACCAGATCGAGTGGATGTGCCGCCACCTCGAACGGCGTGACGCGCTCGTCGTCAGCGTCCACCCGCACAACGACCGCGGCACCGCGGTGGCGGCGGCGGAGCTGGCCGTGCTGGCCGGCGCCGACCGCGTCGAGGGCTGTTTGTTCGGCAACGGCGAGCGCACCGGCAACGTCGACCTGGTGACGCTGGCGCTGAACCTCTACACGCAAGGCGTGCATCCAGGCCTGGACTTTTCCGACATCGACAGCGTGCGCCAGCTGGTCGAGGAGTGCAATGCCTTGCCCGTGCACCCGCGCCACCCGTATGCCGGCGACCTGGTCTTCACCGCCTTCTCCGGCTCGCACCAGGACGCCATCAAGAAGGGCTTCGCACGCCAGCAGAAGGACGCGCCCTGGGAAGTGCCCTACCTGCCGATCGACCCGGCCGATTTGGGACGCAGCTACGATGCCGTGATCCGCGTGAACAGCCAGTCCGGCAAGGGCGGCATGGCCTACCTGCTGGAACAGGAATTCGGCCTGCAGCTGCCGCGCCGCCTGCAGATCGAATTCTCGCGCGTAGTGCAGCGCCTGGCCGACAGCAGCGGGCGCGAGATTGCCGCCGCCGACATCCACGCCCTCTTCCAGCGCGAGTACCTGGAGCAGGAGCAGCCCTACCGCTACCTGTCGCACCGCATGACCGAGGATACTGCCGACGCCGAGCCGGTGCGGATCGAGGTCAACGCGTTCGAGGGCGTCGTGCAGCGCGCCCTGCGCGGCGCCGGCAACGGCCCGATCGACGCCTTTGTGAACGCGCTCGGGATCGACGTGCGCCTGATGGACTACCACGAACACGCCATCGGCTCGGGCGCGGATGCGCGCGCGGCCTGCTATGTCGAACTGCGCGTGGGGAACGGGCCGACCCTGTTCGGGGCCGGCATCGACAGCAATATCGTGACCGCCTCGTTCAAGGCGGTGCTGTCGGCGGTGAACCGGCATACGGCGAGCGTGGCCGCCGGCGCGCCGGCGCTGGCCGCCTGATGCGGGAACGATCGAGCGCGGCGCTATAATCGGTGCAGCCGCGCACCCCTGGCGCGGCACCCCTTTCGGAAACGCCGATGAAGAACGCCCTGACCCTGCTCCTGCTGGTATCGACCACCGCACTGGCCGACGACGCCACTGTCCTTCAATGCCGCACCCTGGCCGACGCGGCGAGCCGCCTGGCCTGCTACGACGCGATGCCGGTCGGCCAGGCGCGTGCCGCCCTGGCCGCGCCGGCCGCGGCGCCAGCGCCGGTGCCGGCCGCCGATTTCGGCCGCGAGACCATCAAGCCCAAGCCGGAAGCCCAGCTGGCCGCGATCGAGAGCACGATCGTCGGCGAATTTGCCGGCTGGCGTCCGAACATGCGCATCAAGCTGGCCAATGGCCAGGTCTGGCGCATCGTCGACGACAGCGCGTCCGACCTGCCCCGCGCCGTCAACCAGAAGGTGCGGATCGCGCGCAACCTGTTCGGCACCCTGTTCCTGTCGGTGGAAGGCAGCAACCTGTCGGCCAAGGTCAGGCGCGTCGAATGAGCCGGCGGCGTCCGTGAAATCGACGGCGCCGGGGCGCAGCGGATACCTGCGCCTCGCCGGGGGGATCGGCCTTCTCGTGCTCGCGGGCGCGCCGCTTGCGCGCGCCGCCGATCCCGCCAACGGCCAGCGCCTGTTCGCTTTGCGCTGCGCCTCCTGCCATGCGGTCGGGCCGTCGGCGCGCGCCGGTTTCGGTCCGCAGCTGAACGCCGTCTTCGGGCGGCGCGCCGGCGGCACGCCGGACTACCGTTATTCGCCGGCGATGGTCAAGTCCGGCATCGTGTGGAACGACAAGAACCTGGCCGCCTTCCTCGACGCGCCCGGCGACCTCGTTCCCGGCACCAAGATGCGCTTCTGGGGCATGAGCGACACGAAACAGGTGGGCGACCTGCTCGCTTACCTGCGCAGCCTGCCGCCAGCGCCGGCGCGCTGAAGCTAGGCGCCCGCGCCGAATTCGTAGGACGCCATCGGCACCTTCATCACGTGGTCGACGAACAGGGCGCGGCCCTGGTCTTCCCCGGCCGCGCCGGCGACCACCATCAGCGGCACCAGGTGGTCTTCGCGCGGATGCGCCTGGCGTGCGCCGGGGCTCTTTTCCCAATCGAGCAGAAGCGCATTGCGTACGCGCGCATCCGGCTGGCCGATGGCGCCGTTCAGCCAGGACTCGAAGGCCTCGGCCACCGGCGTCGATTCGTCGCGCCCGAAGCCGCGCATGTTGTGGTAAGTCAGGCCGCTGCCGACGATCAGCACGCCCTCGTCGCGCAGCGGCGCCAGCGCCTGCCCAAGCCGCAGGTGCTCGGCCGGGTCGTAGCCCGCCTTCATCGACAGCATCAGCACCGGGACGTCGGCCTCGGGATACATCAGCGCCAGCGGCACGAACACGCCATGGTCGAAGCCGCGGGCGGGGTCTTCGGCCGATCCGATGCCGGCCCTGGAAAGCAGTTCGCGCACCCGCGCCGCCAGCGCGGGCGCGCCCGGCGCCGGATAGCTGATACGGTAGGTATGCTCGGGGAAACCGGAATAATCGTATTCCATCGGGGGGTGCGCCGCCGTCGACACGGTGAACCGGCTCGCCTCCCAGTGGCCGGACACGACCAGCACCGCTGTCGGTTTCGCCGGCAGGCGTGCCGGCAGCGCGGCGAACTCACGCGCGGTGCGCTCGTACATGCCGCGCATCTGCTCGATCCAGGGCCACGGCCCGCCGCCGTGGGAAATGAAAAACACGGGAAACCTGGCTGTGCTCATGATCGCTCCTTAGCAGGCGGTGGGTCTCAGGCGCTCGACTTCGAGCCCGAACAGGGGGCGCAGGCGCGTGCCGAGCACGTTGCCGGCGAAGGCGGCGACCAGCCACAGCCAGCCGTGCAGGCTGCCCGAGACGATGCCGCTGAAATAGGCGCCGATGTTGCAGCCATAGGCCAGGCGCGCGCCGAAGCCGAGCAGCAGGCCGCCGGCGACGGCGGCGACGAAGGAGCGCAGCGGCAGTTTCCACACCGGCGCGTAGCGGCCCGCGAGCGCGGCGGCCAGCATCGCGCCGAGCACGATGCCCGCGTCCATCATCGACGTCACGTCCTTCGTCACCGGCGCGGCCAGTGCGGCGGCATTGGCCTTGGTCGACCAGTAGGCCCAGCTCGGGGTGTCGATGCCGATCAGCGCAGCGCCCTTCGCGCCCCACAGCGCGAACGCCGAGGTCACGCCCCACGGACGCCCGGACAATGCCAGTGTCGCGAAGTTGAGCAGCACCAGCGCCAGCGCGCCGGCCACCAGCGGCCAGGGGCCGTGCAGCCAGGGCGAGCTGTGCGCCGGCTGCACGTGCGCGGCGACGAGCCGGCCGTGGCGGCGCTTCTCGACGACGACGGTGACGAAGACGATCAGCGCGAACACGAGCCAGTTCAGGGCCAGCGCCGGCGCCAGTCCCAGCGTCTTGACGAGCGAGATGGGCTGCAGCTGCGGCAGCGAACTCCAGAACGGCATGTAGGCGGTGGCAATCACGGAGCCGACGATGAAGGCGGCCAGGGTGACGATCATGCGGGTGCTGCCGCCGCCGACCGTGTACAGCGTGCCCGAGGCGCAGCCGCCGCCGAGCTGCATGCCGATGCCGAAGATGAAGGCGCCGACGACCACCGAGGTGCCGGCGGGCGAAACGAGGCCGGTGACCGGATTGCCGAACAGCGTGCCGGCGTCGAGGGCCGGGAAGAACAGCGCCACGCCGACGGCGAGCATCAGCATTTGCGCGCGCAGGCCGGCGCCGCGGCCGTCGGCGATGAAGACGCGCCAGGCGGAGGTGAAGCCGAAGGCGGCGTGGTACAAGGCCACGCCGAGCAGCGCGCCGACGACGTAGAGCGCAGACTGGCGGGGGCTGACGGTCTGCGCGAGATACCAGGCGCCGAGCAGGATCAGGACGAGCGAGACGGCGAGCGGGGTCGGATTGACGCCGGCGCGCGCAGGAACTGCGAGGGATGCTGGATTGGACATGGCGAGTGAACCGCAAGTGGCAATGGAGCCAGCCATTGTCGCGCTTTTTGCGGTTTTCTGCAGCCAGGCGCCGTTTTCAGGCCCCCTTTTTCCCATGCAGCGCCTGGCGCGAGCGCTTCCTCTCCTCGGCCTTCTCGAAACGGCGCTTCTGCTCCTCGGTCTCCGGCGCCAACGGCGGCACCGCCTGCGGCTTGCGGTTCGCATCGACCGCCACCATCGTGAAATAGCAGCTGTTCGCATGGCGCTGGGTGCGCTGCTGGATGTTTTCGGTGACGACGCGGATCCCGATTTCCATCGAGCTGGTGCCGGTGTAGTTGACCGAGGCGAGGAAGGTCACCAGTTCACCCACGTGGATCGGCTGCAGGAACATCACCTGGTCGACCGAGAGCGTGACGACGTAGGCGCCCGAATAGCGGCTGGCGCAGGCATAGGCCACGCTGTCGAGGAATTTCAGGATGGTGCCGCCGTGGACGTTGCCGGAAAAATTGGCCATGTCAGGGGTCATCAGCACCGTCATGGTCAGCTCGTGGACGGGTCTTCCTTGGTGGTCGTTCATGGCGTTCTCTGTGAATGGTCAAAGCAGCGGCGCGCTGCCGGCCCATTGTACGGCGCTTTGCGCGTCCTGCCTTCAGGCCAGCGCGAATGCCCCGTCGGCCGCAGGCACGCCGCCGCAGAACACGACATAGCGGTCCGGCTGCGCGCCCTGCGTCAGCACCGCCGTCTCGCCAAGCGCCACCGGCGCCGTGAAGCGCACCGAGATCGACGCCACGCGCCGCCCCGCCGCCTGCTCGAGCGCGGCGCAGGTGCGGCCCAGGGTGTGCATGCCGTGGATGATCGGCGCCGGCAAGCCCATCAGACGCGCGCTCCAGCGCGTCAGGTGGATCGGGTTCCAGTCGCCCGAGACGCGGGCGTAGGCACGCCCGCTCGATGGCGAAAGCAGCCAGCGGTCGATGACGGCGCCCGCGGCCACGGCGGGACGCTCGCCGCGGGCCTTGCCGGAACGCTGGCCGCGCACGGCGAGGTATTTGCTGGTGCAGGTGAGGATGCGTTCGCCGTTGGCGCTGACCACGGTCTCGAGGTCGCAATACACTGCGCCGGAGGCGGTGGGCGGCAGGAAGTCGATGCGGGTGGCGAGCAGCAGCGGCGTGCCAGGCGGCGCCGGCGCATGCGCGCTCAGGGTATTGTCGACGTGGACGATGCCGGCCAGGCGCCAGGGGAAGGCGTCCGACAGCAGCGTGGCCATGTGGGCGCGCTGCACCGGCAGGTACCACCAGGTGAGCGGGACGGCGCCCGGCGCGAAGCCAAGGGCCGCCGCGTAGCGCTCGATCTGGCCCTGGTGCAGCGCAGGCAGCGTGAATTCCGAGGTCAACGGCCCAAGCACGCCTGGCGCCTGCGGACGCGCGCGTTTGGACAGCACGCGCAGCACCATGCCGGCGCCCATGGGCGGCAAAAGGCGGGGCGCAAGGCGCGCCGGCGCGCCGTCGATCGTTTCGAGCACTGTTTTCTCCCAAAATTGCGCGATTGGTCGATAATACCGCCTGACGACGCACTACCGCACTGTCGATTTTTCGGAGACTGTATGAACAAACTTGGTCCATCGACCCTGTCGATCCAAAAAAGCCTGATGCCCCTTCCACCAGTCGAGCGCACGGCGCTGCTGGCCAATCCAGGCTTCGGCCGCGCGTTCAGCGACCACATGGTCACGATCCGCTACACCGAAGGCCGCGGCTGGCACGACGGCAAGGTCGAAGCGCGCGGGATGCTGCCGCTCGACCCATCGACGATGGTGCTGCACTATGCGCAGGAGATTTTCGAAGGCCTGAAGGCCTATCCGCAGCCGGACGGCGGCGCCGCCCTGTTCCGCCCGGATGCGAATGCGCGCCGCTTCATCAATTCGGCCAAGCGCCTGGCGATGGCGCCGCTGCCGGAAGAACTGTTCCTGGAAGCCGTGCACGCCATCGTCAGCGAAGACCGCGACTGGATTCCGCGAGCGGAAGGCTCGGCCCTCTACCTGCGCCCGTTCATGATCGCCACCGAAGCGGCGCTCGGCGTGCGTCCGTCCAACGAATACCTGTTCTGCATCTTCGCTTCGCCGGCCGGTAACTACTTCAAGGGCGGCGCCGCGGGCATCACCCTGTGGGTGTCCGAGAACTATATCCGCGCCGCGCCCGGCGGCACCGGCGACGCCAAGTGCGGCGGCAACTACGCCGCCAGCCTGGCCGCGCAGGCTGAAGCCACGCGCGAAGGCTGCGACCAGGTGGTCTTCCTCGACGCGGTCGAGAAGCGCTGGGTCGAGGAACTGGGCGGCATGAACATCTTCTTCGTGTTCGAAGACGGCTCGATCCAGACCCCGCCGCTGACCGGCACCATCCTGCCGGGCATCACGCGCGATTCGCTGATCGTGCTGGCGCGCGACCATGGCATCACCGTGCGCGAAGAGCCGTACTCGATCGACCAGTGGAAAGCCGACGCCGCCAGCGGCCGCCTGACCGAAGCGTTTGCTTGCGGCACCGCCGCCGTCGTCACCCCGATCGGCACGGTCAAGGGCAAGGGCTTCGAAAACGTGATCGGCACCGGCGAAGCGGGCCCGGTCACCACGCGCCTGAAGACGGCCCTGCTCGACATCCAGAACGGCCGCGCCGAGGACAAGCACGGCTGGATCCACCGCGTGTTCTGACGCTGGTCGTGAACCGACGAAAGGGACGCAGCTGCTGCGTCCCTTTTTTTTTGGTGAAACCACGCGGCCGCTCCAAATGTTTCAATAACACAACAACACCTCGCCGTCCCGTTGCACACAGGCAATTGAAACTTTATCATGTCGCTCCACGGCGCACGCACCCTCGCGTGGCCCGGACAATCGATCACAACGACAACGACATGAAAAACATCGCACTCGCATTCGCCCTTGCCGCTGCCTTCCTCGGCATGGCGCAGGCCCAGGGCTTCGTCCAGGTCCAGGACCCGGCCAGCAAACCGCTGCGCTTCGTGGCCGGCGCCGGCCTGACCTACGGCGGAGAACGGATCGTCACGGCCCACTACACCGACGGCGACCAGATCGACATCGACGGCGGCGGCAGCGTCGCCCTGCTGGTCGGCCTCGATTACCGCGTCAACGCCGGCTTCTCGGTACAGGGCACGGTCGGCTACCACGTCGACAATGCCCCCGGCAGAGATGGCGACATCCGTTTCGAACGCGTGCCGCTCGAGCTGCTCGGCTACTACCACGTGAACGACAAGGTGCGCGTCGGCGGCGGCCTGCGCTAGGTGACCGCGGCCTCGCTGCGCACGAACGGCGTGGCCGACATCGGCGACTACGAATTCAAGGACAGCACCAGCCCGGTGGCCGAAATCGAATACCTGTACTCGCCCCGCCTGGGCTTCAAGCTGCGCTACGTGAACGACAAGTTCAAATACCGCGATTACAGCGGCACCGTGCGTGGCGACCATGTGGGCGCGCTGGTCAACTTCTACTTCTGAGCGGCGCGCGGCGCAGCGAAAAGACCACGCAGCGCCGTGGTCTTTTTTTATGTGCGCGGCGGGTTATCATGGCGGCATGCTCAAACTCAGCCTGGACGCCCTGCTCACCGTCGACACCATCGCCCGCCGCGGCTCGTTCGCCGCCGCCGCCAAAGAACTGTTCCGCGTGCCCTCGACGATCTCCTACACCGTCGCCAAACTCGAGGACGACCTGGGCGTGCAGCTGTTCGAGCGCTTCGGTCCGCGCGTCGAACTGACCCCGGCCGGCGCCGAGCTCCTCAAGGAAGGCCGTTACCTGCTGAAGGCCGCCGGCGACCTGGAACGGCGCGTGCGCCGTGTCGCCTCCGGCTGGGAAACCGAGTTCACGATCGCCATCGATTCGATGCTCTGCCCCGACCCCCTGATGCAGGAGATCGAGGGCTTCTGCGCGGTGGCCGACCAGACCCGCGTGCGCATGCTGAAGGAGGCCTTGTCCGGCACCTGGGAAGCGCTGCTCGACCGCCGCGCCGACCTGCTCGTCGGCGCCGCCGGCGCCGGCCCTTCGGGCGGCGGCTACACCGCCGTGCCGGTCGCCGCAGTCTCTTTCGTGTTTGTCGTCGCCCCGAATCACCCGCTGGCCGGCGCGGCCGAGCCGCTTTCGAAAGCCGACCTGGCCGCGCATCGCGCCGTATCGGTCTCGGACTCGGCGCGCCAGCTGCAGGCGCGCACGGTCGGCCTGCTGTTCGGCCAGAACACCCTCGCCGTCCCCGACATGCACACCAAATACGCCTTTCAGCGCGCCGGCCTCGGTTTCGGCTTCCTGCCCGAGAACTGGGTGCGCGAGGATATCGCGCAGGGGCGCCTGGTCGCAAAAACCGTCGACGAACCCAAGCCCGACGAAACCCTCTACCTGGCCTGGCGCACCGGCGAACGCGGCGCCGCCCTCGACTGGTGGCGAGAACGCCTGGGCGACGGCGCGGTGCTGGAAAGGATGCTCAGGCCGGCCTGAAGCGGCGCGTGGACGCCGCCCGGGCTTTCCCTGTAAACTCAGCAGGAACTCACTCGGAACTTCCCGTCCATGGACACCCTCACCCCGGCGCTTCGCACGCTGGCGCCCCTGCCCTACCATACCGCCGTCGTCGACTACCTGCGCCTGCACGAACCCGATGTCTGGCGCTGGGCCAACGCGCGCCTGACGGACGGACAGCAGCGCGAGTCGCTGCGCAGCGCCCTCCTGCGCGATACCTACCGCATCGACCCGCAAGCCCACCCCGCCGTGCACGAGCAACTCGCCTGCGCCATGGCGCGCCTGGGCATCGCGGCGCCCGCGACGCTCTACCAGTCGCCGGGCCAGGAAATGAATGCGGCGCTGCTCTTCGTGCCGGGCGAAGTCCACATCGTGGTGCAAGGTCCGCTGCTGGAACGCATGAGCGGGCCGGAGCTGCTGGCCGTGTTCGGCCACGAGCTTGCGCACTACCTGCTCTGGTCGCAGGACGAGGGCGTGCTGCTGGCGGCCGAGCGCATCCTGCACGACGCCGTGGTCAGCGGCCAGGCATCGCACAGCCAGCACGAAACCTGGCGCCGCTACGCCTTGCACACCGAACTGTTCGCCGACCGTGGCGGCGCGGTCGCCGCGGGCGGCCTGGCGCCCGCGGTAGCGGCCCTGGTGAAAGTCCAGACCGGCATCGGCACGGTCGATGCGGACGCTTACCTGCGCCAGGCCCTGGAGGTCGAAGCGCGCGAGCGCGGCGCCAGCGACGCCCACACCCACCCCGAAACCTTCATCCGCGCCCGCGCGCTGGCCTTGTGGTGGGAAGACGCCCCGGAGTGCGAGGCCTGGATCGCAGCCCGCCTGCACGGCCCGCTCGCGCTCGAGAACCTCGACCTGCCCGGCCAGCTGCGCCTGCAGGCGCTGACGCGCGGCTTCCTCGCGCACTACCTGCTGGACGCCGATGTCGCCACCGAGGCCGTGCTGGCGCGGGTGCGCATGCTGTTCCCCGACTGGCAGGCCGGTGAAACGGCGCTGGGGCCGGAACACTTCGACGCCGCCGCCGTCGACGACGGCGTGCGCGCCTACCTGAACGCCCTCATGCTCGACCTGGCGCTGCTGGAACCCGACACCCAGGACGCGGCGCTGCTGCGCGCCGGGCAGCTCGCCGAGTCGCTCGGCAGCTTTGACGCGCTGTTGCTGAACCTGCGGCGCGACGCCGCCTTCGGCAAGCGCGAGATCGACCGCTACAAACGCCGCCTGGCGAAGGAAACCGGGGAATGAACGAACACAACCACACCGCGCCGCAGACCCTGCGCGACCTGATCGCGGCGCAAGCCGGGATGCCCCTGCCGCCGGACGACCTGGTGCGCCTGGTGCTGCCGCTGTTCGCACGGGTGGCCGCCCTGCACACGGAGGGCAAGGTGGCCGGCCTCGACTTCGACGAGATCGTGCTCGACGCCCCCGGCCTGCTGGCCCTGCGCCGGCCGGACGGCCTGGCGCCGGTGAACGGCATGGCGGCGCTGGCGCGCATCCAGCCGCAGGCCTCATCCAACCTGAACATCATCGGCGCGCTCGAACGCAGCCGTCCCGGCGCAGGCCTGCCCGAGACGCAGGACCTGGCGCTGCAACTCGACGCCGGCGCGCCCATCCTGCGCCCGGTCTACCTGCCCGGCCCGTTGAGCTGGGAGCGACTCGCCGGCCACCACGACGAGATCACCGACGTCTTCGGCCTCGGCATGGTGCTCGCGGCGCTCGCCTGCGGCCTCGATTTCGCCGAAGAAGACGACCTGCGCCAGTTCGCCGCCCACCGCCACAACCTGTTCGCGCTGGCCGAGCGCCTGCATCCCATCCTCGCCGCGCTGATTGTCGAGACGACGCCGGTGAACCGCCATGGCCGCGCCACCGATGTCGCCACGCTCGCCGCGCGCCTGCGCGGCTGGCGCGACGCGCCGCTCATGCTCGACGTCGAGCGCGCCCTGGCCGGCAAGCTTGGCGCCGGCGGACGCCGCGCCGGCGTGCTGGCGCATTTGCGCGACCGCCTGTTCGACCTCTCGCGGCGCAACCGCCTGCTCTACTTCCGGCCGACCAACGCCACCGTCAACCTCACCGTGGCCAGCGTGCCGCTGGTGCTGCAGCTCGAGAGCATCCGGGCGCAGGACATCTGCACCTGGGGCGGCGCCTTCGCCGGCGACGTGGTGGCGGGCAGACCGGTGGCCCTGCAGCAGTGGCTGCGTTTCGAAGACCAGCCGTATTTGCCGGCCGCGCTCGACCAGCTGTTGTCCGACACCCGGCGCGACCGCGCCGAATTCGGCTTTTCCAACCTGCGCCTGGTGGTCGCCTTCCTGCGCTGGCACAACCTGAAGGAAGACCCGGAGGAACGCATCCTCACGCCCCTCCTGTGGCTGCCGGTCGAACTGGTCAAGAAGAAGGGCGTGCGCGACCAGTACGTGCTCCAGTGCGCGGATGCCGACGCCGAATTCAATCCGGTGCTGCGCCACCAGCTGCGCCAGCTCTACGATATCGCGCTGCCCGAGGAAGTCGATCTCGACACCACCACGCTGGCCGACATCCACGCCGACCTGCTGGCGCAGATCCGCCGCACCGAGCCGGCCGTGGAACTGCGCCTGGTCGACAAGCCGGCGATCCGCCTGGTGCGCCAGAAGGCGATGCAGCGCATGCAGCAGTACCAGCGCCGCAAACCGGCCGCCGCCCGCAGCGGCAGCGGCGCCCTGCCACCCTTCAGCTATGCGCGCGACGACTACCGGCCGCTGGGCCAGGCCCTGTTCGAGCGCTGGGTGCGGCCGAGTCCCCTGCCGCAGCGCTTCGAAGCCGGCGCGCCGCCCATGGCGGCGCCACGCCAGCCGCACATGGCCGAGGACGCGGCGCTGCGCGAGGGTTATGTGCTGGAAGAGCCGGATGGCCACCGCTATGCCTGGGACCTCGACCTGACCCAGGTCACGCTCGCCAATTTCAACTACAAGAAGATGTCGCTGGTGCGCGACTACACCCAGCTGCTCGATGCGCCGGGCGCCAATCCCGCGTTCGACCGCGTGTTCTCGATCGAGCCGCGCGCCATCGACACCGGCAGTCCCGCGCCGCTGGCCATCGCCGAACGCTGGTACGTGGTGGCCGCGGACGCGACCCAGAATGCGGCCGTCGGCCTGGCGCGTAGCGAACGCAGCTTCATCATCCAGGGGCCGCCCGGCACCGGCAAGTCGCAGACGATCACCAACCTGATCGCCGACTACGCCGGGCGCGGCAAGCGCGTGCTGTTCGTCTGCGAAAAGCGCGCCGCACTCGACGTCGTGTTCAGCCGCCTGCGCCAGAGCGGCCTCGACTCGCTGTGCTGCCTGATCCACGATTCGCAGACTGACAAGAAGGCCTTCATCGCCGACCTGAGGACCTGCTACGAACACTGGATCGCCCAGCCCGACGAGGGCCATGCGCTGCAGGCGCGGCGCGCGGCGCTGGCCGCCGACCTCGATGCGCACCAGGGCCGCATCGACGCCTTCGAAGCGGCCCTGGCCGCCGCCCCGCCCGCGCTGGGCGGCAGCGTGCGCGCCCTGCTGCGCCGCGTCGCCGCATTGCCGGCGCCGCCCGCTGCGACACCCGCAGTACGCGAAAGCCTGCCGCAACTGGCAGACTGGGACAGCCAGCGCGAACTGGCCGAACGCCTGCACCGCGTCCTGCGCGAGCGCTTCGGCATCGACAGCCTGGCGGCGCACGCCTTTGCGCGCCTGGCCCCTGGCCTGGTCGCCGACGCGGCGGCCTACCGGCGCGTCGAGCAGCTGTGCCAGGAGTCCGACACGCTCTTCGCCCAGCTCGACGCCTTGATCGAAAGCGGCGACGGCCCGCTGGGCGCCGCCACGCCGCTTGACGCCGCGCGCACCATCGCCGCCGATGCGCTGCGCCTGCAGGACGCCGGCCTCGCGCCCCACCTCGACCTGTTCGCGCCGGGTTCCGCAGCGCGCGCCGGCTTCGACGCGCTGGGCGCCGATCTCGCCGCGCGCGCCGCCGCGCTCACCGCGGCGGCCAACGCGAGCGCCAACTGGCGCGACAAACTGGCGCCGGCCGACACCGACGCCGCGCTTTGCCTGGCGCGCGAACTGGAACCCTCGCTGCTGCGCTGGCTGCAGCCGCGCTGGTGGCGCCTGCGCGCCGAACTGCAGCGCCGCTACGACTTCGGCAAGCACGCCGTGCGTCCCGATTATCGCCAGGTGCTGGAAGCGCTGGCCGCCGAACACGCGGCAGCGGGCGCCCTGGCGGCCACCGATGCCGACTGCCGCCAGCGCTACGGCGTGGCCGACATGGCGGCTTTCCGCGCTGCCGTCTCGGCGTTCGAAGCGCGCCTGCGCTCAGCCGCCGGGCCGCGCGCGCTGGTCGAACACCTGCGCCAGACGGCCGACCCGGTCGCCGCCACCGCGCTCTACGCAGGCGCGGCTGCGCCCCTGGAACGGCTGGCAAGCCTCACCCGGGACGCGCTCGATCTCGATGCCGGCGCCTGCTTCGGCGACGTCGCCGAACTGCTGCGCGACCTGCGCGAAGGCCTCGACGACCTGCCCGATTTTCTTCCTCTGCTGCGCGCCGTGGACGCAGCCGGCCCGGCCTGCGCGCAGGCGCTACGCCGGTTTGCGTTCACGCCGCAGGCCTTCGATGCCTTGATCAGCGACGAAGCCCTGCGCCGCAGCGAGCGCGATTCGCCCGTCCTGCAGGGATTCGGCGGCGCCGCGCTGGCGCAGGCGGCGCGGGCGCTGGCGGCCGGCCAGCGCGCCCTCCTGGCCCTGAACGCCCAGGTGGTGCGCGCCGCCCAGCACGCGCGCTTCGCCGGGAACGTGCGCCTGTCCGCGACCTCGGCCACCCAGCTGGGCGACGGTGACAAGGCCTTCAAGAAGCGCTATGCGAGCGGGCGGCGCGAACTCGAACACGAGTTCGGCAAGAGCATGCGCCACCGCGCCATCCGTGAGCTGAGCAGCGGCGAATCGGGCGCGGTGATCAACGACCTCAAGCCGATCTGGCTGATGAGTCCCTTGTCGGTGTCCGACACCCTGCCGCTCGAGGCCGACCTGTTCGACGTCGTCATCTTCGACGAGGCGAGCCAGATCCCGGTCGAGGAATCGGTGCCGGCCCTGTCGCGCGCGCGCCAGGTGGTGGTGGTCGGCGACGAGATGCAGCTGCCGCCGACCAGCTTCTTCGCCAGCGGCGCCGGCGCCGCCCAGGACGAGATCGTGGTCGAGGAAGAAGGCGAACGGATCGCGATCCACCTCGATTCCGACAGCCTGCTGAGCCAGGCCGCGCGCAACCTGCCGGCCACGCTGCTGGCCTGGCACTACCGCAGCCGCCACGAAGCCCTGATCAGCTTTTCGAATGCCGCTTTCTACGAGGGCCGCCTGGTCACGATCCCCGACCAGGCCATCGAACAGGCGGGCGAGCCGGCGCCGCCGCTGCGCAGCGACGCGCCCGGCGTAGCCACGCTGGCCGCCGACCAGCTGCTGGCGCGGCCGATCAGCTACCACCGCATCGAGGACGGCGTGTATGCCGAGCGCCGCAACCTGCCCGAGGCGCAGTACATCGCGCAGATGGTGCGCGAACTGCTCAGGCGCGAGACGCCGCAAAGCCTGGGCATCGTCGCCTTCTCGGAAGCCCAGCAAGGCGCGATCGAGGCGGCGCTCGATGCCTTGGCGGCGCAGGACCAGGACTTCGCCGCGCGCCTGGAACGCGAATACGTGCGCGAGGACGACGACCAGTTCAACGGCCTGTTCGTGAAAAACCTCGAGAACGTGCAGGGCGACGAGCGCGACGTCATCATCCTGAGCATCTGCTACGCACCGGGGCGCGACGGCAAGATGCTGATGAACTTCGGCCCGATCAACCAGCGCGGCGGCGAGAAGCGCCTGAACGTCATCTTCAGCCGCGCGCGCCACCGCATGGCCGTGGTGTCGACCATTTCGTTCGATGCCATCACCAACGTCCATAACGACGGCGCCGCCGCCCTGCGCGCCTTCCTCCAGTTCGCCCAGGCCAGCAGCAGCGGCCAGTTCGAGCGCGCGCAGTCCGTGCTCGGCGCTTTGAACGAAGGGGCGCACGGCGCATTCACGCGCCAGCCGGCGCGCGACAGCATCCGCGACGCGCTGGCGCAGGCGCTGCGCGCGCGCGGCCACACCGTGCACCTGAATGTGGGACGCTCCCAGTTCCGTTGCGACCTGGCGGTCGTCGATCCGGCGCGGCCGGGATATGCGCTGGCGCTCTTGCTGGACAACCCAGGCGAAACGGTGCTCGACAGCGCGGAGCGGTATGTCTTCCGCCCGGGGATCCTGCGCAGCTTCGGCTGGCGCGTGCTCGATTTGCCGGGCAAGGACTGGCTCGACGACGCGGCGGGCGTGCTGGCAAGGATCGAGACGATGCTCGCGACCGGGGACGATCCGGCCTTCGACGTTCAGGCGGCGCCTGCCTTCGTCCCGCAGCCGATTCCGCCATCGGCGCCGGTGAGTGCTGGAGAAGCGGACGCGGTACGTTCGCTGGTCTACCAGGCCGGCAGCTCGCACAAGTTCTGGCGCGCCAGCGTGCGCGGCGCGGAACTGACGGTCGGCTATGGGCGGGTCGGCACTGTGGGACAGACGCTGGTGAAGACCTTCGAGAGCAACCAACGCGCCGAACGCGAGATGAACAAGCTGGTCGAAGAGAAGCTGCGCAAGGGGTATACCGAGACGTAGCATGGGCACGGCGTGCCCACGCTACTTGTCTTAACGCGGCAGGTCGAACAGCAGCACTTCCGCGCCGACTGCGCCGTTCAGCGTCACCTGCGCCTCGTCGTCGAGCCGCACCGCGTCGCCGGCCTTCAAGGCCACGCCGTTCACGCTCACGGAACCCAGCGCCACGTGCACGTAGCCGATCCGGCCGGCCTGCAGCGGGAAGCGCAGGTCGTCGCCCGCCCCGAGGATCGCGGCGTAGATCGACGCATCCTGGCGAATCGAGACCGAGCCTTCGCGCCCGTCCGGCGAGGCCACCACCCGCAGCTGCCCCGTTTTCGACGCCGCGTCGAAGTGCTTCTCTTCATAGCCGGCCGGTGCGCCGACCTGGTTCGGCTGGATCCAGATCTGCAGGAAGTGCACGGGTTCGGCCTTCGAGTGATTGAACTCGCTGTGCACCACGCCCTGGCCGGCGCTCATGCGCTGGACGTCGCCATGACGCAGCACCGAGCCGTTGCCCATGCTGTCCTTGTGTTCCAGCGCGCCGTCGAGCACATAGGAGATGATCTCCATGTCGCGGTGACCGTGCGAATCGAAGCCGCGGCCGGCGGACACGCGGTCCTCGTTGATCACACGCAGCGGACCGACGCCCATGTGGGCCGGATCCTGGTAGTGGCCGAACGAAAAAGTGTGCTTCGAATCGAGCCAGCCGAAGTTGGCAACACCGCGGTCTTCGCTTTTACGTACTTTCAACATGATGCGCTCCTGATTTTGTCGGCGATTCGAACGATTCGAATGTCATCCGTGTTCTGCATGGACTGAAGTATGCGCGTCCAGGCGGCGAACAAAAAGCGAGTAGTTTGCGGCCCTATCATCGAAAATTTCGAACAACTGCTGGGGTCAGGTCTGACATTCGGACACGAGCTCGACAATAAGTCGAAATTTGCCACTGTTTGCATCTTTCCAGAAGGCACTGCTTGGACATTACGGCAGAGCCTGTGTCCAAATGTCAGACCTGACCCCAGCTTTGGCGCAGCCGTCTGAACGGGGTGTTCTTCGCCCTGTTCTTCGCCGGCGGCGCGATCGGTTCGGCGCTGGGCGCCTGGGAATTCGCCCACCATGGCTGGCATACGGCGCTGTTGACCGGCATGGCCGTCCCTGCCGCGGCCCTGCTGTACTGGGCCAGCGAATCGGCGCTTGGGCGCCGCCTCACGCAAAGCGCGCGAGTTCCTCTTCCGTGAAACCGGCGCGACGGCGCGCCTCCAGATTGAACGGGCCTTTCAGTACGGGCGCCCGGTACTGGACCACGAGCGCGTCGTAGGTGGCGCGCAGCTCGAGCCCGCGTGCCTGGCACAGGAAGCCATACCAGCGGTTGCCGATCTCGACGTGCCCGACCTCGTCGCGCAGGATGATGTCGAGGATGGCGGCAGCTTCCAAATCGCCCGCCTGGGCGATCTTCTTGCGCAGCGGCGGAATCGCATCGAGCCCGCGCGCTTCCAGGGTGCGCGGCACCAGGGCCATCCGGGCCAGCACGTCGCCCTTGGTGTTCTCGACCATCTCCCACAGGCTGTCGTGCGCGGTGAAGTCGCCGTAGGCGTGGCCCAGGGTGGCGAGGTGCTGCGCCAGCAGCATGAAATGATAGGCCTCTTCTTTGGAGACCTGCAGCCAGTCGGCGTAATACGCGTCCGGCATGCCGGGGAAGCGCCACAAGGCGTCGAGCGCCAGGTTCACGGCATTGAATTCGATATGGGCCAGCGCATGCACCAGGCCCGCGCGCCCTTCGAGCGTCGCCATCGAGCGGCGCGCCACCAGCCGCGGATGCACCAGCTCGGGGCGCAGCGGGCGGCCGGGAATGGCGCCGTTCGATGCGAGCGCGGCGGCGCTGTCGAGTCGCAGCAGGCCATCGGCGAAGGCCTGCGCCATGGCGGCGACGGCGGCCGCCTTGGTGCGCGGGTCGGGTTCGAGCAGGCAGGCCAGGGCCTGTGCCCGCAGTTCGGGTAGTTCTGGCATCGCGATTCTCACGCCGGCAAAAGGCGGCAGTGTAGCAAATCCATGCGGCTCGCCGCCGTTGTCCGTGTCGCTAGACGCCCTCGAACCGCATCGCCAGCAGTAGGCGAGCCAGTCAACATGCGATTGTCGTTCGATGGCGCTCATGCGCTGGGCAGAAACGCTTCGATCGAAGCCGGTCGTGAATCCGAGACGCCGTATAAAGGGCGCCTCGGTTCACCAGCGTTTTCGCCGACACCGGCGGTTACCGATTTTGTGGCGCAGCTCATTGGGCACCGTCAGCCATGTTGGCGGGGACGCTGCACCGAGACTTGGTTCGGGGCGCAGCAGCCAGGACAGGCCCTGGGCCCGCCGTTCGGGTACGTCCGGAATCGCGATTTTCAAGCTGATTCCTCACGCCGGCAGAAGCCGGCAGTGAGCAAATCGGCCTAGCGCAGGTTGCCGGTATGCCCCAGCGAGTAGCGCCCCGGCTGTGGCCAGACGGTCAGCCCGTGCGGCTCGCCCCCGACCTTCACCTGGCGCACGCCGCCGTTCTCCGTGTCGATCCGGTAGACGACGTCGTCGTAACGGCCCGCCAGCCACAGCGACTTGCCGTCGGCGCTGACGTTGCCCATGTCCGGGCTGCCGCCGTTCGGGATCGGCCAGTGCGCGACGATTTTTTCCGTGGCGAAGGACATCACGTCGACGCTACCGGGACCCTTGCGCTTGCCGTGGATGCGGTGGGTGCCGCGGTTGGTGACGTACAGGAGCTTGCCGTCGCGGCTGGGATACAGGCCGTGGGTGCCGGGGCCGGAGGCGATGAAGCCGACCTGGACGAACTTGTCGCCGTCGACGATGTGCACGCCGTCCGCGCTCATGTCGGCCACGTAGAAGCGCTTGCCGTCGGGCGAGATGCGCACGTCCTGGGGCATGCCCTTCTTGGCCGTGCAGATTTCGGAGGCGCCCGGGTTGCGCGGGTCGACGCCTTCGCGCATGCGCGTTTTCGGCATGGTCAGCTTGAGGTAGCCCTCGACCTTGCGTCCGGCCAGGTCGATTTTCGCGATCGCACCGTCGAACTCGCAGGTGAAGAGCGCATAGCGGCCGTCGATCGAGAACTCGGCATGGTTGATGCCGCCGCATTTCGGCACCTCGATCGCGTACTGCATCGCCATCGTGTGGGGATCGCGGAAGTCGAGCCGGCGGCGCGCTTCGGCGACCACGATGGCCGACTTGCCGTCCGGCGTGAAGTACATGTTGTAGGGGTCGTCGACCGCCACGTTCGGTCCGGGCTTGCCGGTGAGCGGGTCGATCGGCGTCAGGCTGCCCGTTTCCTGGCGCTCGGCATTGTTGGCGACCCACAGGGTGCGCAGGTCATAACTCGGGATCACGTGCTGCGGACTGGTGCCGGTCTTGAAGCGGTCGACCACCTTCATCGTGGCCGGATCGATCACGCTGACGTCGTTCGAGCGCAGGTTCGGCACATAGACGCGCTCGAGATCCTTGCGCACGGCGGCGCTCAGGTGGGTCGGGCCGATTTCGCTGTACAGATTGCGCGCGTCGACCACCGGCGGCATGCCCTGCACCGCGACGACCGGTGCCGGCTTGGGCTTGAGCTTGATGACTTCCTTGCCGCGCAGGGCGATGGCCGCGATCGCGGCTGCAATGGACAAGGCCACGAGGGCGCCAACTGTTTTTTTGTATCGCACGATGAAGTTAATTAAGGTTGCCTGGTTCGGTTCTGGGAGGGAGATGCCTGGAGTGCGGCGCGGATGGCGGCGCTCGACGCTTC
>Ga0213837_1000418_pt1 | contig 46854 bp, 44 predicted proteins | sample SWPATP12_FD_160572 | JGI IMG/M metagenome (GOLD analysis project Ga0213837, IMG submission 160572) | Coastal seawater microbial communities from Marineland, Florida, United States - SWPA TP1 #2 | ecosystem: Environmental > Aquatic > Marine > Coastal | place: USA: Florida | collected 2016-08-06
ACTTTTTGCTAAATCCAGCCCAATCGTTGTAATATCCATCTTGGTCTCCTCACCTTGTTAACTTGATTGTTCAATTCCAAGTTTGGCACATTGCGATGCCGTTTGAGGGGGGAGACCATTCCATCGTTGACCCAATAAAAAAGGCTTCGACGATATCGTCGAAGCCTTTAGGCAAGCAGAGGAAGCCCTTTAGATCGCTAAGGATAGAGAAGGACCTTAATCATTCCGGCTTTATGAAACCGCAACGACTGCCTTTCGCTTGTCTTCTTTTGAAAATTGCAGCGCGTTGTTCAAATTATCAAATTCAAACACGTTAGGTATTTCGACAACCAACGTTTGCGCAGCAACTTGCTCAAGTAGAGCCTCACCGTCTTTCACCAAACGCTGCCACTGTGACAAATCGCCATAATCATGCAGCGACAACAACACCCGCACCGTCCACACCGGGAATATACCCTTTTTCCCAGTCGCGCGGGTTATCATCGATAAACTTCCAGTCAACTGGGTTAATGCCAATAGCATAGTTGCGCACGACAATACGCCCTGCCTTCGGCTCAGAAAACTCGCGCACCTGTTTTACCAGCGATGCGCCAGCTTGTTCAAATTGCCAAACGTTAGCTTGCATAAAAGCTCCTTAACACAGTGATTTTTCCGATTAGTCCCACGCAGGTGAAAAATCTGGGTTAGCTTGACGGTCGCCACAATCTAGCGCGTCAATCTTTGCGATATCGTCAGCGCCTAAGGTAAGTTCAAGCGCTTTGAAATTGGTTTCCAGGTTCTTGCGCTTAGTCGTTATCTAGCGGAAGCTCTACACCTACTGAGAACATGTGTTGTGCAAGCTTATCAAAGGTATTTGTCGTCATTATGACCTCCCTACGCGCTCGTTGTGTTATTCGCCGTATTCGCAGTACTGAGTGCGCGCTTGTCTAAGTAGCCGCTGTAACGTGTAACAAGTAACGCTGCAACAGAAATAATTGCGCCAATCCATGCGGTATCAGATAACTGCATGCCGTCTACAATTGCACCGCCCAGAATTGAACCCACAGCTATGCCAATGTTAAATGCCGCGATATTTAAACCTGAAGCGACATCAACAGCATTAGGGGTAAACTTCTCTGCTAATTGAACAACGTACACCTGAAGTCCTGGAACATTGCCAAAGGCAAAGGCGCCCCACACTAAAACGGTGATCACTGCGGCAACTTTACTGCCCATGGTAAACGTCAGGGCAAACAAGATGACTGCAAGGGCTGAAAAGATGATAGTTAACGCGCGGATTGGGCCTTTTTTGTCAGCAAGCTTGCCGCCATAAATATTGCCTACCGCGACAGACACACCGTAAACCAGCATAATTAAGCTGATAGCTGAGGGCGCAAACCCAGCCTCTTCCTGCAATATAGGAGCGAGATAGGTGAATGCCGTAAATGTGCCGCCATAGCCCAATATCGTCATTAGATACACTAATACCAGACGAGGCTGAACCAACACCTTCATTTGTTCACTCAAGGTGGCCGGTTTACTTTGTTTAAGGTTGTTCGGTACCAGCAACGCACTGCCTATTAGCGCAAGTGTGCCAAGCGCGGAAACCACAAGGAAGGTTGCTCTCCAACCGAAGTTTTGACCAATCCAGGTACCCAAAGGTACGCCAGTAACCAAGGCTACGGTTAAGCCCGTAAACATAATGGCAATAGCACTGGCTTCTTTTTCTTTCGCCACTAGCCCTGTAGCAATAGTTGACCCTATGGAAAAGAACACACCGTGCGCTAAGCCTGTCAAAATGCGAGCTAATATTAAGCTCTCGTAGCTAGGCGCTTGCCAAGCAAGAATATTACCAGCCACAAATAGCGCCATTAAGCTAAGCAGAACATGCTTTCTATTCCACTTACCCGTAAGGGCGGTAAGAACCGGTGCGCCAACGGCAACACCAACGGCGTACAAGCTTACCAGTAAGCCTGCGCTTGGTAACGTAACGCCAAGATCAGTGGCAATGGTGGGGACAAGCCACACTATCACGAACTCTGTTGTGCCAATAGCAAACGCACTTAACGTTAACGCAAATAATGCAATAGGCATTTCAATTACCCTCAAAAAGTAATTAACGAGATGGCTTGATTAACAACGCCACCATTGGCTTCTAGAACGAACAACTACACCGTTTTTTGAAAGCCATTAATAAAGTGCGTACAGTTTGACGATAAATTTATTTGCAAAAAACAGCACTAATGACAAAATACTTTTGCGATATTTGAAAATATAAGGTGTGCGATGCCAGTCTCATCAAAAACTGAAGATTTAGAAGCGTTCCTAACCGTTGTGGATACAGGTAGTTTTTCCAGTGCTGCCAATCTACTCAATCAGCAGGTTGCAAAAGTTAGTAGAGCGGTTACCCGTCTTGAAGATGGCTTAGATGTAACCTTATTGAATCGCACTACCAGACGGTTGGAACTAACAGAAGAAGGTGAGCTTTTCCTGCAATATGCCAGAGACGGGCTAAACATATTAGAAAAAGGTGAAGAAGCATTACGGCTATTAAAGCGCGCCCCTTCTGGAAAACTTCGGGTCGATGCTGCGAGCCCGTTTGTATTTCACCAGCTAGCGCCGTTAGTGGGTGAATTTCGAGAAGCATTTCCTGACATAACACTCGATATCACCAGTCATGACAGCATTATCGACCTGTTGGAACATAAAACCGATATCGCAATACGTATTGGTGATTTAAGTGACTCTAACTTGCACGCTAGACGTTTAGGAAAAAGTAAGCTGCATATTGTGGCAAGCCCACAGTATCTTGAAAAATATCCCATATCTGAAGGTGAGGATGGAATTAGCACGCTAAACAAACACAAACTGATTGGCTTTAGCGACTCACCAAGTCTGAATAAATGGCCGCTCAAGCAAGATATTAACTTGCAGTACAGTCTTCGTGCGTCAAGCGGCGAAACTATTCGCCAGCTGTGCTTGGCAGGTCAAGGTATCGCGTTACTTTCTCACTTTATGGTACACAAAGATATCAGTGCAGGCTCGCTGGTAGCGCTATTTCGCGACGATATCGTCAGTCCAAACCGCAGAGAGTCGGTACAAGCGGTATACTATAAAAATAGTGCAGTATCGTCTCGTATCTCTGCGTTTTTAGATTTTATACAGCCTCGACTAACTCTTTAACTTACCTTTATTTCGCGTGGCCTTTACCTAATATCTTTTTAAGTGTGCTTTGAGGAAGGCCATTTACTATTAGCGCGGCTATCATCAATATTGCACCGGCCATAACCATAGGCAGTAGCGTTTCTTTAAGCAATATCACAGAACTTACATAACCAACTATCGGAGTGAGTGTACTAATAAGAACAATTTTATCTGGGGGTAATTTAGGCCCCGCCGCTACCATAAGGCCAAAACCGAGACCCGTTGCCACTGGCCCAATGTACGCCAATAGTAACCAATCGCTTATATCGTAAGCCCCAAAATTAGGTATTGGTTCAACTATCAGTGCAATAGCAAGCATGGCGAAACCTGCGATGGTAAACTGCCAGAAGACAGCTTCAATGACGCTTCCATTCCACTTGTGAAAAGACACTCTTCGAATAGCGACCGCCCACAATGCAGATGCCAGCAACATACCAAAGAGCGGTAGCCACGCGCCCGGTTGTCCCGAAGCAAATAAAATCATTGCACAGCCAATGGTAGATATACCGGTTAGAATTAATCGCTTAGAAGGCGGGCGTTGCCGATACCATAGGGTGTCGATAAGCAGCATCCAAAGCGGTGTGGTGTAAATAAGAATACTGGCCGTGCCGGCAGGAATAAACTGCAGAGAGACAGTAATAAGCCCCATTGATAGGATAAACTGGAAAAAGGCAACGACAAACACCACCGAGCGATCTTTACGATTGAGCACCGGTATACGTTTTTTGGTGATAAGTACAAACAGCGCGAGTACCGGAAGGCTTAACAAGAAGCGCAAGCACACCATCCATACAGGCCCTACAATCTCGAGCCCTAATTTCATGCTTGGCCAGTTAAGTCCTAAACACAACACCGCAACCAAAAGCATTTTAATGCCTTTTGATTGCTCTTTTTCCGCCACCGATGATGAAGACATGCGTTTTAAAAAATCCAATTACACGAACTGCGTTAAGAGAAGTTTCTACCGCCTGGTAAGCTGAATGTAGGCGGAGAATTTTGAGGGCGCAAATATAAGTGAATTAGCAAGGGATTAAAACCTTCCTGACCGTGCAAAGACGCCAATTTATCGACCAAATGGTCAACTTTTTAAAACCTTGTGGAAACTTTGCTATACGGGTGGTTAATCACTGATAAACACTATGACTTATAGGTACAATGCAACAGAGAGCAGCTTCCGCTCCCCTTTTTCTATTTTGCTAACGCTGTGCATGTACTTATCTGGCCGAAAAAAGTAAATGCGGTTAAAGAGATTAAAGATGACTTTCTCTGCCCAAAATTGACCGCCGCGCTTCGGCTTTTTTAGTACTACATTAAATTTAAAGTAACGCCCGCTGCCCATAGGGTCATTATGTTCTAACACGCTATGACCCTCTTTGTAGGTAACCATATTTATAGCAAATCGTTTCGATGAGATTAAAGCCTTGTTGAGCACTTTAGCCATGCTATTTATACCTTGATTGATGGGGACGTGTTCTAATTTAAACACGCACGGCTATGGTCTGGAAGCGTATGCTGAGTTCAGATAATGCTTTGATATACGCGAAACGTATATGTCTAGGAATACAAAAACTAGGCTAAGGTGAGATTTGTCCACTTCATGATTTTAGCGTTTTCTTTTTGTGCGCTGTTTCCATTACTCTTGTCATGCCCGTCATCATTATTTTTTACGGTGTAATAATTTTTGCGGGTTTCTATATGCTCAAACCCCGAGCTCTCATACAGCGCAATAGCAGTATGGTTACTTTCACGCACTTCTAGCCACATTTCACGCATTGCATTTTTTACCGATGTCTCAATGACAAAATCAACTAAAGCGCGACCTATACCCTTGCCTCTTGCGCCACTGTCTACCGCAATATCCATCAGCGTAGCTTCATCAACGACCTCAAGCATGATGGCATAGCCAACAGTCTTGTCATTTTCAAAGGCAAACACCCCGTAATAGGGTTTGGTGAAACAATCCGCGAAGGTACTTAGTTTCCAAGGCGACACGTGTGCCTCTTGATGGATAGCATGAGCAAGTTCAATGCGCTCGTTAAAGCCTTGTGGCGGTACGATTGTTAACTTCATCGAAGCGACTACTGTCCGTTAGCGGAGTGGTTTAATTCGCGTGCTGCGCTGATAAGCTGCGCCCACAGCTCCCGTTTTTGCACAGTTGAGAGTTTAAGCGGTGTGGCTGGCAATATAATGGCCGTTTCGGTTACCGATAGCGCACGGCCAATCATTATGGTGCTAGCCCACTGTGACGGTATACCCAACTGAACGCAGGCTAGCTGTAAGTCCTTCAGCCATTGCTGTGATTTTGCTTTCTGTTCGGCACTTAACGGGATACCTTCAGGCGATAAAGGCCCTTTTGCGCCAATAGACTTTGTTAAAGACTCTTGCGAGGTAACCGCATTGTCGAAAGACGGCGAAATGTTGTGTGACTGTGAAGCACCTGTTTCGGTTTGCCCTACTTTCCCTTCATCGTGCGACGCACCAGGTGTGGAAAGTTTTGCTGCCCCGCCGTCTTTAGGCTTAGCCTTATCTTTCGCGCTACTGCCAACATTTGCCCGCAACTGAGCAAGACGTGATTGCTTTTCTTCTTGAGATATTGGCGTTGAAGGTGGCTTATTGGTTTGAGCGTTTTGGCTGAAGGGTAATTTTGTCGATGAACTACTAGCAGTGCCGACGTTGCGTTGTACTGCATTAGTATTGTTTTGTTTCGCTTGGTCTTCCTGCTTTAGCTCAGTGTAGGCTTCTTTGGTGATCCAAACCGGGATCCCCATTTCTTGTAAAACCGCCTGCTGATATGAAGTAAGAGACATTGCGCAAAAACACCTAACGTGGATAGTTCATTGTATTTGTTTAGTTTACTAAAGTTGCAGGCTTGGTTGAATAACTATCGCGTTCTTTTGCTCGGATTGCACCTGCTGTTTAATGCTCAAGCGCTAATTCATAAGCGTTAATTCATAAGGGTTATTCGCGGGTTTATAATGCCTAGCCCTTGGTATAAGAGGAAATAAAACAGCTGCAGCAAATTAAGCACTAGCAACAGAAACCAATAAAATTGAAGAAGAATCGAAGAAGAATTTAACAAAGAAACAATTTAGGATTTGAACGTAAACGTTCACAAGAAGAGAAAGTGGCAGGGGTGGAGGGACTCGAACCCCCAACCATCGGTTTTGGAGACCGCTGTTCTACCAATTCGAACTACACCCCTAGCGCGCTGTGCATTATACGGATGACATTAAAAAGGTAAAGCCTTTTTATCACTACCATGCACTGCATGCTTAATTAACACGCAATGCGCTGTTTTTTCAATCGAATAACACCAAATAGGCTTTATCCATCACCTGTGTTTTGTCTTATTGCCCGCTTTTAAACCGACTTCTATGCAGCGTCACTTTTAAGTGCGGAGCAGTTTATGACAATTAGACCTTATTGGCGTTAAGCGCAGCAAACCACAGGTCATTAGTGATAGCGACAATCTCGGTGTGCAGATCAAATTTCGCTATCGCGTCGTGCTCATCGATATTCATTAGCTTGGCGTAATGCTTAACGAGCTCTCTACTTTCATTGATTTCAAGTTTATTGATAAGGCAGCAACTTGCTAAATCGAAGTAGCGGTTTCCCATGGCGGCATATTCCCAATCAATAATTTTGAGTGAGTTATCTGCGCTCAGTAATAAGTGATTAGTTAGCAAGTCATTATGACATAACACATAGTCGTCATCGTCTTGTTCACTTTTTATTACTTGTTTCCGCAATGATTGGGCTTTTAGATAAAGCTCACTGCTCATATCGAGCTGTGCAACATTAATATAATGCTGCCATCTTGATGCTAAATCTAATGGCCTAGCGGTAATGGGCAAAGAATGAATACGAGCGAGGGTGTTGGCCAGCTCAAGCATTGAAAGCGTCGCACTGTCACTGTGCTCTAGCCACTGCTCAACCCAGATGGTTTCATCATCGCTTAACCATATAGGTTGCGGCGCTACTCCCAACCTATAAAGCTGTTGCTGCAAAGCAAATTGGTGCGCACGATTAACCCCACTAAAGTCATCATCGCCCATCCATTTCACCGCTAAGTCGACAGGGTTATGATCCGACTTTGGTTGCCCACTACTTTGAAGGTTATTTGCAATCAAGGGTAACTGACTATCTGCGAGCTCTTGAACGCGGTAAACGTGATTTACCGCTCCAGCAGGGTGTGACAAAATTTTCGCACTGTCACTAAGATTAAGCGCCTTTTGCAGCGTGGCGATGATATCCAACCTGTTCACCTTGTTTTTTATATTGTACTAGCCACTGGTAATACCCAAATACCGCAAAACCAACGTAGCCTAAGAACAGGCAAGCAGATAATGCATAACCCACTTGCAGGTATAAGTATGCGGACGCTAAATTGATGAAAAACCAATAAACCCAGTTTTGCAGGATTTTATGCGCCACCATAAATGTTGTGACTACACTCAATAAATTAATGCTCGCATCTAATAGTAGGTACTCACTATTGAACTGTGAGCCTGCCACCTCAGACAGAACCCAAGCGAGCAATAACATACTCGGCACAATGAGCAAATGAGCCCAGAGAGGCCAATGAAGCACTGGCTTAACATCGCCGTCTTCCGCCCCTTTCGACCACTGATAATAACCGTATCCCGCCATTATCATATAAAAGAAGTTAAGCGCAGACTGAAATGGCAAAGTCACCTGCCAAAATAGCCAGGTGTAAATTGCGGTACTTACAAAGGCGCACAGCCAACACCAGCTGTTCTGTTTTGCGGCTAACAACACATAGGCAATAGCGAGGACAACCGCTACCCACTCTAACAGTGAAGTAGCGGCAATTTGTGAGGTAAACTCAGAAAAAAAGCTAGCCATTAAGATGATTTTCTAGATTGCATGGCATCAAAGTTTAAAAACTTAGCAACGAAAATAGCCTGCCCCACTTCTTCATGGGTCCTTTGCATTTCTTCGCCAAGTACTTTCATAACCACGCCATAGTCACCTGTAACCTGCGTGCTGGTTGAGCTTGTTGAAACTGCAATATCACTATAGCTATTTAACCTATCAATGAAATCTTGAATAGGTGGAATGTATTCGTTAACCAATGGGTACAACGACAGTTCAACCATAACTTGCATGTCTGTTTCCTTTTATTTTAAAACGCGTACTTAACAGTAACGCCAAACTGACGACCGTTACCTATTTGGTAATATGGCTCATCGAAGGCATACTCATCGCGAGGGTCGTTGCTGAAACCACCGAATCCACGGGTGTAGTACTCACGATCAAAGGCATTTTGTACCCACAGTGATGTCTGCCAATCACCGTGTAACACCACAATCTCCGAATTAACCAGCGTAGTACTTGGCGAGGTTACATCATGGCCGTCAGAAAAACGGTATTCGCTTTTGTAATCTACATCTACACGCCAGAGCATGTTATCTGTAAGTGCGTACTCACTATACAGGTTTGCGGTCCACTTAGGTGATTGAGCCTGCCTTTGCTCAGACACTTCAGTACCGTCTGCAAGCGTATACCCTTCAAAGGTAGCGCTTAGATATCCAACACTTGCATCTAGCTGCCATGCATCACTAGCAATCCAGCTAAGCTCCAGCTCGGCTCCTTTGTTTGTTCCTAAATCAGCATTATCAATAATGTCTACGAACCCTGCCGTACCGTCATCACGAGTGATAACGTCAAAATCGCTCACCTGAGTATCTTTTCTATCCATATAGAAAATTGCAGCACGAGCAATTAGGTCAGGCGTAAGTAATGGGCCCTTTACACCTATTTCGTAGTTCCAGTTATATTCTTCGTCGAAGAATCGCTGATTGTCATTCACGCGGCTGTCGGGGTTAAAGCCTGCACCTTTATATCCGCGTGAAATACTGCCGTAATAGAAGTGATTGCCCTGCGTATACTGAAGCGCGACTTTCCCGCCTACCATGGTGGTGTCGAACGCGCGAGTAAGTTGGTTGTTATCAGCGTAATCAAAATCGTAGTTTTCTACTCTTAACCCTGCTACCAGTACTAAATTTTCGTTCAAACGACTTTCAGTCTGAGCATAGATAGCGGTCGTCGTAGGCGTGTATTCACTGGCAAAGTCACTATCCAAATAAGTGTATTGACGTAGCAGCTTTTCTTCCGTGCTTTTATAAAACACGCCTATTGTCCAGTCAGTCATACCATCAAAAAGTGCGGCACTGTCAGACGACACGAAACGCATCTCGCCGGTCTGTGTTTCTACATCGCGATAATAGGCGTCAAAAGACGTGTAACCCCACGGGTGAAACCCTGTGAATGTCCAGTCTTCATCGTAGCCATAAGCAATATTGTGAGAAGCATGGGTGGCAATTAGAATAAAGTCGCCCGCTGCTGTATTGGTTGTAGAGCGCGCGCTAACAGCGTGGGTTTGGTGTTCGTCAAATCCTGGTTCATCAGACAGCGTTTTGTTGTCATTGTCTAGCGAGAATGCATCGTAACCGTTATCGATATCGTACCAGCGATAAGTAAGTGCAAGTGTGGTTCGCTCATCTACGCTGCCTTCAACGGCAAAGCGCAGTGCGGTTTCATCGATATTCGCGGTATCGCTTCTATTCAAGAACGTATTTTCTACAAAGCCATCACTGCGATTATGAACCAGCGCAACACGATAGCCCCAATCCGTGTTGATATCATCACCAGTGGCGCCTTCAATACGGTAACTCTCTTTGTTCCCAATGCGGGCTTCAACGTAGTCTGGGGCGTCGCTACCCACGTCATTACTGGAGAGTTTAACCGCTCCGGCCAATGCACCTGTGCCGTATAAGGTAGCCTGAGGTCCGCGATATACCTCTAGTTGTTTAGTATCAAAAATAAGACCTGCCGCAGCAAGGCCTGAAAAATCAAATTCATCGACGATAAAGCTTACAGAAGGATTGATAGGCTCGGCGAACTGACTACGCTCTCCAATACCGCGAATTTGCACGAAGCGGCCGCGAGACGCACCAGCTGCAAAGTTTACGTTTGGAATACTGTTTAGCACACTGTCGATATGGCTCGGCTGTCTACTGCGAAGACGCTCTTGATCTAAAATGGTCGCGCTAGCACTTAACTGGTCGAGTGTAGTTTGACGAAAATCACCAGATACGATGACGCGCTCAATATCTGATGGCGTGCTATCTGAAGTGTTACTTACATTGGTTTGTTGCGCATAGGCCGCAACGGAACTAGCAAGCAGTGAAAGTGTGAAAAGTGTTTTATACATGGGATCTCTTATTCTTATTTAAGAAAAAAGATCCGGGTCTAACGGCAGGTGATAAGGCTATATTGTGAACCATCCCTACGCCGGTATTATCCGGATCAGGTTTAAGGGTTCCCACGAATGTGGATCTCAGACCGAAAACGGACACCCCTTGGTATAGTGTTGCGCGGCTAAAACTAGCAAACTCAACTTCTGCGACGGAGTCTACCAGTTCGATACACGCCGTCAAGCAGATAAGACGTTAAGCTAACGTAAGGTTTTATATATGATATAAGGCGTTGAAAGCTTAGGGCTATTCAGCGTCAATATTCATATTTAGGCGACGTACTTCATCGTCAGTTTGTGCTTTTAAACCTTCCAACGTTTTGCCGTGTGCGGTTGGTTGACGCGTATCAGGGTCAACCTTTACGAAAACGATATCGTCTGCAAAACAGATGGTTTTCTTGGTTGCTTTGTTGCGTACCAAGCAGCTTACGGTAATAGACGTACGGCCTACAGCTTTAGTTTCTAGACCAAACTCTACGATATCACCCTGCATAGCCGGTGATTCGAAACTAATTTCACCAATATGCTTAGTTACCAAGCAATTAGTTTCTAGCTGACAAATAGCCCAAATTGCAGCTTCTTCGTCTATCCATTCTAACGCGCGGCCACCGAACAAAGAATTGGCGTAATTAAGGTCGTTTGGCATAACTAGACGCCGAGAAAGAAAGCGCATTCGAATTCCTCATAATAAATCGCTACTATAGCGTTAGATTATACCGAAAAAACTGATTCATGGCGCTAACTCAATTACGCGAATGGCTATTAGCCCCCTACTTTGAAAATAGCGGCGAAAATGGCTGCAAAAAAAGCTCTCACGCTTCACACTTATCAAACGTGACTTGCCCGCTTCACCGGAGAATGCTTGTAATATCTGGCAATGATGATTTTTGTGAAGCTGCCATACGTAGCGTTCAAGCCTTTGTAGATGAAGTTTCATCTATAAGCGTTGTGAATTTTGCTGGCGATACACTTAAGGGAAAGAACCGCAAACAAGTACTGGGGAGCGAATGTGACATTGCCACATTAGACTGTCGCGATTCATTCAAACCTGGCGACGTGATGGCAGTGGCGGGGATCGTTAAACGCAGTGGTTGTTTAATACTTATTTGCCCTGCATTGAGTGAATGGGTCAACAATATTTCGGTCTCGTTCCTGTCGGAGGGGTTTACGCTTACACAAAGTCGATACCTCGAACGCTTTATAAAGCACCTGCGTAACAACGACTACGTGGCACTTCACACTGAAGAAAAAACCACACTTCCAGATACGGCTATGTACCGCATTAGCCAAGGCGTAACGTCAAACGTCTATAGAGGCTCACTATTTAAATCAGAAGAGCAAGAGCAGGCATACAGTCGTTTATATCAAGCACACTCACTTAATAAACTAAACGCGCTGATTACCGCCCCAAGAGGCAGAGGCAAGTCATCATTATTAGGTATATTCATTGAAAGCCTAATCAGACAGGGTAAAAATGTACTATTAACCAGTGAACGCTTTGATAATGTGAAGAACGTGCTTTCACGTATTCACCAGTACGAAATAGCAGGTGTCAGAACACAACAACCATCCACCGCTAACATTCAAACCCAACTAATCCTTGGTGATAAGAATGAGGCAGCGACGTTTGGCAGTGTAAAATGGGTGCCCCCTGACAGTGCCTTGTTATATACCACAGAAGATGAAAAGTACGACGTTGTAATTGTTGATGAAGCGGCTTCAATCCCCCTCCCGGATGTATACCGGATCATAGCCAACCACAAGCAGTGGGTGCTTAGTACTACGCTTTTGGGTTATGAAGGTTCAGGCAGTGGTTTTATTCACAAACTCATCCCTAGTTTACCGCCATCAGCTATCCATTTAAGACTATCAACGCCGTTACGATGGTTCGAACATGATCCCATTGAAGCCTTTTTCAATACGACTTGTTTATTTGAGGACAGAGATGCGGCGCGCAATATTGGCGAGATTAATTTCAAAAACAGTATTAACCCACCGATAGATTACGATTTTTCCATAAGTTCGTTTAAAAGCATTTCCGAAGAGGCGCTTCAGCAAATAATGTCGCTACTTTCATTAGCCCATTATCAAACTACGCCCGATGATTTTATGCGCTTGATGGATAGCCCTGATGTACTTGTTGCCATACTTAAATTCAACGACAACGTGATAGGTGCTGCAATCATAAACGCTGAAGGTAGCGACTACCTGAACGATACCGCATTGGGGATTGCGTCTGGAAAGCGTCGTCCTAAAGGGCATTTAGGTGCACAGCGACTTGCTCTGTTGTCTGCTGATGCAAAAACAGCAACGTTTAGATATTGGCGTATTAACCGTATTGCCGTCGATACGCTTGCGCAGAGTAAGGGTATGGGCAGTTACTTGCTACAAAGAGTTAGTGATGAAGCCAAGAAGCAAAGTATTGACGCTATCTGTACTTCTTATGGAACGACACTTAAGTTAGACAGTTTTTGGACAAGAAATGGATTTGAGATTGTAGACTATGGGCGAAAGCCTAATAAAGCCAGTGGCGAAACCAGTGCACTAGCGTTATATCCTCATTCCAACAGAGCAAAAAAACTGCTTTCTGAATTGGTAGCGCTAAAAGAGAGCTTTAAATTCGATAACCAGTTAGACAACGTGCCCATTAGCATACTGACAATCTATGTAGAAAAGTTAGTACATTTTACCCAAGGCACACGCACTTTAGATGATGTTTGGCCGATATTACATAAAATTGCGCGTTATGCAGAGACTCAGCCTACACCAAGCGCAAATACTCAACTGAACAAGCCAAATAACACAATACTGTATACGCTATGGCGTCTTGTTGAAATCATTAACACGAAGCGCTTTCTCAGAAAAGTACTTACACATTCAGATATGAATGCGAAGCAACTTGTTTCTACATTTAACAAAGAAAACCTAAAAGCAAGTGGGTTAAAAGAAGTCACTATTGTTATAAGAGAAGCACTTCTGCCTGCTTTCAAATAATAGAAAGTCTGTAGCCTGAAAATACAAATAATCAGCTTGGCGTAGAGCCACTATACCTGCGTTAACAAGTCGCGATTACGAACATTTTAATTCTAGCAGAGTGGGTAATGACCTATGCGGACTGGTGTTAAAGCCCTATAAATAAAATCCCATTCGAGAAAAGCTCACTTACTAAATTAAGGGCAAAAAAAAGCCTCCCAAAGGGAGGCTTTTTTGCTAAAACCACATATTAGATACTAATACCGCGGTTCTTCGCTTTTTCCTTGATATAAGGTTCCCACGCTGCAGCGTTGCGGCGTAGAGAGCGATCTTTCTTAGCTTCTTGTACGTGCTTGTAAGCAGACTTGAAGTTACCTGCGTAGAAGTTCGCTTCCATTAACGTGAAGTGAATCTTCTCAGGGTCTTCAGCACCACGCTCTAGAGCATTCTCTAGTGCTTTAATAGCGCCTTTGTAGTCTTCCGCCACAAGTAAAAGTGTACCTTGCTTACGATAATGCTCAGGGTCTGAACTCTTAGCAGCAGCTTGTGCATACAAGTCGGCAGCTGTTTTGAAGTTCTTTGCCTGGTGATAAGCATTAGCTACGTTTGCTAACATATCGGCATCATTTTTTAGCAAGCCTTCTTTCACGTGCTTTTCAAGCAACTTGGCCGCCTTGTAAGGCATACCGTTACTTTGATAAAGCTGAGCAAGCGTCTTTATTTCTGACTCTTTCTCTAGATAGCCCTGCATATAAGCAAGTTCTAGCGTTGAAAGACCTTTCTTATAGTCTTCAACTAAGATGTAGAAAAAGCCAAGACGTGACCACCAAGTTTTTTCCTGAGGGAAAGTTCTAACAAGATCTTCCGCCACAGCAACCGTTTCAGGGTACATCTTACGCTCGTAGTAAGAAGTTAGCTTTAATACATACGGGTTTTTGTTTGGCTCTTCATACAAAGCAATCGCTTTGTCTGCTGGCTCAACCATCTTCGCTAATTGCTTAGATTCAAAGTAAGCCTGTGCCAAACGCGTATATACGTCTGCGTCTTCTTTACACGTGAAGTCCATCCACTTGTTATACCATTTAATGGCATCAGTGTACTTCTCTTCCTGCATGCTCAAATCACCTAGTAATTTAAGTGTTTGAGAGTGTTCAAGGTCGTTTAGAACTTTTGGTTCAACTGATTCAACCAAATACCCTAAAGCTTTACCACCTTGACCTTCTTGCGCAGCAAGTAAGTTACCAATAAAACGCTTTACGTAAGCTCTATCGAAATCGTCAGATGCGTCGATTTCGTAAAGTACGTTTAGTGCTTCATTAACTTGGTCTTCATTGTAGAACTCAAAAGCTTTCTGAACTTTTTTACCGGTACGCTCACCTACAAGCGTTGTTTTTCCTTTCTCATATCCAGGACAAACAACAGGTGCTGACTGCGCTAGGGCAGCGGGTGCTGAAAGCACCGCGCCTGCGCCTAGCACTAAAGCAACGGCTGACATTTTGAATGTACGTTTCATCATGATCATTGCTCCAGTTTAAAGTCTAGCTGTACGAACATGCCAGGTTGTTTAACTGGCTTGCCATCAACGATCTTAGGCTTGTATTTCCACTTACGTAGAGCACGACGTGCTTCACGGTCGAATACGCGCTTAGGTTCAGCTTCGATAACTTCGATATCTTCAACACCACCAACTTCGTTGATAGTGAAAGACAGTCTTACCCAACCTTCACGGCCGTCACGGGCTGCATCAGGTGGATATTTCGGGTCGATACGAACGATAGGTGTTGCTTCACCATCACGCTGCATTGCACCAACACCACCGATGTTTACACCAACACCACCTGTGTCGATAGCTGGAATAGCTAAGCTAAAGCCATCTGCATCAGGTTCCGCAGTTTCCGGCTCAACTTGCTCCATTTTAGGAGGCTGTGGCGGCGGAGGCGGCGGTGGTGGTGGAACACGAGTACGCGTTTGCGTTTGGTCGTCTGGTTCCTGCATTACAATATCGATAACCGGTGCAGGCGGTACTTCGTCTGCTGGTCTAGATGAATTTTCAATCAACTTGGCCATTAGAACGAAAAGGGCAAATGCAACACCAGCACCTAAAAGTATAGATACAATTATACGTAACATCTTATCCCCTTGCCGCTACCGAGACTCGGTTAACGCCAGCGGCTTTAACCTGATCCATAATCTCAACTACTAAACCATGCTTCGCTTTAACGTCAGCTTGAATGATTACGTAGTCTGTAGGCTGCTCGGTAAGCAGTCTCTCAATATTCGCTCTTACGCTGTCCGGCGCTACTTCACGCTTGTCTAGCCAAACATTTCCGTCTTCAGTTACGGCGATGAAAATGTTTGCATTTTTGTGAAGAATCGCCTGGCTCGCATCTGGCTTGTTGACTTCGATCCCTGCTTCTTTAACGAAAACAGTGGTAACGATAAAGAAGATCAGCATGATAAACACGATATCCAACATGGGCGTCATGTCGATCTGTGCATCTTCTTCCTCGGTTCTGACTTTTCGAGCCATAATCTCTCTCTCTAATGATGTGGCAGGCTATCAACTAGCCCTTCTCTTGCCAGCTTCACTTTCGCTTCAAGACGTGAACTGATGAACAGTCCAGATAGCGCGGCTACCATTCCCGCCATTGTCGGGATCGTTGCCATAGAGATACCAGCTGCCATTAGACGAGCGTTGCTGGTGCCCTGTGTTGCCATTGTCTCGAAAACACTGATCATACCGGTTACTGTTCCAAGTAGACCGATTAGTGGACACATTGCAATAATGGTTCTGATAATCAGCATTCTAGCGTTAAGATCGTCTGACGCTTGAGAAATCCACGCGTCACGGATTCTATGCGCATACCATGATGTGGTATCTGCTCGGGCATCCCAATTCGCGATGATGTTTTTCTTCACCTTTGGGAAGACCGAGGTTAAATACCAGTAACGCTCAATCATTAAAACCCACATGAGAAAGAGCGCGGCAGCAACGAAGTATAGTACGTCACCGCCGGTAGCGATAAAGTCCCTGACCGATTCGAATAATCCAATCAGGTAATTCATATTACGCTTTCTCCGACTCTGAGTGAGCAGCTACGATACCCGCAGTTTGCTCATCAAGAATGTGGATGATTGACTTGCTTCGAGAAGCTACGATGCTGTGAGTAAGGATTAGAGGCAGAGCCGCGATAATACCTTGAGCAGTAGTTACAAGAGCCATAGAGATACTTCCTGCCATCATACGTGGGTCACCTGTACCGAATAGTGTGATGGTTTGGAATGTCTCGATCATACCTAGTACTGTACCTAGTAGACCTAGTAGAGGAGCAATCGCTGCGAAGATCTTGATAACGTTGATGCCGCTTTCAATTTTTGGAAGCTCGCGAAGAATCGCTTCATCAAGTTTAAGCTCAAGGTTTTCTGCATCAGCAGTCTTATTCTCTTGGTAAACTTTAAGGATACGACCTAGTGGGTTACCTTCTGAAGGATTGTTTACGTTCTTAAGCTGTGAACGCATTTTTCCACCAGTGATCGTTAGTGTGATCATTTTGTAGATACCAATTAGTAGGCCAATCGCAAGCATAATTGTGATTGTGTAACCAACTGGACCACCAGCATGATAACGCTCAGACATTGTCGCTTTTTGCTTCAATAGACCAAGGATTGCACCTTGAGAAGGGTCAGCAAAGAAAGGAACAAAACCAGAAGTAGCGCCGATTAGTTCGTCAGCAGAAGCTACAAAGTGACCATCTGGTTGACGACCAAGAGGCTGAACAACTTCAGCTTCAGCGTCATACGCTAGGTAACCAGCTTCACCAACAAGGTTGAAAGTACCAACACGAACAACTTCTTGCTGTGAAGAACCGCCGTCAAGGTTAACAACTTCTGTAGTGAACTTAACTACTTCACCGCCTTCAGTCATTTCTTTCTGAAGAGCAAACCATAGGTCTTCAAGTTCTTTAATGTTTGGAAGACCTTTAGAGTCTTCTGACATTTCAGCAAGGAACTGACCACGGCCAGGGAATTGTGCACTTACGATTGATGTAGAGATACGGCCGTAAGCTTCAGAAGATGCTTGACGTACCACACCGAACATTTCACCAAGTGTACCTGTAGCTTGGTCTAGCTCAGCAGCTTTCTCGTTTAATGTAACTTCGTTGTCTGAGAATTGCTTCTGTAGACGGTCACCACGAGCTTGTTCAGCTTTAAGATCTGCTTGTGCTTTGCGAAGAAGTGCTTGCTTGTCAGCACGTGCTGATTGGAACTCAGCTTCGCGTTGCTTATCTAGGCGAGCTTCAGAAACGCGGTTCTGTTGAACCTGGTCTAGAAGGTCTTTCAGGCTCTTTGCTTCCTGAGCCTGCGCTCCGGTTGCTGCAACTGCAACTGTCGCAGCGGCTAAAAGAGATTTGAATACTGGTTTCATTAACAATTACTCCGCTGCGCTAATTGGTAGTTTAATCAGATCCGCAGGAATGACGTTGTTAGCCATTTTAACTGCGTCAACAACTGAAGACAGATACTCGTCACCCAGTTTTTCCCATGCGCGGCTTTCGTTGTTCCATACCCATGCGTGAGTTTGGTCTAGAGAAAGTGCAACTAGCGCCGTACGACCTAGGTTAAAGAAGTCAACAGTAACTTCTGTGCCTGCGTCGTCGATAGTACCTTGGTAAGAGTTGATCTTAGTACCGTATTCAACTTCTACTAGGTAAGCTTCTAGTACCTGACGGAACTGTTCTGAAACAGTTACGTTAGAGTTAGCCATAAGGTCGCGAAGACGCTCAACACGCTGTAGACGCTCGTCTAAGTGAATTGGACGGTCTAGCTTGATGAACTGCTCTAGGCTGTCGATCATGCGGAACATAAGAGGAACGATGCCCTGCTTAGTTTGTTCGATGCTGTCGATCTGACGTTGTAATGAATCGATACCGCGTTGCTGGTCTGCAACTAGGCTTGCGATGTAATCGTTGTAGATTTTAAGGTTTTCTGTCTCATCTACTGTTTGACGATACTCAACAAGTAGTTCTTGAGACTGTTCAAACAACGTATTGATTTTTTCTTGAGATTTCGCTGCAGCCGCGTGGATTTTCGCTTCTTCTTTATGAAGATCTTCAAGCGTATCTGCAGAGACTGCGCTACCTGTTAGTGCGAATGCACCCATAACAGTAGAAGCAATAAGAGTTCTCTTGCTCATTTTGGACATAGTTCCCAACCAAATTTCTTATTTGAATCCTCGCCGATAAGGAAAATATTCGGGCAAGGGGCGTATAAAACTTTCACAATTTTGTTTCAGGAATGTAGCACTGACGTCAATGTTCAGTACTACGAACGTAGTATACTCACATGGAATGTTACGTTTAGTCAAGTAACTCCCTGTTTACACTTTACAGAAACACTGCTATCTGCCGGTTTTACAATCACTTTTCAGCGAAGTAACAACTCAGAGCAATTGTAAACGTCCGTATATTCCTTAATCGATTAATGTAAACTTTTACTTATCTCGCTGTCGCTCTAGCAGAATACAGTTTGTTAAGTTGCTTTAAACCAACCTGTTAGCGCATAACGCGGCTGCTGTGCGAAGGGAGTAACATAGCTCACGCTGTGAATATGTTTAACGTCAAAGAGACTTAATGTATTGAATTCTGGCGCCCAACTTTCAGTGGTCGTACCATCCTCTTCGTAAAATTGTAACAAGCCTCCCCAGTCTGGATGCCATTGTGGTGCCAAATTAACCACATAAGCAAGGCGGCGTTGTTCTCGTTCAACTACATCTTGATGGCGAGTAAGAAATTGGCCTGGTGTATAGCGGGTTGCTTGAACACTTGCTGTACAAATATCATCGAAGCCACTGAGTTCTCTCGCCCATTGAAGTACTGCTTCACTATTAATCCAGTCGTAAAACTTACTCATCTGGGCAATCCGTTCTGTTGACGTTACTAGATGTCGCCCGTACACAAAGCCAATACCTTTAGCCGCATTTGACATTACTTCTGTATTCACTGCTTGTTTTGCTTGGTTATCCATTGCTTTCCAGGCGCTTTGTGAAATTGACTCGTAGCGACCACCGCGTACCAACGCCATCTCAAATGGCACGTCGTTGGTTAAGCTCAATAAGAGCTTTTCTGCATACTCCTGGGTAAGGAAACTTTTTACTCGCACTTTTCTTTCTTTGTCGAAAGCGGCTTTTATATCAGCCTGATACAACTGACTATTCATACCATCAATCATTGATTTTCCTGTTTTATTTAATCTATACGCATTTCTTACGAAGCGTTTTTTCTTGTATTGGCGTTGGATTGTACAACACAATTTGATATTAATGACGTCATAGTCTCATAGAAATAAAATCAAGAACAATACAATGGCAAAACCGACTTACAGTCATACCGTAGGTGACAAACCGATATGGGTATTCGATAACTTATGCTCAAAAGATGAAGCAACTTCCGTGTTCAAGGGTCTTGAAGCAAGCGCATTCCGTCTTAACGAAGTCGCACGGCCAGATACAGCAGAATATAAACACTGGGCCGTAGGGTTAAGCGAACCACAGATAGCAGGTTTACCCGTTTATCAACGGGCCATGGCACAAATCGCTGAAATAACAGGGAAAAAATATCGAGCTTATCGAGGGTACGTCAATTATGCGTCCTATGGCGATATGTTGTTTACTCATACCGACTGCCTACCAGAAGCAGACGAGTTGACTGTACTCGTGTACATTTGCCCGCAGTGGGATATTGAATGGGGGGGAGAGACACTTTTTTATAACGAACACGACGACTGTGTTTTTGCTAGTACGCCCAAGCCCGGCCGAACGGTGATATTTCACGGTGCCATAAAACATGTTGGTCGCCCGCCGAATAGAATTTGCTACACGCCACGTTATACACTCGCCTTTAAGCTTGAGCCGGCTACCTAAAATACACAACATTTCTGAAGATATGAGGTGCTTTTCCTCTCAATGTATTTCCGCATTATGTTACGACAAGGGTTAACGCTAGCGTAATGCGTGACATCCGGCTGTTTCTGGCTCGCATCGACGCTTTTTAATTTGGCACAATGTCAAAAGCTATAGTCATTCTCTGGCTTTCAGTTTCAATGGGATTGGTTCCGTGCCATAGGTACGAGGGAAAGAAAACAACGGTGCCGGCCTCAGGCTTAATCGCATAATCTTCATCCATAGCAACGCCGTTTATATCAGGGCGCCCAAAGCATAGCCATCCATTGCCCCCTTGATTAACTTCTTCAGGAACGTCTACATAAAGAACTCCACTCAACCAGCCCTCAGAATGATAATGAGATTTGTGAAATCCCGACCGACGAAGGCGTACAGACCAACTTCCTATAAAATTAAGATTATCACTTAACCTAGAAAGAAAGGGGTGTTTCTTCTCGGTTTTCAAACTGCCTATAAATTCCTGTGCCCTTTCTTCTAGCACTCTTCTTAACGTTTGCAGTAATTGATGTTTGCTATCTAACAAATTTTCAAACGTCTGCGATCCGTTTCTTAAAGATTGTCCAATCGGATGCCTTTCGTCATTGTGTAAGGTAGAAAGGTGGTCCTTCAGTTCCTGCACAAAGCTAATATTTGCTGCGCTGTCTGTCAGAAGCTCAGTTGCGTGGACAAAACACTGATAATCACACAGATTTTTGTATTTGTTACTATTGCCGTTCGCTTTATACGCTGTAGAAAGCAGTGTCCAGTATCCTTGATTGAGGGGAGCCATACGACAAACCTTTTCAAATACTACAATAGCGTCTTTGTACTTTCTTAAGCTTAATAGCGCATATCCTTTCTCGACGAGAAGTGCAACTGTGTTGCCTTGTGCCGCTTTTAATTTGCTTTCACTTAAAGTTAGTGCTGCTTCAAATTCGCCTGAGTCTCTAAGTGCACTACTTAAATGAGCGGTTGCAGCGACGCTAATACTCTTGTCTGTGTGGCCTATCAACTTTTCAAGCCAATAACGCGCTTTTGATGGTTCGCCAATACGTAACATCAACTCACAATATACGAGTACAAGCTCCGCACTTTCGTCAGACAATTGTTCTTCGAAAAAAGCGAATGGCGAAGAAACGTTCTTTATCCATGCGAAATGGGCATATTCTTTGTTCAATTCGCTATTGGTGGGGAAACGCGACAGCCCTTTTTGGTACACCGCTAATGATGAATCAGTATCACCATTGAGCCCCATAACCGCAGCTAAGTTCTGATAAATTAATGGTGTATCGGCATTGGCTTGAACAGCATGTGTTAACGCTAGCTCGTAATTGCGAATTGCTTCAACGAGCTTTCCCTGCCCGCGCTTCAGGTTACCTAAATTATTCAAAGCAGTAACATTGCGATTATCAATATTAAGCGCTGAAACCAAATGGGCTTCAGCAATTTCTATGTTGCCGAGTTCAACCTGAATAGCGGCTAGTAAGATAAGTAATGAAACATGATTCGAACGAGCCTCAACTAGTTGCTTTCCTAATTGTAAGGCCTCACGGTATTTCTTTTCAGCATAGAGGGATCTTGTAAGGTTATATTTATAATCGAAGGACTCAGCATTTATGCTGCTCGCCTTTCTAAAAAGCTGTGAAGCCTTTACTGCATTTCCACTCTCTAGAAGAAAGTTTCCATAACTATTCATCAGATCAGTCGATGAAGGAAACTTTTTCAACCCTTTTTCAAAAACTTTTGCCGCTTTTTTGTGCTCTGCCAGTTTGCGTAAGGACCCACCGTACAATTGAACGACAACAGGGTCTACATTAACAAGCGCAGGCGATGCTTCTATAGCGTCAATAACGTTTGAAAAGTTGCCTTGCCTAAATGCATTAATAAGCTGGGGAATAATAATATTTGGCTGGCCTTGCATTATATTAGTAAAACCTCTTGTCCAACACTGCAAGCGCACCAAAATGTGCGGACCAATTAGCATATTCGCGCATCAGCATTTGTATGTCTTGCTTTTCTACTTCGGTTAAATGAGGGTTCCAGATATCGATAATCAACACCGCTCGTGCTGCGTCAGCTGGATTTTCTGCACTATGCACAAAACTATCGTCAAATAGTAAAGCTTCTGTTTTGGCACTCCACGTTCTTTTCTCACCGGCGACATCTAAATAAGCGTTGTCGTTAACAACAAGTGGGATATGAAGTGTCCACTTTATATTCGAGATACCGTAATGTGGAGGAATATAGGCTTTTGGCTTTAATACCGAAATGACGACTTCAGGTGCGTGGGTCGGACAGTGTGCTAACAAAGGCGAATTAAACAAGGATATGAGGTCATGCGGAAGACGCTTAGCGTGCTCCGTAAAGTGTCCTCCTTTCATCAAATGCATGGAAGACCAATTTTCACTCAGTTTTTTCCAATCATCTGACTTTGGCACCTCTCCTATCTCATGAACATAGTTATCATTTGCATATTTTACACAAGACAGAAAGACTTCCTTAGATGAAGAGAGCTTATCAACCAAATCTTGAAGCCCCTCTACCTCGCTAGTTTCAGAAAATGGCGACGAAGGCAAATCAGGTATAAAAAGGAAACTTGGTTTTTGTGCTTCGTGTTGATAAACCTTTCTTTCAACGCCACACAACATATTCACCGCCTGCTTTATTCTGGATGTGCTCCCTATGTGATGGCAAGCATTGTACAGTGCCCTACGAGACAAGTTAGCCGCATTATGAATATGGGTGGCCCTGAACTTTGAAAGAGGCTCTTCATCTTTTGGAGATAAAAATTCGGGGTATTGCTTGAACAAAGACGCGTAGGCCGAAAGTGCTGAATCATACTCAGCTTTCTCAACCATTGTCGTAATGCTTTCAATTAATTGAGTGATGTGATTATTATTGTTATTCATATAAAAATGGGAAGTGTTTCGCTTCCCATACTAGCCTTACAAAGTTTTGAATTACTGGTCGCCACCACCAGTTTCATTTCGCCCCTGCATACGAGTCCAGGCTTCACGACCTGCTTCGCGCATTTGCTCGCGTTCTTCTACTGAGTAACAAACCCGTTGCATACGGTTTGAACCAATCTTTTTCTCAATTTTGCAGACCATGCCGTCGTCTTCAGCATTGGCATCAGCTTTCGCATACTGAGAACTTTGATTACTGGTTGAACCACATGCACCTAGCGTTAGAGCAAGGCTTGATGCAAGAATTATTTGTGTTACTTTTTTCATCCGTGTTATCCCTTAGTATAAGTACCGTAAACCAAGTTACCATAAATGGTTGTACATTCTCTAATCCATTTTGTAACTAACCATTTATTTTCTGAAATAGATGGCGCACCAGCATGATAGCTGTTTAACAATAGTTTACCATGATCGTCCGTGTTAGGAAAAACAACCATATTTCCGATTGTTGGCGCTATGCTAATGTCAAGCTTTGGGAAAAGGGTTTCCCCCCCCTCTTTGACCGTATTTAAGTAAATAAGCGCAGTCTTAATGCGCTGTTTGCCATCTTTAAACATTAACGCATCGTTTTTTTCGTTTAATCCGTCATAGTGAGGTTTGTACTGCTGGCCCGGTTCATACCTCAATATATTCAATGCCTCACCATTACATCTTTGTGTGTTCGTTACCTGTGATATTACTTTGTCTAGCTTGCGGGTAATCCAGTCGCAATGGTTAGGTGCTATTATCGCTACATAACTTGTTCTAACACTATCAATCCTACCCTCTCCCGTTAAAGGATCTACAACCATTGAAGGTTGCAGCAGTGCGCTAAACTTCGTGATCAGATAGTGACATTCGTATTCAGATAGTATGCCTTCGTACACTTCAATAGGTAAGGACTCATCTAACACTTTTGAAGGTTTAAATTCTCTGCCAAGCGATTCAGACAATTCTTCAATGATTTGCTGGTGAAAGTCTTTTTCAATCTCACCTTGCGCCGGTGAAGCCAGATTAAGCTGTTTACTGATATTAGGTGCTAGGTGATATACCTTGTCTGCAATGTAGGAAAAAGTTGCGCTTTTTACCGATAGATAGGATAACGCGACTAAGTAAGCCTCAATAACACCTTCGTTGCCAAGTGTAAGTAGCGTCTTAGCAACTTCACTAGTACTCGTTGTCACTTCACCAAAATAGCCAATCTGCAACTTGTGGAACTGAACCACGGGGTTGTCTGCACAACTTACACCGTTTAAGAACTCCACTGATTCAGCTGGGTTCTCCCCTGACTTAAAATAGGCATAGTCTAGTGCAGCATTAAGATCTCCCAAGCTACCTGCCTTCTTTAGCCATCTCATCGCCTCATCGGAATTGCCCGATGAATGGGCTTCGTTAGCATTCTTGATGCATTGTTCTATATTCATTTCCTGTTGTCCACACAGCAAAAAAGCCTCCGAAGAGGCTTTTTCTTAGTTCATTCTACACTTCTATTAGAAGGTCACGTTTACGCGTGAGTAGAAGAATTGTCCAGGAATTTCATACATAGACGGGTCGAAGCTGTTAGCAAACGTCGAGTAAGAAACTTCTGGGTCAGTATCGAACAAGTTGTTCACACCTACAGTAATACGAAGGTTATCATTAACAGCATAGCCTAGTGAAACATCGTGGTAAGCCATTGCTTCTAGCTCGTTAAAGCTATTGCCTTCTTCTGCAGCTGGGTCAACTGGATCACTACATAGCTGCTGATCAAGTTCACCGCCGTCGATTTGACATAGCTCAGTCGTGTTACCGATGTAACGCATTAACCAGTTAGCTGTCCAATCATCGTAGTTCCAAGTAAGTGACAAGTTAGTACGTAGACGTGGAACAACGTCACGGTCACCCGCTTGACCTGCATCGTTGAAGGTCTCTGAAGTACCGCTTACTGGGTCAACAACAATTAGTGAACGCTCATCGATGTATGTACCATCCCAGTTCACACGGAAATCACCATATTCAGTTTCGAAGTTGTACGCTACGTTGTAATCGAAACCAGAAGTCGTTTGACCACCTAGGTTAATTTGACCGTTGAATAGGTCAACAACGTTACCGCCTGAACCACGAGTAATTAGTGAACAAAGAGTCTCACCAGTCTCAGCACACGCGTTAAGGATAGTTTGCGCACCTACTGAAGATACTGCGTTGTCAACTTCGATATCAAACACGTCAAACGTGATTGATAGGCCTTCAACTGCTTCTGGAGAGTATACGAAACCGTATGTGAAGCTCTCAGCTTCCTCAGCTTGTAGATTCGCGTTACCACCAGTTGTTATACGAATCTGTGAGTTAGGCTGCTGATAACTAGCTGGGATTCCCGCACAACCAGGTAGGTTAGGGTTAGCCGCTGCGCCGCCGTTACATGGATCCGTTAGTGGTGGGAATGCATCGCTGTTACCGCTGAACAATTCAGTTAGTGATGGAGCACGGAATGCTTCTGACCAAGTACCACGTACTAATAGGTCATCGTTGATGCGCCACTTAAGACCAACTTTAGAGTTAGTAGTGTCACCGAAGTTGCTGTAGTCAGAGTAACGAGTAGCAAGTTCTAGGTCTAGTTGCTCTACGCCAGGCATATCTGAAAGTAGAGGAACTGCAAGCTCTAGGTAAGCTTCTTCAACGCTGAAAGCACCTGAGGTAGGCAGACGCGCGTTACCAGAAGTGATACCCGCAGCGATGATTGCATCAGGCTGGTCGTAACCTGACTGCCAGCGCTTCTCGTAACCCGCAGCGAATGCTAGGTAACCCGCTGGAAGTTCCATTACTTCACCAGAGATGTTTGCAGAGTAGCTCTCAAGCGATGAATTAAGTTCGTCTTGCGCAGTAAAGGTGATGTAATCAAGCATCTCTTGCGTGATTGAACCTTCACCGATAACTTCAGGTGCACCGCCAAACAGATTTAATGGAACACAATCGCCAGTACAGTTTGCTGGGTCGCCAATTGCACGTGCAACGCGGTCCATGTTTAACAGACCTTCAGTTGACGTGTTCTGCGTGATGTCTGCATAAGTGTAGTTAACATCCCAGAAGAATTCACGGTCAGCAAATTCAAATACACCGTCAAAACCACCGTTGAACTGGAACTGGTCAACGTTTTGCTTAAAGCTACGGAAGCCCGCTTCCATCATACGACGACCGAACAGGAACATCTCGCGCGCATTCGGGTCAGCGTCTAGTACGTCTTGGTCAGTTGTAACGTCAAAATCGTAAGGGCTAAACGGGTTATCGGCTGATAATGTGAAGCCAGTATCACCAAACGCTGTACCAATAAATAGCGGAGTAGGCGCAAGAGCCTGCTCTGACTTACGGTTGCCGTAGAAGCCCGTTACGTTAACAGAAACGTTGTCCGTAAGCTCGTAACGTGCCTGAGTATAAATATTTGTACGTTCTTGTGGCGTAGAAAGATAGTTAAACGGCGCGAAGTTGAAGCGGCTTGTAGGCTCAACCCATGGCTCTAAACCACCGTTACCGTCACCCTGCTGGCTGAACGCATTGCCATCTTGGTCAAAAGTAAAGAAACGACCTTGAGGAGGAGCAGATGAACCACCAAAACCTTCAGGAGTACCAAACGTAGGCACTGCAGAGATTTCACGGTCGCCCGCTAGTGTAGGCTCTTCTTCAACGTAAGAGATGTTGAAGTAAACGTTACCCTTGTCGTTAGCTGTACCGAAACCGATGTCCCACTGCTCTTTATTACCGTCGCCTTCATCCCACTGACCAACATAGCCAGACGCTTGAACGCCTTCGAAATCTTGGCGAGTAATAATGTTTACAACACCTGCAATCGCATCAGAACCGTATACCGCTGATGCACCATCTTTAAGTACTTCAATACGCTCGATGATTGCAGCAGGAATGTTGTTAAGGTCAACAGAACCGCCAAGGCCTGGTGCCCAACGCTTACCGTTAACAAGAACTAGTGTACGGTTTGAACCAATACCACGGATGTTGATAGTAGTTGTACCATTACCGCCGTTGTTATTGTTGGTGTTGATAGCAGAACCTGCAGAAGGAATTGCTTGAAGAACGTCACCGATTGACGTAACACCAAATTTTTCGATGTCAACACGTGACATTACTGTAACTGGGTTTGCACCTTCAATGTCGGTACGACGGATACGAGAACCCGTTACTTCGATTTTTTCTACTGCGTCCGCTGCTTCTTCGGTTTCCTGTGCGTTAACTGCGCCTGTGAAGCCGATAGTTGATGCTGCACCGAATGCGCACGCTAACTTCACTGACTTAGCCAGCTTAGAGTTTGTAAACATGTATTGTCTCCCTGGACCACTAAAACTCTTAGTGTGTGTTTCTTAAATCGTTTATATAACGAATTATTATTAGTAAGGTCAAAGCCTCACTTTGATAATAACCACATCCTAAGCGAGCGGTCAACTGGGATCAGACGGGTGTTCCGTAAAAGTTCAATTTTTTTTTGTCTTTTCGCCTTTTTCCGTAAATATTAACTTACATTTAACATTCGCAGTGCAAAAAACGAACTGACAGTTTATTTTTTCTGCTCCCCTTAATTGGGGCAAGGGATACAACTAAAGTATCACCTCACCCCTGCCATAAATGTTGATTAAGTCTACTCTCTAGAACGAGTAGTTCACGCTGAAACGAACGTATCTAGGAGTTTGCCACGCAGTTGGCAGACCGTAATTCGGGTTTACGTCAGGATTTGTTGGATCAGCTGAGCCCTCATCATCATATATTTCATTAACTTCTGTAACGCGGTCGTTGTTAAGAAGGTTGAAAATATCCGCTCTAACAACTAGCTTCTGCTCGTCACCTATATCTATATTGTAAGAAGCAGATACGTCGATAGAATAATAACTGCTGGTGCGGCCACGAGAACCACGAGGTGCTGGCTCACCACCGGCGAAGAATGATTCTGAATCATAAGCTTGAGCAAAAATATCTGTAGGATGATAGCCAAACGCATTGATTGGACGGCCAGTCCAGAATTGAAGGTTGGCACCAAGGGTTAGATCTTCAGTCACCGCATAAGCACCGTACAACTTCACTTGGTGACGTCTGTCGTTTGGCAAATCACCATAGGCGTTATCAAGCAGACCTGGTTGGTCAAATAAGGTTGTTAAACCTGCATCATCCTGACCGTTATCTGAGCGTACATAGCCTTCGTTGTTACCCCAGCTATGTGACCACGTGTACGCCGCGTTCAGCATCCATACTCCGTCCCAAGCTCGTTGCCACATAAAGTCTACCGCTGCATATTTACGAATTGAATCAGGGTAGCCCAAATCTTCGGCTGATAGGTCCATGTAAACTAACTCACCTTCAGCACCTGGCAGCTCGGTAGTACCAATACGCATATCAGAATTAGGGTTTGTAAGTACATACTGATGAAACCCATCCCAGATATCAGATACGTCGCCGTAGCCATTCGCTGCGGCCCACTCTATAACCGCCGCATCAATTGCCATATCCTCTATAGTGGTAGAAAGTTCTCGATATGTACCTTGAATTGACATGCTCCATTCATCGTTCAATTGGAATTGGTAACCCGCGATAAATTCATCCGAGTACATTGAATCCAAGTTTTGATCCACAATTTCATCTGGTGATTTCGCGGTACCGTCAGCAAATACATCATCAGGCTGAGTTTTAGCGCCCGTCAGATTAGGGATCCCCAAGGCTTCATCAGCAAAACCTTCAAACGCGTAGTACTCTTGTGTGTAAGTTTCAGCGCCTGCTAGACGAATATTCGTGTTTGCAGCAATAGGTAAATAGTATCTGCCGTAGCTCGCCCATGCTTTTGTCTCGCCATCACCAAACACGTCCCATACTGCTCCAAGACGAAGTGCCCACTGATTGTCGAGTTTAGCGAAAGACTCACCGTCCGCATTGAAGTTTTCGAATGTATCGTTACGAATACCGGCGTTAATGACCAAGGTGTCAGTAACCTGCCATTGGTCTTGAACATAAAAAGCAAAGTTTTCAGAGTCGAACTGACCACCGACGTTATAATCGCGATAACGAACTTGGTAAATTTCCTCGTTAGCTAGATCGCTGTCATCAACATAGTATAGATAGTATGCACCGCCTGAGTTTATGGTATTGCTGTTTGAAGTAAGCTTCTCATAATCAACACCAAATCGTACTGAGTGATCGCCTGCGTACCAATCAGCATCCAATCGAATAACTTCACGTTCATCATCGCCTTGCTCTGCCGTAAAGTTAGCCCATGTATTTGTTGGAACGAACGCTGCCGTGCTGTCATAGCGGTAATAAACAACCGGGTTGCCATCTAACTCGCTTCGCACGGTTCTGTCTTGTTTGTTAATGCCATACTGAGCAGAGATTGAGAAATCATCATTAATGATGCTTGTCCATTTGGCCGTGTAGTTTAGCCCACCTTCATCTTCGTAACCTACACGACCGTCAGTGAATTCACCGCCGTCAACAGAGTCATAAGTCGTGATTTCTGTTGAACGTTCATCAGAAAATGCAGTAATTTCAAGAATATTATTTTCTGTAACGTACCAGTCTAATTTGGCAACCCAAAATGCATCATCATCTTTTTCAAAAAAGCCGTTTTGTGATACGCCGCTACTGGTGTTTGTTTGGTCACTTACGTAATTATTTTCAGCTGAACGAGGGTTAAATAGTGCATAGAAGAACAACTTGTCTTCTATTAGTGCACCGCTCGCCCAGACATTGACATCCCACTCGTCTATTTCATCTCGCGTATTGTCGATGCGATACAAATTGTTTTTGTTATTACGAGACGAATCACGCTGTTCACGTAGTGCATCTGGTTCCCAGTAAAAGTTGGCACCCGCTTTGAATTCGTTAGTACCACTTTTGGTTTTAGCGTTGATAACACCGCCTGTTACACGTCCAAACTCAGCTGAATAACCACCCGTTTTTACTTCAAACGTTTCGTACATATCAAACGGTGGCTCACTTGAACCCACGCCAGTACGGAAGTTAGTGATGTTTAATCCGTTAATGTAGTAACCATTTTCGCCCACAGACGCACCGCCAATTGAAGGCAAATCTCCAAATGCTGAGTCACCCTGAGTAGTACCTGGTGCTAATAGCGCTACAGAAGTCAGGTTACGTGGGACCGGTACTCTATCGAGTGTAACGCTATCTACAATAATACCCGTGCTTGAACTTGTTACATCAACCATCGCAATCGTAGTACCAGTCACTTCAATACGCTCTACGTCATCGCTGGCAAGACGCATATCTAGATTTGTTTTGCCGCTAATGCCAACTTTTACAGATTCTTGAATGGTAGTGCGAAATCCATTCTTTTCGGCGGTAACTTTGTAGTTACCAGCAGGAAGTAATGGAAAGCGGAAGTTTCCTGACTCATCACTTTGTACAGAACGTGTTAGACCCGTATCTAAGTTTTCGATGGTAACGGTAACATTTGCAAGGCTGCTGCCATTTATTTGAACAGATGTTCCTTGAATAGAGCCATTGGTGTTATTTGCTAAAGCTGGTGCAGTTGCACCAATTGACAGTGCAACCGCTAATGCAACTGCACTTCTCTTGATTTGATACATGTACGTATTCCCTGGTTAGTCTCGATTTAGTATTAAGCTTTTATGAAAAATCAATTAAGCCAACCTAAATCTTTGTATTTATTAAAGATAATAAATATTATCCAAAAGGATAATTGACTATGCAGAGCGGAGCGATCAACTCATTTGAGGACAAATTGCGACGAAACGATTCTTTTGAGCGATTACCCGTAGAACCCTCCAAAAATTTCGATAAACTACTAATATAAATAAACTTTTTCGCATATTAATATTTACTGTAGATAAAAACCTAACTGCTTTCTCACAGATTCGGGTAACTCAGGCAACGCACTTTTAGGCAATAAAAATGTTGCCATATTAAAAAAGTCTAAATAGATACGATTAGATTCAGTAGTTTTCTTCAGATAATGGTGCCCAGAAGACCCTCCGGTCCCAATCTTAGTACCCAGCATACGCTGAACCATCATTGCATGACGGTAGCGCCAGATAGTGAGTTGTTCGTCTATTTCAGTTAATGCTGTAATCAGTTGAAACGGAAGATTAAAGATAGGCTCTTCTGAATACTGTTTTATAAATAGCGCAGATAATAGCGCCTTATGATTTAGCCGGAACTTATCTTCACCTCGAAGCTTTTCGAATTTTGCTTCATCAAACAGGGCGTCGAAGTTTTCCTTAGTGGCTTGAAGGTCTTTAAGTTCCTGGCGTTTTTCAGTCTCCGACAACATATCACTGGTAGAAACGGTGTGATGGTCATCTTTCAACATCTCGTCAGCTGCATTTTTATAGTATTGCCAAAAATCGAACCCCTCTGTTTTTAATAGCGGCATTCTAGCTAGCCAATTATCGACCAGCTCAAACAAACTCGGTTTGCTCTCGAGACTCTCTAGTAGCGCTCTATCTTTATCGTTCAGTCGGTTATAAAAGCTTTGCTTATCAAAATCGATTCTAAAATCGCGTTTTAAACCAAGAGAAATTTCTAAACGTTTAAACTGAATACTTTGGAAACCAGACGCAGGTACAAGGTAATCTCGAAATGACAAAAACTGCTGTGGCGTCATGGTTTCCATAATAGCAATTTGGTCATTCATTAATTTTTGTATTTGTATGACTCGCTGGAGCCTATGTACAACGAGAGTTAGCTGCTGATCTTTTACCGTTTCTTGATTAAAGGTATCAATAACGGCATTAAGTTCGTGAAGAACCTGTTTAAACCAGAGTTCGTAGACTTGATGTACGATGATAAATAGCATCTCTTCGTGCGCAGCATCACCGTATTTTTCACTCTGCAATTCTTGTGCGCCCAATACTTTGTCTAAATGTAAGTAATCGCCGTAATAGCAAGGCTCTATATTCTTTTTCATTTTAGTGCTGCCTTAATACTGGTTTTGACCGGGTAATTCTATCACCGTCACCTCGACATACCCAGAATACAAGCTATATATTATAAGGTTACATAGCTTAGGGTAACGTCGTTACGCGATGGGCGTAAACGAATGTATCCATTTCAAGCTTGAAGGGTTTGTATAAGCTAAAGATGCTTTTAAGCTAGATGCTTCTTGTGTAATTTATTGCTCGCATACTATTCAAACCGCTAAAGCAAGATGCTTCCAAAAATTATAAGGGGAACCAAGGTGAAACTAGATGACGACATCCATAACTATTATGAACACCTGGTTTTAGAAAGAATCAGTAAGCTGGGGCTCGATACCACGAAAAGTCCTGATTACTTAGCAGACTTGTGCTGTCTTGCCTTAAATCAGGTTCCACCACGTTATATCCGCTACGAAGTAGACATGGCGTTTTACCTGCCTCAGAGCGAACGAAATCAAATGGAAATGAATGTTGAGCATGCTATCAGCAAAGCGCTCAAGTACTTAGATGAAATAGAAAAGACTAAAAAAGAAGACGAATAAGGAATTTGGGTGGCGGGCCTCCAGCCACATCCCGGCACATGAGTCGTCTGCTGCGGCTGCTCCCTTCCAGGCCTGACCGGGTTCACAGAGTATCATTGCGGGAGGACCAAAAGCCCACCATAGAAAATCGCATTCAAAGCAAAGTCATTCCCCCCTGCTTGAGTGCGGGGCGCATTATGACTATTTGGTTGAGAGTTTTCAACCCTTTAAAGAAAATCTCTCTTCGGCAATAAGGTTGGCAACGCGGTTTGTCGCCGCCCCTTCTTGCTCTGCACGGGTATAAATTTCTTTTAGCGTTTCGCCGATTTGCTCAATATGTGCGCGAAGCGCTTCATTAGAACTCGATTCCATACGCTGATGGAAGATGTCGATAACGCCACCCGCGTTGATCACGTAATCTGGCGCATACAGAATGCCGCGTTGTTGAAGCAATTCACCAATATCTTCACGTGCAAGCTGGTTATTTGCAGCGCCTGCAATTACTTTGGCTTTGATTTCAGGCAATGACAGATCGTTAATGGCTGCACCCAACGCACATGGCGCTAACACATCCACATCTAAGCTCAGTATTTCTTCCGGCGCTACAGCTGTCGCACCAAATTCAGATACTGCTTTTTCAACACCTTCAGGATAGATATCCGCAACATAAAGCTTGGCACCGTGCTCATGCAAATGCTTTGCAAGACGGTAGCCAACGTGCCCCATACCTTGTATAGCAACACTGACGCCATCAAGGCTGCGCTTCAAGCCGTACTCTACCGTCGCCTTCAATCCCACAAACACACCGTATGCTGTAGATGGAGCCGGGTTTCCGTCAGGTACTTCGCCCGCATAGTGGTATTTAGCATTAACACCAGCGATGTAATCCGACTCGGTTGCCATAGTTTGCAAGTCCGTTACTGAAATACCAGAGTCTTCAGCAGTGAAATACTTTCCGCCCAATGATTCAACAAACTTGCCCATTGCCTTCATCATTTCTGGCGATTTAGCCTTACGAGGGTCGCCGATGATCACAGATTTACCGCCGCCAAGCTCCAAGTTAGCCATGGCTGCTTTATACGTCATCCCCTTTGACAGTCTCAACACATCGGTCAATGCCTCACCACTATTTACGTAGGGCCACATGCGACAACCGCCAAGTGCTGGCCCCAGATTGGTATTGTGTACAGCAATAATGGCGCTCAAGCCCGCCTTCTCGTCATGATAAAACGCAACGTGTTCGTGATTATTGAACTCTGGGTGATCAAAAACTGACATATTTCTCCTGTTAATACTGTGATGAATTAAAGCCTACCCAAGGTCTAGCTGTCACGAAAACGAAACGCCGCTCATTTGGGATGATGTGAGAGTCTGAAGATGATTTGCGGTACACTTATCGGCCTCGCAAAGATCAGCAACATTTTGCCAAGTGTATCCGATTGTTTTGAGGACAGGCCTTGCAAAGTTTGTTAATGAAATTTACAAACTGAAACGCAATAGAATTGATTACAATTTTTCTAGGACAGCTATCCTAGAATTTTTTTTGATATATAATAAACATCATAAAAACGACGGAAACAGTGTTAATGAAATTGGATAAATTTGACCGTGAGATTTTGCGCGTACTTCAGCAAGACGCCACGGTGTCGATGGCAGATTTAAGCCAGCGTGTAGGATTGTCGCATACTCCGTGCTGGAGACGTGTCAAACGAATGGAAGCCGACGGCATCATTCTTGGTAAAGTCACATTACTAAACAGCAAAAAACTGAATTTAGGTGTGTCTGTCTTTATCTATGTCACGTTGAAAAACCATGACGGTGACTCGCTAACCGATTTTGAAAATGCCGTACAAAACATCGATGAAATCGTAGAGTGTCATACCACCAGCGGTGAAAAAGACTATTTACTAAAAGTGATAGTGGAAAGTATTGAAGAGTACGAATTCTTACTTAAAACGAAATTAACTCACCTGCCTCTCGTCGATCACTTAAGCTCAACCTTCGCCTTAAAGCAGGTGAAAAACACCACCGAGCTACCGATTAAACGCCAATAACTTAAAAAAATGGGTCAGAGTACATTTCTACTCTGCCCCGTCAGCTAAGTGGCGTCTATTTGATTTTCGGGCTTAGCCCGCTCAAAAGCATCTAACTCGTTACAGTTCTTCGCTATCTTACTAATTAAAGGGTAGCGACTCATATCGACGTTAAAACGTTGCGCATTATACACTTGGGGTACTAAGCAAATATCAGCCAGCGTAACATCGAAATCAAAGCAGAACTTTCCAGCTTGGGTCTGAAGACGCTTTTCAATGCCGTCGAACCCCAGCGTTATCCAGTGGGATGCCCACTTCGCCACATCATCTTGTGACGCCTCAAAATTCCCTTTTAGCGCATTCAGTACACGTAGATTACCCAAAGGCTGAATATCACACGCGATATCTTGTGCTAGCGCTCTGACTCTGGCTCTCTCTGTTCGATGTTCAGGAACCAGCTGGTGTTCGCCTTCATACCGTTCATCAAGATATTCGATGATTGATAACGATTGATTCAGAATAATATCTTCGTCTTCGTCAACCAAAGTAGGGACAAGGTGCGCGGGATTGAGACGCGTATATTCGCTACTATGCTGCTCGCCACCGTTGTTTACAAGATGTACAGGTACATACTCGTACTCAACCCCTTTCAAATTCAGCGCAATCCGCACGCGGTAAGAGGCGGTCGAACGCCAATAGCCGTAAAGTTTTATACTCATGGTACTACCACACCTATTAAACGTTTTTGGTAGGAGTGCAGGGCTTTGATGAATCTAAACGCTCTTCACCCTCTTATAATTATAGTGGGGAAAACAACAACGTGCCTACTGAGTAAACCGCGTTATTAGCCCACACTACTTTTCATTTTAAAGTTTTAGCTAAGCGGTTTAACTTGCTGTTCAATGGCGCCAAAAACAGAGTGACCTTCTTTATCTAGCATTTCTATGCGTATACGATCGCCAAACTGCATGAAAGGAGTAGAAGGTTTGCCGTCTCGAATAGTCTCAATCATGCGCACTTCTGCAATACATGAATAACCCACACCGCCTTCAGCGATGGCAGAGCCATGATCTGTACCCTGTTTATTAGACACTGTACCCGAGCCGATGATAGCACCTGCACCTAGGTTTCTGCTCTTGGCGGCATGCGCGACTAGCTGACCAAAATCAAACGTCATGTCCTGACCCGCTTCAGGCTTACCGAATAGTTCACCATTGTAGGTTGAACGCAAAGGCAAGTGCACTTTGCTATCTTTCCACGCATCACCTAATTCATCTGGTGTTACAGCAACCGGAGAAAAGCTAGACGCAGGTTTTGATTGAAAGAAGCCAAACCCCTTCGCCAGTTCGCCTGGGATTAACCCTCTAAGTGACACGTCGTTAACTAACATAATAAGTCGAATGCGCTCTGAAGCTTGTTCAGGCGTACACGCCATAGGAACGTCATCGGTAACAACAGCGACTTCACCTTCAAAATCAATTCCCCAATCATCACTTGGAAGTATGATGTCATCCTCGGGTCCAATAAAGTCATCGGAACCACCTTGATACATCAATGGGTCAGTCCAAAAGCTTTCCGGCATTTCTGCATTACGCGCCTTTCGCACCAATTCCACATGGTTCACGTAAGCACTTCCATCAGCCCATTGGTAAGCTCTAGGCAGAGGCGACTCACAGCGAGATGCGTCAAACGGCACGCTGTCACACGCATTGTCATTTAGCGCTTGGTATTTCATCTGTAGCTGAGGGGCAATCTCTTTCCAATTATCCAGTGCGTCTTGCATCGTTTTCGCAATGTCCTGTGCACTGCATGCTCGAGAAAGGTCCTTCGACACTACCATTAGGCAGCCATCTCGGGTTTCATTCTTATAGGTTGCTAGTTTCATTGTTCTTTCCTCGAAAAATTATTCATCAGCTTGGCGCTCTTGTCTTTTATTAATACGTTCTGAATAAAAGACCTATATCTTTTTACGCGGCAGCATCACACACAATTCCATGATTATAGTTATGCCACTAGTTGGTGTGCGTTGAGAAGTGATCTGTTGACGAAGTTTTATTTGGCTGTAAGAAAGGATGTACGCTAGTAAGCCTCTGTTAAGCAGGTATAGCGCTGCCCGCTTGCTCCGTGGGCGATGTAAATTTATCGTAACAGATGAATTGATATTGCTATGAGGTACAAAAACGCATTAACGATATAAAAATTGGCGTTGACCATTTGCCATTTTTACTTTGCTAAACGACGTCAAATATACTTGGTCACATTGACCTTCACCCTATGGCAAAGGTCAATGCTCCCATCTAATTAAAGCTTAACCGTTGCCTTGTTAATGCCGTACTCACGTAACTTATTTGCAATTGCCGTATGACTTAATCCCAGTTTTTTAGCCAATTGACGGGTACTTGGGTAAGAAGGATATAACCGCTTGAGCAAGTCCTTTTCAAACTTCTTCACTTCTTCGTCTAATGTGCCGTCAAAGTTTTCGTCAATATAAGTGACGCTTGGCGCACAACTTGGAAGTTGAATATCTTCCTTCGTTATTTCCTTGCCATCAAGCAGTGACAACGCGCGATATAATGCATTTTGCAACTGTCTTACGTTACCGGGCCATGGATACTGCTGTAGAAAATCAACGCATGATTTGCTCAGCTTCGCAGGACGACGGCCTAGCTTTGTGCTGTGTTGGACAATAAACGACTCGGCAAGAGGCACGATATCTTGTCTTCGGTCTTTTAATGATGGCATAACTAGACTTAGTACATTTAAGCGATAGTAGAGTTCTTTTCTGAATCTCCCTTCTTCTACAAGTTGTCCTAAATCACGGCAGGTAGTGCAAATAAATCGAACATCTACCTTAACGGGCTCAGAATCTCCTACTCTTCTAAATTCACCATCTTCTAGAACGCGGAGCAGTTTAGCCTGAAGCTGTGAAGACATATCCGCTATTTCGTCAAGTAATAAAGTACCGCCTTTCGCCTGCTCCAGCAGACCTACTTTTGCATTTGGTTGATTAAATGCGCCCGCCGCATAACCAAATAACTCAGTTTCTGCCACACTATCAGGTAATGAAGCACAATTAAGCGCCAGAAACGCACCCTCGCTGCGGCGGCTAGACTGATGACATGCTCTGGCAATCATTTCTTTACCCGTTCCCGTTTCGCCGAATATTAAAATAGGAGCATCCAAATCAGCTATTCGCTTGGCTTCATGAACGACTCGCTTCATAAACGGAGACTGAGTGACAAAGCGGTCAAAGCTATCAGTGGGAGACTGGTGGAACGCGGTAAATTGCTGTCCTAGTCGCATCTCTGATTTTAATATCACCACAGCACCTGCCATGATCATATTCTGCTCGCCGTCAGGCACGGTAATAGGCAGCATATCGGCTAGGTAATCCTGTTGAATAAACTTCACTTTCGAAGATTGAGGGCCAGGCGATTTACCGTCCATCCATTTAGTAAAGTTAAAGCCTTTCACAACTTCGCCAATTTCAATGCCTTCTATTTCGCTACTCGGAATTTCTAGCCCCGCGCATACCGCTTCATTGCATAGCAAGATATTGCCTTTGGCGTCGATAGAAAACACAGGGTCGGGCAACGTTCTTAAAATAGCGGAAAGCTGATTTTTTTCACGCTCTCCTGGCATGAAAAGCGTTGTCTTCACATCGTCGATACCATCGATGCGACGAATTTGAGGCATGAGGTGTTGAAAATCTGCAAATTCGATATTGGGAAAATTAAGGAAAATTTTCCCCGCTGGGTCAATTTCAATACCGCGTAAATCTATTTCTTTAGTAACGAGAATATCTAAAACATCTTGAGTGATACCAAGACGATCCTGACAGCTTATTTCTAGACGCATAGGGTGTTATAGCTATTTTGTAAACATATATGTACAGAGTATCATACTTTTACAAAAAGATAACAAGATAAATGTTACAGATGGTTAAATTTGCGATGAATCACACATTTAAGAACGCGCAGAGAGCATGATTAAAAGGCCGCGCATACCAAATAAAAAAGATGCCGCTTCAGTGAGCGGCATCCTATATAAAACACATTTAATTAACAATAGTGTTAGCTGGCTTTTTTCTCTTTAGGTGGGAAAAGTGGGGAAAATAGCCCTAAAGACTTCGCTTCTTCTACGAGTGCCATAATATCCATTTCCGCTAATTCAAACAGATGGTCGAATTCCGGTAAGATATAATAAAGAGGCTGCATAATATCGATACGATAAGGTGTTCTTAATGCATCAATAGCAGTGAGCGGGTTACGCAGAGGTGTGTCGCTGTCTAACGCATATATTGTCTCGCCAGGAGAAGATAAGATGCCTCCACCGTATATCTTCAATTCATCTTTGGCTCTCACCAATCCAAACTCTACGGTGAACCAATAAAGACGAGCAAGATAAACTCGGTCTTCTTTGCTGGCAGCAAGGCCCAACTTTCCGTAAGTGTGAGTGAAATGAGCAAATGCAGGATTCGTTAGTAGCGGACAATGCCCGAAAACTTCATGGAAAATATCCGGCTCCTGCAAATAATCGAATTCTTCTCTGGTGCGAATAAAGGTGGCAACAGGAAATTGCTTATTCGCCAGTAATCTGAAAAATTCGCCAAAATTAATTAACGCAGGCACTTCAGCTGTTTGCCAACCCGTTTTCTCCATCAGTACTTTGTTGATGTCGAGTAGCTGAGGGATTTCCTTTTCATTTAACTTCAACAAATCAAGCCCGTCTAAGTATTCTTGGCACGCTCTTTCTTTCACCAGCGGAATTTGTCTCGCATAGAGTTCAGACCAAATTTGGTTCTCTTCGTCTGACCAATGGATAATGCCATTCTCGTCAGATTGTCTCGACTGGTATTGCGTTGATTTTGGCATAACTTCTGTAACCAATAAGAGTTGAAAAACTTGTCTATCAGTCTAATGAAATTCGCGACGTCGAAAAGTGTAAGCCCTTACGAGCGACTCGATTTTGCTGTAACAGGAATTTTACAAAACCAAGTAAACGCATTGTTTTGTATAACAAAAAGCCGCTCATTACGAGCGGCTTCATTCAAGTTTGCTTGGTGCGCCATCGCCAATTAAAGACGGCTAATTTCTTTATTGAGTTGATATTCGCGAGACGTTACATAAGTTTCCATTTTACGAAGTCGAACTTCTGCTTTTTCAAAACGATTGCGAATATCGTGAAACGCTTGTTTTGGTGGCTCGCCCGCCTGCCAAACTTTCGTTTTCACTTCCACTTTTGGGCTTTTTACCTGACCACCGTTGGGATTTGTCCATCCTTTACCTTTTGAGAAAACAGGTTGCGTTGGCGCATTTTTTAACCCAACAGGTTTTTTATCGAGAATGAACCAAGCTGCAATATATGCAACAAAGATGAAAGGTCCGGCTAACAAGAAGAAACCTGTTACAACTAAAATCCTTACTAACCAGGTTTCTAAGCCAAAATATTCAGCTACACCCGAGCACACGCCTGCAATTCTTGCATTTTCTGGGTTGCGATAGAGCTGCTTACCGTTTCTCATGCTCTATTCCTCCACTCAGGTGCCTCGCTGTCTAAAATGGCCTCTAGAGTTTCAATGCGTTCGCTCATTTTCTCGGCTTTCTCGGCTAAGTCTTGCAAAGATGCGTGCTCTTCTGCACTCAATCCCTGATTCACTTGCTTCTTGCTTCGATAGTGTAATATTAGCCAAATTGGAGCAACGAATATTGAAAACACCACAAGGGGCATCACCAACATTGCAATCGTACCTTCATCCATCTCAATCTCTCCTACAAACTCTGATGTAATTACCCTCCTTCCGATTTCACATCCGGAGGGTACACCCTACTCTTATTATTCTGATTTTTCGGTGCTTGTGTTTGCACCTTTTACTTTCGCTTTAAGCGCAGCAAGTTCGTCTTCAACTTTGTCACGGGCCTCTAGTTCAGCAAACTCATCCTGTAACGTTTTCTTACCTAGATCGTAAGCTTCAACCTGCGACTCAAGGTCATCGATTTTACGCTCATATTGCTCAAAGCGTCCCATCGCATTATCTACTTTAGTGCTATCCAGCGTCTTTTTCACTTCAAGACGAGAACTTGCAGTTTTCTGGCGCATAATAATCGCTTTTTGGCGACTCTTCGCATCAGCTAGCTTTTCTTGAAGCTGACCAATTTCATCCTGAAGTTTGCTGATTTGCTCATCAACAATAGCCAGCTCTTTACTTAACGCTTCAGCAGCTTCTGCAGACTTCTTCTTTTCCTGCAGCGCAGCACGCGCCAAGTCTTCTCTGTCTTTGCTCAAAGCAAGCTCAGCTTTAGCTTCCCAGTCACTTGCATCGCTTTCATACTTTGCAATTTGACTAACAATTTCTTTTTTGTTGGCTAAGGTCTTTGCTGATGCTGAGCGCACCTCAACCAATGTGTCTTCCATTTCCTGAATGATTAATCTAACCATTTTCTCAGGATCTTCCGCTTTATCTAAAAGCGCATTAATATTCGAATTCACAATATCTGTAAAACGCGAGAAGATACCCATAATAATTACCTCTTGCTAAAAATGGTAAGTGTTAAAAAAACACCACACTTGATAAATAGGTTACTCTTGGTATTAGTTGTATTCAATATGCTTGCCAACTTTATAACTGTGCTAACCTGCTATTTTTCATACACTTTTTATAAGTTCAAATAATACTCGTTTCTCAATATGTTTTGTTCTACACTATTAATTGGTCGAAATGACTAACTTTTGAGGGATTTAATGAGTAGGTATCGACAGCAAGACAATTTACTTGGCCAAGCGAATAGTTTTCTAGAAGTTTTAGAGCAAATTTCACAAATTGCACCGCTAGATAAACCAGTGCTGGTAATAGGTGAGCGAGGCACAGGTAAAGAGCTTATTGCCGCGCGACTTCACTTCTTATCTAAGCGCTGGGATCAGAACTATATTAAGCTTAATTGTGCTGCCTTAAGTGAAAGCCTATTGGAGAGTGAATTATTCGGTTATGAAGCAGGTGCGTTCACCGGTGCCTCAAAACGTCGTGAAGGTCGCTTTGAAGTGGCCCACAACGGCACCTTATTTCTTGATGAACTGGCTAATACTTCTGGCCTTATTCAGGAGAAGCTACTGCGCGTTGTCGAATATGGCGAATTTGAGCGCGTTGGCGGAAGCAAGTCAGTAAAAACTGACGTACGCCTTATTGCAGCTACAAACGAAGACTTACCCGCGCTTGCCGATGCAGGTGAATTTCGTGCAGACTTACTCGACCGACTTGCCTTTGACGTAATTACCATTCCTCCGCTACGCGAGCGTAGGGAAGATATCATGATGTTGGCAGAAAACTTTGCTATTAATATGGCCCGTGAAATGGAAATGGAATTATTCAGCGGCTTTACAGAGAAGGCGAAGCGGACCCTTCTTGACTACGATTGGCCAGGCAATATACGTGAACTAAAGAACGTGGTCGAACGTGCAGTTTATCGAACAAATAATCCTCATTTGCCCGTACATGAAATCGTTCTTGACCCCTTTGAGTCAGCTTATCGCCCGAAAGGTAGAGTGAAGACCAATGACAGAGTGAATACGCCCGACTCACCCATTACTCAGTCCCCTTCAGAGCCCGCTGCCACCAATGAACGCATTGAAAGTGCAGACATTACGCCACTGGCACCAGTGAAAAAGCCAGAAATTGTTGAATATCCCATAGATTTGAAAGAACGTTCTCAACAACATGAGATAGATATGATAAAACAGGCACTTGCTGACAGTCAGTTTAATCAGAAGAAGACTGCTGAAAAATTGAGCCTGACGTATCATCAGCTGCGAGGCTATCTCAAAAAATATAACTTATTAGATTCTTCCGCGGAAAGCGTCGAGGCGTAAAGCATGTCCCATGGTTTGGTAAAGCGTTTGTCATTATGTATATGTACAGCGCTTCTTGTTGCATCCTGTGCTAAGCAGAACAAACAAGCGTTTTACAATACGGGTATTATATACTGCTCTGAAAGCAATCCAGTTACCTTCAATCCGCAGCTAGATACATCAAGTACAACGTCAGATGCATCTTCACACCAACTCTACGACAGATTGCTTGATTTCGACCCTGAGTCTGGCCGCATCGTGCCTAGTTTGGCGAGTAGCTGGTTAGTGAGTGATGACGGTCTTACCTACGCTTTTCAACTGAGAAAGGATGTATGGTTTCACAATACGCGCTACTTCACGCCAACACGAAACTTTAACGCCGACGATGTTATCTTCAGTATAGACAGATGGCGCCTACGCTCCCATCCATACCACTACGTATCTGGTGGGCGCTATCCCTACTTCGAAAGCATAGGCCTTGCACAAAATATCGCGTCGGTAGAGCGCGTAAACGGCTACCGCGTTGAAATTACACTTAAGCGCAGGGATAGCTCATTTTTGGCAAATCTAGCAACCGATTTCGCCGTTATCTTATCAGAAGAATATGCTAACCAGCTGGCACAGACCGGCACGCCGGGCAAAATCGATGAGCTTCCAGTAGGTACTGGCCCCTTTAAATTCGATAGCTATCGCAAAGACCATTTCATTAAGTTCCTGCGCCACGACAACTATTGGCGTGACCAAATGGAAGATGCGCCTACAAGTGATGAAGCCCTAAGCTATAACAATACTGTAGAGAGTGCCAACCAAGAAGTTGAAAATGGCCAAGGTGGCGAAGATACTGTTCAAGATGGTACAGCACAAAACGGTAACGAAACGCGCCCTGTTGTAGAGCAACTTATATTCGACATTACGCCAAGAAGCTCACTGAGGCTGGCTAAATTAATGACCGGTGAATGTGACGCTACCGCTTTTCCTGCACAGACTGAACTTGAAGTGATTCGGGCAAAAGAAGATCTGACGCTAGCGGAAAAACCAGGACTAAACATTGGATTTTGGGCGTTTAACACTCAACGCCCTCCTTTTGATAACCCAGATGTAAGACGTGCGCTAGCGGCCGCAATCGATAAGAACACATTGCTAGAAGCGGTGTATTTTGACAGTGCTACTAGAGCTAAGACCCTGCTGCCTGCGGCAAGCTGGGCGTTTCAAAATGACGCAGATGACACCGCCTACAATCCAGTTCTTGCGCGCAAATTATTAGCTGACGCCGGTGTTAAGGCCGGCTTTTCTATGACGATATGGGCTATGCCTGTTGAACGTTCTTACAATCCTAACGCAACAAAGATGGCCGAGCTCATTCAGCGTTATTTGCGTGATGTAGGCGTAGAAGCAACCATTGTCAGTTACGATTGGACTACCTTCAGACGCCATCTTCAGGAAGGCCTGCACGACTCGGTATTAATTGGTTGGTCTGCCGACAATGGAGACCCAGATAACTTCTATCGTCCGCTATTGAGCTGTGGCGCTATACCCTCAGGTACAAATCGCGCCATGTGGTGCAGTGAAGACTATGATAAGTTACTCAACGACGCTCTTCAGACAGATGATATTGAAGAGCGCACAGCCATATACCGGCAAGTTAACCGATTATTATACGAACGCCTTCCTCTTGTTCCCATCGCACATGCCTACCGCTATCAGGCATACAGAAATGAACTAGAAGGAATGACCATTAATCCCTTTGGCGGTGTACGCTTTGGTGGAGTAAAAAAAGCACTGTGATCCAGATCCTCGTAAGATACTGCACTTTATTTATATTAACGCTTTTGGTGTTAACGATTATGTCGTTTTCACTCGCCTACCTTTTTCCAGGCGATACACTTGAAAACCTAACAGGACTCGTGCCGCAAAATGAAATTCAACGCGCGGCATTGGAGCGGCAATTTAAACTAGATCAGCCCTATATTTTCCAGTTTTTCTATTATGTAGGCAATTTGCTCACTGGTGACTGGGGATACAGCTTTACGTCAGGTCTGCCGTTAAGAGAAGAGGTAGGTATTGCGATGCCAGCCACAATAGAACTGGCAACCTATGCCATGTTGATGGCGTTATTCATTGGAATACCACTTGGTTATTATGCGGGGATTCGCAGCTATTCAACGTCTGATCACCTAATAAATAGTGCGAGTATAACGACCTATTCTTTTCCTGTTTTTTGGTTTGCGCTCCTGCTTATATTGGTTTTCAGTTTGCAGCTAGACGCTGCACCGCTGTCGGGTCGTATCAGTTTGCTTTATAACATCGAACCCGTGTCAGGCTTTATTCTCATTGATATTTTATTGTCCGACGTAGAAAACAAGACCTTAGCCTTCAAAGATGCGTTATCGCACTTAGCATTACCTACGTTTGCCATTGGTGCTATCGCCACCGCTTCGATGATACGTATAACAAGACGTTCTGTTATAGACGTGAAACACCGTCCCTATATCGCTGCAGCAATATCTAGAGGCCTTTCAAGTTGGCAGATATTCTTTCGTCATATTCTGCGTAACGCGTTACTGCCCATTTTACCGCTAATGGCGATACAAATTACAACATTAATAACGAACGCGATGATTGTCGAAACCTTGTTTTCTTGGCCGGGGATCGGTAATTGGCTGATTCAAGCTATTTATCAACGAGATTACCCTGCCCTTAGAATTGGTATGATGGCAGTATCCACGGTGGTAATTACACTCACGATTCTGGTTGATTTGTTTAACCGAATGATTGACCCAAGCAGAGAGAAATACGAACGTGCCACAGTTTAGTTTATACGACGAAGAATTCCATCCGTCGCCGTGGCAACGGACTTGGGCATCATTTAAAGCGAGCCACATCGCCATGCTGGGCCTGATTATGCTGGCATTGTTTGTTGTGTGTGCGCTGTTCGCACCAATCATCACTCCCTATGATGCCGTGGAACAAAATATCGACGGACTGTTAATACCGCCTAGCTGGTTAGCTAATGGCTCTATATCGCACCTTTTCGGTACTGATGCGTTGGGTCGAGACCTATTTACCCGCATAATTTATGGGTGTCGCATCACACTAGGCTCCGCATTCATTACTGTTGTGCTTGCCATGTTAGTTGGCGTTAGCCTTGGGACCTTTGCTGGCATGCTGCGAGGTGTTCGCTCAAGTATCGTCAACCACTTACTCGATGCACTTATGGCCATTCCCACGCTACTTATTGCGATTATTATCGTTGCAATATTGGGTACCGGTTTGGTTAACAGCATGTGGGCAATTACCCTTGCGCTTATTCCACAGTTTGTTCACCACACAAGAAGTTTTGTGCGCGCCGAAATGAAAAAAGAATATATAGTGGCGTCTAAATTGGACGGTGCCAGTAGATGGCAACTTTTTGCTCATTCTATATTACCCAACATGACCGAAATGCTGGTTGTACAGGGCACGCTTGCACTTTCTATTGCAGTTATCGACATATCTGCACTTGGCTTTCTGAATTTAGGCGCACAGTCACCGCTTCCTGAACTTGGTGTTATTCTAGCTGATGGGCTAGATGTTGCTTATCTAGCACCGTGGAACGTTGCCGTCCCCGGCATGGCAATATTCTTCATGGTGCTATCTATCAACATTGTGGGTGACGGTTTGCGTTCAGCACTTAGAAAAAGAGTGAGTCATTAATATGCCAATGCTTGATATTAAAAACCTCACCTTGGAGATGCAGAGCAGCGATGGCGCAATTAAAGCGCTGGATAAGGTTAACCTGTCGGTTAGCAGCGGGGAAATTCGCGCACTGGTAGGAGAGTCTGGCTCAGGCAAAAGCTTGATCGTGTCCGCCATTTGCGGAGCCCTTCCTAGCCAATGGAATTTAACGGCTGACCGCATGAGTTGGAATGGTGAAAACCTGCTGAGCATGTCTGTGCAGCAGCGTCGTGAGGTAATGCGCCGAGAAATAGCGGTCGTGTTCCAAAACCCACAGGCGAGTTTAGACCCATCGGCAACTCTTGGAGAGCAGTTGGAAGAGAGCATTCCCGATGAATTTGTTGAAGGGAGCTGGTTCTGGCAACGAGCACAACATCGCAAAAAGATCGCAATAAGCACCGTTCACAAAGTAGGAATAAAGCACCACAAGCATTATTTAAGCGCTTTTCCTCATCAAATACCGGCTGACATAGGTCAAAAATTCATGATTGCGATGGCCTTGG
>Ga0213837_1000419_pt1 | contig 46544 bp, 49 predicted proteins | sample SWPATP12_FD_160572 | JGI IMG/M metagenome (GOLD analysis project Ga0213837, IMG submission 160572) | Coastal seawater microbial communities from Marineland, Florida, United States - SWPA TP1 #2 | ecosystem: Environmental > Aquatic > Marine > Coastal | place: USA: Florida | collected 2016-08-06
TCGGCGTCCACCCAGCTCGCGTTGACGCTGGGGTTGCGTGCCGCGGCCCAGATGACGGCCTTGGCGAGGATCAGCAGCGGGGAGACCTTGATGCCCTCGAAGTCGCGCGAGGCCTTGAGCCGCTTGACGAACTCCATGGTGCGGCTGGCGTCGACGTCGACGAAGATGCTGACGTGCGGTGCCGCGAACGCTGACTCCACCATGGCCCGCGCGGTGGCTTTGCGGACCCCCTTGACCGGGATGCGCTCGATCCGCTGTTCCTGCGGGCGGCCGGTCTTGCCCCAGAACGAATCCGCCTTGTCCACCTCGGCGTCGCGCTGGGCCTGGTAACTGACGAGGTCTTCGCGGGTCACCTCGCCGCGCGCACCGGTGGGGACGACGTCGGCCAGGTCAATGCCGAGGTCGCGGGCGATCTTCCTAACCGGGGGCTTGGCCAGGACGCGGTTGACGAGGCCCGTAATGGCCCCGCCCAGCGTGGGCCGCGGGTCGACGGCTGCTTCCTCCGGACCGGGGACTTCCGCGGCCGGAACCGTTTCCGGGCTGATCCAGATGTCGTGGGCCTCGATCCCGGCCCGTTCAACGGTCGGAGCGGGAGCCGCCGGGGCTGCGGGGGACTGCCCCGCCGGCGCGGAGATGCGGCGGCGGCGTTTGACGGCGTCAGCCTTGGGGCCGGAACCCACCAGCGGGCCGCCGGCCGGTGGCCCGGCAGACTCCGCGGCGTCGGATGCGTCGTGCTCCAGCTTTCCGTACATCGGCGCGTCGGGAGCCGGAGCGGCCGGAGCGGCAGCGGCGTCGGAGACGCTGATGATCGGCGTCCCGACGTCGACCGTCACGCCTTCCGGAACCAGCAGCTCGGTGACGGTGCCGGCGTACGGCGACGGGAGCTCCACGAGGGACTTGGCAGTTTCGATTTCGCACAGCACGTCGTTGACGGCCACGGTGTCGCCGGCCTTGACCTTCCAGGACACGATTTCGGCCTCGGTCAGGCCTTCGCCCACATCGGGAAGGTTGAACTTGTTCACGGTCATGGAAATCCCCGTCAGTAGGCGAAGGCGCGGTCCAGCGCCTCAAGGATGCGGTCGATGTCCGGCAGGTAGTCTTCTTCCACCTTGGCGACCGGGTAGGGCATGTGGAATCCGCCGACGCGGATGACCGGAGCTTCCAGGGAATGGAAGGCCCGCTCGCTGACCCGGGCCGCGATCTCGCCGCCGATCCCGCCGAAGGTCGGAGCCTCGTGCGCCACGATCAGCCGGCCCGTCTTTCGGACCGAGGCCGTGATGGTGTCGAAGTCGATCGGCGAAATGGAGCGCAGGTCGATCACCTCGACGCTGTGGCCGTCCTCGGCCGCGGCGGAGGCCGCCGCGAGGGCCACCGGTACCAGCGGGCCATAAGCCACGACCGTAGCGTCGGACCCTTCACGCAGGACATGCGCCTTGAACGGGTCTGCCGAGTGGCCCGGGGTGTCGGTGTCGACGTCGCCCTTAAGCCAGTAGCGCCGCTTCGGTTCGAAGACGATCACGGGGTCCAGGCAGTCGACGGCCTGCTGGATCATCCAGTAAGCGTCATGCGGGTTGGACGGGGTGATGATCCGCAGCCCGGCGGTGTGGGCGAACAGCGCTTCCGGTGACTCGGAATGGTGTTCAATCGAGCCGATGCCGCCGCCGTACGGGATGCGGATGACGACCGGGACGGTCAGGTTGCCGTTGCTGCGCGAATGCATCTTCGCCAACTGCGTGGTGATCTGGTTGAAGCCCGGGAAAACGAAGCCGTCGAACTGGATCTCGCAGACCGGCCGGTAACCGCTCAACGCCAGGCCGATCGCGGTGCCGATGATGCCGGACTCGGCGAGCGGGGTGTCCACGACGCGGTCGGCGCCGAACTCCCCGATCAGGCCGTCGGTGACGCGGTAGACGCCGCCGAGCGGGCCGATGTCCTCACCCATGAGCAGGGTCCGCGGGTTGTTGCTCAGCGTCGCGCGGAGGCCCTCATTGATGGCCTTGGCAATGGTCATGGTGGTCATCGGCGCACCGCCCCGTCTGTGTGTGCCTCGTCTGCTTCTGCCTCATCGGCGAAGCCCGCGCTGTACTCCTCGAACCAGGCCAGCTCCTCGGCCACCAACGGGTGTGCCTCGGCGTAGGTGTTGGCGAACGCCGTCCGGATATCCGGGGTCCCCAGGTCGTGGATGGTCCTGCGGACGTAGGCGGCGAGTTCGTCGCCGTCGGCCTTGACCTGTTCGAAGAAAGCGTCGTCGGCCAGCCCTTCGGCGCGCAGGTACTTCTCGAGCCGCTCCAGCGGATCCTTCGCCCGCCACTGAGCCTCTTCGTCCGAGCCACGGTACTTCGTCGGATCATCGGCGGTGGTGTGCGCGCCGACGCGGTAGGTAAAGGCCTCGATCAGCACCGGGCTCTTGCCTTCACGGGCCCGCTCGAGCGCCCACTCGGTGACCGCGTGGACTGCGATCACGTCGTTGCCGTCCACCCGGATGCCGGGGAAACCGTAGCCCTTGGCGCGGTTGGAGAGCGGAATGCGGGTCTGGACGGCGGTGGGGACGGAGATGGCCCAGTGGTTGTTTTGGCAGAAGAACACCACGGGGGCGTTGTACGAGGCAGCGAAGACCATGGATTCGTGGACGTCGCCCTCCGAACTGGCGCCGTCGCCGAAGTAGACCATCACGGCCGCATTGGGCTTCGCTGAGCCGGCCGCGGCTCCCCCGGCGCCCGCCTCGGCTGCGGCCAGCTTCTGGTCGCGCTGAATGCCCATGGCGTAGCCGACCGCGTGCGGCGTCTGGGCGGCGAGGACCAGCGTGTAGAGGTGGAAGTTGGTGTCCTTGGGATTCCAGCCGCCGTTGGACACGCCGCGGAACTGGCGCAGCAGCTCCGCGAGGTCCACGTTGCGGGTCAGGGCGACGCCGTGCTCCCGGTAGGTGGGAAAGATGTAGTCCTGCGGCTGGCTGGCCCGGCCGGAACCGATCTGCGCCGCTTCCTGTCCGGTGAGCGGCACCCAGAGGGCGAGCTGGCCCTGCCGCTGCAGGGCTGTTGCCTCGACGTCAAAGCGCCGGATCTTTGCCATGTCTGCGTAGAAACCGCGGAGCTTCCCGGCGTCCAGCCGCGCGGCGTACTCGGAAAACACCGGGTCGGTGCCCAGGGTGCCGTCCGGACCGAGCAGCTGGACCATCGGGACCGCGGGGTCGCCCAGCACCGCCTCGGCCTGCGCCTCGAGCTGGTCGTCCGCTTCGGTTCCGTCGAACTCGGTAGAGGGCAGATGTGTGGCGCCCATACCGTCTCCTTGCCTGCTGCATCCGAATGCGCCGCAATCGCTGGGATATATGCCTTACCTGGCATACGTTCCAGGCGCGGCATATATTTTGGCTTACTCGTCCCTACTTTATCCGCAGCCTCGTCGCGGCGGGCTTCGTGTTAAGCGCTAGGAACGCTGTGGGGGTTTTGTATAGATCGCACACAATTCGAGGAAACGGGTGTTGGCCTCCGCCTCGCCGATGCTCACCCGCACTCCCTCGTTGCCAAAGGCCCGGACCGACAGCGCCCGCTCCCCTGCCAGTGCGGCAAAATCGGCGCTGTTGGCACCAAGATTGAGCCAGACGAAGTTGCCTTGGGCGTCCGGCACGAACCAGCCCAGCTCGCGGAGGCCCGCGGTCACACGGTCCCGCTCATCGACCAGGCTTTGTACCCTTTCTACAACCTCGTCGAAGTGCTCCAGTGAGGTGACGGCGGCCGCCTCGGCGATTTGGGAGACTGCGAACGGCGTGGCGGTAACGCGCAGGTGCTGGGTGAGATCCGGCTGGGAGACGCTGTACCCCACCCGGAGGCCCGCCAGTCCGTGGGCCTTGGAGAACGTCCTCAACACGACGACGTTCGGGTACTTGCGGTACATCTCGATGCCGTCCACGGCCTCCGCGGACCGGACGAACTCCTGGTAGGCCTCGTCGATGACGACCACAATGTCCGAGGGGACGGTCCTGAGGAACCGCTCGGTCTCTTCGGTGGTCAGGATGGGACCGGTGGGGTTGTTCGGGGTGCACAGCAGGATCATCCGGGTCCGCGCCGTCACGGCGGCGGCCATCGCCTCCAGGTCGTGCCGGCCGTCGGCGGTCAGCGGGACCTGCACGCTCTCGGCACCGGCCAGGCCAACGCTGATGGGATAAGCCTCGAAGGAGCGCCACGCATAGATGACCTCGTCGGCCTTGCCGTCGTCGTTCTGGCCGGCAAAGGTGGCCAGCAGCTGGTTAAGGGCGCCCAGGCTGCCGGCGCCGGTGACGATGTCCTCGGCCGGGACGTTGAGGAAACCGGCGAGCGCGCCGCGCAGTTTGCTGCTCAGCGGGTCCGGGTAGCGGTTGAAGTCGGTCTGCGCCGCGATGGCCTGCTGCACTGCAGGGATCGGGGGCAAGGGGTTCTCGTTGGAGGACAGCTTGTAGCTCACGAGGCCCTCAACGGGGACCGGCGGTTTTCCGGCGGCGTAGCGGGGAAGGAGGTCCACTACCGGCCGCGGGCGGATCCCTCCGGCCGGGTTGTCTGATGAAGTCATGCCTCTTAGCCTACTTCGCCCTCCTGCCGGGAGGGCGGGTGATGTGACAGCATGGGCGCATGCGCTCACTCTTCGTGCGGGTCATCGTCAACGCCCTGGCCCTTTGGATCGCCAGCTGGATCCTCCCCGGATTGGATATTTCCACGTCCGCCACCACCGGGGCCGTGGCCAACAGCGGCGTCACGCAGGGCACGGATACGATCGGGATCATTCTGGCGTACCTGTTCATCGGGCTGATCTTCGGGCTCGTCAACGCCCTCGTCAAACCACTGGTCAGCCTGCTGTCGCTGCCGATCACCATCCTCACCCTGGGGCTGTTCACGATCGTCATCAACGCCGCGATGCTGTACGTGACCTCCTGGCTGAGCAGCTACACGCCGGTGCACTTCACCATCGACTCCTTCTTCTGGACCGCGGTTCTCGCCGCCATCATCGTCACCGTGGTTTCCCTCGTCGCCGGACGACTCCCCGGCGGCCGCCGCTAACCGGCGCTAACCGGGCACCCCGGCGCTAACCGGCGGGCCGCGCTAACCGGGTACCCCGGCGGGCGCGGCCTTCGCAGCCTGCGGCGCGTCCGCCAGCGGCCGGCTCGGAGGCAGCACGCGGGTCCTGCGGTCTGCGCCCGGAGCCGTCACCACGCCCTGAGCCGGCAGCGGCTCCCGCCGCAAGGAGAACCGGGTCACCGTTGCGGAGCCGCCGACGCCGACCACGGCGGCCAGCGCGGCCGTGGACGCCCGCAGCGAGGGGTCCCGGCTCGCCGAGACCGCCTCCGCCCCGGCCGCATAGTTCTCCAGCCGATGGCCGGGACCCAGACCGAAATCGTGCGGCGGCGGCAGGACAAGGTCATTGGTCAATGTGACCGTCACGCGGTCCTTAGTGTCCGCGTTGGCGAGTCCGTCGGCTCCCGGAACCCAGTCGTGCTGGTGTTCCAGGTGCAGGCTGCCGATCCCGGGCTCGGGGTTGATGCCGCCCACCGGGGAACCGGCGGTCAGGACAAACTTGAGGTCGAACTCAGCCAGGAAGGCTTTGTCCTTGCTGAGGTTCATGGCGTGGATCCCTCCCTGGCTGTAGCCCACGACAGCGAGCTGTTCACCCGCCTCCGCACCGGCCTGGCGCAGCGACTGCCGGATGGCAGCGGTCGTCGCCTGCGAATCGTAGCCAAGGCCCTCGGCTATGCCGGCCGTGTCGAAGGGGTTCGTGCCCTCGGGCAGGCCCCCGAGCTGGGTTCCCGGGATGATGACCACCCAGGCGCGCCGGTTGCCGCCGTCGACCCGGATGACTTCAATGTCCCCGCTGGTCCGGCCCACCGCGTCCGCCCGCCGCAACAGGCCCGCCGGGGACAGGTCCACCTCCGCGGTGGCTGTTTCGCTGCCGACGACGGTGACCGGCCGCGGCTTCAGGAACCCCAGCCCCGGCGCGTCCGCCAGGTCCCGGATTACGCGCCGGACGTCAGTGGGGCCGCTCAGCACGCCGACTGCCGCGGCCAGGGGAACGGGCAGGCCCAGCAGCAGGGCCAGGCTGCGGGGAGCCATGGCCACGCCGTGCTCGACCTGGTCGCGGACCCCCGGAAGCTCGAAGAGTCCTTGCGGGGAGCCGTATTCGGCGGCGGAAAGCCCCATCCGGAGCAGCAGGGCGTTCCGGGCCTCGGTGAATTCGTACTCCCGGTGACTGGCCCGGACCTGAGCCGCGATGTGTTCCAATTCGGCCCTGACCGCACCGATGTCCCGGCCGGCCTCCCCCACAGCGATGATGGCGTTGCTGCCGCTCCGGTAGGAGTCCGACTGGTAGTCGAACAGGGCACGGCGGACGCCGTCGGCCTCCGCCTCGACGGCAGAGAGCCGGTGCACCACGCCGTCCAGGGCCGCCGCGCCGGCCAGCAGTTCCTCGAACTGGAAGCGAAGGCCCCCGATTCCGCCGCGGATCCGCAGCATCCCGTCGGCCGGCGGCGCGGAGGGGCGCGGGACTTCTCCGGATCCCGCCGGCGTTGCCTCCGCCATCAGTACCCCGGCCGGCCCGAAGAGAGCGTCACGTTCTGGGCGTGCCGCAGGACCGCTGCCGTCGCTTCCTGTAGCCCGTCACGGCCGCGCCGCAGGGCCGCGGCCTGGAGCGAGAGCGTACTCCGGTAGGCGCGGCCCGCCGGGGACTGCCAGCCCTGGAGTTCCAGCCGGCTCAGCGCAGCCAAGGCGGCGGCAGCCTGCTCTGCGCACGAGGCGACCCTGGCAGCGAACTGCTGGACCTCGTAGCTGCGTGAGGCGCACGCCGTCGCCTCCGCCGCGGTTAACGTCCCACTCATGGCCCGGGCCCCTTTCTATTGCCGTTCAGTCCCGGGATCGACGCTAAGGAACCTTCAGCGGCGCCGGAAGCGTCCGGCACGGCTATGTGGAAAAGCGGCCGCCCCGCGCGACGCGCAGCGGCTCTGCCCTAGGGGATCTCCTACGGAACATGTCATACGGAACCGCCTGCTTAAGGCCCGGCGGCACTTCGTGAAAGAATCGGACCATGCCTGAAACTGCCGCCACAGCTGAGACCCGCACGCCGTCCGGACGCCTGGCCCTCGCCGCGTCCGACCACCAAATCGCGCTCGGCCCGCTCGACGGCCGCTACCAGTCGTCGGTCGCGCCGCTGGTGGACTACCTCTCCGAGGCCGCGCTCAACCGCGACCGGGTCGCCGTCGAGGTCGAGTGGCTGATCCACCTGACCAGCAACAACGTGCTGCCGGGCGCCGGGCCGCTGAGCGCCGGGCAGCAGGAGCAGCTTCGTGCCATCGTCACCGAGTTCGACGCCGCGTCGGTCGCCGAACTGGCCGACATCGAAGCCGTGACCGTCCACGACGTCAAGGCCGTGGAGTACTACATCGGCCGCCGTCTGCCGGGCATCGGGATCGAAAACCTGACGGCAATGGTGCACTTCGGCTGCACCTCAGAGGACATCAACAACCTCTCCTACGCGCTCGGCGTCAAGGGCGCCGTCGAGGACGTGTGGCTGCCCGCCGCCCGCAAGCTCGTCGCGCAGATCAGCGCCATGGCCGAGGCCAACCGCGCAGTGCCGATGCTGTCCCGCACGCACGGCCAGCCCGCTACCCCCACCACGCTGGGCAAGGAACTGGCCGTGATCGCCCACCGGCTGACCCGCCAGCTGGACCGCATTGCCCGGACCGAGTACCTCGGCAAGATCAACGGCGCCACCGGCACCTACGCAGCCCACGTCGCCTCCGTTCCCGGCGCCGACTGGGAGCACGTGGCGAAGAGCTTCGTCGAAGGTCTCGGCCTGGACTGGAACCCGCTGACCACCCAGATCGAAAGCCACGACTGGCAGGCCGAACTCTACGCCGACGTCGCGCGCTTCAACCGCATCCTGCACAACGTCTGCACAGACATCTGGAGCTACATCTCGATCGGCTACTTCGTGCAGATCCCGGTGGCAGGCGCCACCGGTTCCTCCACCATGCCGCACAAGGTGAACCCGATCCGCTTCGAAAACGCCGAAGCCAACCTGGAGATCTCTTCCGGCCTGCTGGACGTGCTGGGCTCCACCCTGGTCACCTCCCGCTGGCAGCGCGACCTCACGGATTCGTCCTCGCAGCGCAACATCGGTGTGGCGTTCGGCCACTCGTTGCTCGCCATCTCGAACGTCGCCAAGGGCCTGGACCGGCTCAAGGTCGCCGAGGACGTCCTGGCCGCAGACCTGGACACCAACTGGGAAGTCCTTGGCGAGGCCATCCAGATGGTCATGCGCGCCGAGGCGATCGCCGGCGTCCCGGGCATGGAGAACCCGTACGAGCGGCTCAAGGACCTGACCCGCGGGCAGCGGGTGGACGCAGCCCGGATGCAGGAATTCGTCCAGGGCCTGGGTCTGTCCGCCGACGCCGAGGCCCGGCTGCTGGCCCTGACCCCGGGCAAGTACACCGGCATCGCGGACAAGCTGGTCGACCACCTGGCCTAGCCCTGCTTGCCCCGAATTCACCTTCCGGCAGGCCGCCGTTTACGCGGCCGTCGAGGACTGGCCAGCTTCCGCGGGGAAGCTGGGGCTGTTACCGACCCGAGGAGACCCCTTGCCGAGCGACATACCGTCGACAGCACGGACCGTTCTGACCGACCCCGGCCCGGGGGCCGGACCCGACGCAATGGCCGACGCGGCCGCCTTGAGCCTGATGAGCTTCAACATCCGCTGCGACATTGCGGAAACCCTGCCGGGCCAAGCCGACTACTGGCCGGAGCGGGTTCCGGCGTTGCAGGCCGTCCTGGCCGAGGAACTGCCCGAGGTACTGGGCATCCAGGAGGGCCTGGAGCACCAGCTGGCCGTGATCGGCGAGGCCCTGCCGGACCGTTACCGGATGATCGGCCACGGGCGCGAGGGCGGCCGACGCGGCGAGCACTCCTGCATCTTCTATGACTCCAGCCGGCTGAAGCTGCGGATGTGGGACCAGTTCTGGCTCTCGGACACGCCCACGGTGGCCGGCTCGGCGACGTGGGGCAACCACGTCACCCGGATCGCCACGTGGGGCCGGTTCGAAGACAACCACACCGGCCGTGAGCTGATGGTGGTCAACACCCACTTCGACCACGAGTCGGAGAACGCGCAGCTGCGCAGCGCCGAGGCCATCGTGGAGCACGCGACGAGTTTCGAGCCGGGACTGCCGACCGTCCTGATGGGTGACTTCAACGCCGACGCAGGCGCGTCGGGGGCCTACAGCACCCTGGTGGGCAGCGGCACCTTCCGCGATTCCTGGACCGTGGCCCAGCAGCGGCTGACCCCGGAGTACGGAACGTTCCCGAACTACAAGGACCCGGTCATCGGCGAAAGCCGCATCGACTGGATCGCCGTCACGCCGGAGATCCAGGTGGCCGAGGCCGCGGTCAACACCTTCCGGCTCGACGACCGTTATCCCAGTGACCATGCCCCGATCCAGGCGACGGTCAGGATCCCTTGACCGCACGGCAGCCCAGGCTCCGGCGGTAAACTCGCTGCCATGAGGCTTCTGCTGATCCGCCACGGCCAAACCCCGGGCAATGTCCTGGGGCAGCTGGATACCGCCCATCCGGGTCCCGGGCTGACTGAACTCGGCGAGCGCCAGGCCGCCGCGCTGGCCCGCTCCCTGGTGAACGAGCAGATCGGACTGCTCTACGCCTCCACCCTGGTCCGCACCCAGCTCACCGCCGCCCCGCTCGCCACCACGCGCGGGCTGGAGGTTGAAGTACTGGAAGGGCTGCGGGAAATCGAAGCCGGGGCGCTGGAGAAGCTCACCGACCGCGAATCCCACCTGCGCTACCTGGGCACGGTGTTCGCCTGGACCGCGGGCGAACTGGACCGGCGGATGCCCGCCGGCCCCAGCGGCCACGACTTCTTCGAACGCTACGACGACTCGATCGCGAGGATCGCTGCCGCCGCTGCAACCCGCGGCGACGATGCCGCCGTCGCCGTCGTCAGCCACGGCGCCGCGATCCGCGTCTGGACCGGCCTGCGTGCAGCCAATGTCGAGGCGGAGTTCGCGGCGCGGCACGTGCTCGCCAATACCGGCATCGTGGCGCTCGAAGGCGACCCCGACGCCGGCTGGCGGCTGATCCACTGGGACGACAGCCCGGTGGGCGGGCTCGCCCTGGCGGATCCGACGGCGGAAGACCCCACCGGCCGCCCAGCCTGAGCCGAAGGACGGATGCCGAGTTCTTGAAGTCCTTACCGGCAGGAAACACCCCCGAAACCGCCGCTGCCTAGCCTTGGTCTGCATAACCCTTCGGCGAATCGAGGCAACGATGCAGACCAACCCGCGGCTCAACATCCGGCAGGTGCCCTGGTCCAACCCCGTGGGTGCCGACCTGAGGGCAGCCCAGCAGGCGGAACTGGACGCCCGCTACGGCCACAGCGGGCACGAGGCCGGACCGCCGCCGTCGGAAGCGGACACCGCAGTCTTCCTGGTGGCACACGACAAGGCGTCCGGCCAGCCGGTGGGCTGCGGGGGCCTGCGGCTGCTGGATGAACGCACGGCCGAGATCAAGCGGCTGTACGTGTTGCCGTACACCCGCGGCTCCGGGGTGGCCAGCTCGATCCTGGCCGCGATGGAGGCACATGCCCACGCCCTCGGCATCACCACCCTGACCGCCGAGGCGGGTTCCGTTCAAACCGACGGGCGGCAATTTTACGAGAACTCGGGCTTTGTCCCCGTTCCGAACTTCGGCCCCTACCTCGGTCTGGAGCACTCGCACTGCTATGCGAAGCCGATCGATTCGCACAGCGCCGCCCACACCGCCATGGCGTAAGGCAACTGGTGTATCGGGGCGCTCAGTCAGGTCCAGAAATCGTCCGACTTGGCAGTGTCCTCGAAGAACTCCCGGCCCTCGGCGATCTTGCCGTCACGGACAACAAACGCGATGACCGAAGCCATGTCCAGGCTCTTGCCGTTATTTTCCGCGACGGTCTGCTGGATCGCTACCGTGTGGCCGTCCCCGCCGACGATGTCCTGGACCTTGGCTTGGAAGTTGCCCTGCGTGCGAGCTCCCAGTTCGCCGAAGTACGCGAGGATGGCGTCACGGCCCTGTTTCGTCCCCGATAGCACGCCGCTTCCGGCCACGTGCCAGACTGCGTCCTCCGCGAAGATTTCGCCAAGAGTCGCCATATCCCCTGAGTTGAAGGCCTCGTACCCCCGCCGGACCAGTTCAACATTGTCTGCGCTTCCCATGATCGGACACCTCTCTGTCGTCCTTGTCGGGTCATGCTGGGACGGTTAAAGGCTAGTCCTGGCCCGTGGGGCTGTCGATGGAAATATGTCCGGCCGCCGGGGCCGCGAAGGCCGTCCTAGCTGCCAGCTGGCCAGCCCGTATAGGCCTCGGCGAGGTAGGCGCGGCCGTGCCGGGACGAGACCACGGAATTGAGCTCGCCCAGCTGTCGGGCGCGGGCGAAATCGTCGGCGCCGGCCGGGGTGTGCAGCATGGAGGTCATCCAGTAGGAGAAGTGCTGTGCCTTCCAGACCCGGTCCAGGGCGCGGTCACTGTACAGGTCAAGGAGCATCGTGGAGCCGGTCTTGTAGTAGCTGTCCAGGCCTTCGAAGAGCACCCGGACATCGTGGATGGCGAGGTTCAGTCCCTTGGCGCCGGTGGGCGGGACGGTGTGGGCGGCGTCCCCGGCAAGGAACAAGTTGCCGTTGCGCATCGGGGCGTGCACGAAGCTGCGGAACTTCAGGACCGTTTTGTCGATGACCGGCCCCTCCTTGAGTTCAAAGCCGTTGCCGTTCACGCGGCTGCGGAACGCCTCCCAGATCCGCTCGTCATCCCAGTCGCGGACGTCCTCACCGGGGTCGCACTGGAAGTACATCCGCTGCACCGTCTCGGTCCGCTGGCTGATCAGGGCGAAGCCGTTGGCTGAGTTGGCGTAGATCAGCTCATCGGAACTGCGTGGTGCCTCCGCCAGGATGCCGAACCAGGCGAAGGGGTACTCGTGGAAGTACCACTTCCGCCCTGCCTCCGGAATCTGGACCCGGCAATGGCTGCGTGAGCCGTCCGCCCCCGCAATGAAGTCGGCCTGCAGCTCGAATTCGGTACCGTCCGCGTCCGTGAACCACACCTTCGGCGAGCCTTCGATGTCATGGATGCTGGTGTCCGTAACGCTGTACCGGACGTCGCCGCCGTCGGCCTCCCGGCGCGCGGCCAGGTCCTTGAAGACGTCAGTTTGCGGGTAGAGCCAGACGGACTCGCCGACCAGGTCCTGGAAGTCGATGCGGTGGCTTTCGCCGTTGAACCGCAGTTCGATCCCGTCGTGCCGGTCGCCGTCGCGCAGCACGCGGTCGGAGACGTCGGTGTCCACGAGGAGGTTGACGGTGCCGTGCTCGAGGATGCCGGCCCTGACGGTTTCCGAGATCTCCTGCCGGCTGCGCACTTCGATGACGGTGGACTCGATCCCCTCTTTGGCGAGCAGATGGGAGAGCATCAGCCCGGCGGGGCCGCCGCCCACGATGGCCACCTGGGTGGTGATGACTTTTCGGGCTGCCATGTTGTCCTCGCTTCGTTGCGGGCCCGAAGCCGCGCGCGCCAATCAGCCGCGCGCCACACCCCCGGACCGGATCGGTCTTCTGGCTAATAGTGTGCGCCCGGACAGGTGATCCGCGTTACAGGCTATCCATTGAACGGAATTGGGCTGCCGAGCGGGAGTCTCCGAGCCGGCGTCCGATGCCGCGCGCCGCGGTCTGCAGCGTCGGCACCAGGGCCTGCAGCCGCATCTCCCGCAGCGGAACCACGACGCCGAGCGCAGCAACGGTCCGCTTCCGGGCATCCCGCACCGGCACGGCGATCCCCCAGGTGTCGGGGTCCACGACGCCGGCCAGCTGCGCGAACCCTTCCTCGGCAACCTCGGCCAGGAGCGCCCGGATATCCCCGACCTTGAGCGTGCCCGCGGGGTCGTTGAACTGGCGCAGGTACGCCGCCTGCACCGCGGCCGGCTGATGGGCCATCAGGGCCAGCCCGGCGGAGGACAGGTGCACCGGCATCCGTCCGGCGACCTTCGCGCGGTTCGCCACCGAGCCGCGGCGTGACAGGCGTTCCACAAACAAAGCGTCCCAGCCGTCCAGCACGGCCAGGTTCACGTTCTGGTTGAGCACCTGCTGGATGTCCTCCATGAAGGGCATCGCTGCCTGCCGCAGGGCCAGGGTCGGCGAGTTCCGGTTGACCAGCTCCCACAGGCGCAACCCCAGCCGGACCGATCCGCCGTTTCCCAGCTCCAGGAGGCCGTGCCCGGCCAGCTGCCGGACCAGCCGGTGGGCGGTGGTCAGGGGCAGGCCGGCCCGGTCCGCGAGCTCGGAGAGCTGCAGCGCGGCAGAGCCCTCGGGGAAGGCCTCGATCAGGCGCACCACGCGGTCCACCACGGAATCCCCCGACCCGGAATTAGCCACGCTTCCCGCTTCCCCTCACCGTTGCCTGCCTGGGATCAGTCTTCCACTGACCGGCGGGCGGCGCGCAACCGGCGCCAGAGGGCCGGTGCCAGCACGACGGCGACGCCGACGGCGGCGCCGATGACCGTCTCGAGGAACCGGTCGCGCAGCAGGGTGGCGGCGGGGACCGCGGCTACCAGCAGGGTGGAGACCAGGGCGAGCGGGGTGACGAAGACCTGGGCCAGCATGTACTGGCGGGCAATGAACATTTCCGCGCCGAACTGGCAGGCGGCGATAACGAGCACGGTCATCCAGGGGACCGGCTGCAGCAGCAGGATGGCGGCGAGCAGCACCAGCCCCAGCGCGGTCCCGATGATGCGCTGCATGCCGCGGCTGATGCGGTGCCGGGTGCTGTGCCCGACGAGCGGCACGACGGCGGCCACCATGGCCCAGTAGTTGTGGCCGAAGCCGAGCCGTTCGCCGGCCAGGGTGGCGATGGCGCCGGCGAGCCCGGCCGCCACTAGGTAGCCCATGGCTTCGAGCCAGGCGACGCGGCGCTCGGCGGGGGTCAGCCGGACCGGCCGGGGCCACGACCACGGCTGCCGGCGGCTCGGGGCCACCCGGGCGGACAAGCCGATCAGCAGCGAGAACGCGACGGTCAGGACGGCCACCAGCATTCCCTGCCCCAGCGGCGGCTGGCTGGGAATGGAGGCGATGGCCGCGAACGCGAAGATGTGGAACAGCGATCCGGCCGGGCGGAGCCGCCACCAGGCGACGACCAGGGAGCAGCCGCCGGCCACCAGCGTGGTCGCGAGGACCTTCAGCCAGACGGTGCCTGACGGGGTGAGCGCGAACGCCGTCCCGGCGCGGGCCGCCAAGGCTCCGAGCAGGATCACGGCAAGCATGAGGGACCCGGCCCGAAGCTGAAGCACCAACCGCCGGCCATGGGGCTCATTCCGGCCGTAGATTCCGGTGAAGGCGCCAAAGGAGGCAAAAATTGCCAGATCCAGCCTGCCCAGCAGCACCAGGGTGATGAGCGGGACAAAGACGCCGACGGCGCAACGGATCGCGACCTGATGGTCCTTGTTGGCTGGAGCCATGGTGAACATCTCGGCGAGCAATTTCGCGGGCTTCACAACTGGAATGGGTCTTCCTTTGCAGTCGGTTGAAAACGACGGCGGCACTGGCATCCAGCTGAATCGTACGCCGGAACCTGGGCCATGCCGGCTTCATATTCCATTCAACGGAAACAACTCGGAGCAGGCCGGATGGTAGCGTCGAGCGGTTGAACCACCCACACGGCACCATTCCGGAGGACCCCATGCTCAAAGGATTCAAGGACTTCATCCTGCGCGGCAACGTGATCGAACTGTCCATCGCCGTCGTCGTCGGGACGGCCTTCACCGCACTGGTGACGGCGTTCACCACGAACATCGTGAACCCGATCATCGCGGCAGCCGGCGGCGTTGAGGCGGAAGGCCTCGGCTTCTCCATCTGGCCGGGAAACTCCAAGACATTTGTGAACTTCGGCGCCGTCCTGACGGCCTTCGTGACCTTCATCATCACCGCCGCGGTGGTGTACTTCATCTTCGTGGCACCGATGAACCGGATCAACCGGATGGTCAAGCACCGGCTGGCCACCGCAGAGCCCGAGGAGAAGCCGCTGCCGCCGGACACCGCTCTGCTCGCCGAGATCCGCGACCTGCTGGCTTCGCTGGCCGGATCCGGGGCGGCCGTGGGTAAAGACGACGACGACGGCGGCCGGCACCCCGCCGTCGGGCTCCCCGACGATGAAGTTCCCTCCGAGGACCTCGCCCATTCCGGCGCGCGTTCTCCCCGACGGTGAGGGAGCGTCACCCCCAAACCCACCAAACGTGAGGGAGCGTCACCCCCAAACCCACCGAAGGTGAGGGGGCGTCCGGCTAGACCGCCTTCGTCATCCTGATGGTCAGCGCCTCGTGCTCCACGGCGACCTTGAGGTGCTTGGCCTTGCCGATGTGGTCGCCGTCGAGCTGGAACTCCTGCTCATGGTCGAGACTGATTTCCGCCGACTTTCCGGCGAAGTACTCCACCGACTTGTTCTTGCCGTTCTTCCGGCCGAACATGCCGGCCAGCACGCTGAACCAGCCGAGCCGGCCCGCCGGGGCGAGGATCAGGACGTCAAGGATGTTGTCATCGATCTTTGCGTCGGGGAAGACTTCCACCCCGCCGGTGATCTTGCCGCAGTTGCCCACCATGACGCTGCGGATCCGGCGCCGGACCGGGTGCTGGCCGTCAATGCTGATGTGCGCCTTGACCGGCTTGCCGGGCAGGTGCCGGATGCCGGCCTCGACATATGCGAGCCAGCCCACGCGGTCCTTGAGCTCGTCCACGGTGTTCGCCATGATCGCAGCGTCGTAGCCGAGTCCGGCCATGACCAAAAAGACTTGTTCGTCCTGGGAGTGGTCCAGGCTGGCCTTCACCACGTCCACCTTGATGTCCGTGCCGTTCAGGACGTCGTAGCTGGCGGCCACCGGGTCGGTGATGTCGACGCCGATGTTGCGGGCCAGCAGGTTGCCGGTGCCCATCGGCACCAAGCCCATCGGCGTCCCGGTGCCCGCTAGGACCTCGGCCACGCAGCGGACGGTTCCGTCGCCGCCTGCGGCGATCACGACGTCGACCCCCGCCTCCAGTGCTTCCCGCGCCTGACCCAGCCCGGTGTCCTCGGCTGTGGTCTCGAGCCAGAGCGGCTCCGTCCAGCCCTGGGTTTCGCAGAGCCGGTAGAACGCGGCCTTGAAGTCCTCTCCGGAAGACTTCATGGGATTGATGATGACGGCGGCGCGCCGGGTCTGAACGGAGGTGTCCTGAACAGAATTGTCCTGCGCGGCATTGGTCTGTGACATGGCGTCCTTCGGGCGTGTGGGCGGGATGGGCCCCGCAGGGAAAGCTTATCGGGGCGGGGCGGATAAGCTGCGCAGCGTGGCAGGGAGTCATGGACGCGCTGTTGGGCCGGTCACTACACTGGCCATGTTCATGAACTGACGCGTACCGGGCCCGTCCGGATGCCGCTCCGGATTCGCCGGGGCGGGCGCGTTCCAGGCGCGGAAGGCGGCCACATGACCGATTCAGGGGAAAACTACTCAGCCGAGGCCGAAGCCTCGAGCAGGGATCCGCACGACTGGGGCCGGGCGATGGCCCTGGCCCTCACCCGGCTGGCTGAGCAGCTGGCCCCGGAGGATGCCGAAGAGATGCATGCCAGCCTCGTGGACAGGCCGCTGCACCTAACCATCCGCGACGACGCAGCGGGGGTCACGATCACGGTATCGACGAAAGCTGACACCGCCGGCTGACGCCCGGTCAGAAATAGAACAGCGCAGATCATCAATTCCCTCACCGGGTGTGCCAGAATAAGCGGGATTTACCGGGCCATAGTGGGCCGGGACACACAGATCATTTGGGGGAATGATGACAGAGCGCGCAGATTTTGACGCCAGAAAAGAATCCGAATCCTTCGGCCAGGGCGAGCCGGGCTACGGCCAGCGCTGGCCCGACGGGGCTCCTTGGCCGGATTCTTCCGATCACCGGCAGGCTCAGCTGCCCGCATTGCCCCTCCCCCGGGTCCGGACGGAGTCCCTGGAGCACTCGGTGCGCGGCGCGGTCTTTGCCTCGGCCATGGTCCCGGTAGGCGTCGCCCTCTGGCTGATTCTGTGGAAGATGGGCTGGATGGCCTCCATCGTTGCCTTTGTGACAGCGGCCGGCGCGGCCAAGCTGTATATCGCCGGGAGCACGGTGGGCAGGGGCGGCAGCATAACCAGGCGCGGAGCCTGGGTTGTCGTGGCCGTGACGGTGGCGACGGTGCTGCTCTCATTCCTGGGCACCATTTGGCTGGACCTGGCCGACTACCTTGGCGCCTCACCGCTGGCCCTGCTGTTCGAACCGGAGGCCTGGGACCTGCTGGGCTACAACCTGACCAGCAACGCAGACCTGATCGAGGGCCTCAAGGGGGAGTTCCTGATGGCGCTGCTGTTCAGCGCGCTGGGCTGCTTCTTCACCCTGCGGCAGCTCTTCGCCCAGTCCCGCCGAAGCTAGGCCGGCGGCCCCGTCAGCGTCAGGGCCGCGCGGAAAGGCCCGCGCGTCAGCACCCGGTCACCGTTACGTCAGCGTCCGGCGGAAAGATCCGCGGAGATGAGTTCCGCGGTGGCAACGGCTGCTTCGCGGACCGAATCGAGGTACGCCTCCGGGTCAGGCTGGGCGGCAACAGCCTGGGCCTGCAGCGAGACGTTGATGGCGGCGACCACCTTGTTCGGACCGTCGTAGATCGGCGCCGCCAGGGACATCAGCCCGAGCTCCAGCTCCTGGTCCAGCAGGCACCAGCCCTGGGCCCGGACGGTGTCCAGCTCGGCCAGCAGCTCCTCGCGGGTGCCGATGGCGCGCGGGGTGAGCGGCCGGATCCGTGCCGTAGCCAGGTACTCCTGGAGCCCGGCGGGCGGTAAGGCGGCCAGCAGGACCCGGCCCATGGAGGTGGCGTACGCGGGGAAGCGGGTGCCGACGGTAATGCCGACGGTCATGATCCGCCGCGTCGCCACCCTGGCGATGTAGGCGATGTCCGTGCCGTCCAGCACGGCGGCCGACGTCGACTCCCCCAGCTTGAGGGACAGTTCCTCCAGGTGCGGCTGGGCAATTTGCGGCAGCGACAGCCCGGACAGGTAGGCGTAGCCAAGCTGGAGCACCTTGGCGGTCAGGGCGAAGGCCTTGCCGTCGGTGCGGACGTAGCCGAGCTCGACGAGGGTGTGCAGGAAGCGCCGTGCCGTGGCACGGGTGAGGTCGGTCCGGGCCGCAACCTCAGTCAGCGTCATCAGCGGGTGCTCCGAGTCAAAGGACCGGATCACCGCCAGTCCCCTCGCCAGCGACTGCACGTACTGGTCGCTGGCCGCCGGCGCCCCGTCGGCACGGGTGGCCTTTGCTGCCTCAGTCATTTAACGCCTCTCGATCACGCATCACTTTATACGCGTCAGGCCTGGGCTGCGGCCGAGAGCGGCACCGGCACGAGCGCCTGCAGTTCCTCGAGGGTGCAGCCGAAGGTCTCCCGCACCTGCACGCCGTCGGGGCCGGTCAGGAAGACTGCCTTGTCCGTGTAGACCCGGGTGACGCAGCCGATGCCGGTCAGCGGGTAGCTGCAGGACTCCACCAGCTTGGATACTCCCTCCCGGGTCAGCAGCGTCATCATCACGAACACGTCCTTGGCGCCGGTGGCCAGGTCCATGGCGCCGCCGACGGCGGGGATCGCGTCCGGCGCGCCGGTGTGCCAGTTGGCGAGGTCGCCGGTGGCCGAGACCTGGAAGGCGCCCAGCACGCAGATGTCCAGGTGGCCGCCGCGCATGATCGCGAAGGAGTCGGCGTGATGGAAGTAGGAGGCACCGGGCAATTCGGTCACGGGAATCTTGCCGGCGTTGATGAGGTCGCCGTCGATCTGGTCACCGGTGGCTTCCGGGCCCATCCCGAGCATGCCGTTCTCGGTGTGGAGCGTGATGTCCTGCTCCGGCTCCAGGTAGTTGGAGACCAGCGTGGGCTGGCCGATGCCCAGGTTCACGAAGGAACCGGGCTTGATGTCCCGGGCCACCAGGCGGGCCAGGTCGTCGCGGCCCAGCGGCTTGTCCGAGGTCTGGATACTCGTCTGGATGCTCATCAGGCCACCTTCACGATGGTGTTGACGTAAATTCCGGGGGTCACGACGATTTCAGGGTCCAGTCCGCCTGTCGGCACGAGCTCGGAGACCTGGGCGATCGTGTGTTTTGCGGCGGCGGCCATGATCGGACCGAAGTTGCGGGCCGTCTTGCGGTAGACGAGGTTGCCCTTGCCGTCGGCCGTGAGCGCCTTGATGAGCGCGACGTCGGCGTGGATGGGGGTCTCGAAAACCTGCCACTTGCCGTCCAGGAACCGGGTTTCCTTGCCTTCGGCCAGCATGGTGCCGTAGCCGGTGGGGGTGAAGAAGCCGCCGATTCCGGCGCCGGCGGCGCGGATCCGTTCGGCCAGGTTGCCCTGCGGCACGAGCTCCAGTTCGATCTCGCCGGCGCGGAATTTCGCGTCGAAGTGCCAGGAGTCGGACTGCCGCGGGAAGGAACAGATCATTTTCTTCACCCGCCCCTCCTTGATTAGCAGCGCGAGGCCCTGGTCGCCCTGGCCCGCGTTGTTGTTGACCACGGTGAGGTCGGTGGCCCCGCAGTCCAGCAGCGCGTCAATGAGTTCGAACGGCTGCCCGGCGTTACCGAAGCCACCGATCATCACGGTGGAACCGTCCTGGATGCCGGCTACTGCCTCGCCGACGGTGTCAATGAAATTCAGCATGGACTAGCCCTTTGCAGCTGGTGACGGCGGGTTGTTCCGCCCGGCGGTGGTGACGTTTTCGAGGACGACGGCGAGGCCCTGGCCGACGCCGATGCAGATCGCGGCGACGCCCCAGCGTTCGCCGGAGGCCTGCAGGGAGCGGGCCAGGGTGCCGAGGATCCGTCCGCCGGAAGCGCCCAGCGGGTGCCCCATGGCGATCGCGCCGCCGTGCCGGTTCACGATCGACGGGTCGATGCCCCAGGCGTTGATGCAGGCCAGCGACTGCGCGGCGAAGGCCTCGTTGAGTTCGACGGCGCCGACCTGGTCCCAGCCGATGCCTGCCTTGGCGAGGGCCTTGTTCGCGGCCTCGACGGGGGCGTAGCCGAAGAACTGGGGGTCGTTGGCGTGCGCGCCGCGGCCGGCGATCCGGGCCAAGGGCTCCAGGCCCAGGATGCCGGCGGCGTCCTCGGAACCCAGCCACGCCGCGGAGGCGCCGTCGGAGAGCGGGGACGCGTTCCCGGCGGTGACGGTGCCGTCGGCGCGGAACACGGTCTTCAGCCCCGCGAGTTTCTGGGCCGAGGATCCGGGCCGGATGCCCTCGTCCCGGACCAGGTCGGTGCCCGGAACCGCGGCGACGAGTCCGTCATAGAACCCCTCGTCCCAGGCAGCCGCGGCGAGGTTGTGCGAGTTGGCGGCGAATTCGTCCTGCGCCTCGCGGGTCACGCCGTATTTGTCCGCCAGCCGCTCGGTGGCCTCGCCCAGCGAGACCGTCCAGTCCGGCTGCATGTGCTTGTTCACCAGCCGCCAGGGCAGCGTCGTGGAGACCAGGGACAGGTCCCCAGCCGGGTAGGGTTTCTCGGTCTTCGGCAGCACCCAGGGAGCCCGGGACATCGACTCAACCCCGCCCACCAGCAGCAGATCGGCCTCGCCGGTATTGATCTGCCGGGACGCGATGATCGCGGCGTCCAGCGAGGAGCCGCACAGCCGGTTGACCGTAGTGCCGGGAACCGACACGGGCAATCCGGCCAGCAGGGTGCCCATCCGGGCCACGTTGCGGTTCTCCTCGCCGGCGCCGTTGGCGTTGCCGAACACCACCTCGTCGATCCGCTCGACGTCGAGCTGCGGCGCGCGCCTGACCGCCTCGCCGATCACATGCGCGGCCAGATCGTCCGGGCGGACCCCCGCGAGTCCGCCGCCGAACTTGCCGAACGGGGTCCGCACGGCGTCGAAGACATAGGCCTGGTTCATGCTGTTGCTTCCGTTCCGGGGTTGTCCGCGTCGGCGTTGTCGATGAGGTGGAACACCTGCTGCGCGGTTTTGAAGGCAGTGTTGGCGGAAGGCACGCCGCAGTAGATGGCGGTCTGCAGCAGGATTTCCTTGATCTCGTCCCGGCTGAGTCCGTTGTTGAGGGCGGCACGGATGTGCATGGCCAGCTCGTCCCAGTGCCCGTGCGCCACCATCGCGGTGATGGTGACGGCCGAGCGCATCTGGCGGCTGATTCCGGGCCGGGTCCAGATCCCGCCCCAGGCGATCCGGGTAATCATGTCCTGGAAGTCCTCGGTGAAGGAGTCCTTGGTGGCGTTGGCGCGGTCCACGTGCGCGGCGCCGAGCACTTCGCGGCGGACTTTCATGCCGCCGTCGTAGATCTCCCGGCTGGTGGCGTCCGGCTGGACTACTCCCTGCCGCTCTGGGCCGATCTGCTCTGGGCCGGTCATTTGCCTGCTCCGCGGGATTCGGTCCAGCTGATCAGGCTGCGCAGCAGTTCAGCCACGTGCCCCGGGGCCTCGAAGGGTGCCAGGTGGGAGACGCCCTCCAGCGTCGCGGCGTTCGCGGTACCGCCGCCGGCGGTGATGCCGTCCGCGATCTCCTTCGCGAACGACGGCGGGGCGACGGTGTCCTCGGCGCCGGCCAGGGCCTGGGTGGGGACCCGGATGCTACCGAGTTCGTCCCGCACGTCGAAGCCGGCGAGGGCCTCACAGCAAAAGGCGTAGCTGAACCTGTCCGCATCGCGCAGGGTGTGCAGCAGGCGGCTGCTGAGCTCGGGCTGGCGTTTCATGAAGCCCTCCGCGAACCAGCGCTGGGCGGATCCCTCGATCATCACCCCGGTGCCCTGGTTGCGGACGGTTTCGGCCCGTTCCAGCCAGCCTTCCGGGGTGCCGATCTTCGCGCCGCTGCACTGCACGGAGAGGCTTTTGAGCCGCTCTCCGTGCTTGATGCCCAGCTGCAGGCCGGTGGCCCCGCCAAGGGACACCCCGGCGTAGTGGAACCGGGCGCCGGGCGCGATCGAGTCGACCAGTTCAACGACGGCGTCGGCCAGTTCATCGACCGTAAACGGCTCCGCCGCGGCCGGTGAGACGCCGTGCCCCGGCAGGTCCCAGGCGACGACGTCGACGTCGTTGCCGAGCAGCGCTCCCGCCTGGCTCCAGAGCAGCGTGGAGGTGCCGAGCGACGGGCCTGCCACGAGGAGGGGCTTGTCGCCGAGCTCGCGCACCGGCGAGAGCAGGACGGCTTTCAGGGTTGGTCTAGCCACGGTGGGCGCCTTTCTCTTCGGTCGCATTCTTGTCCTCGACCGTCGTGTTCTGTTCGGCCGATAGGCCCGGTCCGGGATCCGGCTGCGCGAAGTCGGGCCACGCCGCGAGGATGCGGCGGGATATTTCGGCGGCCTGGCCTAGGTAGTTGGCCGGGTCCAGCAACGCCTCGAGCCGTTCGTCGGAGAGCAGTTCGGCCGGGACGGCGGCGCGCAGCAGCTTCCGGTAGGAGCTTGACTGTTCGGCCGCGGGCACCTGCAGCGTCTGGTCCACCACCTCCTGGAGCCGGCGCCGGCCGTCCGTTCCCAGCAGGGGCCCGACGGCGGCGTTCACCGCCTCGGAGAGCAGCAGCGGTCCGGAGAGGTCCAGGTTCCGCCGCATGGCGGACGGGAAGACCGTCAGGCCCTCGGCCAGTTCGCGGAGCTGGCCGGCAGCACCCACGGCCAGCCGGAGCAGGGAGCGCAGCGCGGGCCACTCACTGTGCCAGGCGCCGTCGGGGCGTTCGTCGTCGAAATTGGCTGCCGCAATATGCAGCTGCGCAGCCAGTGCCGGGGCCTGCAGCGCGGCGCTGCGGACCAGCACGGAGAGCACCGGGTTTTGCTTCTGCGGCATGGCCGAGGAACCGCCCCGGCCGGCGGCCCGCGGTTCGGCGAGTTCGGCCACTTCCGGGCGGCTCAGGAAGAGTACGTCGGCGGCGATTTTGCCCGCAGCGTCCGTCACGGCGGCCAGGGCGTCCCCGAGCGCGGTGACCGCGAGGCGGTTGGTATGCCACGGCGCCGGGGCCGCGGCCAGTCCCAGCCGGCCGGCGAGCCGGTCGGCCAGGTCGAACGGCGACAGGGCCGAGCCTTCGGTCAACACGGTGCCGGCGGCCAAGGTGCCGGCCGCTCCGCCGCTCTGCACCGGGAGCTGCAGCGCCTCAAGCCGGCGGCCGGCCGCGGCGAGCCCGTGGAACCACTGCGCGGCCTTGAGCCCGAAGCTGAACGGCAGCGAATGCTGGGTCAGGCTGCGGCCCACACACAGGGTTTGCTGGTGCCGCTCCGCGAGGGCGGCGAGGGCCGCCGTCGTGCGTTTGACGTCGAGGAGGAGTTCCCGGACGGCCGTTGCTGCCAGCAGCATCAGTGCGGAATCGAGCACGTCCTGGCTGGTCAGCGAGGTGTGCACGGCCTTCGTGGCGCCAAGGCCGGCCGTGTCCAGGGCTGCCACCTGCGCACGCAGGTCCGCGAGCAGCGGGATCACCGGGTTGGCGCCGCCCTGGGCGCGGACGGCGATTCCGGCGAGGTCGTAGCGCCCGACGTCGGACGCCTCCGCCACGAGGGCGGCGGATCCGGCCGGGGCCAGGGAGGCCTCTTCGAGGACGGCAGCCCAGCCGGCCTCCACCCGGAGGATGGCGGCGAGTACCGCCCGGTCGCCGGTCAGCGCCGCCACCCGGAGCGAAGCCGACACCGGGCTGAGCAGGCCGAAGTCGCCGTCCGCGCCGGCTCCAAGGTCACCGTCGAGGCTCGTCACGTCGCGGCGCCCTGAACGGCAGCATCCTCGGGAGAACCTTCGGCGCCGCTTGCTTCAAAATCGAGGAAGACCGTCTCCCCCTCGCCCTGCAGCCGGATGTCCCAGCTCAGGCCGCCGTCGGGGTCGCGCCGGGCGATCAGGGTCCGGCGGCGTTCCGGTTCCAGCGAGGACAGCAGCGGGTCCGCGGCAAGGGCGTCCTCATTCTCCGGCAGGTAGACGCGGGTGAACAGCCGGTTCATCAGGCCGCGGGCGAACACGACCACGGAGATGAAGGGTGCGGCACCGGGCGCGGTGGGGCCGGGGTTGACGGTGGTGAAGGTGAAGACGCCGGTGTTGCCGACGGCGCTGCGGCCGAAGCCGGTGAAGGTGTAGCCGTCCCGGACCAGGGAGCCGGTACGCTGCGGGACGTTGCCCTCGGCGTCGGCCTGCCAGATCTCCAGGATGGCGTCCGGGACCGGGTGGCCGGCGCCGTCGTAGACGGTGCCCTGCAGGCGGATGGAGCCGGCGGTTCCGGGGGCCAGCAGCTCGCGGTCCTTTGCGTAGGGCAGCGCGTAGCCGTAGAACGGGCCGACCGTCTGGCCCGGGGTGGGGGTCAATTTACTCATGGCGTTCCTATTCACTTTGTTCGCCGTCCGCGCCGAGTGCCTCGTTTTCGGTCCAGGTCCGCTTCGAACCGGTCAGGACAATGTCCCAGTTGTAGGCCAGCGCCCACTCGGGCTTGGTCTGATCGTGGTTGTACGTGGCCACCAGCCGGTCGCGGGCGTCCTGGTCCACGATCGACTGGTAAATCGGGTCGAGGGCGAACAGCGGGTCGCCCGGGAAGTACATCTGGGTGACGATCCGCTGCGTGAACTCCTGGCCGAACAGGGAGAAGTGGATGTGCGCCGGCCGCCAGGCGTTCAGGTGGTTCTTCCACGGGTAGGCGCCGGGCTTGATCGTGGTGAAGCTGTAGGACCCGTCCGCGCCGGTGATGCAGCGGCCGACGCCGGTGAAGTTCGGGTCGAGCGGGGCCGGGTGCTGGTCCCGCTTGTGGATGTAGCGGCCTGAAGAGTTGGCCTGCCAGATCTCCACGAGCTGGCCCGCCACCGGCCGGCCGTCGCCGTCGAGGACCCGGCCGGAGACGATGATCCGCTCGCCCAGCGGTTCGCCGTTGTGCTGGATGGTGAGGTCGGACTCGAGCGCATGCACGTCCATGTGCCCCAAGGCCGGCGAGTACAACTCGATGGTCTCCGGATCCGCGTGATGCAGGCTCTTGGTCGGGTGGCGCAGGATGCTGCTGCGGTACGGGGGGTAGTCCAGCCGGGGCTGGACTTCCGCCGCGGCGCCGTTTTGGCGGGCCTGCGCGTAGGCGTCGGCCAGGGCCTTCATCTCGTCGCTGAGGATCTGCTGCGATTCCGCGGCGGTGTCCAAGGCTGGAACGGCCTTCGGTGCGGCCGCGGGCGTTGCGTCGGACACGTCTTCGGTGATCGGATCCGCGTTGAAAATTTCAAGGTTGATTTCTTCAGGCACAGCAGCCTCCTTTCGTTGGTAGGGCGATCCTGGCCGGGGGTGGTCAGGCGGTGAGGTTGAGCTGGTGCAGATGGTCGTACTGGACGGCATGCCGGACCGGGGCGTTCGGTGCCCCGTAGCCGTCGTAGGAGCCGCGGCGTTCCACCATTTCGAAGAACACGCTGCCGACGGTGGCCGTGTAGAAGTGCAGGAATTCGCCGTCCGCGTCGCGGTCGTAGAGCAGGTTCAGTTCGCGCAGCGTGGCCAGGAACGCCGGGTCCAGGTCGAAACGCGCGTCCAGGTCCTCGTAGTAGTTCGCCGGGGTGCGCAGGAACTCCAGGCCCCGTCCGCGCGCGGCCCGGGCCGTGGCCACCAGGTCGTCGACGGCGAACGCGATGTGTTCCTGGTAGGTCCGGCGCTGGATTCCCGTTGCGGCGCTGCCGGCCGTGTCCGGCCCGCCGTCCTGCTGGTGCAGCGGGGCCAGGTTCAGCACCAGGCGCACGCCGCGGTCCCGGGTGGTCATCACCTGGGAGCGGACCAGGCCGGTGGGGCTGGCCACTTCCGCGTACGGTTGCGGTTCCAGGGCCAGGGCGCTGGTGTAGAAAAGCACGGCCTCGTCGAAGTGCTGCCACGGCTGCGCCAGGTTGACGTGGTCGATCACGGCCTGCGGCGCCGTGCTGGATCCCGCGGTCCCGGATTCGGGTGCCGTGCCGAACTCGCCGACCCAGGCGGCGGTGCCGTCCGGGCTGCCCTGGCACAGGAAGATTTCGGTGGAATCGGGGGCAGCGAAGCCCTGGAAGATTTCCTCGTTGGCCTGGCTCTTGCGCGGCACGGCGGGGGCCTTGAGCTGCTGCGCCCGGGCGGCCGCGATCACCGGCGAATCGACGTCGAAGCCGACCGCGGCAATGGCGGTCTCCGCCGCGGCGGGCGCTTCCTCGTTGATGATCACGCGCGCGTGGCCCATGGTCCACAATTGCACATTCTTGGTCCGGTGCCGGCCGTTGGAGGCGAAGCCAAGCTGGCCCAGCAGGGTCTCCAGCGCGGCGGTGTCGGCCGTGCGCACCTCGGCGAAGTTGAAGCCGGCCGGTTCGGCCACCCGCGGCAGCGTGGCCAGTTCCATCGGATAACGGCGGCGGCCCGGAGCCCCGGGGCCCGTTTCGGCCGCGGCGGGGTTCGCCTCCAGCCACTGGGCGCTCTGTTCCTCGAGCCAGATCAGCGAACGCATGGCGTCCACGGCGGTCCGTTCGACGTCGGACTGCCGGAAGACGTCGTTGAAGACCTCAAGCGAGACGGGACCGGAATAGCCGGCGCGGACCACGTGGCCCATGAACTTCGCGAGCTCGAACTGCCCCTCGCCGGGGAAGACCCGGTAATGCCTGCTCCAGGACAGCACGTCCATGGAGAGCTTGGGAGCGTCCGCCACCTGGACGAAGAAGATTTTCGCCGGGTCGAACCCCTCGATCGGGGCCGTATCCCAGTCCCGGGACAGAATGTGGAAGGAATCAAGGCAGGTACCCAGGTTCGGGTGGTCCACCAGTTGCACCAGGCGGTGGGCGTGCTCGTAGTCGTTCACGTACTGGCCCCAGGCCAGAGCCTCGTAGGCGACCTTCACGCCGTGGCTGCCGGCGAGCGAGGCGAGCCGGGACAGCTGCGCGGCGCGAAGCTCGTCGTCGTCGATGCTGGCCGTGGCCACATTGGAGCAGACCAGGATGGTGTCCATGCCCAGCCGGGACATGAGCCGGAACTTGGCCTCCGCCCGGCGCAGGTTCGCGGCGAGCAGCTCCTCCGGCACGCTGTCGAAGTCGCGGAACGGCTGGTAGAGGTCCAGGCTCAGGCCCAGGTCTGCTGCCATCGACCGGACCTCCTCCGGACTCAGGGAGGAAGTCACAAGATCCTGTTCAAAGATCTCGATCCCGTCGAAACCGGCGGCGGCGCAGGCCTGCATCTTCTCGCGCAGGGTGCCGGAGAGGCAGACGGTGGCGATTCCGGTGCGCATCAGGCGGCCACCTCCTCGGCGGCTACGAGCTCCAGGAAGTGGGCCCGCATCCGGTCCGCGTCGGCCTTGACGCCGGTGAAGATCCGGAAGGCGTCGGCAGCCTGGCCCACGGCCATCCGGCCGCCGTCGAGCACCTCGCAGCCCTTGGCACGGGCTTCGCGGACCAGTTCGGTCTCGATCGGCCGGTAAACGATGTCCGCAACCCAATGCCGCGGTTCAACGAGGGACATGTCCAGCGGGACACCGGGGTGGGCGGCCATCCCGACGGGGGTGCAGTGCACCAACCCGTCGGCGAGGGGCATGAGCTCGGGGAGTTCCGCCGTCGTCCGTGCCGTGACCTGGCTCTGCGGGAAGAACCCGGAGAGCTCGGCCGCCCGGTCCGCGCAACGGGCAACGTCGGTATCCACGAGATCCAGCCGCCGGACCCCCGCCGTCAGCAGAGCGTAGGCGACGGCGGACCCGGCGCCGCCGGCGCCCAGCTGCACGACGCGGTCCAGCTTCGCCCCGGGCAAGCCAGACGCGAGGGCGGAGGCAAACCCGGAGAAATCGGTGTTGTGGCCGATGAAACGGCCGTCCCGGATGGTCACGGTGTTGACGGCCCCCAGGCGACGGGCGTCCGGCGAGATCTCGTCAAGGTGTTCCAGCACCAGCTGCTTGCACGGATGGGTGATGTTCAGGCCGTTGAAGCCGAGCCGCTGCGCGCCGGTCAGGAGTTCCCCGACAGCCTCGCCCGGGAGGCCCAGCTCGGTGAGATCGATGGGGCGGTAGAGGTACCGGAGGCCCTGCACATCGCCTTCGCGCTCATGCATGGCGGGCGTGAGCGACGGCGTGACGCCATCGCCTACCAAGCCCACGAGGAAGGACTCTGCTCGATTGCTCATCCGTCTAGCTCCTTTGACAACGGCACTCGGCGGCCGCACTGCGGTCGGCAGGCCGGGTGGTAGGGATTACATTACTGCAAGTGTTCACATATTGCACGAGTGTTCTTATTACGAACATCGGTGACTACTGCTGGGGCAGCCGGGCCGAGAGCTCAGCCGCTGCGGACTGCAGCAGCGGCACGAGGGCAACCAGCGCCTCCATGCTCATCCGGAACACCGGCACCGCGGTGGCCAGAGAGGCGAAGGCGTGGCCCTGGGAGTTGAAAACCGGCACCGCGACGGCGCGCATGCCCAGCTCGTTTTCCTCGTCCATGGTGGCGTAGCCGCGCTGCCGAACCAGTTCGATTTCGGCCCGGAAGGCCTCCCGGTCCGTGATGGAGAGCCCCGTGAGCGGCTCGAGCTCGAGCTCCTCCACCAGCCGGCTCCGCGTGGCGTCGTCAGCGAACGCCACGAGCGCCTTGCCCACGGAGGTGGTGTGCAGGGCGCCCAGGTGGCCCGGATCCGAGGTGACACGGAAGGTCTGCGGGCCGTCCACCTTGTTGACGGTCAGGTGGTGGTTTCCGTCGCGGACGGAGAGGATGGTGGCCTCACCCGTCTCCTCGGTGACGCGCCGCAGGATGGGCAGCGCGGTCCCGGCGAAGCCGTGGTGGTTGGAGACCCGCTGGCCGAGCTGGAAGACGCGCAGGCCCAAGTGGTAGCGGCGCCCGTCCGGCTCGTAGTCCACAAAGCCGTCCCTGGTCAGCGAGCCGAGCAGCCGGTAGGTGGTACTGAAGGGCAGTTCCGCCCGGCGTGAGAGCTCGGCGGCACTGGCTCCCCGCGGCTCGTCGCCCAGCAGGACGAGCAGGCCCAGGGCCTTGCCCACCATGTCCGTGCGGGAATCCTCCTTCGCCGGGCGGGCAGGCTTCCCGGTCTCAACGGCGGCCTCCGCGGCCTCTGCAGGGGCCTCGACTGCGATGTCCGGCCCTGTGTCTTGATTCACACCCATGCATTGATGTTCTCACATGGTGAGAGCTATTGCTAGATAGTGATTATTTTTCTTGACAAGTGATCGCGCTCACAGCCATGCTTGCTACATCGCACAAGTAGCTCCCACCATGTGGCTACTAGTCCGGGTCTTTCCTTGGTCCAACGGCTGCCGCACACTTGAAGCCAGCGGCCGTCAAGACCTTCCCGATCCATCCGCGACAACGTCGTCACACCAAAGGAACACCATGAGCCAGACACTGCCGTCTACGACGCCGGGCACTGCCGCACCGGCCGGGACACCAAAGAAGGCCGCCCTCGCCAGCTTCCTGGGCAGCGCCGTCGAGTACTACGACTTCTTCATCTTCGGATCCGCCGCCGCCCTCATTTTTCCGAAGGTCTTTTTCCCGGATGCGGACGCCAACGCCGCGATCATGTCCTTCGCGACCTTCGGCTTCGCGTACGTGGCACGTCCGGTCGGGGCCATCATCCTGGGCCACTTCGGCGACCGGGTGGGCCGCCGCAAGGTCCTGATGTTCACGCTGCTTTTGATGGGCGCCTCCACCTTCGTGATCGGCTGCCTGCCGGACTTCAAGACCGTCGGCTGGTGGGCTCCCGTGCTGCTCGTGATTGCCCGGCTCTGCCAGGGCCTCTCCGCCGCCGGTGAGCAGGCCGGCGCGTCCTCCATGACCCTGGAGCACGCCCCGGACAACCGCCGCTCGTTCTTCACCTCATGGACCCTGACCGGCACCCAGGGCGGCCAGATCCTCGCCGCCCTCGTCTTCATCCCGGTCCTGGCCCTTCCCGACGAGATCAAATACGGCATCGGCTGGCGTATCCCGTTCTGGCTCAGCGCCGTCGTCGTCGTGGTCGCGTTCTTCATCCGCCGCACCCTGCACGAGCCGCCCGCCTTCGAAGAGGCCCAGAAGAGCGCACAGATTTCCAAGCTCCCGATCGCCGACCTGCTGAAGCACCACTGGCGCGACGTCCTGCGCGTCGTCGCCTGCGCCTTCATTGCCGCTGTCTCCACCGTGTTCGGCACGCTCGCCATCGCCTACGCCAAGAACGTCGCCAACGTGGACGGAACCGTCACGCTGTGGCTCGTCGTGGGCGCCAACCTCGTGGCACTCGGCACCCAGCCGCTCTTCGGCAAGCTGGCCGACCGGATCGGCCGCAAGCCTGTCTTCATCTACGGCGCGCTCTCCAGCGCGGTGCTGACCCCGGTGTTCCTGCTCAGCCTCGAATCCGGCAGCGTCCCGCTGATGTTCCTGGCCGCAATCGGCTTCTTCTCCTTCGGCTACGCGGCCTCCAACGCCGTCTGGCCTTCCTTCTATGCAGAAATGTTCAGCACCCGGGTCCGCTTCTCCGGCCTCGCGATCGGCACCCAGCTCGGCTTCCTGATGGCCGGCTTCGCCCCGGCAATCGTGGCGGCCATGGGCGGCATCAAGCCCGGCGGCTGGGTCCAGATCACCATCTTCACCGGCATTATCTGCGCCATTGCCGCCGTCTCTGCGCTGACCGCCAAGGAAACCTTCAAGGTTCCCACCAGGGAGCTCGGCCTGCGCTAGGTACCGACTGGACGTTCCCGCCCAGTTACAACCGGAAGAGCCCGGCGTGTTCGGTGAACACGCCGGGCTTTTCGGTGTGTTGGGGGCCGGGCTGCGGTACTAACCGGGCGGGAGCGCCCGACGTCGGGAGCTTCAGTCGCGTCCCGCGCCCAGCACCGCGACCAGGTCATAGCTGACCGGTTCCTCCAGCTGGGCGTAGGTGCAGGAAGCGGGCTCCCGGTCCGGCCGCCAGCGAACGAACTGGGCCGTGTGCCGGAACCGCGGCCCCTCCATGTGGTCATACTTCACCTCAACCACCCGCTCCGGCCGCAGCGGCGTGAAGCCCAGGTCCTTGCCCCCGCTCCACCGGCTTCCCTCGGCGTTGCGCGGCGTCCGGGCACCCTCCTCCTGCCGGGCCGAGGCCCACGGGTGCTCGGAAAAGTCCGTAACGAGCGGCTGGAGTTCTTCGAACAGTTCCTTCCGGCGCTGCATCGGGAACGCGCCCACCACGCCCACATTGGCGAGGACGCCGTCGTCGTCGTACAGCCCCAGCAGCAACGAACCGATACGGTCCGCACCGGAGGTGTGCACCCGGTACCCGGCGAGGACACAGTCGGCGGTGCGTTCGTGCTTGACCTTGAACATGGTGCGCTTGTCCGGCAGGTAGTGGGAGTCCAAGGCCTTGGCCACGATCCCGTCCAGGCCGGCACCTTCGAACTGCCGGAACCAACGGGCCGCGGTGTCCCGGTCCCTGGTCGCGGCTGTCAGGTGCACCGGGGCGGAGCTGCCCGCAAGCATTCCTTCGAGCGCCGCGCGGCGCTCCTCGAACGGGCGCCCAGTCAGGTCATCCTCGTCGAGCGCCAGCAGGTCGAAGGCCACGAAAGTCGCGGGAGTTTGGGCGGCGAGCAGGCGGACCCGGCTGGCGGCCGGATGGATCCGCTGCTGGAGGGCGTCGAAGTCGAGCCGGTTCCCGGCCGCGCCGACCAAGACAATCTCGCCGTCGATCACGCAGCGCGGCGGGAGATTGGCCTTCAGGGACTCCACGAGTTCCGGGAAGTACCGGGTCAGGGGTTTTCCGTTCCGGCTGCCGATCTCCACCTCGTCGCCGTCGCGGAAGATGATGGAGCGGAAGCCGTCCCACTTGGGCTCGAAGCTCATCGCCCCCTCGGGCAGCGCGCTGACGGCTTTGGCTAGCATCGGCGGGATTGGAGGCATCAGCGGCAGTCGCATACGGCCCATTCTGGCGCGGCCGGCCGCAGACGTCGACCCTGCAGCCGGGAAGGGCCCGGAAAACTAACCCACCGCTTACCGAACCGAAACGCAGCGGCAACATACGGGCAGGACACTGGTGTTGCCGGCAAGAGCAGGCACCAGCTCCAGTCCAGGAGGCCCGCCATGTTGAAGGAAGCCAAGGTCCAGACCACCCGCATCCGCGCCCTCGACCAGCTGCACCGCGGCGACGAGATCGAAGCCCGGCTGCGCGTGGGCCCCAATTACGACGATGTGGTGATCCGTCGCGGCAGTGTGCAGGAGACGGCGCCGGGGATCGGCGTCGTGTGGATCCTGGACCGGCAGTCAGGCACCCGCAAGGCCGTCAACGCCGACGAGTGCAGCCTATGGCGGGTGGCCTAGCCCGCTAGCCGCCGGCCACGGACTGGATGATCAGGACTTCCTGGCCGGGCGTCACTTCCGTCCCCAGTCCCTGCAGCCGCCGGATTTCATTCCCGTTGACGTATATATTCACGTAGCGGCGAACGGCTCCGGTTTCGTCCCGTAGGCGCCGGGACAAGGCGGGGAATTCCCCCGCGACCGAATCCAGCAACCATTGGACCGTCACGGCCCCTTCCGCGGGCGCAGTCAGGATGGACTGCCCGCCGGCCAGCGGTTGGAGGACGCTGGGAAGCAGCACATTGATGCCGGGCACGCGAAGCCTCAGGCGGATGCCGCGGCGGGCTGCGCCGCCGCCGGCACGGGGGCGGCGGTCACCTGTGCGGCCCGCACGCACAGCACGTCGGGCAGGTGCGAGGCGACCTCTTTGAAGTGTTCGCCTTCGTCGGCACTGGCGTAGACACTGCCGCCGCGGGTCCCGAAATAGACCCCCGCGGGTTCGGCGCCGTCCACGCACGCCGCGTCGCGCAGTACGGCATTGAATTCGGACTCCGGGAGCCCGGCGTCGAGCCGCTTCCAGCTCGCGCCGGCGTCGTCGGTCCGGTGCACGGCAAGCTTTCCGCCCGGCGGGATCCTTTCGCCGTCGGCCTTCAGCGGGATGACCCAGGCTGTGCCGGCACGGCGGGGGTGCGTCAGCATGACAAAGCCGAAATCGGCTGGCAGCCCCTCAGCGATGGATTCCCAGCTTTCGGCGTCGTCGTCGCTGCGGTAGACGCCATGGTGGTTTTGCGCGTACAGGCGGCCCTCGACGGCGGCATCCGCAGCGATCTTGTGCACACACTGGCCGAATTCGGGGTTGGGATCGGGCATGAAGTACGCCGAGATCCCCTTGTTCCGCGGCTCCCAGGAGGTGCCGCCGTCGAGCGAGCGGTACACGCCGCCGGTGCTCATGGCGACGTGCACCTTCTCGCCGTCGGGATGGACGACGATCGAATGTGCCGCGGCCCCTCCGTAGCCGGCACCCCATTCACTGCGGTGCGGGTGGTCCCAGAGGCCGCGGTTGAGTTCGAAGTGTTCGCCGCCGTCGGTGGACTTCCAGACCGAGATCGGCTCGCAGCCGGCCCAGACGACGCCGGGGCGGGAGTCGGCATCGGGGTGGATCTGCCAGACTCGCTCCAGCGCGGCGTCGGTGCCCTCGGGGAAGCGGATGGCGCCGTTTTCCGGCTCGTTCCAAGTTTCGCCGAGGTCGTCCGAGTGGAAAACGGTGGGTCCCCAGTGTTCCGAGCGGACCCCGACCAGGATGCGGGTTCGGCCCTCACGCGTGTCGATTGCGATGCTGGGGATCTCGCTCATCAGGAAGTGCGGGCCGGACAGGGACCAGTTTTGCCGGTCCGGGCTGCTGGCGAGCCAGAGCCCTTTTTTGGTGCCGATCGCCAGGACATAACTTTCTGCGGTAGCCATGCCCTACATGCAACCACCGCAGCCGAAGAGCCGCAATGGTTTTTCGCCAGTCAATCGACGAATTCGGACTGGGTTTCGATGAAGTCCCAGTCGGCGGCGCTCAGCACGCCGGACGGCCGGTCCGGGTGCGGTCCGCCGGCCTCGGCGATGCCCTGCAGCACCGGCAGGGGCAGCTCCTCGGCGCGCAGGTTATCCCGCAGCCATTCCTTGCTGGCGAGGTCCAGGTCCAACCACCACATGAAGATTTCCACCGCTGCCGCCCTTCCCGTCTGCTTCTCACGGTAGGCCCGCCGCCGGGGCCGATCAAGGGAGGAAGGCCCTAGCCGGGCCGGCCGGCGCGGGGCAACAATGAAGCATGCCCGCAGAGAGCATGAGTCCAGCCCCGCTGGTTGTCGGCGTCCTCCCGGGCCAGCCCCCGGAGGTCCTCGCGACGGCGGTGATGCTGTCCAGGAGCCTGTCCGCGCCGCTGGTCTGTGCCTACGTCGACGAGGCGAGCTACCTCGTGGAGTGGGACCCCGCCCGGTCAGCCCACCGCCTTTCGCTCCACCCGGAGGCCGACAATGCGGCGATTCAGGCGGCGACGGAGCGACTCCGATCGGAAGTCGCCGCGGTCTGCGACGTTCCCGGGGTGGAATGGAAGCTGCAGACCCTGGCCGGGGATCCGGCCCGGGCGCTGGGCCGGCTGGCTGCGGATGCCGGCGCGGCCATGATCATCGTGGGCACTCCCGGGGCCGGGCTGGGCCATCGGCTCACTGCCGCACTCAACGGATCGGTGGCCGCCTGGCTTAGCCATCATCAGGACCGTCCGGTCCTGATCGTTCCGGCGCGGACCGCCGTTGACGGGGCCCGACACGGCGGCTCGTGAATGGCCTGGGAAAATAAAGCGAAAGTAGTTATTCGAGGTGCTGGCGCATCGTTGCTACTGCCCCGTATGGTTGTACTCGTAGCCGGGAAACCGACTACCCCATAGCTGCTCCGGAGTGCGTATCCCCCAATAACGCACTCCGGAGCTCTTTAATTTCCGGACACTGTCCGTTTCGGCCCCGGGTACCCCCGGAGGGTACTTGCAAGATACCCCTAGGGGGTATACCTTGATGGCATGAACGAGTCCGAAGCCTCCCTGACGCCGCCCCTGGAGGGCGCCGCGCACCAGCAACACGGCTACTCCGCCAACAAGGATGCCTACCTCAAGCGGCTCAAACGGATCGAGGGCCAGGTCCGCGGCATTGCCCGGATGGTCGATGAAGACAAGTACTGCATCGACATCCTCACCCAGGTCGCCGCCGTCACCAAAGCCCTGCACGCCGTCAGCCTCGGGCTGGTGGAGGAACACATCGGCCACTGCGTCGTCGGGGCCGCCGCGGAGCCGGATCCGGAACTTCGGGCCGAAACCATTGACTTCAAAGTGAAGGAGGCCACCGATGCCATCGGGCGCCTGCTGCGGTAGCGGCAACACCACTCACCACACCCCCACGAAGGAGCAAACCATGAGCACCGTTTCCACCACCGTCGAGGTGTCCGGGATGACCTGCGGACACTGCGTGTCCTCTGTTTCCGAGGAGCTCGAGGCCCTGGCGGGCGTCGAGAGCGTCGACGTCGACCTCAACGCCGGCGGGATCTCCACCGTCACGATCACCTCCGACAAGGCACTCTCTCCCGCCGAGATCGGCGAAGCGGTAGCCGAGGCCGGCTACCTGGTGGTCGCCAACGAGGCCTGAGCCCGACGTCGAGCCGCCTCCCCCGCGGAGGACGGGCAGGACGAGCGAGCAGAACTTCACCGAACGCGATCGAGGGGCCCATACCGTGAGCAACGCACAACTGCTGGACCAGCCGGGGAACCGGGTGATTGAACTCGATATCGAGGGCATGACCTGCGCGTCCTGCGTCGGCCGGGTCGAACGCAAGCTCGGGAAGCTCGACGGCGTGCAGGCTTCGGTCAACCTTCCGCTGGAGTCCGCCCGGGTCAGCGTCCCGGCCAACATCAGCGACGAGCAAATCGCCGCGACCGTGAACGCCGCGGGCTACAAGGCCACGGTGCGGACCCACCGGGAAGCCGCCCCGGCGGCCGAGGCCACCGCCGAGGGACCGGCGGCGAAACTGAAGCCCCGGCTGATGGTTGCGGCCGCCCTCACCGTCCCGGTCTTCGTGCTCTCGATGTTTCCTGCCGTCCAGTTCCCGAACTGGGGCTGGATCGCCGCCGCGCTGGCGTTGCCGGTGGTCAGCTGGGCGGCGTGGCCGTTCCACCGGGCCGCGGCGGTGAACGCACGGCATCTGTCCTCCACCATGGACACGCTGGTGTCGATCGGCGTAACGGCCGCGTATGCGTTTTCGGCCTGGCAACTGCTGGCCGATCCCCGCCTCACCGAGCACCCGGGCATGGAGGGCATGGACTCCGGCGGCCTGTACTTCGAGGTCGCCTCCGTCGTCACCACCTTCCTGCTGCTCGGCCGCTATCTGGAGGCGAACGCCAAGCGCAAGGCCGGCGACGCGCTCAAGGCCCTGCTGGACCTGGGCGCCAAGGATGCCACCGTGCTCCGTGACGGCGCGGAATTCCAGGTCCCCGCGGACCGGCTCCGGGTCGGTGACGTCGTAGTTGTCCGCCCGGGCGAGAAGATCGCCACCGACGGCGTAGTCCTCGAGGGCAGCTCCGCCGTCGACGCCTCGCTGGTGACCGGGGAGTCGGTGCCGGTCGAAGTCGGCCCCGACAGCCCGGTCACGGGCGCCACCATCAACACCTCGGGACGGCTCCTGGTCCGCGCCACCCGCGTCGGCGCCGACACGACCCTGGCCCAGATGGGCCGGCTGGTCTCCCAGGCGCAGTCCGGGAAGGCCCCGATCGCCCGGCTCGCGGACCGCATCAGTGCAGTCTTCGTCCCGGTGGTCCTGGTGATCGCGGCGGTCACCTTCGGCGCCTGGCTGCTCGCGGCCGGCCCGTCCGTCAGCGACGCCGAGCTCCGCGCCGCCTTCACGGCAGCCGTCGCGGTGCTGGTCATCGCCTGCCCGTGCGCCCTGGGACTCGCCACCCCGGTCGGCCTGCTCACCGGCACCGGCCGCGGCGCTCAGTTGGGCATCCTGATCAAGGGCCCGCAGGTGCTTGAGGACACCCGCACCGTGGACACCATCCTGCTGGACAAGACCGGTACCGTCACCACCGGCCACCTCGCCGTTGCCGGCACTCGCGCGTTTGCCCCCTTCGGCGACAGTGAGGTCCTGCGGCTCGCCGGCGCGGCGGAGGCTGCCTCCGAGCACCCGGTCGCCCGGGCCATTGCCGCGGCGGCGCTGACCGCAGAGCGGGAGCACGACGCCGATGCGCAACTGCCCGCCGTCGCGGACTTCCACTCGGCCCCGGGCGGCGGTGTCCGCGGCAGCGTGGAAGGACGCCGCGTCACGGTGGGACGGTCCGGCTGGCTGCAGGAGAACGGCGTCGTTGTGTCCGGCCCGCAGCAGACCGCCCTGGCAGCCGCCGAGGACGCCGGAGCCACCGCCATCTGGGTGGCCGTGGACGGGGTTCCGGCGGGCATCATCAGCCTCCGCGACACCCTGAAGCCTGGCTCCGCCGCGGCCATCGCCCGGCTCCGGGACCTGGGGCTGCGGCCTATCCTGCTGACCGGGGACAACGCGGCGGTGGCCGGACAGGTGGCGGCCGCCGTCGGGATCCCGCCGGAAGACGTCTTCGCGGGCGTCCTGCCGGAGGGCAAGGTCGACGCCGTGCGGACCCTGCAGGCCGGCGGCGCCACGGTGGCAATGGCCGGCGACGGCGTGAACGACGCCGCAGCGCTGGCCCGGGCGGACCTGGGCATCGCGATGGGATCCGGCACCGACGTCGCCATCGAAGCGGCGGACCTGACCGTAATGGGCAACGACCTGGGGCAGGTTGCCCAGGCCATTGAACTGTCCCGCAGGACCCTGTCCACGATCAAGACGAACCTCTTCTGGGCCTTCTTCTACAACGCCATCGGCATACCCGTGGCCGCACTGGGCCTGCTCAACCCGATGATCGCCGGCGCCGCAATGGCGGCCAGCTCCGTGCTGGTGGTGGCCAACTCCCTGCGGTTGCGCAGCTTCGGCCGCTAGCCCCATGGGGAGGGCTGCCCATCGACAGCTTTTTGCGGAACAGGGTAGGTTCGAAGCAATGGATCTTCCGGATCAGCCGGAGGCCGCTGGGGATGCCGAGAGTATTCGGGTCCGGTGAACTAAGGAGTTTTTCAAATGGCTATTTGGGGTGCAGATGTTAATCAGCTCAAGACTCTTGGGACGAAGCTGCAGGCCGGTTCGCAGGAGATCGACAAGCAGAGGTCGCTGCTGACCAAGGTGCTGGACAGCACCCAGTGGATGGGTCCGGATGCGCAGAAGTTCCGCAACGAGTGGAACGGCGAGCACGTTGCCGCCCTCACCCGGGTCTCCCAGGCCCTGCAGCAGGCCAGCCAGCAGGCCAACCGCAACGCCACCGAGCAGGAAAGCGCCTCGCGCTAGGCCTGCCGCTCGACAGAGCAGTTTCCCGATCAGCCCGGACGCACTCGCGTCCGGGCTGATCGTTTATGCCGGCTGTCCAAGCGGGCCGGCACTCCTTTAGGGGACGGGCTCGACGTCGTTCGCGTGGTCGAGTTCGGCGGGCAGCGGGGCCGGAGTGCGCAATTCGTCCAGCCGGACCAGGACCACCCCTCCGACGATCAGCAGCCCGCCCAGGAGCTGGATGGGCCCGGGCAGCTCGCCCAGCAGCAGCCAGGCCCAGATGACGGCGAACAGGACCTCGGTGAGCGAGACGAATGAGGCCACCTTGGAGCCCAGCGCCCGCGCCGCGACGACGCCGGATACGTAGGCGAGCACGGTGGCAAGGATGACCAGCCCGCCCAGCGCGACCCACCACGGCGTGACCCACGGGCCGAGCCGGGTGTCGGCCGTGCTGGCGGCCATCGGCAGCAGACCCGTGGCCGCGGCCAGCCACATAACGAGCGCCCCCACCATGAGGCCGCCGGAAGCCAGCACGATCGGCGGCAACGTGTCGTTCTCCTTGGCGGTGATGAAGAAGTAGATGGCCAGGCAGACGGCCGCCGCGATGCCCCATAGCACGCCGACCAGGTCGATCTTTACGGCCCCGGTGAGGTCGAGCACCAGGACCAGGCCCGCGAGGGAGAGCAGGGTGCCTGCAATTGTGAGGGGCCGCGGCCGCTTCCGGCTGGCCACCCAAAGCCACAGCACGATGATCACCGGGGCTAGGTATTCGAGCAGCAGCGCCACGCCGACAGAAAGCCGGGCGACGGCGTTGAAATAGAAGAGCTGGCACGCGGCGACGCCGATCAACCCGAACAGCAGGACGGTGAGCCAGTTGTCGCGCAGCTGGTGCCAGCGGCCGCGAAGGGCGACCGCAGCAGGGAGGGCCAGCACCAGCGCGGCTCCGGTGAGCCGGGCGGTGACCGCCGCGCCCGGAGTCCAGCCGGTCTCCAGCAGCGCCTTGGCGAAGGAGCCGGAAATTCCGAACACCGCCGACGAGAACAGGGCAACCCCCAGGCCGGACGCCAAAAAGCCCGGAGCTTCCGGAGTTGCGTTTCCGGCACCGGGGATCTGGGGGCGCTTATTGGCCGGAGCGGCGGCGGGGCGGCGTGCGGCAGACACGGGCGGCCTCCTGTCAGGAGTAAAGTTGGGTTATGGTCATGACAGTACGCCCGAGTGACGTAAGGAGTCAAGATGGTTTTTGCCCCTGACACGGAGATCGCGCTGCGGTCCGTGGCTGCCCTGATCAACACCGCGGCCAACGGGGAGGAGAAGCTCACCACCGTCGCGGACCTGGACCAATTCCTCGCGGCCGAGGGCTTCAGTGGATCCCGGACCCATGACGCCGCGGAACTGGCCAGCGTGCACCGGCTGCGTGCCGAGCTCGCCCGGCTGTGGCTGGCGGATGAACACACCGCCGTGGAGGCCGTCAACCGCCTGTTGGCCGAGGCGCGGGCACTGCCGCAGCTGAAGAAGCATGACGGCTGGGACTGGCACCTGCACGCAACCACGCCCGAGGCGCCGCTGGCCGACAGGATGAGCACTGAGGCCGCGATGGCGCTGGTGGACGTGATCCGCAGCAAGGAAATGGACCGGATGCTGGTCTGCGCAGCCGACGACTGCGACGCCGTCGTGCTGGACCTGAGCCGGAACCGATCGAAGCGCTACTGCGACACCGGAAACTGCGCCAACCGCGCGCACGTCGCGGCCTACCGGGCGCGGAAGGCGGCGTCCTAGCCGTTGCGTGCTGGCGCGGGGCTGCCGCCCTGCAGGTGGGGGCTAGCGGAGCTCGCTGCCGGGCTCGCGGGTCTCGGCGTCGCGGGCCGGGCCAGCGGCAGGGCTGTCAAAGGAGGCAGCCGACCGCTTGGAGCTGAGGTTGACGCCGGAGCCCTTCCCCAGGTGTTCGGCGTTGTCCTTGTAGCTCATGGAGAGCATGGCTGCGATCACGAGGGTCACAATGAACGCGATGCCGGCGCCGGTGAAGGCCAGGTCGAAGCGGGGCGACTTGGCGCTGCCCCCGGAGGCGAAGATCAGGACGGCGAAGAAGACCAGCACTGCCCAGAAGGCGGAGAACATGAGCGGCCCCTTGACCGAGGTCCGCAGGCTGCGGCGTTCTCCAGATTTCTGCTCTGCCAAGGTGCTTTCCTCCTGCCGCCAGCGCCGGATTGGCGTGGCAGTTCTGATACCGCGGTTGTTCTACGCAGGGTAGAACCTGTTCCTACTAGTTTACGGCCTCGGCGGATGCGCCCCGCGCATCGTGCCGCAGGGTCAGGCCGGCCAGGATCCACAGCACCCCGCAAATGATCGCGCCGCCGCCGGCCACACCCAGCAGCGCATGCGGGCCGAGGTCAATGAAGAACGGCAGGGCAGCCGCGGTTCCCAGGCCGATGACGCCGGAGGCGATCCAGTCACGCGCCAGGACCGAGCGGCGCCGGGCGGCCAGGCCCAGGTAGAGCTCGGCGGCGCCCGCGAGGCCCAGACCCAGGGCGCCGATGACGCCGAACACCAGATTGCCGGCGAGCAGCGCCACCGCTGCGCCGGTTCCGGTCAGGACCGCCCCGGCGGCGGCCAGGACCTTGGCAGTCCGGTCCCCGTGCGCCAACCCGGTCTTCCTGACACTCCAGAGCAGCACCAACCCGGTGGCCAGCAGGTAAAGGCCGCCTGTCCAGCCCATGCCGGCAACGGATGGCGCGGCCCAGAAGACGGTCACGGCGCCGAAGACCAGCGCGATGGCGGCCCGGAGCAGCACGGGCTTCCACACGTCCGGGGCGGCGGGCAGGGCAGTCGAAGCGTGGGAGTTTCCGGGGAGAGTCACCCGCCCAGTTTAGTGGGTGGCTCAGTGGGCGCCGAGCAACATCCACCGGTCCGTACGTGCCCGCAGGCCGAGCGTGACGGCGCGGGCCAGCATGTAGCCCAGCGAGAAGGCGGCCCACAGCCAGAGCAGCGCCGCACCGCCGCGGGACCCGGAGAGCCCTACCGCCAGCAGCAGCGGCAGGTAGACGGCAAGATTCACGACGCCGGCAATCGCCAGGTACCTCGCGTCCCCGGCGCCGATCAGCACGCCGTCGAGGACAAAGACGAAGCCCGCGATCGGCTGCCCGGCGGCAAGCACCCAAAGGGCGAGCGTGAGCGCGGACTGGACCCCGGCATCGGCGGTAAACAGCTGCCCCGCCCACGGCGCGGCCGCGGCCAGGAGCAGCCCGGTCAGTACCCCGAAGCCGAGTCCCCAGCGGACCATGGTGCCGGTGAGCTGCCTCGCCGCCGCCGGGTGGGAGGCGCCGAGTTCCTTGCCGATGAGGGCCTGGGCGGCGATCGCCAAGGCGTCGAGGGCGAAGGCCAGGAAGGTGAAGACGGTCATCGCGAGCTGGTGGGCGGCCAGGTTCACCGGCCCCTGTGCAGTGGCGACCAACACCGTGGCGAGGATCGCGATCCGCAGGCTGAGGGTCCGCAACATCAGCCAGGAGCCCACCTTGGCCAGGGCCCGGATGCCGCGCCAGTCCGGGAGCAGGGACACGCCGTGGTTGCGGGCATTGCGCTGCACCATGACGACGTAGACCAAGGCCATGGCCCACTGCGCGATGCTGGTGCCCAGGGCCGAGCCGGTGACGGAGAGCCGCAGGCCGTAGACCAGGAGAAGGTTCAGCACAATGTTGGCGGTGAAGCCGGCTGCGGCCACGGCCAGCGGGGTCCGGGTGTCCTGCAGGCCGCGCAGCACTCCGGTGCCGGCGAAGATGAGCAGCATGGCCACCAGGCCCGGCATGGACCACCGCAGGTAGTCCACTGCAAAGGACCGGACTTCACCGCGCGCGCCCATCAGGTCCAGGAGCGGTTCAGCTGCGACGAACCCCGCCGCGGCCAGGACCACGCCCAGCACCAGGGCCAGCCAGACGCCATCGCGGCCGGCCGCCAGCGCTTTAGGCAGCTGGCCGTTGCCGATGGCGCGCGCCACCGCGGGGGTGGTGGAGTAGGCGAGGAACACCATCAGGCCCACTGCGGTATGCAGCACCGCTGACGCCAGCCCCACACCGGCAAGTTCGGCCACGCCGAGGTGGCCAACAATGGCCGAGTCCGCGAGCAGGAAGAGCGGCTCGGCGATCAGCGCCCCGAAGGCGGGAACGGCCAGGCGCAGGATTTCACGCCGTCGGACTGCTGGCGGCGTGAGGGTTGCGGGAGTCAGGGCGGGTGTCGGCACGGATCCACCCTAGCGGCGTCGCACGACTACGCATTAGTTGACTTTTCAACTAATGGTGGCCAGAGTTGAAGTTGAATCTTCAACTAAAGCGGCTGGCGCCTCTATTGTCCCCAGCGCCGCTTGCCCGACGTCAGAACGGTATGCCCATGAACCAGCCCATGCTCAACACCACGGCCCGCACGATCCTGCGCCTCGTCACCGGCTTCCTTTTCGCCGCACACGGCTGGCAGAAATTCAGCGAGTTCACCATCCCCGGAACCCAGGCCGCCTTTGCCCAGATGGGCGTCCCTGCTGCCAACATCGTGGCGCCGGTTGTTGCCTCGCTGGAACTGGCCGGCGGGATCGCGCTGATCCTGGGCGTGCTTACCCGCGTGTTCGCGCTGCTGCTGGGGGTGGACATGCTGGGCGCGCTCTTCCTCGTTCATGCCCCGGCGGGAATATTCGTTGCCTCGGGAGGCTACGAACTGGTGCTGATCCTCGCCGCCGCGGCGCTGGCCGTGGCGCTGGTCGGCGCGGGCAAGGTCTCTGTGGACGGAGCCCTCTTCGGCCGCTCCGGCTCCAAGCTCAGCGCCTTGGCCTAGGAGCAACTGCTCCAAGCGTTCGACGGCGGGCGGTCACCTTCGGGTGGCCGCCCGCCGTCGTCTCCGGCCGCGTCGCGGGGTGCGGCGCCGTGTGTGGCGGCGGGCGCCGGCTTTGTGTCATCGCCCCGCGCCCGTTCGCCGCTCCGTCAGTACACTCGCTTCCATGAGTGAGACTTCCGCCAACGCCGTCACCCTGCGCTTCCTGGCCGCGCCCACGGACGTGGGCCACAGCGGCTCGGTGGACGCCGGGACAGTCCTGGAATGGGTGGACAAGGCGGCGTATGCGGCGGCCGTCGGCTGGGCCAAGTCCTATTACGTGACCGCGTACGTGGGGAATATCCACTTCGCGGATCCGGTCAACAGCGGCGACATGGTCGAAGTAACCGCCACCATCGTCTACACCGGCCGGTCCTCGATGCACATCCGCACCGTGGTCTCCTCCGGCGATCCCAAGGGCGGACCGGCCACGATGCGCAGCCAGTGCCTGGTGATCTTCGTGGCAGTGGGCGAGAATGGCAAGCCGATTCCCGTGCCGCAGTTTGAACCGCGGACTCCGGCGGAAGTCGAAGAGCGGGAGCACGCACTGGCGAGGATCAAGGTCCGCGAGGACATCGTCGAGGCCATGAGCGGGCAGGAGTACACCGACGCCGGCACGGCTGAGCGCGTGACGTTGCGGTTCATGGCCGCCCCCACGGATGTGAACTGGGGCGGCAAGGTTCATGGCGGAATCGTCATGAAGTGGATCGACGAGGCTGCCTACGTCTGCGCCTCGCGCTACTGCGGGATGGACACCGTGGCGGTTTTTTCCGGCGGCGTCCGGTTCTACCGGCCGCTGCTGATCGGCCACCTAGTGGAGGTGGAGGCCCGGCTGGTCTACACGGGGACGAAGGGCATGCACATCGCCGTCCACGTCCGTTCCGGGGATCCCAAGGGGCACGAGCTCAACCTCACGACGTACTGCCTGACCGTAATGGTGGCCCGCGATGAGAGCGGCACCTCAGTCCCGATCCCGCAATGGGTGCCGGTCTCCGAGGAGGACAAACGGCTGCACGCCCATGCCCGTGAGCTGCTGGAGATCCGGGGCCGGGCGCCCGGAAACCGGCTCCCCAACCACCTGCTCTAGCAGCCCGCTCCTTTAGAAGCCGCCTACGCCGGCTGCGTCCCCCGCCATATTGGCGAAGCGGGAGTAGTGTCCCTGGAACGCAACCACGATGTCCTTGGTGGGGCCGTTACGGTGCTTGGCGATGAGGATGTCCGCCTCGCCGGCGCGCGGGGATTCCTTGTCGTAGACGTCCTCGCGGTGCAGCAGGATGACCATGTCGGCGTCCTGCTCGATGGAACCCGACTCACGGAGGTCGGAGACCATGGGGCGCTTGTCCTGGCGCTGTTCGGAGCCACGGTTCAGCTGCGACAGGGCGATCACCGGAACCTGGAGTTCCTTGGCCAGCAGCTTCAGGGCGCGAGAGAATTCCGAGACTTCCTGCTGGCGCGATTCAACCTTCTTACCCGAGCTCATGAGCTGCAGGTAGTCGAGGATGACCAGCTTGAGGTCGTGCTGCTGCTTCAGCCGGCGGCACTTGGCGCGGATTTCCATCAGCGACATGTTGGGGCTGTCGTCGATGAACAGCGGGGCGTCGTTCATCCGGCCCATGGTGGTGGCGATCTTGGACCACTGCTCGTCCTTGATGGTGCCCTTGCGGAGGTCCTGCAGGCCGATCGTGGCCTCCGCCGACAGCAGGCGCATCGCGATCTCGTTCCGGCCCATTTCGAGGGAGAACATGACGGTGGCAAGGTTGTTCTTGATCGCCGCGGAACGGGCGAAGTCCAGGGCAAAGGTGGACTTACCGACGGCGGGGCGCGCGGCGATGACGATCATCTGCCCGGGGTGCAGGCCATGGGTCAGCTCGTCGAGCTCGTAGAACCCGGTGGGGACACCCACCATGCCTTCGCCGCGGTGTCCGGACGCTTCGATCTCATCCACGGTGGATTCCATCACGTCCTTGAGGACGACGTAGTCCTCGGCGGTGCGCCGTTCGGCCACGGCGTAGACCTCTGCCTGGGCCTGGTTGACCAGGTCCTCAACCTCGCCGTCCTGCCCGTAACCGAGCTGGACGATCTTGGTGCCGGCGTTGACAAGCCGGCGCAGGACGGCCCGCTCGGCCACGATTTCGGCGTAGTAGCCTGCGTTGGCGGCCGTAGGTACGGTCTGGATCAGCTCGTGGAGGTAGGCAGGGCCGCCGATCCGGTTGATTTCGCCGCGCTTGGTCAACTCATCCGAGACGGTGACCGCGTCGGCGGGCTCACCCCGGCCGTACAGGTCAATGATCGCTTCATAGATGGTTTCGTGCGCCGGGCGGTAGAAGTCCTGGCCGCGGAGGATTTCGACGACGTCCGCGATGGCATCCTTGGAGAGCATCATGCCGCCCAGGACGGACTGCTCGGCGGGGATGTCCTGCGGCGGCTTGCGGCTGCCTTCGGCTCCCCGGGTGCCCTCGATCGGATCCAGATGCGTAACTGACAAAACTGCCGTCCTTCATTGTGTGCCGGAGGTGGTGTTCGCCGGCGGCGCTTTGGCCATGCGTTGTGGTGCTGTGGTGGTGCCTGTGTTGCCGTCGGTGGTGCTGGCCGTGTCGTAGGCGTGGCACCGGCTGCCGATGCCCCGGCTGGCTCCACCAAGTTATTCCTAGCAGCACGCTCAGACACTTTGTCCGGCGCCGGGCCGGTGGATTCCGCCCCAGGCCACCGGGGCGCCGTGGGAACGCGGAACATCCTCCTGGCAGGCAGCCGGGGCCGAATTTTGCTCCCGCCAACCTGGTCTCCCGCTACGTTATCCCCCGCGCGGGCCTTCACCAACCCGCCCGCGCGGCGGCCCTGTGGATAACGTGTGGACTACTGCCCCATGCTTGTGCACAGCCTGTGGGAACGTCTGTGGATAGAAGAAATATTTGCCCGTCAATATGGCTCTGACATGCGGAAACGAGCGAATTTCGGTGTGGATGAAAAACAATTTTCGCCAAGCGTCATCCACAGCTTGCAGCACCCGGCTGGGGATAGTGTGGGGCCCACAGGTCCACACCTCAGGCCAAATATGCGAATTTGGTGATGCTTGTCACCCAAGCAACGGCAAATTGACGGACTTGGGAGTTGCTTGTAGGCGTGCCCCGGAATGTGCTGTGGATAACTGCTATCTGGCATAAGCTGTGGCCATGGGCGATGTACTTGTAGTCATACTGCCTGCCCTCGTTCTCGCGGCCGTTCTGTGGGCAGTCTCCGCGGCGTTGAAACCGCGGAACTTTGGCATCTCCGACGCCGAGCGTTACCAACTGGAACTGGCCATGCGTTCCCGCGCCCACTATGAGGCCCAGGTGAAGGCGGCCACGGCATCCCGCGCCCGTGTGGATGCCGCGACCCGCCCAAGCCAGAACGAACAGCAGCAGTCGCAGCAGGCGGAGCACGCCCGCGCAGCCTCGCAGGGCGGCGGAGGGCGCTTTGGCGACGGGACGCGGCCCGGCTACACCAGCGCGGTTCTGCCCGGCGGCCAACTGCATCCCCAGTTCACCCTCCAACTCCAGGCCCTCGCCCGGTCGGGCCACAAAATCCAGG
>Ga0213837_1000424_pt1 | contig 45918 bp, 36 predicted proteins | sample SWPATP12_FD_160572 | JGI IMG/M metagenome (GOLD analysis project Ga0213837, IMG submission 160572) | Coastal seawater microbial communities from Marineland, Florida, United States - SWPA TP1 #2 | ecosystem: Environmental > Aquatic > Marine > Coastal | place: USA: Florida | collected 2016-08-06
ACGCATTACAAAACAACATTACTGTAAAACAAAGTGAACTAGACTTAGAACAATCAGAAATCAATAAAAAAGATGCAATAGGTAACTTTTTGCCAACTTTAAATGCTTCGGTTACACACTCGTGGAGTATTGGTTTAGGACAAGATCCTGTTACGTTTGATGCTGTTAACTCAACTACTAAAAACCTTTCAGGAGGTATTAGTTCTAGTTTAAACATTTATGATGGATTACGTAATATTAATCAATTACATCGCTCTAACTTAGAAATTTTAGCCTCTAGATATCAATTAGATAAAATTAAAGATGATATCTCGCTACTTGTGGCTAATTCGTTTTTACAAATCTTATTTAATAAAGAGCAATTAAAAGTTTTACAAGCACAACAAGTTGTATCACAACAAGAATTAGAAAGAACTAATGAGCTTGTCGATGCAGGAGTGTTACCAAGAGGCGATTTGTTAGAAATACAAGCAACAATTGCTACTCAAGAACAACAAATTGTAAATGCCGAAAACACAGTTTTATTGTCTAGAATTCAGTTAGCGCAATTATTATTAATACAAGAGTATGAAACTTTTGATATTGTAGATATTGATTATCAAGTACCTACAACTATGATATTAGAACAATCACCTGATGCTATAGTAAGTAAGGCAAAAGAAACTAGATACGATATTAAAATTGCTGAGACAAACCAAGAAATAGCAAACGATAATTTAAAAATAGCTAAAGGTGCATTACAACCAACTTTAAGAGGATCGTATAATTTTGGTTCAAATTATTTTACATCACAGTTATTTGATACTCCTGATTTTGAAACTCAGTTAACAGATAACAAAAGTCACAATTTTAGTTTAAGTTTAAGTATTCCTATTTTTAATGGATTTGCTTCAAGCAACAATGTTAAAAGAAATAAAGTAAATTTGGAGCGCGCAAAAGTTCAATTAGAGCAAGCCAATTTAGATATGGAAACTGCAGTTTACCAAGCCTATAACGACACTAAAGGTGCGTTAAAAGCTTATGAAGCTGCTCAAAAAACACTTGAAGCAAGAGAAGAAGCTTTTAATTATTCTAGAGAGCGTTATAATGTTGGATTGTTAAATGCTTTTGATTATAATCAATCTCAAAACAGATTTGAAGCAGCTCAAAGTGATGTAATTAGAACAAAATACGACTATATATTCAAATTAAAAGTATTAGAATTCTACTTTGGAATTCCTATTACAGACATAAACTAATAATTTACCATGAGTAAGACAGCCAAAATTTTAGTACTATCAGCTATTGCATTAATAATCCTTTTAATTATTGGGTCAAAAGCAGGTTTATTTGGCAAAAAAGGAAACTTTAAAGAAGTAGAAACTAAAAAAGTAGCCTTAGTTGATATTATTGAAACTGTTTCGGCTACAGGTAAAATTCAACCAGAAGTAGAAGTGAAAATATCTTCTGAAGTATCTGGTGAAATTTTAGAACTACCATTTAAAGAAGGACAAGAAGTAAATAAAGGAGATTTATTAGTAAGAATAAATCCAGATTTAATTCAATCTGCAGTAAACAGGTCTCAAGCCTCTTACCAAAATGTAAGAGCAGGTTTAGAGCAAGCTGAAGCAAATTTAAAACAAGCAAAAGCTGATTATGACCGAAACAAAGTGCTTTTTGAAAAAGGCGTAATTTCTAAAGCAGATTGGGACAAAGCTATTGCAGCTTACGAAACTGCTCAAGCAAATAAGAGTTCAGCATATTACAGTGTGCAAAGTGCTGCAGCTACAGTAAATGAAGCAAAAGACAACCTTACCAGAACTACTATTTATGCACCAATGAGAGGAACTATTTCTATGCTTAATGTAGAATTAGGCGAAAGAGTAGTAGGTACTCAACAAATGGCAGGTACCGAAATTATGCGTGTTGCTAACTTAAGCAATATGGAAGTTGAAGTAGATGTAAACGAAAATGATATTGTTAAGGTTCAAATTGGTGATTCTACAATTGTTGAGGTTGATGCTTATTTGAAAAAGGAATTTAAAGGTGTGGTTACTGAAATAGCAAACTCCGCAGCAGGAACATTAACAGCAGATCAGGTTACAAACTTTAGAGTAAAGGTTAGAATTCTCGAAGAATCTTATAAAGATTTAATTGAAGGGAAGCCAGAGCATTACTCGCCTTTCAGACCTGGTATGACTGCTACTGTAGATATTATTACAAACAAAAGAGAAAAAACAGTTGCTGTACCAATTAGCGCAATAGTTGTTAAGACAGATACTAGTTCTACTAAAAAGTCTTACGAAAAAACGATTAATAAAGTTGAAGGTGAAACTGAAGAAAAGTTTGAATGTGTCTTTGTTACCAATAACGGAGAAGCTAAATTGCGAGTTGTAAAAACAGGAATACAAGACAATTCAAACATTGAAATTATTTCAGGTCTTAAAGAAAATGATGAAATCATTACAGGACCATACAACGTAGTTTCAAAAACGCTTAATTCTGGAGATAAAATAGAAGTTAAGCAAGACACAAAAGATACAGATAACTCACAAGACTAAATATTTGGCAGTTATACTAAACATAGAAACCACAACAACAAACTGTTCAGTCTCTCTTTCAAAACAAGGAGAGACTTTGGTTTTAAAGGAACTTAATGACAAGAATTATTCACATGCTGAGTCTTTGCATGTGTTTATTGACGATGTCCTTAATAGCGCAAGCGTTAGTTTGTCTCAAATTGACGCAGTTGCAGTAAGTAAAGGACCAGGATCTTACACAGGTTTAAGAATAGGTGTTTCAGCAGCAAAAGGACTTTGTTTTTCTTTGGAGAAACCGTTAATCTCTGTATCAACATTAAAAGCTTTAGCGCATCAAGTAAAAGCTACTAATGGTGTTATTGTGCCTATGTTAGATGCTAGACGAATGGAAGTCTATTCAGCTGTGTTTGACAGTTCATATAACGAAATAAGAGCTATTGAAGCGCAAATACTTGATGAAAACTCTTTTAAAGACTATCTCGCAAAAGGTAAAGTGTATTTTGTTGGGAATGGCGTTGAAAAAGCGCAAACTATAATACAGCATGAAAATGCAGTTTTTATTGAAGATAGATTACCTTCAGCAAACGAAATGAGTATGTTGGCTTATGACAAGTACAAAAAAAACGACATCGAAGATGTCGCTTATTTTGAACCTTATTATTTAAAAGATTTTATTGCGTTAAAGCCTAAAGCTTAACTTTCTTTATGTATTTCAACTTGGTGTGGGTAAGGTATTTCAATACCAGCAGCATCAAGCGCTTCTTTTACTTGTTCGGTCACATCAAAGTAAACATCCCAATAGTGCTCAGTTTTACACCATGGTCTTGTAGCAAAGTTTATTGAGCTATCTGCTAACTCTAAAACAGTTACAGCAGGAGCAGGGTCTTTAAGTACTTTTGGATGTGAGGTAAGCACATTCATTAATACCTCTTTAGTTTGTTTTATATCAGAGTCATAACCTACACCAAAAACTAAATCTACACGTCTGGTTCCTTCAGTAGAATAGTTAACAATGTTTCCGTTAGATAAAGCTCCATTAGGAATTATAATTTCTTTATTAGACAAGCCGGTTAATTTAGTGGTAAATATTTCAATTTGTTTTACTACACCTATTTCACCTTGAGCTTCAATTAAATCGCCAATTTTTATAGGTTTAAAAATCATGATTAAAACACCACCTGCAAAATTACCTAAGGATCCTTGAAGTGCCATACCTACTGCTAAACCTGCTGCTGCTAATACTGCTGCAAATGATGTAGTTGGTACTCCTAAAACGCCTAAAAGTGTAATGACTAATAAAATTTTTAATCCCCAACTTAATAGGTTTAATAAGAACTTTTGAAGACTTTCATCATAGTTGCTTTTTGTCATTAATTTTCTGGTTGTGTTCATTATTTTTTTAATAATCCACGAACCTACAATCCAAAAGACAATTGCTCCAATTACCTTTAGTCCATATTCTGTTGCAAATTCAACAGCTGTGTTTGTCCATTTTTCAATATCCATATTGTGTGTTTTTAAATTTCTATTAAATTAATTATAATGATTTTGAAGTGAAAATCAAATTCTTTTATTAACGATTATTTAATTTGAAGGTATAAAAAAAAGCACTTATTGTAAGTGCTTTTATAAATTTTATATTCATGAGAAAATTATAAAGTACTCATGTAGTTAACCAGTTTAATTAAATCTTCTTCTCTTGAAGTTTTAATCTTGTTAGTTTTAATATAGCTTAGGATGTCTTTTGAATGCTCAGGAATTAATTTAGCGATGTCTTTTTTTCTTCTTGGCAGTAATTGAGCGTTTTGATCTTCTCCAGTAAATAAAATATAATATTCATCATTAGCTCTTTTGTATCTAGCATCTCTAGCTTTGTCATAAGTGCTTACTGCTATTCTTTCTCCAATGTAATGAACACTTTCTTTTTTTAATAAGCTAACATTATTGTTTGTGCTTAATTTAATAAAGAAATCTTTTGAAATGTATCCATCTTCGTCAATGTAATTAAATATACTATAAGTTTTGTCTAACCCAATAAAAGTTACTTCGTAGTCACTCATGTTCTTGTTAAGAACAAAAACAGTTCCTTGGCTTACATCTAAAACTTCCATGTCACCATTATAGCCATTGTATCTAGCTTGTAAATTTCTGTCTTCAAATGATGTAAGTTTAATAGGAAGAAAACTTTCATTAATAAACGGTGTTCCCTCAATATTTACATTAGTTCTTTTTTTAGCTGTAGTTGAAATCATTAACCCATTATTACCTAACTGGTTATCGTGACCAATCAATTCTTGAGCGTTTGCGGAATTAAAAGCGAATGTTGATAGAGCAACTACAAATAAAATTTTTTTCATGATAATGTATTGTTTTTTTTGAGGTTTTTAAAAAATGAAAGTCGTAAATGTATTAATATTACCTATAAGTAAAAAAGCATTTATGTTAATCTTAACTTTTTTTAAAAAACCTGAAAAAAAGAGAAACAACAAATTAAAAATCTAAACAAATCATTAACCATTTATAGCTTCAACTGTAGAAACTTTACCGTTCAACATTTCTTTTAGCATGTTTTCAATGCCATTCTTTAAAGTAAATGTTGATGAAGGGCATCCACTGCAAGCACCTTGTAAGATTACCTTTACGGTTTTTGTGTCTTTATTATAGGAGTCAAAATGTATGTTTCCGCCATCACTAGCAACAGCAGGTTTAACATACTCTTCAAGTATATTGATGATTTCTTTTGAAGTGTCATCAAGCAATTCAAAAGCTTCATCTAATTGCTCAGTAGTTTTTTGTAATGTTGCTTGTGCATTAGCATTCATTACTTCTTTACCATCTTCAATGTACTTTCTAATAAACTCACGTAATTCCATAGTGATGTCATTCCATTCTGCCATGTCATACTTAGTAATTGAAACATAGTTTTCGTCAAAAAAAACATTTTTCACAAAAGGAAAATGAAATAACTCTAAAGCTAATGGCGATAATTTAGCATCGTCTATTGAAGAGAATTCGTAGTTTGTTGTAACCAATTTTTTATTAGCAACAAACTTCATTGCTGATGGGTTAGGTGTGCTTTCAGCATATACAGTTACAGGAACTTTTTTAGGAGTAGCTGTTTCTTCTATTAACACTCCGTCGCTATTTAAATAGTTTTCAATTTGTTCAGCAACCTCGTTTTGTACATCTTTCCATTCAACAATATTATATTTTTCAACCGCTATAAAATTACCAGAGATGTAAACTTTCTTTACAAAAGGTAAATAAAATAACTGTTGAGCCAAAGGCGATGGTTTAGCATCATCAATGTTATTAAACTCATAACTTTTATGTTGAGTCAAAAAAGTATTTGCTTCAAACTTAACAATAGAGGGATTGTTGGTTGTTGTAATTTTTATTGAAATATTTTTCACTGTAAATCTATTTTAGATACAAAGATACAAAAGCAGTATTGAAGAGAGGTTTTCTAAATTTCTTTTTAAGTCATTTTTAACTCAAAAAGTAATCATAATCAGAAAATCAATTTTTTAATACTTATAACTGTTAAAACTGGTATTTTTATTACAATTTAAAAGATGTAATTAGTTAAAATTTATTAAATTTCCGCTTTTATTGTAATACCTACTTGAATGTTGTTAACATTAATTTTGTTTTTAACAACGCTGTTTAAGAATAAGGTGTTAACATAACTAATTGAGGAACATGTTGGTATGTCAAAGGCTTATTTTTGATAGGTAGTATTTTGATGTGTTAAACTGTTATATTTTAAAAGTTAAATACTTTATAAAATAATATCAATTAGTAAAAAGTAGGTAATTATGAAGCAAGTTTACTTATTAGTAGTTTTTTTAATATCTCTAAATGTTTTTTCACAGGATGTTCTCATGCAAGATGGGACATTTAATAGGTGTCAACCTGATATGTTCTACGATTCAGGTGGAGCAGCTGGATCTTACTCAAGTAATGAGAGCTATGTTACAACAATCTGTCCAGAAAACACTACGGATTTCACCATAGTGAACTTTACTGAATTTAGTACACAATTAAATACTGATATTTTAACAATCTATGATGGACCTGATACTTCATCGCCTGTTATAGGTTCATACTCTGGAGTTGTTAATCCAGGGTTTGTAGAAGCATCAGATACTAATACGAGTGGATGTTTAACATTTGAGTTTATTTCTAACGATTCAGGAACCACAACAGGTTGGGTTGCTGAAATATTTTGTGCTGAACCTTGTCAAACTATAACTCCTTCTATTGATAGTACAACTCCTGAAGCAAGTGCTGGAGTCGTGAGTATTCTTCCAGGAGAGACTGTAGATTTTGAAGGAAGTGCAGCGTTTTCAGTAGATGGAACAGGAGCAACCTACACATGGAATTTTGGCGATGGAAATACTGCTATTGGTCAATCTGCTTCTAATACCTTTACTACAGCAGGAACATATACAGTTACACTTATAGTAACTGATACTAACCCACAAGGCTGTACAGAAACAACAACCATAACAGTTTTTGTACTTGGACCAAATGTAGTTGTCGACCAAACAACATATACAGTTGAAGAATTGGTTTTAGACGTGTTAATTGATAGCCCTTGCGCTGAGGTTTCAAATATAACCTACTCAACAGGAACTAATTTTTCACAAGATAATGGTATAGGTTACTTCTATGGGGATGGAATTAGTTTTCCTTTTCAAGATGGTTTGTTAATGACATCTGGCGATGCGAGTAAAGCAAGAGGTCCTAATAATAATGCAATGAGTGATGGTTCTTCGGCATGGCCTGGTGACCCAGCTTTAAATGCTGCAGTTGGAGTAGCTACAACTAATAATGCTTCAATAATAGAATTTGACTTTGTGCCTTTAGCAGATAGTATAAGCTTTAACTTTTTAATGGCTTCAGAAGAATACAATGGAAGTACAGGAGGAACCTTTGAGTGTACATATTCTGATGCATTTGCATTTTTACTAACCGATTCTGGAGGAACAACAACCAATTTAGCTGTTTTACCAGGAACAACAACGCCTATTCTTGTTACAAATATTCATCCAGCAAATCCAGGATGTGGTGCTATTAACGAGCAATACTTTGGAGGCTACACAGGAAATAATCAGCCTCCTATTTCTTTTGATGGAAGAACAGAAGTGTTTACAGCACAATCTCCAGTAACACCAGGAGAAACTTATCATATAAAATTAGTAATAGCTGATGCTTCCGATTCTGCTCTAGATTCTGGAGTGTTTTTAGAAGCGGGTAGTTTTAATTTAGGAGGTGATTTAGGAGATGATATCACAGTACAAGCTGCTAATACTACTTGTGAAGGAGGTGTAATAACATTAGATACAGCAGCACCAGCAGCTACGCATACTTGGTATTTAAATGGTGATGTTATACCAGGCGAAACATCTTCAACGCTAGATGTAACTGAAAATGGAGAATATACTGTTGAAATTGTATTCTCTGCATCATGTCAAGCTACAGACTCTATTATAATAGAGTTTTATCCTTCTCCTGTTGTTGAAGACGTTCAAAATTTAAGTATTTGTACCCCTAATTCAACAGCAAATTTTGATTTAACTCAAAATACGTCAGTAGTTATAGGTAGTCAAGATGATACTGTGTTTGATGTAGTATATTTTGAAACTTTAACAGATGCTGAAAATAATACAAACCCAATAGCAGATCCAACTAACTATACTAGTGCTGATGGACAAATAGTTTATGTAAGAATTCAAGATATATACAGTGAAGCTTGTTATGCTACATCTCAGTTTACACTTTTTGTTGGTAGTCCAACATTTAATAACGTTTCTGATTTAGTTGTCTGCGATGACGACAGTAATGATGGATTTGAGGATTTTGATTTAACGGTTCAAGATTTAGGTATTTTAGGCGCACAACCTTCTACAAATTTTGTAGTGACGTATTACACAAGTTTTGCTGATGCCGATTCAGGGGCTAATGCACTAGTGAGTCCTTACACCAATACCGTTAACCCACAACCTATCTATGTACGAGTAGAGAGTGCAGGCGATTCTAATTGCTACATAGCCTCACCACTTCCGGTGTTCAATTTAGTAGTTAACTATAGAGCCATAGCAACAGAGCCATCAGATATGGTAGTTTGCGATGACGCTTCCAATGATGGCTTAGCTCAGTTTGATTTAACCACACAAGACGCTACTATCTTAGGTGGCCAAGACCCATTGGTTTATACAGTAACCTATTACGAGACCCAAGCAGATGCAGAAGCACCGATGAATGCTATAGCAAACCCAGCAACCTATAACAATACAGGTAGCCCACAGACGATACATGTAAGAGTAGAAGACGCTACCACACCAGACTGTTATGGATACACAAGTTTTGAGCTTATCGTTAACCCATTACCAGAAGTATTGGTGCCAACACCATTAGAAGTCTGTGATGACGATGCCGATGGTTTTGCGGCATTTACACTAACAGATAAGAATACAGAGATACTTAACGGACAAACAGGTATTAACGTTACCTATTATGAAACCCAAGCCGATGCAGACAATGCTGCCAATGAGATTTTCTCACCATACACTAACATTGTCATCAACACGCAAACGGTATATGTACGTTTAGAAGATACAATAACAGGATGCTATAATACTACGACATTAGAATTAGTGGTTAACCCACTACCAGTAGCAGTAGCACCAACACCATTGGAAGTTTGCGATGATGATAACGATGGCTTTGCAAGCTTTACCTTAACATTAAAAGACGCAGAAGTATTAGGTGGTCAAACTGGAATGACAGTGACCTATCATGAGACCCAGTCTGATGCAGACAATGGTGTCAATGACCTATCAAGTCCATACAACAATATTGTACCAAACACCCAAACCGTTTATGTGCGTTTGGAAGATGACGCTTCAGGCTGCCATGACACAGTAGAGCTTACCCTATTGGTAAACCCATTACCAACCATAGGTGCGATAACCCCATACGAGTTGTGTGACTATAACAACCCAGGCGACGAGCAAGAAACATTTGACCTTACGACCAAAGATGCAGAAATCATCAATGGACAGGTTAATGTAGCAGTAAGCTATTACGAAACACAGGCAGATGCCGAAGCAGGAATCAATGCGATAACCGTACCATATATTAATCAAACCAATCCACAAACCCTATATGTGGCACTTACCAATACAATTACAAACTGTGCTTCAGTAAGTAGTTTTGAGTTGGTGGTCAACCCACTTCCAGCATTAGTAGTTCCTACACCATTGGAAGTTTGTGATGATAATGTACCAGACGGCATAACAGACATTGATCTTACTCTAAAGAATATAGAGATCAGTGGTAACAACCCGAACTACTCGGTAACATATTACCCAACACAGTTAGATGCAGACAATGCTACCAATCCATTACCAATACCATACACAGGGTTTGATGGAGAAGTAGTGTATGTACGTGTTCAGGATATCAACACAGGATGTTATGCTACTACAACCTTAACGTTGGTAGTGGAACAAGCACCAGTAGCTAATGTGCCAACACCATTGGAGTACTGTGATCCTGATAGTGATGGTTTTGGAGTGTTCACCCTTACCGATGCAGATAATGAAATAACAGGAGGTGTTCCAGGACTTACAGTAACTTACCATGAGACTATGGCAGATGCCAATAATAATGTAAACCCATTAGCAAGTCCATACAATAACATTGTGGTAAACACGCAAACTGTTTACGCTAGAGTAGAAAGCGCTACCATAGCTACCGATTGTGCTACGATAGTAGATTTAGTATTGATAGTAAATCCAACCCCACAATTAGGAGCAGGACCAACACCATTACAAGTCTGTGACGATGCCTCAGCCGATGGATTTGCACAGTTTGACCTTACTACTAAGGATGCAGAAGTACTTCAAAACCTAGCAGACCCAACACAGTATACAGTCACTTATCATGAAACAGAAGCTAATGCCGAAGCAGGAACAAACCCAATACTGAACCCAGCAGCCTATACAAACACAACAGCCTTCAACCAGACCCTATGGGTACGAGTAGAAGACAATAACAACGGATGTTATAAGCTTACAACATTAGAGCTTATCGTTAATGCATTACCAGTATTGGTACAACCATCACCATTGGAGCTGTGTGATTATAACAACCCAGGCGATGAGCAAGAAGCCTTTACATTAGAAGATGCAGCCGATGAGATCTTGAATGGTCAAACAGGAATCAGCCTAACGTATTATGAGACCCAAGCCGATGCCGATTCAGGGAACAACCCAATCACGAGTCCATATACCAATACTGTAAACCCACAGACTATTTATGTAAGAGCGACCAATGATGTTACAGGCTGTGTGAGTACAATTACTTTAGATTTACGAGTAAACCCAATACCATCACCAGCAGTACCAACAGACTTAGAAGAATGTGATGTAGACAATGATGGCTTTGCAAGTTTTGATTTAGACAGTAGTACAGTAGAGATTATCAATGGCGAATTGGATATTGCTGTGAGCTACCATGAGACTATGGCAGATGCTGAAAACGCACAAAACCCATTAGTAAGTCCTTACAGTAATATCGTACCAGATACACAAACCGTTTATGCAAGAGCAGAGAACACGATAACAGGGTGTTTTACTATAGTACCATTGGTATTAAATGTATTACCATCACCAGTAGTTCCAACAAACATAGACGATTATGTTATCTGTGATACCAATACCGATGAGATTGCGCAGTTTGATTTAACCACCAAAGCAGCAGAGATATTAGGTACCCAAGACCCAGCAGATTTTGTACTGACCTACCATTTAACACAGGCAGATGCAGACTCAGGAAACAACCCAATAGCTAACACGACTAACTATAGTAACCAAATCAACCCACAGACCATTTACATACGCTTAGTAAGTGTAGCCAATGGCTGTGTAACTACAGGAGAGTTTGAAATACGTGTGGAGCTTCCACCAACAGCAGTACAACCAACACCATTAGAGTTGTGTGATGATGAAGTGGCTGATGAGATTACGGTATTTGACCTTACAGTTAAGGACAGTGAAATTACAGGAGGAGAAGCAAGCTGGAGTGTAAGCTATTATGAAACCAATGCCGATGCACAGTCAGGAACCAACGCAGTAGACGCTACAGCCTATACCAATACATCAGTTAATGGCGCACCAGCCAACCCACAAACACTATATGTAGTTGTTACCGATACCGATACAGGCTGTGTGGATTATACAACGTTAACCATTAGAGTATTACCAAACCCAACTCCAAGTACAGATCCAGATAACCTAGAGTTATGTGATGATATCAATACAGGAGATGGACAAGAGGTATTTGATCTTACCGAAAACGAAGTATACATCATCAATGGAGAAGCAGGAGTAACAGCAAGCTACCATGAAACAGAAGAGGATGCAGAAGCAGGAGCCAATGCTATAGCAGACCCAACAATGTACACTAACATCCCAACCGATTACACAGCACAAACCATTTATGTGCGCGTGACTAATGATGTAACAGGATGTTATACCATAGTAACCTTTACGATAACCGTAAACCCATTACCAGATGTAGTAGCAGTAACGGACTTTATCATATGTGAAGACAATACCGATGGCTTTGCACAGTTTGATTTAACCAGTAAAGATGCAGAAGTACTTAATGGTCAAGATCCAACCCTATTTACAGTAAGTTATCATGCTACACAAGCAGATGCTGATGATCTAATGAACGGATTGGTAAGTCCATATACCAATGTGATCAATCCACAACCAATCTATGTAGCCATTACCAATACAGTAACAGGATGTTCGATAAGCACACAAAGCTTTAACATAGAAGTTCAGGAAGCAGCAGAAGCCAATAGTGATATGGAGCCAATTCTATATGAGCTATGTGATGACAATATGGAGATAGATGGAGACCCAACTAACGACAGTGTACAGTTTGATCTATCGACATTAGATGAAGACGTACTAGATGGTCAAGACCCATTAAATTATACAGTAACGTACTATGCGAGTTTTGATGATGCAGACGCAGGAGTAAACCCATTACCTACACTTTATGAGAACATCACTAACCCACAGGTTATTTATGTAAGAGTAGATAATGATACCACCCCAGATTCTATCTGTTATGATGTGACAGATCTGACCCTTCAGGTGAATCCGTTACCAGTATTTGATTTAGAAGACAGTTATATACTATGTGTGGATACCAATGGGACAGAAGTGCTGGATCTTTTAGTATTAGATACAGGCCTGACCACACCAGATTACAGTTTTACATGGTACCTTAACGGAACAGAAATCGCAGGCGCTACAGAAGGTAGTTATATGCCAACAGAAGGCGGAACTTATAGTGTAACCGTTGTAGATGAAGTAACATCAACAGAGACCAACTGTGAGAATACCGATGAGACTTTAGTTATAGAAAGTGCACCTCCAACCTTGGTAGCCGAAGTGACTACACAAGCTTTTTCAGAAAATCACGTTATAGAAGCAGAAGCAACAGGACCAGGAGAGTATGAATACAGTTTAGATAACGGTCCATGGCAAGACAGTGGTTTGTTTGAAGACGTTACCTCAGGAGAACATGTAGTAGTGGCAAGAGACAAGAATGGATGTGGATTGACAGCGTTGGAGATAACAGTGTTGGATTATCCAAAGTACTTTACACCAAATGGAGATGGATATCACGATACATGGAACATTATAGGATTTGCAGGTAGAGCTGACGTAAAAATTTATATCTTTGACAGGTTTGGAAAACTGTTGAAGCAGATATCTCCTTCGGGACAAGGATGGGATGGAACCTACAATGGAAACCCAATGCCATCAAGTGATTACTGGTTTGTAGTAGAGTACGACGAACCAATTGGTGGGCAGAGAAAAGAGTTTAAAGCTCACTTTACTTTGAAACGATAATTTATTGATATGAACTTAAAAAAGTATTGTTTAATAGCAATTTTAGCATTAGTTACAAAATTTGGAGTAGCCCAAGAAGGGCTTCCAGTTTACTCAGATTATTTAACGGATAATTATTATCTTATTCATCCTTCAATGGCTGGTGTTGCTAATTGTGCTAAAGTAAGATTAACAGCACGACAACAATGGTTTGGTCAAGATGATGCCCCAAGTTTACAAACATTAAGTATTAATAGTAGAATTGGAGATTCTCCATCTGCAATTGGAGGTATTGTTTATAATGATAAGAATGGTTATCATTCTCAAACTGGAGCCTATTTTACGTATGCTCATCACATTATGTTCTCTCGTAATGAGATAGACTTAAACATGCTGTCATTTGGTTTGAGTGCCGGATTAATTCAGTATAAATTAGACGAAACTGCTTTTTTAGATGAAGGTTTTGACCCAATTATAGCAGGTATCGAGCAAAGTGCTACGAACTTTAATGTTGATTTTGGGTTCTCATATCATTTATATGATTTTTATGCGCATGCAACTATAAAGAATTTACTTAAAAACGAGGGAATAAACTTTAATGAGCAAGGATTAAGTTATGATAACTTAAGAACGTACTTATTTTCAGCTGGACATGTTTTTGGAAAATATGGTAGCGAATGGAGTTATGAACCTTCTATAATGTTTATGTATCGTGATGCAACTGAAGAGTCATCTATCGATATAAATGCTAAGGTTTATAAAGAAATGGACTTTGGTAAAGTTTGGGGTGGTTTATCTTACAGAAGAAGTTTAGATGGTGCAGAGTTTTTAGATGGTTCTGGAGTGAGCAGTCAAAAACTACAATATATTACACCGTTTATAGGTGTTGATTATAACAACTTTGTATTTGCTTACACCTATTCTTACCAAGCAAACTCTGTAGTGTTTAACAATGGAGGTTTTCACCAAATTACTTTAGGGTATAACTTTGGTTGTAAACGAGAAAGATATGAGTGTAATTGTCCTGCAATTAACTAAACATAAAAAAATAAAAAAGTCTCGATTTTGTCGAGACTTTTTTATTTGTGTTAGTGATTGAGGTAGTTGTTGGAGCTCATCTTTGATAGCGACTACCGAAAGCACGTTGCATTGTAACTCTATAAGTTGCAATGCAAGCACCATAATTACCATTTATACTTTTTGGCTTTGGCTTGTGTTTTAATGGCTTTAATCATTGCGCTTTCCAATCCGTTATCATTTTCTTTTTGTTGTGATTGAATATACACTCTTCTTTTTTCGTTTAGGTCTTGTATGTTTTTTTGAATGTCTTCTCGCTCTTGTTTTTTCTTAGTAACATAAGCCTTAATTTCAGATTTGGTTTTGCCTTTTAACTCAGCAGGTAAATCGGATTCTTTTAAATCGTCAAAACTAAAGTTTTTGTCGCTTTGTGCATCAACTAAATCCCAAGTTGAATTTAGATACAAGTGAGAGCTTTTACTTACAGTTCTGCTCACAGCATTAGCGCTACTGTAACTTTCGGCATTAGTATCTTGTTCTCTTTGAAGAGCCATTTTTTCTTTACCGTAATTGCCATAAGCTACATAGGTGTTGTTAAGTTTTTGATTGAGTTTTAAAATATCGTCATCAAATGGTGTAGCAACATAGGTGGTTTTTATGTTGTGGTTTATTGCAATATAGTCACCATGAGCTAGGTCTGCACCATCTTTCCAATATCCTGAAATACCTTGGTTATAATCTCCACAAAAAATAGTGTTTATAGTTACGTCTTTATCATGAGCTAATTTTGCTGCAGTTTTATAGTTAACTCTACCTTGAGTAAAAGGTTCGTTTCCTGCAATAAAAATAAGTTTTAGGTCATCTGCATTTGAGCCCCATTTTAACTGATTTAATGAAGTTTGAATAACGTGTCCGCAGTATTCATTTCCACCATTGGTTGTTAGTGAGAATAGTTGTTTTGAGATTTCGTCTAAGTCGTTACTAAATGCTAAAACTTGTCTTATATAACCTTCATCTCCATTAAGGTTGTCGTTTCCATACTCGTAAAGTGCAATTTGTAAGTTTGGTTTGTTGTCATCACATTTTGCATAGGAAAGCTCATTAACAATTTCCCAAAGTTGTGCTTTAGCCTGATCAATCAACCCATCCATACTATTACTGGTGTCTAGTAGAAGTGCTACTTTTATAAATTGCTTACTTGGTTGATCGGTTACTTTATGTTCTGCAATTGCAAGATTGCTTTCTTTTTTAGTGTTGGCATTGCAGGAGGTAAATGCTACAATGCACAAGACTAATGCTACTGATTTTAAAATAGTTTTCATTTTTTATCCGTTTTTATGATTAATGCTGTAAAGCTAGAATCAACTTTTTTACAGAAAAAACAACAATGAGTGAACACTTGTTATAAATGAGTAAAGAGCTTTTAAAATTGAGTGAAACTGTCACTTTTGAAGTGGATTTATGAACAAGTGAACAGTTTTGATTTTAAATACTCAATTAAAGTATGTATGTTTATTCAATTGAATTTTTTGAATGAAAAAAATAGTAACATATTTAGTCATAATTCTATTTACTAGTTTTACCAGTTTTACGATAGCTCAGGTTAGTAAAAATAAGGTTGATGAACCAACTTTTTTAATAAGAGGCGAGGTACGTGAAAAAGCTTCGTTCGAGCCTATTGCCAGAGTTAATATTGAAGTAAATGGAGGCGCATATACCATGACTGATGTTGATGGTAAATTTAGAATACATGTTAAAAAAGGTGACGAACTTGTTGTAAGGCATAAAGATTTTGAAACAGTTTACCACACTATTACTTCTGATGATAGGATTATTATTGAAGTTGAGCAAGCAGTTTCTCCCTACCAAAAGAATTTAAATAAGCGAAAAAACAATTTAGTTACTTATAACGCAATGATTGATTCGGCTTCATATTATTTAAAGAAGGATGCCGAAAAGGGGATTCAATTTGTTACTGAAGCATTAGAAAATAGTAATTCAGTAAAACAAAACGCAGAGGCTTATGAACTTCTTGCTGATATTTATAAAGAATGGAAACAGTACGATCTTGCAACTACCAATTACCGAATTAGCCTTCAAAATTTTGAAACCAATGAGGCTAAATTAAAACTAGGTTTAGCCTATAGACTAAACAAGAACTATCAAGAAAGTCTAGAAACTTTTAATGCTATTAATAAAGCAGAATTATCCAATTATCAGTTGGTAACATTGTATGAAGGGTTTGGAGATACTTATCTAAATATCAAAAATTACAATGCTGCTATTGACAACTATAAAAACGGATTAAACGTCGCTCAAAAGCACTTAATCACTCCAAAGGTTACAGATTTAAACTCTAAAATTGCACAAGCCTATAACGCAAGTGGGCAAGTTGATAAAGCACAAGGGTTTTTCTCTAATTCACTAAATCTTGCTTCACAGGAGAATATAAAACGATCGGTTGAAGAAAAAGTGGTAGTGGCAGAGTTCAATAATCTTAATCAAAATTATACTGATGAAATTGAGCTTAGAAAACAAGCTTTAGAAGATATTGAAGACATTGCAAAAGATTCAATAATTGAAAATGAAAGTGCGATTACACCCCAAAAGCAAAACTATAAAATAGGAAACGCTTACTTTTTGAAAAAAGACTACGACAGTGCTATTACTTATTTTGAAAAGAGTATAAAAGAAGCCGATTCAAAAGAAGATTTAATTGTAAAAAAAGACGGATTAAGACGATTGTCTGATGTGTACGAAGACGCAGGCGATTATGACAAAGCAAAAGCTGCTTTTGAAGAATATACGCAAGCTGTAGACGAACTTTATATAAAAAAGGAACAGGAAATTTCCCAAATAGCACGTTTTAATAGAAACATTGCCGAAAAGCAAAACCGCATTAGTAGCTTGGAGAGTGACAGAGAACTTTCTGAAAGTAAATATCAGCTTACTATTGAGCGTAACAAGCGTCAACAACTTATAATTTACTCATTAATTGGTGGTTTGGTATTGCTGTTGGTAACGGCTTATTTTATGTTTAAGTACATCAAGCAACAACGATTAGCAAACAACTTACTTGCTTTAAAGTCGTTGCGAAGTCAAATGAATCCGCATTTTATTTTTAATGCGCTAAACTCGGTAAATAGCTTTATTGCTTCAAATGATGAACGTACAGCCAACAAGTATTTATCAGATTTTTCACATCTTATGAGAGCTGTTTTGGAGAATAGTGAAGAAGACTTTATTCCGTTAGAAAAAGAAATAGAATTGTTGCAGCTATATACAAAGCTAGAGCATTTTAGATTTAAAGATAAGTTCGATTACAGTATCAATGTAGATGAAGCCATTAATGTTCACGATTATCAAATCCCTCCAATGTTATTGCAACCTTATATTGAAAATGCAGTATGGCATGGACTAAGGTATAAAACCGAAAAAGGACATTTAAGTATAACAATTTCACCTAAAAGCAATGACGAAATCACTATTACAATAGCCGATGATGGTATAGGACGTGAGCGTTCAAAAGCTTTAAAGACAGAGCATCAACAAAAACAAAACTCAAAAGGCATGGGTAATATTAAAAAGCGAGTTGCTATTTTAAATGCTATGTACAAAGATAAAGTTGATGTTTTTATTGACGATTTTCAAGATGCTGAAGATGCAGGAACCAAAGTGGTTGTAACTTTAAAAAAAGATTGAAACTAGAAGATTTACTTCTAATTTTAAACTTCCAACATATACAATATGAAACTAAAATCAATAATAGTAGAAGACGAAGAAACCAGTAGAGACATTTTAAAAAACTACTTAAAAAAGTATTGCCCAAATGTAGACGTATTGGGAGAAGCAGCAAATGTTGATGAAGCTTTGGTACTCATAAGAAATAATGATTTGGATTTAGTATTTCTTGATGTTGAAATGCCTTATGGTAATGCTTTTGACTTATTAGATAAAGTTGGTGATATAAATTTTGAAACCGTTTTTGTAACAGCATACAACCATTATGCAATTGAAGCCTTAAATGCACATGCTTCGTATTATTTAATGAAGCCTATTTCAATAGACGAACTTATAAAAGCGGTAGATTATGTTGCAGAAATTAAAACTAAAGAAGACGCACTCCAAGACCAAGTTTTAGTTCCTAAAACAAATAGCGTCAATGGAAAAATAACCATTCCACAACAAGATGGATTTGAAGTTTTGAATACAGCAGATATTTTATACTGTAAAGCTGATGATAACTATACCGAAATCTATTTGAATACCGATAAAAAGAAATTGGTAAGTAAAACTTTAAAGTATTTTGAAGATGCATTAAGTGATAGTAGTTTTGCTAGAGTACATAAAAGCTATTTGGTAAATGTCAACGAGGTTACCAAATATGTAAAAGGAAAAGGAGGTAGCGTTATACTTAGTAACGGAAAGCAAATAATGGTTTCAGCATCTAAAAAGTCTGAATTGTTATCATATTTTAAATAAGAAGTTATGCCAATCATAAAACCAGTAAAAGGAAAACAACCTCAAATACCAAGCGATTGCTACATCGCAGAAAACGCGACTATTGTTGGAGAAGTTATTATGGGTAATCAATGTAGTGTGTGGTTTAATGCTGTTATACGTGGCGATGTTCATTTTATAAAAATGGGTAATAAAGTAAATGTGCAAGATGGAGTTGTAATACATGCAACCTACCAAAAGTCACCAACCACTATAGGAAATAATGTATCGATTGGTCATAATGCTATTGTTCATGGATGTACCATTCATGATAACGTACTTATTGGTATGGGAAGTATTGTTATGGACGACTGTGTTGTGGAAAGCAATAGTATTATTGCAGCAGGAGCAGTAGTAACTCAAAACACCAGAGTAGAAGCAGGAAGTATCTATGCAGGCGTACCAGCTAAAAAAGTTAAAGACATTAGTAAAGAATTAATTTCAGGAGAAATTGATAGAATAGCCAATAATTATGTAAAGTATTCTAGTTGGTTTAAAGAAGATTAAAAGTCTAATTGCTCAACAGTATAATCACCATTTAAAAGTGTTTTCATAACACTTGTATCTGCATTACTATAAAACTCATAGTTAGCCGAAATAGGGATTTTGTTGAGTAACTGCTTGGTCTCTAATATAAATTTTGTTTGTCGTGCAACAGCCTCACCAGAGTCTATAATTTTTACATGCTTAGGAAGAATCTCAAGCAGTAAAGGCATAAGATAAGGATAATGTGTACAACCTAAAACCAAGTAATCTATATTAGCTTCAATCATTGGCTGTAGGTAAGTTTTTAAAAGCGATTTCATAGCCTCTGATTGTATTTCACCTCGTTCAATAAGTTCTACAAGGCCATTTCCTACTTGTTCAATAATGGTTATGCCACTACTGTATAAGTTTGTGGTTTTATGAAATAACTCGCTTGAAAGTGTTCCTTTTGTAGCTAAAATACCTATTGCTTTTGTTTGTGTATTTAAAGATGCAGGTTTTATTGCAGGTTCAATACCAATAAAAGGTATTTGGTAGTTTTCTCTTAAAACTTTAATAGCATTTGTAGTAGCTGTATTGCAAGCTACTACAATTATTTTGCAGTTTTTTTTAAGTAAGTACTCAGTGTTTTTTATACTTAAATCTATAATTTCAGACTTGGTTTTTAAGCCATAAGGAGCATTTTTACTATCAGCTAGATATAAAGTATTTTCATTAGGTAAAAGTAAATTAATCTCTTTCCATATAGAGGTGCCACCAACACCAGAATCAAATATACCTATAGGTTGTGTACTCATTATTACAAAAATAAAAAAGCCGCTTTTATAAAAGCGGCTTTCTTTGTGTTTTTATTAGTGATTATTAAAATCCTAACTCTTTCTTTACGTCTGGTAAAAGATTTTTTCCTTTAGATACTAATACGCCACCACCTTCACTAGCGTCTAGTACATAATCAAAACCTTGAGCAGCAGCAACTTTTTCAATAGCTTCTTTAGCTTTAGTAAAAATTGGCTTTAACAATGCAGCCTCTTTTTCAGCAAGATCTTTTTGAGCTTGCCCTTGGTACTGACGAATACCTTGCTCCATAGTTTGAACTTCTTCAGCTCTTTTCATGTTCTCTTCTTCAGTTTTAGTTTCAGCTTCAGCATTGTATTGCTTCATTTTGTTTTGAAGTTCTGTTGCCATTGTTTTTATCTCAGCCTCATAAGTTTTAGTTAGCTTTTCAATTTCAGCTTTAGCAGCTTTCATTTCTGGCATATCTTTAATTAACTCATTTGTGTTAATATGAGCAACTTTACTTTGCGCTACTGAAAAAGAAGTAGCTCCTAAAAAAAGTATAGCTGCAAATAAAAGGGTCTTAAATTGTTTCATTTTTAAAGTATTACGTGTTATAATTATTGTTTGCTTTTAGTTATTATCATTATCACTAGGTACAGAGTCTTTTTCTTTTTTCTGTTCCTCTCGTTCTTTTTTAGCTTTTTCTCTATCGGCTATTATTTTTTTTCTTCTTTCTTCTAATGCCTTTTTTCTAGCTTCTCTATCTGCTATTTTTTGTTGTCTTTTCTCTTCGGCAATTTCAGCAGCTGTTTTACCAGTTGTATCTCCATCAGTCTTTACACCTTCTTTTTTACTGTTTTTAATACTATCGTTTTTAGCTTTTGCTTTAGCGCGTTCTTCTAGCATTTTTTCTCTTTTAGCTTGTGCTGCAGCTTTTATTGAATCTCTTCTAGCCATTTGCTCTGCTCTTCGATCTTCAATTGCTTTTTCACGAGCAGCTTTTTTCTCTTCTAGTGCTTTTTCTCTTGCTTCTAGCTCTTCATTTATTTCAGGAACTACATCTTCATCTTCAGCAGCTCTTCGTTCAGCTTTGTTTTGAGCTTGAGTTCTTTTTGCAGAACGCGTAATACTTCTTATTACAAGTTCACTAATATCAAAACGTTCAGCAGAATAAAGCATAACTACATCAGCTGATTTGTCAAATACAAAATCATACTTTCTATTAGCAGCTATTTCTTGTACAGCTGCAAAAATTTGATCTTGAATAGGCTGAATTAACTGTCGCTTTTGAATCATTAAATCACCATTTGGACCAAAACGTTTTTGTTGGTAATCTAATATTTCATTTTCTTCAAAAGTAATATCTTCCAAACGTTCTTCATATAGTTCTTTTGTTAAAAGTACACGCTCATTATTAAGCTGAGTCTTTTTTTGCTCAATCACATTAAGACGTTGGTCAATTTCGGTTTTCCATTGTTGAACCTTTTTGTCTAGTTGTAACGTTGCATCTTGATATTCAGGGACGTTTTGTAAAATATATTCGGTGTCTATATAGCCAATTCTAACACCGCGTTGCGCATTAGAATTAAGGCTTATAAGACCTATAATTGCCAGTAAAAAAAGAACTTTATTTTTCATCTGTTATATTTTTGATTTATTGAAAGCATCTATAAACTTAAAACGACAGATTTTATTTGCTATTCCGTCATTTAAACTAATATTATTCAAATTAACGAAATATATTCTTAAAAATTTTAACACTCTAGTTAAAACCTTCAAAAGGATATTAGAAAATATCGTGCCAAAGTTAAAATTGCTGTCCAATAATAAAGTGGGTTTCCCATCCATTTTTAGTAGTTTCTCCTGGAAGAGCATCAAACCCGTGTCCGAAATCAATACCTAATAATCCAAATGCTGGCATAAATATTCTTAGACCAAAACCTGCAGATCTGTTAATGTTAAAAGGGTTATAATCTCTAAAGTTATCAAAAGAAGCACCACCTTCAATAAATCCTAATCCATAAATTTTAGCCTGCGCACCCAATGTGATTGGATAACGTATTTCCATAGAAAACTTATTGTAGATAGTTCCTCCATCAGTAGATGATAATGATTGGTTAGGGTAACCTCTAAGCTGAACAACTTCTCTTCCGTCTAAAGAGTAGTTACCTAAACCGTCTCCTCCTAAGAAAAAGCGTTCAAATGGAATAACACCTCTATCATTATTATATGCTCCTAAGAAACCAAATTCTAAACCAGACTTTATTACTAGTTTATCAACGATTCTTGTATACCAATCTCCTTTAAACTTTACTTTGTAAAACTCTAACCAATTATAACGCTGTTGGTCAATTTCACTAATTCTAACTGAATCATCTTCATCGGTTGGATCTAAGCCATCTCTTTCTTCTTTTAAGGCTTTATAATCTACATTGTTAAACAAAGAATATGGTAAAGATAGTTTAGCAGAAACTGCAAAATTTGAACCTCCCATTGGATATATTGGGTCAGCAGTTGTATTATTCCTACTTAAACCAACAGTATAGGCTAAGTTGTTAGAATAACCGTCACCAAAGGTAAATAAGCCAGTGTTATAATTTTTTAGGTTATAATGCTGAAAACTGATTGCTTGAGATAAATGGAAATAATCATCAGGGAATGTTAAACGTTTTGACAGTCCCACTGAAACTCCTGTAATGTTAAAACGTCTGTCTTTATCAGCATCTCTTGTCACTGCATTATATAAAAACTGTTTAGTATGAGATATAGAGGTTGATAACTGTAAAGGACGTTTACCGCCTAACCAAGGCTCAGAAAATGAAAAACTATAGGTTTGAAAAAATCTACTTGCTTGTAGTCTTAAAGCTAAACTTTGACCATCTCCCATTGGTACAGGTTTGTAGGCATCTTTTTTAAAGATGTCTTTCATTGAGAAATTATTGAAAGACAATCCTAAAGTACCAATGAAGCCTCCACCACCATAACCACCTTGTAGCTCTATTTGGCTTGAACCTCTCTCTACAACTTCATATTCAATATCAACAGTACCATCTACAGTATTAAAATTTTTCATGTTAGGAACTAGTTGTTGAGCATCAAAAAATCCTAATTGACCAAGCTCTCTAATAGTTCTAATTACATTTTGCTTGCTGTAAAGTTGACCTGGTTTAGTTCTAAGTTCACGATAAACTACATGGTCGTTTGTTTTGTCGTTTCCAGATACTGAAACGTTATTAAAATATGCTGGTTTACCTTCAGAGATTCTAATTTCCATATCAATAACGTTACCATCAGCACTTACTTCAACAGGGTTTATTGTTGAGAATAGGTAACCATTATTTTGATATAGGTTTGTTAAATCAATAGCATCAGGTTTAGTATCGTCAGCAATACGTTTTCTTAATTCAACACCATTGTATGTAGAACCTTCTTTTATCTTAAGCACACTTGCTAATTGCTGGTCAGTATATACACTGTTACCAACAAAGGTTATTTTGCCAAATTTGTACTGTTCTCCTTCTTCTACATTTATATTTAGAGAGATGGTTTTGTCATCATTAATAATTATAGAGTCAGATAGTATACGAGCATCTCTATAACCGTTTTCTTTATACTTGTCAATAATACTTACAAGGTCTTCTTTGTAATCTTCTTGAATGTATTTAGAACGTTTTAATATACGTATTGGGTTTTTTTGCTTAGTATTCTTCATGGCTTTTCTTAGCTTTTTATCAGCTATTTTTTCATTACCTATGAAGTTGATTTTTTTGATTTTTACCTTTTCACCTTTATCAATTTTTATTGACATATCAACTCTACTTTTTTGAATAGAGTCAATTACTTCTTTAGTGTTTACAGTAACTTTTGTGTTTAAGAAACCGTTTTTCTTGTATTTATTGGTAAGGTAATTTCTTGTTGTAGTAATTAAGTTTTCAGTAACCTTAGCACCTTTGGTAAGCTTGTTTTCAGTAATAACAGCTTCTTTTTTAGATTTTTTAATACCATCAATAGTTACTTCGTTAAGCTCTGGTAAGTCTTCTAAGTTTATTTCTAGATAAGCAGTGTTTCCTTCTAGTCTTACAAGGTAAATATCAATACTGCTAAACAAATTAGAACCCCATAACCTTTTAATAGCGTTACTTATTTTTTCACCAGGAATTACAATTTCATCACCTTTATTTAATCTTGAAAATGAAATAATGGTTTGAGAACCAAAACTAGTATTGCCAGTTACGGCAATATCTCCAATTATGTACTTTTGACCTGTGTTGTAAGATGGCTCTTGCGCTATTGCTACACTTGAAAAAAGAAAGAAAAGTGCAATAAAAAATATATTAGTAAAGGTTTTCAAGGGTAGTTTTTTAGCTAATTTGTTCACTTGTTTTTCCAAATCGTCGTTCTCTATTTTGATAATTAATCAAAGCTTCGTAAAAATCTTGTTTTTTAAAATCAGGCCAAAGTATATCGGTAAAATACAATTCGGCATAAGCAATTTGCCAAAGAAGAAAATTACTGATTCTTTGCTCACCGCTGGTTCGAATCAATAAATCTACGTCAGGTAAATTTTGCGTGTAAAGATGCTTATTTATAATTGATTCGTCAATATTTTCAGAAGAAATTATATTATTTTTAACTTTATTTGCTAAATCTTTAATAACACTCGTTATTTCTTCTCTAGCGCCATAGCTAAGGGCTAGAGTTAATGTCATTCTAGAATTATTTTTGGTTTTTTCTATAACATCTAACAGTTCGTTATGTGCTTTTTTTGGCAAATCATTAAGATTTCCGATAGCATTTAGCTTTATGTTGTTGTCTTGAAGTGTTTTGATTTCCTTTTTTAAGGATTTCACTAATAACTTCATTAAGGTTTGAACCTCAACTTTTGGTCTGTTCCAGTTTTCAGTAGAAAATGCATATAATGTTAAGCAGTTTATGCCTAACTCAGCACTGGCTTCAACAACTTCTCTTACAGATTTAGTACCGTTTTCATGACCAATTACTCTAAGCATTCCTTTTTGTTTTGCCCAACGACCATTGCCATCCATAATTATGGCAACGTGCTTAGGAAGCTTATCTGTAAGTATTTTTTCTTTTAAACTCATACTAAAAATCGCAGTAACAAGGTCTTCTACCAAAAGTATATGTTAACGTAAAACCAGTAAAAACATACCAGTCGTTACTATTGGTGTTTCCAAAAGATAGTGGGTGTTCGTTGTCAAAATCAGGAACACTTCCATCTAACTCATCAGAAAACGTATAGCGTGCACCAATTTCTGCACCTAAAATAAGGTGATCTGTTAAGGTTGTTTTTACGCCTAAAACCATAGGTATACCAAAAGCCCAACTGTAAGTGCCTTCTCCAACTATTTCTCCATTATTGTCAAAATAAAAGTTGCTATGTCTTCCAGATGTAATTCCTGTATATAAATATGGTGTGGTTTTATTATCGTATTCATGCAAATTAAAATCAAAAAACGTAAACTCCATTCCTGCTGAAATTTCAAATATATTATTATCAAAGGAATAATCGCGTTCTTGTCGTCTTGGGTCGTCAGATTTAGCATCGATACCTTCCAAACCAGCATAAATTACTGATACTCTCCATGAGTGTCTTGGGCTTCGGTTCCATTTTAAAATAGCTCCAAAAGCACTTTGGTTTGGTGAGATATAATTAGTTTTACCAACGTCTCCAATAAAATTACTTCCTCCTCCAAACACGCCAATTTCATAGATTTGAGATTGAGCCGTTTGCGAGAAAATAATACTAAATAAAATTATGGTTAAATACCTCATAAATTTTTAAAAGTTTGCAAATATAGTAAATTGATTAGCCTATAACAATTTGTATTACAGATAAACAGTAATTATGAGGTTTTATTGTTTAATTACGCTTGTCTTCTCCCCAAAGCATCTTTTTTCTGAGTGTATCAATAAAGCTTTCATCAAGCAGTTCAACCATTTTTATTTTAAAGTCGGCTTTTTTTATGGTAACAATTGTTGAATTGTGAAGTGTTGCAATTCTTGAATCTAACGAAATTAAATAGTGGTCTTCTCTTCCGTCAATTTTTAATTGTATGTCAGTGGTGTCAGGTATAACAAAAGGTCTTGCGTTTAAATTATGAGGCGCAATAGGTGTTATTACCAAATTGTTTGCTCCAGGTGTTATTACTGGTCCTCCACAACTTAGTGAATATCCAGTAGAGCCTGTAGGTGTTGAAATTATTAAACCATCAGCCCAATAAGATGTTAAGTACTCATCGTCTAAATGCGTTTCAACAGTAATCATAGAAGTTGTGTTTTTTCTACTTACTGCTATTTCATTTAATGCAAAATTAGTTTCCACTAAATCTTTGTTTTCTGGTAAAGTGGTAACGCTTAATAATGTTCTTTCAGAAATTTTATAGTTGCCATTTAATATTTCGTCAATGGCATGTTCAATTTCATTTGTTTGAATAGTAGCCAAAAAACCTAAACGACCTGTGTTAACACCTACTATTGGGATTGAAAGATCTCTTACGTGAGTTATAGCGCGTAAAATGGTTCCGTCACCACCAATGCTTATTAAAAGATCGTAACTGTTATCTAAGGTTTTAAAAATCTTAAACGCTTTTATGTCTTTTTCGTTTTCTTCTTTTAGAATGTTGAAGAAATCCTTCTCAATATATACCTCAACTTCTTTTTTAGACAGAAAGCCAAACAAGGTTTCAATACTCGATTGCGTATTGTTATGATAATATTGACCGTAAACAGCTATTTTCATTGACTATATATTGAGGTATTTTTTTAAATATTCTGAACGCTCTTTAAGGTTTTCAATATAAGTGTCTTCTTCATGTCCAGAAACTATATTGTAGCTGTACCTTCTAAAGGTTTGCATCACATCATTTAAGCCAGCGTTTCCAATTTTTAGAGTAATTTGAGCCACATCACTTTCAATTTTAGAAATAAAAGCACCTAAAAGTTTAGCATCATTAGATTCAATAATTTGGCTTATTTCACTAAAAGAATAATCGTTTATGCCTTTTTCAATAATTAAAATTCCACCTGGTTCAGCAAAAAAAGGAGTTTCGTTAAACAAGCCAATAATATCATTTAGTTCGTAATATCCTAAATAGGTGTTCTGCTCATTAAGTACTGGCATAATATTGCACGAATTTTGAGCAAAAGCCTCTAAAACATCTAACCAAGTAGTAAAAGACCTAACAAAAAAACCTTCAATAGCATAGTTGAATTCTGATATTTCTTTACTATTGTCAAAACAATGTACGTCAGTTTCAGAAACACAACCCAAATAAATACCATCATTTTCTACAGGAATATGAGAGTAGGTTAGTTCATTAAACAATAACTTAAAATCACTCACTTTGTCATGAATGTTTAAAGGTTTAATATCGTTTATGATGTATTGTTGTAATGGCATTTTTGCAAATTTTCTTATTGCAAATTAATTAAAAATAACTACAAAAAGCACTAAGTAGTTTGTATTTTTGCTAGTCCAAAAAATAAAGTCAATGACAAAGTTAAGTATAAATATTAATAAGATTGCTACGTTACGAAATTCTAGAGGAGGCGATGTTCCTAATGTGGTTCAGTTTGCTAAAGACGTACAGCGTTTTGGCTCTCAAGGAGTAACAATTCATCCAAGACCAGATGAAAGACACATACGTTATCAAGATGTTTATGATTTAAAACCAGTGGTGCATACTGAGTATAATATTGAAGGAAACCCAATCCAAAAATTTATAGATATCGTTTTAGAAGTAAAGCCTACACAAGTTACTTTGGTTCCTGATGCTGAAGATGCTATAACTTCAAATGCAGGTTGGGACACTATTAAGCACAAAGAGTTTTTAGTAGATGTTATCAAAGAATTTAAAAACAACGGAATACGAACATCAATTTTTGTAGATCCTGAGCTAAAGCAAATTGAAGGCGCTAAAGCTACTGGTACTGATAGAATTGAGTTATATACCGAAGCTTTTGCGCATCAATATAGTTTAGGTAACGAACAGGCAGTAAAACCTTATACTGAATGTGCAGTTTTAGCAAATGAATTAAATTTAGGTATTAATGCAGGACACGATTTGTCATTAGAAAACATTAAGTTTTTTAAAGATAATATACCAAACCTGTTAGAGGTGTCTATTGGACATGCATTAATTGCTGAAAGTCTTTACTTAGGAATAGAAAACGTGGTACAAATGTATTTGCAAAGACTTAAGTAATTATAACTTTTTGGCGGTTTTAGCGTAGGCGAGACTTCTCATTATAAAAAAGAAAATATGAAATTACACTCCAATATATTAGGTCAAGGAAAGCCTTTTGTTATTCTTCATGGATTTTTAGGAATGAGTGACAACTGGAAAACGCTTGGTAAAAAATTTAGCGAAGAAGGATTTGAAGTTCACCTTGTAGATCAACGAAATCATGGTCATAGTTTTCATGATGACAATTTTGATTATGAAACCCTATCGGAAGATTTGCGTCATTATTTTGAAGCGCATAATCTTTTTGAAGCAATTGTGTTAGGGCATTCAATGGGAGGAAAAACAGCAATGCTATTTGCAACACAAAACCCAAATTTGGTTTCAAAATTAATAGTTGCAGATATTTCCCCTAGATTTTACCCAATACATCACGATGCTATTTTGGAAGGATTAAGCAGTTTAGATTTTTCTGAAATTAAAAGTAGAGGAGCAGCCGATAAACAATTAGCAAACTATGTGTCCGATTTTGGAACACGTCAGTTTTTACTTAAAAACTTATATTGGAAAGAAAAAGGTCAGTTAGCATTACGCATGAATCTTAAAGTGTTAAAAGAGAATGTTTCAGAAGTTGGCGAAGCATTACCGCTTCATGCAAAGTTTGAAAAAGAGACGCTTTTTTTAAGAGGAGATAAGTCTGAATACATCGCTTTACAAGACGAAACTATCATAAAACAGCATTTTTCTAATGTAAACATTATAACAATAGCTAATGCTGGACATTGGTTGCATGCCGAAAACCCAGATGATTTTTTTGATGAAGTTATGCAATTCATCATTTAATATTTGTAACTTTAGTAAAAACATATAATTATGAATCTCTTATTTAGATTAGTATTAACTGCTGTGGCAGTTTTTGTCTTGGCATACTTTTTACCAGGAGTAGATTTAACAGGAAATCAATTTGTAACAGCACTTATTGTGGCTGTTGTTTTGGCGGTTTTAAACCTTTTGGTAAAGCCAATTTTAGTTATTCTAACGTTGCCAATAACAGTAGTAACCTTAGGCTTGTTTTTGCTCATTATTAACGCGTTAATAGTGCTTTTAGCAGATAAACTCATTGATGGTTTTACGGTAAATAGTATATGGACAGCCATTCTATTTAGTATACTTTTATCGATACTTCAATCTATACTACATTCTATTTTAAAAGAAGATAAAAAATAGTCTGAATTTCAACATCTTAAAAACTTTGTTGGGTTGTAAAAAATATGTACTTTTGCAACCCAATTTTTATTTGATTCTATAATGAATATTACAAGAGAAAACATTGATGCATTAAATGCTGTTGTGAAAGTAGATATCGCTAAAGAAGATTACAGCGATAAGGTAGAAAAAATCCTTTCAGATTACCGTAAGTCGGCTAACATTCCTGGATTTAGAAAAGGACATGTGCCAATGACAATGGTGAAGAAGCAATATGGAAAAGCAGTTTTGGTAGATGAAGTTAACAAGCTTTTACAAGATGCTTTAAACAAGTATTTAACTGAAGAAAAACTAGACGTTTTAGGTAACCCATTACCAAAACCGCAAGACGATTTGGATTGGGATGCTGATAATTTTTCTTTTGAGTTTGAATTAGGTTTAGCACCTGAGTTTGAAGTAAACTTAAAATCTAAAAAAGCAATTACACAATACAATATTGTTGCTAATGATAAAATGTTAGACGACCAAGTTGAGCATATCAGAAAGCAGTATGGTAAATTAGTATCTCAAGATACTGTTGCTAAAGATTCTGAAATTACAGGTGTATTTGTAAACGAAGAGAAAGAAATCAACAATACAGCAACTATTACTTTAGATAAGTTTAAAGGTAAAGCAACCGAAAAGAAATTTGTAGGTTCTAAAGTTGGTGATGTTATTACTTTAAAAACAAAAGGATTGTTTAATGACGACCACGATTTAATGCACTTCTTAAAAGTATCTCATGATGATGCTCACGGATTGGACATTGAGGTAACATTTACAATCAACGAAATTAATACTCGTGAGTTGGCTGATTTAGACCAAGAGTTATTTGATAAATTATTTGGTAAAGATGTAGTAACATCAGTAACTGAATTAAAAGAGAAAATAAAAGTAGATTCTGAAAAGCAATTTGCACAACAAGGTGATCAAAAATTACTTAACGATGTTACTGAGTATTTAGTTGAAAATACTAAGTTCGATTTACCAGCGTCTTTCTTGCAAAAATGGATGCAAACTGCAGGTGAAGAGCAAATGGATGCAGACCAAGCTAAAGAAGAGTATGAAAAGTCTGAAAAAAGCATGCGTTACCAATTAATTGAAGGTAAACTTATTGAAAAGCACAACCTTCAAGTAACGTTTGACGATCTTAAAGCACATGCAAGAGAAATGATTAAAGTGCAAATGGCGCAATTTGGTCAAATGGATCCATCAGATAAAGAACTAGATGATATTGCTGCTCGTATTTTATCAAATCAAGATGAGGTTAAACGCTTGTCTGAGCAGTTAATGAGTCAAAAACTGTTAAACCTTTACAAAGAAGAAGCAAATCTTAAAGTAAAAGAGATAACTTACGATGATTTTGTAAAAGAATTTTACAGTTAAGCATTACAGAATAAATGATTATATTTATAGCGTAAAACTGTGAGGTTTTACGCTTTTTTTTTACTTAATAATTTATTGAAAAAATATATGGATTTCGGAAAAGAATTTGAAAAATTCGCAATAAAAGACCAAGGTATTAGTAGCACATATTACAATAAGATAATTAGTAGTATGTATCCTACAAACTTAACGCCTAATATTATTGAAGAGCGTCAAATGAATATCGCAATTTTTGATGTGTTTTCTCGTTTAATGATGGATCGTATCATCTTTATGGGTACAGCTATCAACGATCAAGTAGCAAATATTATTCAAGCGCAATTATTGTTCTTAGAAAGTACAGATGCTTCTAAAGACATTCAAATATATATCAATTCACCAGGAGGAAGCGTATATGCAGGTTTAGGTATTTATGATACTATGCAGCTTATTAAACCAGATGTAGCTACAATATGTACAGGTATGGCAGCATCAATGGGAGCAGTATTATTATGTGCTGGTGAAAAAGGTAAGCGTAGTGGATTAACACACTCAAGAGTGATGATTCACCAACCATTAGGAGGTGCGCAAGGTCAAGCAAGTGATATTGAAATTACAGCGCGTGAGATTTTAACCTTAAAAGAAGAACTTTATAAAATTATTAGTAAGCATTCAGGTCAAGATTACGACAAAATTTACGAAGATAGTGATCGTGATTACTGGATGAAAGCTGATAAGGCTAAAGAGTATGGAATGATTGACGAAGTATTAGGTTCAACCAAATAATCATTTCATAATAGTTTAAGAAAATTAATAGCACATGGCAAAGGAAGAATTAGAATGTTCATTTTGTGGTAGGAAAAAGCCAGAAACCAATCTGTTAATAGCAGGATTGGATGCGCATATATGCGATAGGTGTATTGAGCAAGCTCATGGCATTGTACTAGAAGAATCTAAACAAAACAACAGTGCTGAGTTATCATCTGAATTGATGTTGAAAAAACCTCAGCAAATTAAGTCGTTTTTAGATGAATACATCATTGGGCAAGAATATACCAAAAAGGTAATGTCTGTTGCAGTATACAACCATTACAAACGTTTATTGCAACCACCAAGTGACGATGATATTGAAATTCAAAAGTCAAACATCGTTATGGTTGGTCAAACAGGAACAGGAAAAACCTTAATGGCTAAAACAGTTGCAAAAATGCTTAATGTACCATTAGCAATTGTTGACGCTACAGTGTTAACCGAAGCAGGTTATGTTGGAGAAGATGTTGAAAGTATTTTAACACGATTATTGCAAGCTGCTGATTACAATCTAGAGAAAGCCGAAAAAGGTATTGTGTTTATTGATGAAATAGATAAGATTGCTCGTAAAAGCGATAACCCATCAATAACTAGAGATGTTTCAGGAGAAGGTGTTCAGCAAGCTTTATTAAAACTATTAGAAGGAACAGTTGTTAATGTGCCACCAAAAGGAGGTCGTAAGCATCCTGACCAAAAATTTATTGAAGTTAATACAGAGCACATATTATTTATAGCTGGAGGAGCTTTTGATGGTATTGAAAAGAAAATCTCAAAGCGTCTCAATTTAGCTGCTATTGGTTATAAGGCAGTACAAGAAGGTGTAACTTTAGATTCTGATAATTTATTGCAATATATTATTCCAAAAGATTTAAAAGACTTTGGTTTAATTCCTGAAATTATAGGTCGTCTTCCAGTGCTTACGTATATGGATCCTTTAGACGCTAAAACATTAAGAGCTATTTTGACTGAGCCTAAAAACGCTATTATTAAACAGTATAAAAAACTGTTTGAAATGGATGAAATTGAATTTACAATTACTGATGGTGCTTTAGACTATATAGTAGAAAAAGCTATTGAGTATAAATTAGGAGCTCGTGGTTTAAGATCGTTATGTGAAGAAATTTTAACCGATGCAATGTTTGAGTTGCCAAGTGGTACAGAAAAGAAACTTAACGTTACAAAAAGTTATGCCGAAGATAAGCTCACCAAAACAACATTAAAGAAACTAAAAGCAGTTTCCTAAAAAATAAAAAGCCACTCGAAAGAGTGGTTTTTTTATTCGGATTATTTGGTAATTAATAATTGCAATACAATTTTTTTATCTATTTTGATATAATTGATCTTGCTTTGTGTGCTATTAGTTAATCAAAATTTTAAAAAGGGGTTTTTGATTATCGAGGTGTAAATATAACAGCATTAATGTAAGATAAAAACTACTTTTAGTAGGTTTTGGATAAAGGTCTCTAAAAATTCGTTATGATGTTTTTAACATTGTCGTTTATCGGATTTATTCGCATCGACTTACCGTTCGTCTAAGAAGTGCCATTCAAAGAAAGTAATTCATCAATGTATTCTCTAGTGTTTGAAAGTCTAGGAACTTTGTGTTGGCCTCCTAACTTATTATGTTGTTTTAACCAATCGTAAAATAAACTTTGACGCGCTACATGTATTTGCGGTTTATTAAGCGTCATGTTGTTGTAACGTTTAGCTTCGTAGTCAGAGTTTAATGCTTTAAGTGCATTGTCAAAGAGTTCGTTAAAATAATCGATGTCTTTTGGAGGCGTTTTAAATTCAATTAGCCACTCATGAGCTCCTTTTTCTTTGCCTTTCATAAAAATAGGAGCAGCTGTATAATCAACAATTTCAGCTTTGGTTTTTCTACATACTTTTTTAAGTGCATCTTCTGCATTTTCAATAATTAATTCTTCACCAAAGACATTAATATGATGTTTTGTTCTTCCGGAAACCTTAACTCTGTATGGATTTATAGAAGTAAATTTAACTGTATCACCAATTTTATAACGCCATAATCCTGCATTGGTAGTAATAATAACTGCGTAGTTTTTGTCTTTTTCAACTTCGCTTAGCGGAATTATTTTTTCTTTAAGAGTTCCGTAAGTATCCATTGGGATGAACTCATAAAAAATTCCGTAATCCAACATTAATAGTAACTCGCTTGAATTGTTTTGGTCCTGAATAGCAAAAAAGCCCTCAGAAGCATTATAGATTTCGTAGTATTTAAAATTCTTATTTGGAAGTATGCTTTTATATTGATCTCTATATGGTACAAAACTTACGCCTCCATGAAAATAAACTTCTAGATTTGGCCAAATTTCAAAAATGTTCTTTTTCCCAGTGGTTTCTAAAATGTTGTTAAGCAGCACAAGCATCCACGAAGGAACACCAGCAAGACTTGTTACATTTTCATTTATGGTTTCGTCAACAATGGCTTGCATTTTTACTTCCCAATCACTCATTAACGATACTTTGCTACTAGGTGTACTGCTAAACTCAGCCCAAAAAGGCATGTTGTCAATTAATATAGCAGAAAGGTCGCCAAAAACAGTTCCGTTTTCTTTGTAAAGCTCTTTACTGCCTCCAAGTCTTAGACTTTTCCCTGTAAAAAGTTGAGATTCTTCGTTATTATTGAGGTACATGCAAAGTAAATCTTTACTCGCAGCATAGTGGCAATCTTCTAAAGATTCGTAACTAACAGGTATAAATTTACTTTTAGCATTGGTAGTTCCGCTAGATTTAGCAAACCACTTTATAGGACTAGGCCAAAAAATATTATGCTCACCACTTCTGGAACGTTCAATAACTTGATGATAATCCTCGTAGGTTGAAACCGGAATTCTTTCAGCAAAAGTGCTGTAATTTTTAATCGACTCAAAGTCGTATTTCTTACCTATTTCGGTGTCTTTAGCCATAGTAACAAGTTCTAAAAGCAACTCGTTTTGGACTTCGTTAGGGTATTTTAAAAACAGTTCAATTTGATGAAATCGCTTTTTTAAAAACCATGAAGCAATGGAATTTACTAAAGGAATTGGCATATTTGCATTATATTTATTGAACTAAAAATAATACTTTTTTTTATGACCTACCAAGGTGTGTTAACAAAAATGGAAAGCGAATATGCTAATCCTATTCAATATTATTTGGTATTTGAATCTGACTTTTTGAATATGAACCAGTTGTTGGATAAAACCATTACCATTCAATTTATAAAATACCAATGTTTAAACTGTGGTTTAGATAAACCTATTTATAGACAAGGATTTTGTAAAAGCTGTTTTTTTGATATTCCGCAGGCTGCGGATTGGATTATGCGACCAGAATTAAGTACTGCACATTTAGATAAAGAAGATAGAGACTTGGAGTATGAGAAAAAAGTGCAATTGCAACCACATATAGTGTATTTGGCAAACTCAAGTAATGTAAAGGTTGGAGTTACTAGAAAATCGCAAGTGCCAACACGATGGATTGACCAAGGTGCTCATGAAGCTATTGAAATTGTTGAAGTGCCTAATCGTTATTTAGCAGGTATTACCGAAGTCGCTTTAAAGGATCATGTAAGTGATAAAACCAATTGGCGAACCATGTTGAAAAACGAAATAGTTGATGAAAACTTAGTAGAATGGCGTGAGCGATTAAAACAATACATTCCTGATGAAGCCAAAGATTATTTCATTGAAAGTAATACTGAAACCAATTTAGATTTTCCTGTAATTAAATACCCTGAAAAGCCAAAGAGCTTAAATCTTTTAAAAGCTAAAAGCTATACAGGAACTTTAAAGGGTATAAAAGGACAGTATCTTATTTTTGAAGACCAAACCGTTTTCAATATAAGAAGTAATGAAGGGTTATTTGTAGGTATTAGCGTTTAAGCTAGTATCTACTAATATTCTTCTTGATCTCTTAAATGCTGAATGTAAGAGGCTTTTTGAATTTCGCGTCTGCGTTTTACAGAAGGCTTTGTAAAGAATTGACCATCTCTTAGGTTTTGCATAATCTTTACATTTCTGTGTTTACGCTTGTAGCGTTTTAAAGCACGTTCTATACTTTCTCCTTCTTTTAGTACAATTTTTATCATTCTTTGTGTTTAAATGTGAACCTACAACTTAACTTTTTTATTGAGTTACGCAAGAAAATACTTGTTTCTTTCAATAAAAATTAAAAAACACCTTAAAAAAACTACTGCTGTTTGGTGCTGTCGGTTTTCTTTCGGTTTTTTATTAGTCCATTTAAAAGGCTCTTAACACCTTCTTTAACAGGGTCTTTTGTAGTGGTGGTGTCTGTTTTAGTAGTTGTTGAGTCTTTTGTTGTTTCGTTAGTGGTATTTTTATCACCACCTAAAAGATTTCCAAGTAAGTCATTCACTTTATCCTTCCCAGAATTAAGTAATTTTTGCTTTTCAATCTCAATAAGTTGTTTTGTAAGATTAGAAACACCACTTGTTAAATCGGTAGAAACTTTCGGACTCGTATAAGAACCAGTAATATTTGCAGTAACAGGAATAGTGATTTTGTTAACGTCGTTGTCGTTTATTTTTCCAATAAGCCTGTTTACATCACTTCCTAAATATTTTGCAGGTACATTAAACACTGCGTTATACGACATGGTTTTTTCAAAACTATGTGAACCAGAAACCTCAATACCTATATCCTGATAGGATAGTTTAAATGGTTTAACAGTGACATTGCCATTTTCAAATTTTAACTGCGCTTTAATGTCATTAAGGTTGAGTTTACTGAAGTCTACAAAGTTTAGCGCACCTTCTAGCTTACTTAACAATTCGCCTTCCTTTGGGTCTATTTTAGTGGTGAGCAATTCTGCAAAAGCATCACCTGAAATTGAACTTAATTTTGGCGAAAACTCGTTGTCAAGACTACCAGCTAAATTAATAGTAGTATTAAGTTTTCCTTGCAGTGCTTTTGCAATTGGAGCTAAGCTTTGTAACAAGTGTAAATCTTTAAATGATTTTGAAATGTCAAAACTATCTGCACCTAAACTAAGATTAAAAGTTGGTATATCTGTTTTGGTAGAAACGTTTCCAGTTACTGCCAAAATACCATCAAAAATGGATGAGGTTAGGTTTTGCAGTTTTGCTTCTTGGTCTTTTATCACCAAAGCACCTTTTACATCTTTAAGGTTTAAGTTATCATAAACTACAGTTTTGGCATTAGCGTTTATGGTGCAATCTAAAAAATCAGGTATTTTTAATGATTCAGAAGCTGGAGTAGTTTTATTGGTGTCTTCTGTTTCAGAACTAGCAACCATAAAATCACTAACTGCAAAATAGTTAGAGTTTACATTAAAGTTCCCTTGTAGTTTTTTGTCGCTTAATAAAAATCCAATAAGGTTTTTAATAGTTCCTGTAGCATTTAGGTCGCTTTCTCCAGTTTTTGCTTTAAAATTGTTAAGGCTTACAGTTCCTGGGTTAAAAGTAACATCGGCTTTTGAAATATGAATTGGGTTTACAATATCTTCTGAAGAAAATATAAAATCTGAAACCGTTACCGAACCGTTGTTTTTTATGCGTTCGTATTGGTTTTTTTCAATCGCTTCCATATCAAAAGCAGTATTTAGGTTTCCTTTTAAAATACCACTTAACTCATTTTCTAACTCAATTGGGTATGCTTTAGTAATGTTGCTCAGGTTTAAGGTTCCATCAAGATTAGCATTTACCAACATGTTTTTTGTAATATTTTTTATAGTTGCCGAAGATTTAAACACGTCTTGGTCTATTTTAAAATTCAAGGTGTTTATAGCTACAAAAGTATCATCAACATTTCCTGTTGTGTTTTTTATAGCTGTGTCAATGGTAATGTTTTCAACACGTTTTGGTAAATCAGGATATTTAAACGATGCATTGTTAGATAAAATGCTAATATCTAATGTTGGTATAGTGGTTTCAGAAACCAAACCTTTAATAACACCAGAAACTTTAAAATCTCCAGAGGTTTCTACATCATCAATGTTTTTGGAGTAGGTTTCAGGTATTACTGCTAAGAAATCCTTGAATGACGATTGCGGATTTTCAAAAGTAATATCAATTTCTTGACCTTCGTCTACCATCTGAACATACCCTTTAAACTCAAGTGGCAACTGGTTAATGTAACCTTTGTTGTCCTTAAATGTATACTTTTGGTTGTTGAGGTCTAAACCAATTAAAGCGTCTAACTTTATGTGGTTATTATTTAAGTATTTTGTGCTATCCATACTTAAACTCACATTGGCTTCGGTTTTAGTGTCTAATTCAGAAGCTTCAGCCGAAAATGTCCCTTTCCCGCTATGGTTAAGTTCGGTAACATAAATTTCGGTATTGGCACCTTCATCTAAATAAGTTAATGCACTACTATTAATACTATAATCTTCAATGTCAAACGAAAAACTAGAGCTTTCAGTTGAAGTGTCAGTGCTATTTGTTGTGTCGTCTTTTTTGGCTAAATCGTAGTTTGTGTTTCCAAATTTATCGGTTTTTAATGTCAATAGAGCTTCATCGACAGTTATAGAATTAACCACAATTGGATCTTCATCGGCTTTTTTGAAAAGTTCTTTTACTGACATGGTAAACGAAATATTCTTTGCAGTTGCAAAGGTTTCGTCTTTAAACGGTTCAAAATTGGTAATCACTAAATCATCAACATTTACATGAGCTTGCGGGAAACTCCTTATCAAGCTTAAGCTAACATCGCTAAACTCAACATGAGCATTTAAGTTTTGGTTGATAAAGTTTTTTACCATATCCTTTATTTGAGATTGAAACGCAAACGGAATGGCTAACAGGAGAAGAAATACTATAAGAATTACTATACCTAATATTTTTAATGCTTTTTTCATCAGATGATTTTTAGTGTTTGTTGTTGGTTATATGCAATGCCTCAATGTTATTATTGATAATTTGTAATCTTTAAAAACTGGACATGTCATAAGTTGGTTTGTGTAAGTATATACGTATAAAATAGCAGATTGGTTGATGCAAAGCAAATTTAACAATCTTTAAGTTAGACACGCGTAAACTTAATAAGTCAAAAGGTTAAATAAACTTTAACATTTTTTAGAGCAGTTGAAGTTCTTCATTGGTTTTAAGCTTAAACCTTCTTTTAAACAAGTATACGCCAAGGTATAAAAATGGAGTGTCAAATAAAGCGACGAGTACTTTAAACAAAAAACCAGCAACCAATAAGCCTTTGAAGTTTTCCCAAGGAATAATATCAAACGAACAAAGAAGCATTAATACTGTAAAAGTATCGACAAATTGAGAAAACCAAGTAGAAAAATTGTTTCTTAACCATAAGTGTCTGCCTTTAGTAAGGCGTTTCCAGAAATGATAAATTTGAATATCGATAAACTGAGCAAATAGATATGCCATCATACTAGCACAAACAGCAATGGCAGAATTCCCGAATACTTTTGAGAATAATGCATCGTCAACATAAGACCAAGAAGTAGCAGGAACAGAGTTGGCGGCAAAAATTATTAATAACGAAAATACCGAAGCAAAAATACCAGTAACTACAACTTGGTTAGCTCTCTTTTTTCCATAGATTTCACTGATAAGATCGGTAATTAAAAACGTAACAGGATAGGGTAAAATACCAACCGAAATTTCAAAAAGCTTTGTTCCAAAAACCGAAACATCTACAGGATACCAATAAAAAAACTTCTGAAAAATTAAATTGGAAACCACCAAGGAGGTTATAAACAAAGCGGCTAGGAGCAGGTAAATTCGTTGTGAAGCAAGTTTGTCTTTTAACGTCATTTTAAATTGTGAATAAATAGGTTTAGTAAATATAAACTATTAAAATTTCTTTTACTTATTTTGAAGCCTGTTATGAGCAATACCAACAAAGTTTACATCGCATTAGGGAGCAATAAAGGAGATAGATTAAAACATCTGCAAGATGCTGTAGATCTTATTTTTAAGCAAATAGGAAAGGTAAATATTATTTCAAAAGTGTACAATACACCTGCTTTAGGCTTTGAAAGCGACGACTTTTTAAACACATGTTTGCTTATTGAAACGCCTCTTGAAGCTCAAGATGTGTTGCAGCAATTGTTGCAAATTGAAACACAATTAGGACGTCAGCGTACTGAAAATTCTGGATACGAAGCACGAACTATCGATTTGGATGTCTTGTTTTTTAATGACGAAATAATTGAAAGCAAAGACCTTGTTGTACCTCATAAAGAGCTGCATAAACGTAAGTTTGTGTTGCAGCCTTTATTTGATATTGCGCCAAAATATCAACATCCTGTTTATCAAAAAAGTATTACCGAATTACTGCAAGACTGTGACGATAAAAGCGCCATTGAAACCATAAATATTTGGTTGAAAAACCCAATAAAGCAATACAAGTTGTCAGGTTACAACTATATTGCTATTGAAGGAAATATTGGAGCAGGAAAAACCAGTTTGTCTACTCAAATAGCTCAAGATTTTAATGCTAAACTTATTTTAGAGCGTTTTGCTGATAATCCGTTTTTACCAAAGTTTTACGAAGATGCGCAACGCTATGCCTTTACTTTGGAAATGTCTTTTTTAGCAGATCGATACCAACAAATAAGTGACGATCTTTCTCAGCTAGATCTCTTTAAAGATTTTATAGTTAGTGATTATGATATTTATAAATCGTTGATTTTTTCAAAAATCACATTACCTGAAGACGAATTTAAACTCTACCGAAAGTTATTCTACTTAATGTATAAGGATATTGCAAAACCTGAATTGTATGTCTATTTGTATCAAAACACACAACGCTTACAAGAAAACATAAAAAAGAGAGGTAGAGATTATGAACAGAATATAGATAACGACTATCTCGAAAAAATTAATGCTGGATATTTAGAGTTTTTAAAAAACCAAACTGAGCTTAATGTAAAGATTATTGATATTTCAGATAGGGATTTTGTGAGCAGTAGAGAAGATTATTTATGGGTTTTAGAGCAGATTTCTAATGGATTGTAAGGTTATAACAGCAAAAGATGTTTTGGTTATTGGTATGAAAGCTTCGGTAACATTTCAAAGTATGTCTACGGAAATGAGTAAGCTAGCTAGAACATTTATGCCTAGAAAGAACGAAGTTTTAAATAGGGTAGGAGAACATACGTTTTCGATACAGGATTATAAACAGCAAGATTTTAAAGTAATAACACCTCAAGCTACTTTTGATAAATGGTTTGCTGTTGAAGTAGCTAATTTTAACAATGTACCAAATGATATGGAAACGTTAGTTTTAAAAGGAGGTGATTACTTAGTAATTAACTACAAGGGAACATTGGCAAATTTCCCTAAAGTATGGCAGTTTGTATTAAACGATTGGTTGCCAAAACATAATTACGAGTTGGACTACAGACCGCATTTTGAAAAATTGCCAGCAAGTTATAATCCTATGAATGTTGAAAATGAAGAAGAAGTATGGATTCCTATAAAATGAACTAACAGCTTGTCATTCCGTACTTCTTGATGCGGAATCCAAAATTAATAAGATCCTGAATAAAGTTCAGGATGACAAAAAAGTCTTCCTCTTGGGAAGATTTAGATGGGCTCCTTAAGCTTTGAAAACACATCCCAAACCACAACACCACAACTCACCGAAATGTTTAAAGAGTGTTTGGTGCCATATTGAGGAATTTCAATAACAACATCACTTTTACTAACCACGTTTTGAGCAACACCTTTTACTTCGTTGCCAAAAACCAAAGCGTAAGTAGTGTTAGTTTCAGGTTGAAAGGTGTTAAGCATAGTGGCATGTTCAGCTTGTTCAATAGCACAAACTTTCACCCCTTCAGATTGCAGTTTTTCTATAAGTGAAAGCGTGTCTTTAACATACTCCCATTGTACAGTATCTGTACTCCCTAAAGCGGTTTTATGGATGTCTTTATGTGGTGGAGTTGCTGTAATACCACAGAGATATATTTTTTCAATTAAAAACGCGTCACTAGTTCTAAATACCGAGCCAATATTGTTTAAGCTTCGTATGTTGTCTAACACAATAATGATAGGTGTTTTTTTACTGTCTTTAAATTCGTCTACACTTAGTCTGTCTAGTTCGCTATTTTTTAGTTTTCGCATCAAAAATTTATGTTTTGTTTCCGCGTAAGCAAAAAACCTTCTATTTAGTTACACTTAGCCTTGTTAAAATCTCGCTATAATTGTAAATAACTTATAGTTACAAGGTTTTAAAAACCCTTAAAATATAAGTACATTAGCAATCCTTTAATTTTAGGTGTTTTCGATATAATTTTCAATGTTTTGAAAATCACTCAAACTGACATAAAATTAAAAGAACGTCAATTCGAGTGTTTTGAATGTAATTCAAAATGTATCGAGAATTATACGAACAAAAATAACATTTAAAAACCATTTTACCATTGGCAAAAAAAGCTAAAAAAGAAACGCCTTTGATGAAACAATACAACGCTATAAAGGCAAAATATCCTGATGCATTGCTGTTGTTTAGAGTTGGTGATTTTTATGAAACTTTTGGAGAAGACGCTGTTAAGGCTGCAAAAATTCTAGACATTATCTTAACCAAACGAGGTGCAGGTAGTGAAAGTGAAATAGAATTAGCTGGTTTTCCGCATCACTCCATGAATACTTATTTGCCAAAATTGGTTAAGGCTGGAGAGCGTGTTGCTATTTGCGACCAGCTGGAAGACCCAAAACAAACTAAAACAATTGTAAAACGTGGTGTTACTGAGCTTGTAACTCCTGGAGTAGCTCTAAACGATGATATTTTACACTCCAAGACCAATAACTTTTTGGCTGCTGTATGTTTTGGTCGAAATAGTATTGGTGTATCGTTTTTAGATGTGTCAACAGGTGAGTTTTTAATTTCTCAAGGCAATACAGAGTATGTAGATAAACTACTTCAAAATTTTAAACCTAGCGAAGTGTTGGTCGCTAAGCCAAAACGTCAAGAGTTTAAAACAGTTTTTGGTGATAATTTTCATACGTTTTATTTAGAAGATTGGGTCTTTCAAGACGATTATGCCAATGAAACACTGTTAAAGCATTTTGAAACCAAATCATTAAAAGGTTTTGGAGTACAAGATTTGTTTGAAGGTATTGTTGCTTCTGGAGCTGTGCTTCATTATTTAGGTGAAACTCAGCATCATAAATTACAGCATATAACATCCATTCAGCGCATAACGCAAAACGAACATGTGTGGATGGATCGATTTACCATAAAAAACCTAGAACTTTATCAGTCAACCAATGCTCAGGCGGTAACTTTAGTAGATGTTATAGATAAAACTATTTCTCCAATGGGAGGACGTTTGTTAAAGCGTTGGTTAGCGTTGCCATTGGTGAATATTGATAAAATAAGGCAACGACACGAAGTAGTAAACTACTTTTTAAAAGAACCTGCTATTCTTGCCAAAATACAGTCGTATGTAAAACAAATAGGCGATGTAGAGCGATTGATATCTAAAGTAGCAACCACTAAAATTTCACCTAGAGAAGTGGTGCAACTTAAAAATGCACTTGAAGCCATTGTGCCTATAAAAGCAGTAACAATGCAAGCTGAAAATAAGGCATTGCAGCATATAGGAAATCAATTGGAAGCTTGTGAAGAGTTGAGGCAACGTATAAAGTCAACGCTTAATGAAGATGCTCCTGTAAATATTTTAAAAGGAAATACGATTTCTTCAGATTTTTCTTCAGAATTAAAAGAACTTAGAGATTTATCTACGTCTGGGAAAGAATATCTAGATAACATGCTTGAGCGCGAAAGTGAACGCACAGGAATTACCTCTTTAAAAATAGCATCAAACAATGTATTTGGTTATTACATTGAGGTTAGAAATACGCATAAAGACAAAGTTCCTCAAGACTGGATACGTAAACAAACTTTAGTAAGTGCAGAACGCTACATTACAGAAGAGCTTAAAGAATATGAAGCTAAAATATTAGGTGCTGAAGAACGTATTTTAGCGATAGAGCAACAATTGTTTGCCGAATTAGTAAGTTGGATAGGATTGTTTATTCAACCGGTTCAAAAAAACGCAGCTTTAATCGCTCAGTTAGATTGTTTGTCTGGTTTTGCACAGTTAGCATCAGAAAACAATTACGTTCAACCTCAAATAGATGATACTTTTGCTTTAGATATAAAAAATGGTAGGCATCCTGTTATTGAAAAACAATTGCCTCATGGAGAGCCTTATATAGCTAATGATGTGTTTTTAGATAGAGAAGTTCAACAAATCATTATGATTACAGGGCCAAACATGTCAGGTAAATCAGCCATATTAAGGCAAACAGCTTTAATTGTTTTACTTGCTCAAATAGGAAGTTTTGTACCTGCTGAATCAGCAAACATAGGATTGGTTGATAAAATATTTACACGAGTAGGAGCAAGTGATAATATCTCTATGGGAGAATCTACTTTTATGGTAGAAATGAACGAGACGGCTTCTATCTTAAATAATATTTCTGAACGTAGTTTGGTATTATTAGATGAAATAGGTAGAGGAACCAGTACTTACGATGGTATTTCAATTGCATGGGCAATTAGTGAGTATTTACATGAGCATCCTAGTAAAGCAAAAACATTATTTGCAACCCACTATCACGAACTTAATGAAATGACCGAAACTTTTGAACGCATTAAGAATTTTAATGTTTCGGTAAAAGAGTTGAAAGATAATGTGCTGTTTTTACGAAAACTGGTTGAAGGAGGTAGTGAACATAGTTTTGGAATACACGTTGCAAAAATGGCAGGAATGCCTCAGCAAGTTATTCATAGAGCAAATAAAATATTAAAGCAACTAGAAAAATCGCATTCTAGTGAAGAGTTAACTGATAAGGTAAAATCGTTGGATAACGAAATGCAGTTAAGCTTTTTTAATTTAGATGACCCTCTTTTAGAGCAGATTAAAGAAGAAATTGTAAATACTGATATTGATACCTTAACACCTGTTGAGGCGCTTATGAAACTAAATGAGATAAAACGTATGTTGCTGAAAAAGAAGCGCGCATAAAAAAGTTTCTTTTTTTTTGCAAAAAGGCTTTGAGTTTCTGAGAAAAGTTTTAAATTTGCCCTCGCAATTATAACAAACGTTCTTTTAAATAATTGCTATATTGCGAAAGTAGCTCAGGGGTAGAGCATCACCTTGCCAAGGTGAGGGTCGCGGGTTCAAATCCCGTCTTTCGCTCTAAACCTTGAAAAAATACCATGCTGAAGTGGTGGAATTGGTAGACACGTTGGACTTAAAATCCAATGACCATTAGGTCGTGCGGGTTCAAGTCCCGCCTTCAGTACTTCTAGGGACAAATCAGTTTTTTTTGATTTGTCCCTTTTTTTATTCCTTTTCAAACCCTCATTAACACTGGCAATCTTAAGAAGGATCGGATTGATATCCTCGGTTCGAACTTTGTTGTCCTCAAATTGGAACTTTTCAGGGAAAATCGAACCAATGAGCTGTCGTTTTTGGTCTAAGTTGCTAAGGGTGAATTGTTTGTTAAAGGATTCGAGTTTTTTAAGTCCGTTTTTATAGATATCCATTACCTCTTTGGATTTTTGAAAAGCCAGTTGAATATCTTTGAGCTCAATGAGTCTGGATTGGATACGATTTTTGGCATTTTGATATTCAGTGGAGCTAAATTCCCCATCTAGGTATAAATCCTGTAAGCGAATCAATTTTTGTTCAAGAGACTCAACTTCTGTATAGTGTTTTGGGCTTAACCTTTCATTCTTCGTTTGCGCTTTAATACGCTGTTCGATCAGTTTTGTCAATAGTTTCTGTGCGTTTTTGTTCAGGGAAATACCACTTAAAAATGAATTGAACCACTTGTCAACCTCTTCAGCTTTATAACGTGTGTCACAAGGTTTGTAACAATGGTAATAGGAATAGTATTTTGACCTGCCTTTTGAAGTGCTTGCTTTTAGTGGTTTCAAACAGTTTGGGCAGAGCACAAACCCTTTAAGGGGAAACTTGTCATTTAATTTTTTGTGCGAGACCCTATACTGCTTGGATTTGCCGTTAATGATATCCTGTACCTTATCAAACAAACGCTCAGATACTAAAGGTTCGTGGATGGCCTTGATCAGCTGTTCAGGT
>Ga0213837_1000432_pt1 | contig 44904 bp, 38 predicted proteins | sample SWPATP12_FD_160572 | JGI IMG/M metagenome (GOLD analysis project Ga0213837, IMG submission 160572) | Coastal seawater microbial communities from Marineland, Florida, United States - SWPA TP1 #2 | ecosystem: Environmental > Aquatic > Marine > Coastal | place: USA: Florida | collected 2016-08-06
GGTGGGTCACGAGGTCCTCCTGTTGGTGAGACGTGATTCTTGGTCGTTTCACATCCCACCCGGAGGACCTCACCCGTTACCGCACGACCCGCCGACCGTCACCAACCTCACGAGACACAACAGCTAGACGGCGCGGCAGTGAGGGCGAACGCTCACCCCGGCAGCACAGCCACGTCCGCGGACTCGCCGGCCTACCTCCCAGAAGGCCAGCGACGGCGGCTCACCGATGCGGTGAGCTCACCTGTGCTGCACACGCGCCCCCGGCCGTCCCCTCCCGACGCCGGGGGCGCACCACGCCACCTATTCCCGCCGGGAACGGAAGTAGACCGCAAGTCCGCTACCCAGCAGCGCGGCACCGATGGAGCCGACAAGAATCCACCAGTTCCCCCACCCTGCGAGGCCGATCACGACCCCGGCGATCAGCAGACCTGCTCCCACTAGTGGCCAAACCAGATTGGGCATCCCGGTACGTCGCGACATGGCCGGAGCGTATCCCTGCCGGTCAGGTAGGGGGAGGGGGGCAGGCGACCAATCCGCCCAGGGGCCGCTCCGCGTTCTGCCGCTCGCGACGTGTACGAGTCTGGGACCTTTTTTTGCGCATCCGGCGTCAAGTCGATGGTGCGGGAGGCGATCAGCCCCGGTCCGTGCGTCCAGTGAGCTGGGCGAACCTAGCGAACGCCTCCGGGTCCCGTGCCATCTCCATTAAGACGGTCTCGTGCCGCAGGCGCAGCCGCCGCGCCTCATCGGTCGCGTCACGCTCGGCGTGCGAGCGTACGTCTCGTACTCCTGGTCACGACAAGTCCCACCGATCTCACGTCCGATGCTCTCGCGCCTGCCTCGGCGCCAGTCGCAGTCACCGACAATCTCGCGGCCTGAAGCAACCCGAGGCCATGCGGCAACGCTCCTTCGCTTCTTGGCGCAACCCGATACATTTCGGCAATGAGTAATCCCGGCGTTGCCGACCGCTTAGTAGAACTGAAGGCCGCCCTTGTGGGGCGCGACTACCTCCAGTCCACAAGCCTCGAACAGCATCCGGTGAGGTTGTGCCGGCTGACGGTGTCTGCGGACTCGCCTCTGGACCAGGCTGTGCTTTCGGCGCTAGAAGCCGCTGATGAGCGGCTCCTGAGTGATGCGCGATCGGTAGCAGTATTCCTCGCGCACATCACCGATGCGACGCTGATCACGAACGCAGATTTTCGCGCAATCGATGCGTCGATTCGCGACGGAGTGGTGCACTGGAACGAGTACGAGTGGGCATCACATCTGCCCTCGTGGAACGAGGTGTCGTAAGCGCGCGCCGAGGGGCTGTACCCAGCGCAATACGTAGACCTTGTCGTCTTCCCCATCGTCGACGAAGGATGGGGAGAAACGGGGCAGGCGGGTCTGCCAGAGGTCGGGCTCTGGCTCGCTGAGCATGGCGTCGGTGTCGCGACGTGGTTCGGCGAAGCCCTGCGCGACAACGTGGCAGGGCTAGCTGCCGGGTATCTCACTGCCAGAGGAGAGCGTGCCCACCGAATGCGGAGGGCTGTCGTCATGTGGCGGGAAACCGGCACGGATCGGCCGCAGATCCTTCGAGTGATCGTGGACAGACGGTCGTCGTGGGATGTGGACCGGCTCGCGCGCATCATGCGTCTGGACCGCAGAGAAGCTCGCCAGTTGCTCCGTTCTCTTGGATACGGCAAGAGCGGCGATGGCCTGTACAGGCGCAAGCGCGGTCGCAAGGCGAAAGCCCGAAGAGCTGCATGGTTGCGCGACGAGATTGACGTCTGACCGGTCGGTAGAGCGCCGCGCCGATCGCTCCGCACGACATGCCCTCATCGCGAGCCACAGCGACCGTGCTCCGCTCGATCCATGCGGCATAGTCGCGAAGCCCAGCCACCAAGCCTCGCTACGTCCGGCCGCCCTGACGCTGAGCGCGGCGCCGAGGCCGACGCGCCCGGCGAGCCGCACAAGAGGGGGAGGGGGGCAGACGCCGCATCCGCGCAAGGTCCGCTCTGCGTTCTGCTACTCGCGGTCTGTACGGGTCTGGGAGGTTTCTCCTTGGGCAACCACGAGTCGAGTTGGATAGGACTCGCATCGAGGCATGGCGCCGCTCTCTCAGCGGCGGAGGGCGGAGGGCAGTTGGACGCCCAGGAGACAGATCCGACGGTTCTATCGTCGGATCCAGTTGCTGTCTCAGCACGAGGGCGCGAGAGCCCAGGGTCGCCTCCACACCGCTGCTGGGCAGGCCTCGACCCGTGTAACCGCCGCTCTGTGAGCGACGCGATTCCGCGTGGCGGGTCACATCCTAAGAAAGTCGAGGACCGTTCGCTGACGTCAAGGGCGAGGAGCACCACGCGGACCGAAGACCGGGCAGGAACTGGAGACTGAAGGATGAAGGCCCCCACCGAAGTGGGGGCCCGGGGCTACTCCCCCCGCTCCATGAGCCAGAAGATCACCTTGAGGCCCGCGTACGCGAGCAGCCTCAGCCATCCTCCCAGCTGGGAGCGATCCTTGATCCGACGCTTGTCGGTCATGCGATCACCTTTCGTCGAGCGTGGCCGACTGCAGGTAACCGACTTGAGTGCACCACCGAAGCTCTCAGTCGCTCGTGCGGGCTCGTGTGAGCCCGCGCGGGCTTGCGGGAGGTTCCGGGCGGTGCGTAGACTTCCGGTTGTACGACCGGGAAATCTACCTTCCCAAGCCAGCCATCCGGCATCGGCGAAGATTCGACCCCAATCGTTGGCGCGATTGGGGTCTCTTCATTGCCGAGACTAAGAGCCACGCGTTCTCTTCGTCTCCTCAATTGTGGCATGCAGAAGCCACCCTGGACTCGGATATCGCCCGTTCTCCAAGCAACGTCGCCAACCTCGTTGCCTCAGCACCGAACGACCGCCACTCTTGCTCTCCTCCGCCGCCAAGCGGCTACTTGGATCTTGCACGGGTGTAGCAATCTTCTAGCAACGACATAGCAACTTGTAGCATAGCTGCCTCTAAGTCGCCAACCTTCCATGTCCTCCGCCGACGCTACCGGCTGACTGTCGGGCATCATTGGCTCATGAAATCGTCACTCTCAACGGTCCCCAACGCACTCCAAACACTGCCGGACCGCATCGAGTTCTTGGAGTCGGTCCTGCGCCCCACCGGTCGCGGAGCCGTACCTATCCGCGGCGCCTTCATTCAAGCGAGGACGGAGGAAGACAAGGGGGTGCCCGGGCTTCTCGCCAAGTTCAGCACGGATCAGCGTGCACTGCAGGCGTACCTGCTGATTCATGCGCTTGCAAGCTCCCGAGACCCGCACTCGGCAACCTATCCGGCGATCACCTGGGCGCACGCCGCAGGATTCACCCTCTTCGCCTCGGAAACTTCAGCGAGGCAGCGGTGGTCGAAGGCTGTCAAGACGCTCGTGGAGCTTCAGCTGGTGCGAACCAGCAAGGACGGCCGGCTGACCGTCTACCATCTCCTGCATGAGTCTGGCGACGGAACCGACTACTGGAGACCCAAGACTAAAGCCGACGGCGCCTGGGTTCCACTGCCACACACCTATTGGTACGACGGCGATGACCAGCAGCTGAACCTCGCGGAGACGCTGATGCTACTCATTTCTCTCGACCAGAAAGAGCCCTTCGAGCTTCCAGCGGAACGCGTCCAAGGCTGGTATGGGCTGTCCAAGGCGACGGCACAACGTGGCTTCAGCGGTCTAGCCGAGCGAGGCATCCTGAGCGTCGAGAAGTCATCAGTGCCAGACAAGAACTCAACCACTCTTTGGCGAACAACGAACAGCTATTCGACCCAGGGTAAGTGGACGAAGGCGGCCCGCAAGGAAGCGATGAAGTTGAATCGCAAGCGCCGGCCGAAGCCGACCCTCAAGGCGACGACCTAGAGTCGTCGCTCGATCGAGGCCACGGCGATCGCGTCATAACGCTGCGAGCAAGCCGATGAGCGCGATCGGCTCTGCCCTGACAGACGACCGTCCCCTGCGCCCGGCGGTCTCTTGGGGGCAGTAATCGCGTTCACCGTCCGCGCTGCCGCGATGCCAGGACGGGTGACCTTGCGCGACCGATCGGAACTGGGTCCCTCGGCGTTCGGCCGTAGAAGGGGACGTACCGCTTAAGCGCTCCTTCCGGGATGAACGGCGCGGTGTGACGGCGGGCAGAGCCGTCGCCTCGCTGGTGGGGCCGTTGACTGAGACCCGCCCCGTGGATGATCGGCGTGCCTGGTGAGCCTGCCCGCGCCCGCGCCTTGAATGGTGGCTCGTGTGAGACTCGCGCGTCCGGTTTCGGAGCGGATAGCCGCCGTGGACGGTAGGAATAACCCATGGCGCGTGGGCACAAGGGCAAGTCTCGTTCTCGGACACGCAACGTCCGTGCAGGACGTAGCAGCACGCCTTCGACCCCCGCACGCGCGGAACGCCCGCTAGCGGAAGCGGGGGCTCTCGACCGGCGACGACTACTGGGACAGGATGAGCTGTGGGCGGACCTCCGGCAAGGCTCACGGAACGTCGCTGGAGTGACCTGGCAGGTCAACGTTTGCGCGTATCTGTTGGTTGCCGGCCTTGCGGGCGACTTGCCCTTCGTTGAGGTCACGCCGGAGGGATTCGAGGACGTCGATTGTCGAACTCGCGAGGGCGAGCGCGTACTAGTTCAAATGAAAGAGCTAGGGGCGGGTGCAGGCGTCATGAACGCGGCGGCGCTAGCCGAGGCGCTAGCGCATGCTGATGTCGGAGCGCGAGGCGCTGAGATTGCTCTGGTGACTGATGGCTCTCTAGGGAATGGGCTCGACTTCACCAACTGGACGGGGTCGCTTTCCAGTGCGTCCGAGCCCGGAAGGGGCGCCATAGTACGGAAACTCACGAGCCTCGGCTTTACCGACGATGAGGCTGCTGAGCTACTGGGGCGAAGCAAGGTTGTGCACGTTCCGTACCAAGTGCGGCCCCGGAGCGAGCAACTTCTCGCCACCGCAACTGGAGCCCATCCCGCCGTAGCGGGCATCGCTGTCGGCGAGCTCAGCGCGCAGTTGGCGCAACTCGCTGCCCAGCAGCGATTCACGTCGATCGACAACCCCGGACAGATGCGCGTGGGCGACCTGCAAGCGCTCCTCGCGCAGTTGCAAGACGCCATCGACCCTTCTCAATTGAACTTGGCGATCACCAATGGGGTGTGCGCCCCCGTGAACTTCTTGGACGAGGGGCGAGATTCTGCGCTTACCTTCTTCCGGGGAGTCGACGGGAAACCGGCTCACATCACTTCCGGCTTTGACGTAGCTCGGCCCACCGAGTTGCTCGCTTGTGCCGAGGCCCTCGACCGAGCGCAGAGCGTCATCATTGTCGGACCGTCCGGATCGGGCAAGTCAGTATTGCTATGGCGGGCAGCCCGCGACTTAGCGCCCGCTGCTCGCGTCATCCGAGTCCGCCGTGTGCAGAACGAAGCCGACGCCGTAGAACTCTGTCGGTACGTCCGTCTCCTTCGCCCTAGCGCCGCTTCGCCGGTGCTCCTAGTCGCCGATGATGTCGGACGCCCGCATCTCGCTTCGTGGCCGCGGGCCGCGCAGGATCTGCACGCAACCCCCCACATCCTGTTCCTAGCTGCATCGCGGGCCGAGGACTTCTCCCCGCAGTTACTCATTGGCGAATCGAGCGTAGTCAAGCCACAACTGGATCCTAATCTCGCGGAAGCAATCGCGGATACGCTCGAGCAACTCACTCTCAACACGTCTATGTCGTGGGAAGAAGCGTTCGACCGATCGAACGGACTTCTCATGGAGTTCTTAGCCTTGCTGACTACCGGGCACCGCCTGCGGCGGGTCATCACTGAGCAAGTCGAACTACTGAAGTCGCCGGAGCGGCGACTCGAGCGGCAGGCCACGAGGCTGATTGCAACCGCGCACTGGCTAGGGTTGCGCCTTCCAGCGGACGCCCTTGGTGCGGTGTTGGTCGCGAGCGGTCACGCGCGCGACCCTGGCGAGGTCGGCGACGCTCTGGCGCGGCTGCGCGACGAGCACATCGCGGTCAAGGACGGGTCGAACTGGACGGGCCTGCATGAATTGCGATCGGCGACCATCGCGCAACTGCTGCACGACAGCCCTCCACCTACGCTCGCGGCAACCCTGGCGCAAGTCGCAGACATCATTGACCCGCAGTACGCGGGCTGGATGCTGCGGCGAGCGGCGGAGTTGTTCAGCGACGCCCCGCGGCATGGGGCTCCTGCTGGCTACGCCGCCTTAGCGGCGACGCTTGCGCGTCGCGTGCAGCATGCAACCCACGCGGCCGCGCTTCTGGAGGGCGCCGAGCGAGCTGACAACGTGGCCTACGTGCGAGACGCGTTGCCGGCGCTAATGAGCCGCTCAATCCCAGGACTTCAGATCGATTGGCTGGGAAAGTTCGCGTACGCGATTCGAAATCAAGGGTTGGATCTCCTTGGGTCCGACGTCGAGCAACTTCAGACGGTCGGGCGGCGCCTGCAACCGACGGTCGACATCATGCCCAACCGAGACGACTACGACAAGGCACTTTCGCTCGTCGCGGCCGAACTTGCCTCGCGGGGCGTCGAGCAGCTGTTGGCCGAGGCCGACCTAGAGGGGGCCGTTCGGCTACTCGAAGCCGGGGGAGCCTCCATTGCAACACAAAGCGACGCAGTCGAACGCCTTATCACGGGGACCGGGCGAATAACCAACAGCCGCACCGCGGCGCTATGGTCTCGCTTAATCGCGGCATACACGCCTCTCGTCGGCGAAGAACCTCTCTCGACGCTGCTAGGCCCGATCACGGACCGGATCGAAGCGGTCGTGGCGTTCGATCCGAACATGCTGTCGGTGGAGGTTGACGAGGCAACCCACACTGCGCGGCTTACGAGGCTTGCGCCTCTCGAGCCAACCGCTCAGCCGGTGAACTTCGCGTGGGAAGGGTACCGCAGACGGTCGGGCGACCCTCTGGTGGACGCGATCGACGGGCATTTAGAACATGTCAAAGACGTTTGCTTTGAACTACAGAGATTCGAGATGATCACGGTAACCCCGGCGGGGGAACGCTATGTCATCCGCGGCTTCGAGCCGGGCGCAAAGAACTACGCTCGCAGCATTTTCCCCGATCGGCGCGCCGTTCGGCGTTCGGTTGGATTCCAGGCAGCACTGCGGCGTGCGACTTCTGCGCAGACCTGGACTGAAATCCTTGAAGCTCAGGCTGACATCGCTGCGGAACTGCTCTCGCTGTCGGACGAGCTACCGGCCCGATTCAGCCGATTCGACAACGCCGGGCGTCGCAAGGCTTGGCTGGCCCGGCTCGCGTCGATAAGAGCGAGGCTCGTTGAGCTGCGGCCGCCTCCTGTGTTGTTCGAGTTGGGGTCGGGCCCCAGCCAAGCGGCCGACGATCAGTTAGATCGAGAAGGCGACGAGGCGACAACTCGGCTTACCGAAATTGCCGAGGCTCTAGACGCCGCATCCGTAGCGACCGTTGGCGCGGCGCGCCCTGTCGCCTCCGCCATGCGGCTTCGCGCGGTCGTGAAGAAGTTTGATGCCGCCCCGGCGTCTGCAGCCGTCGTCCTGTCGGGACGAGGGTCTCCGCTTCCACCCGAGTTGAGTGCGAGCCTGAAGCTCAACGCCCGCTTGCTCGCGACGCTCCAGAGTCACCCGGAACTCACGAGCAAGATTCGAGGCTCGTCGCCCTCGAGCTCTGCTTCGGCGATCTGCGCGGAGGCCGAGGAGGATTGGATCGCGAGATCAGGTCAGATGTTGAGAACAGCACTTGAGCCTGTAACGGCGGCGTCCCTGGAGCTCGTAGATGATCCGTCGCCCGCCGATTGGGCCATCGGCGAGAAGAGCTGGCTAGTCCTGGTACCTGTGTCGGGTGTAGACCGAGCACTGGAGGCGCTGCGAACGCTGGACCAACATGACAGGGAGTTGGCCGGCCCGCACTTGATAATCGTTGCTACGGCGCAAGTTCCGGTGCCACACGGTAATGCGCAGTCGAAGCGAGGCACCGTCGCCCTCGGGTCCGCTATTCGGCTCCCAACATCAGCAAAGGATGATCCCGTCCTACTTCCGCCCGACCTGACCGTTCGTTGGGCGGCGAGTGCGGGGCTAGCGATCGGCTCGTCGATAACGAGCACAAAGGTTGTGGAGCGCCTCGTGCGCCGCTCTCACGAAGCGTCTCGACTTCGCATGAGAACGCTCGCAACCCCGCCAGCGCCCCCCGAACGGGATGCATCCGGGGCGACTGAAGAGGATTCCGCGCTCCCCCAGCTTGAGCCTGGGACGCCAGGATCCCTCGCCCTGAAGCGGCTGGAAGAGCAGGTGCTTGCAGAAGAGAAGGGCGTCGCTTCCACCCAGTTGGCGGCAGCCGTGCTAGCGCCCGCGAACGGCTTGCATTTCGATCCCCCGACTCTCGAGCTTCTTCAGGCGATCACCGTGCTTGCAGCGGATGAGGCGGTCAATTTCGCTGAGAATGGCTCTTGACGCCGGGAGACACCCGCATCGGTCCCGACTGCTCGCACGCTCTAACCGCGGCACGTCGCGCTCTGTCCCGTCCTGGTCAGCCTCTCGCAGGCGCCGTGAAGTCGCATCAAGTGCACTTCGATGCCGCTATGGAGACTCGCTCCTCCGCCCGAAGTGCGGACAGGGACGGACAACGACAAGAGCCCCACAGGGTTTCCGGTGTACGTTTCCGGTGTACTCCGGTGACCTGCAGGGCCATCATCCTTGTGCCGCCTCGGAGAATCGAACTCCGGACCTATTCATTACGAGTGAATCGCTCTGCCGACTGAGCTAAGGCGGCGTGCCGAGGCACGATCAACGATCATAGCGCATGTCTCGATCGCACCACGAACCGTCGGCGACGGTCGCTACACCGAGCGCCAGTCGTCGCTCTGCAGGTGCGAGCCGGCCTGCGGACCCATCTGCAGCATCCCGCCGTCGACGACGATCGAGGCGCCCGTGACGTAGGAGGCGGCGGGCGACGCGAGGAACGCGATGACGGAGGCGATCTCGCGTGCGTCGCCCGGCCGGCCGAGCGGGATGCCCGGGCGGGCCTTGCCGTGGGGATCCTCCCCTGTCTGTCCGGTCATGGGCGTCGCGATCTCACCGGGCGCGACCGTGTTCACGGTGATGCCGTGCTGCCCGAGCTCGAGCGCCGCCGTCTTCGCCAGGCCGCCGAGACCGTGCTTCGCGGCGTCGTAGGCGCTCGAGCCGACGCGCGGCTGGTGCTCGTGCACGCTCGAGACTGCGATGATGCGGCCGCCCGCACCGCCGGCGACCATCCGTCGAGCGGCGCGCTGGATGCAGACGAAGGCACCGCTGAGATCGGTCTTCACGATCTCGTCCCACTCGTCGTACTCGAGGTCGAGCAGCAGCGTCGCACCGCCCGTGCCCGCGTTGTTCACGAAGACGTCGAGCCCGCCCAGCTCGTCGGCCAGGCTGTCGACCACGTCGCCGCATCCGGGGATGTCCGTCGCGTCGAGCCGCGCGACCGCCGCCCGCACCCCGTGCGACCGCACCTCCTCGGCGGTGTCGAGGGCGCCCTGCTCGTCCGTGTGCCACGTGATGCCGACGTCCATGCCCGCCTCGGCGAGCGCGACGGCGGTCGCGCGGCCGATGCCCGAGTCGGAGGCGGTGACGATCGCGCGGCGCGGCTGGAAGCGCGTGTCGGCGTCGGTCGCGGTGCGGGTCTCGCTCGTGTCGCTCATGCCGGCGACGGTACGCGCGGCTTCTGCGAGCGTGCTCCGCTCCTCCGCCGCGTTCGCTGAAGACGCCGGGCGCTCAGCAGTCGATCTGCGCGGTCGGCGCGATGCCCTCCAGGAAGTAGCGGTTCACGGGCTGGTCGACGCACTCGTTGCCCGTGAAGTACTGCCCGTGCCCCTCCGCCTCGACCGAGATCAGCACGCCCGACTCGAGCATCGCCGCGAGGTCGACTGCCTGCTGGTAGGGCGTCGCCGGATCGTTGACGCCGCCGATGACGATGATCGGCTCCGCGCCGGGCGCGGTGATCTCGTGCGGCTCGCGGGTCGCCTCGACCGGCCATCCGGCGCAGCTGCCGAGGCCCACGAAGTCCGGGCCCAGCGTCGGCGCGGCCGCCAGGATCTGCTCGGCGTTCGCGCGCACCTCGTCGAAGTCCGTCACGGCCGGGTAGTCGAGGCAGTTGACCGCGATGAGGGTCTCGAGCGAGTTGTCGGCGAACGTGCCGTCCGGGTTCACGCCGTAGTACGCGTCCGCTTCGGCGAACGCCGACTCCCCGCTGCCGGCGAGCACGTCGGTCAGCACGCTGCGCAGCGTCGACCACTGCGCATCCGCGTAGAGGTTCGCGGCCATCGAGGTGAACAGCGCGCTCGAGCCGAGCTCGCGGCCGTCGGCGACCGGGATCGGCTGGGCGTCGAGGCGGTCGAGCAGGTCGCGCGTCTGCTGCAGCGCGTCCTCCTTCGAGCCGACGAAGGGGCAGTCGTCCTGCTGTAGGCAGTCGGCGACGAAGTTGCCGTACGCGAGCTCGAAGCCGGCCGCCTGGTAGAGGGTGCCCTCGAAGTCGGTCGAGTCGGGCGCGACGGCGGCGTCGAGCACCATCCGTCCGACGTTCTCGGGGAACAGGTCGGCATAGGTCGAGCCGATGAGCGTGCCGTAGGAGACGCCGAGGTAGTTGAGCCGCTCCTCGCCGAGCAGCGACCGCACGAGATCGAGGTCGCTCGCGACCTGCTCGGTGCCGATCTTGCCGAGCAGCTCGCCGCTGTTCTCGAGGCACGAGTCGCCGAGCCACTGCGCGTCGGCCAGCTGCTGCTCGAGGTCCTCGTCGCTGAGCGGCTCGGGCCGCGGCCCGCCCGGGATCTCCCACAGCCAGTCGTAGAGCTCCTGCGGGTCGTCGTAGCAGGAGATGGGCGTCGAGGCGCCGACGCCGCGGGGGTCGAAGCCGACGAGGTCGTAGCGCTCGCGCACCTCGGGACGCAGGAGGTAGTCGGCGTACTGCTGCACGTACTCGACGCCGGATGCGCCCGGGCCGCCGGGGTTGTAGAGGATCGCGCCGAGCCGCTCGCCGGTCGCCGGCGCGACGGTGACCGCGACGTCGATCGACTCCTCGCCGGCCGCGAACCAGTCGAGCGGCGCGCGCACGGTGCCGCACCAGTTGTCGTCGCACTGCTGCCAGTCGACGTCCTGCTCGAAGTAGCCCTCGAGCTCCGGGGCGACGTCCTCGCCGGTGGGCGTCCAGCCGGGCCCGTCGGCCATCGTCGGCACCGGCGGCGCCAGGATGATGCACCCCGTCAGGGCGACCGAGGTCGCTGCGACGACGGCGATGAGGGCTGCGAGGCGGCGGCGGGTGCGGAGCATGCCTCCAACGGTACGCGGCGTCGGGCGTGCGACCCCACCGCCGGGGCACATGATCCGCTCAGCGGCGCTCGTCGCCGCGGCGGTCCATGCAGCGGCGCTCGACTCAGCGGCGCTGCGCCGCGCGGGCCGCGCGCACGAGCATCGCCTCGAGCGCCAGCACCGGCGGCACGTTCGCCTCGATGCGCTCCCGCGCGGTCCGGATGCTGTCGAGCACGTCGATCACGGCGGCGCGCTGCAGGTAGGCGGCCGCGGCGAGCACCGTCGGACGCATCGCCTCGTTGACGAGCTCGCTGCCCACGCCGAGCTGCGTCATGAGGATGTCGCGGTAGAGCGAGAGCAGGTCGACGAGGATGCGGTCGACGCCGTCGCGCATGCCGCGCTTCGCGCGCTGCTTCTGCGCGTCCTCGAGCTCCTTGAGCTGGCGCCGCAGCGCCGGGGGCACGGTGCCGCCCGGCTCGATGCCCAGCTGGTGGAGCGCCTGCGCGCGCTCCGCCTCGTCGCGCTCGGCCGAGAGCGCGTCGGCGTCGGCCGTGGCGATCTCGACGTAGCGGGCCGCCGCGAGCACCGCCGACGCGGCGGTGGACACGCGCATCGCGATCTGGAGCGTCTCGGCGCGACGGGCGCGCGCCTCCTCGCTCGTCGCCAGCCTGCGCGCCATGCCGATGTGGCTCTGGGCCTCGCGCGCGGCGCGCTCGGCGATCTCGGGGGCGACGCCGTCGCGGTCGATGAGCAGCTGCGCGACCGCTGCCGGGTCGGGCACCTGCAGCGTGAGCGTGCGGACGCGCGAGCGGATCGTCGGCAGCAGGTCGGCCTCGCTCGGCGCGCACAGGATCCACACGGTCTCGGGCGGCGGCTCCTCGAGCGCCTTGAGCAGCGCGTTCGACGTGCGCTCGGCCATCCGGTCGGCGTCCTCGACGACGATCACCCGGTACCGGGCGGTCGACGGCGCGAGCGACGCGCGCTGCACGACGGCGCGGGCCTGCGCGATCGTGATGAGCACCCCCTCGGTCGAGAGCGTCACCAGGTCCGGGTGCGTGCGAGCCTCGACGAGCGTGGCGACCGCGTCGTCGATGCCCGTCGGCGGCGACAGCAGCGCGGCCGCGAACGCGTAGGCGAGGTTCGAGCGACCGGAGCCGGGCGGGCCGGTGAGCAGCCAGGCGTGCGTCATGGCGCCGGAGCCCCCGATGCCCTGGCCGTCGACATCCGGATCGACGGCGGCTGCCCGCTGCAGCTGTGCGACGGCATCGGCCTGGCCGACGATCGCGTCCCAGCCGCTCGCCATGCGCACCCTCTCGTCCGCGGCCGCCATCGCCCTGTCGATCAGCGGTCCGCGTCGAGCATCGCACGCACGTGCGACACCACGCGCGCGTGCACGTCGGCGGGGCTGCCGGACGCGTCGACCACGGCGAAGCGGTCGGGCTCGGCCGCCGCGAGCTCGAGGTACGCCTCCCGCACGCGGAGCGCGAAGGCCTCCCCCGCCTGCTCGAGGCGGTCGTACGGCGCGTCCTCGCGCGCAGCCATCCGCTCGCGCCCGGCGCCCGGGTCGAGGTCGAGCAGGATCGTGAGGTCGGGCAGCAGCCCATCGGCCGCCCACAGCGAGAGGTCGCGGATCTGCCCGCCGTCGAGCTCGCGGCCGGCGCCCTGGTAGGCGACGGACGAGTCGAGGTAGCGGTCCTGCAGCACGACCTCGCCGCGCTCGAGCGCCGGGCGCACGAGGGTCGCGACGTGGTGCGCGCGGTCGGCGGCGTAGAGCAGCGCCTCGGCGCGCGGCGCGACGTGGCCCTCGGTGTGCTGCACGAGCCGGCGGATCTCGACGCCCAGCTCGGTGCCGCCGGGCTCGCGGGTGCGCACGACGGTGCGGCCCTCGCCCTCGAGCCACGCCTGCAGCATCCCCGCCTGCGTCGACTTGCCCGAGCCGTCGCCGCCCTCCAGGGTGATGAACGCCCCGGTCACGACGCGTCGGTAGTGGGCGCGGGCTTCGCGGCCGGCTTCCTCGCCGCGGGCTTCTTGGCGGCCGTCGTCTTCGCCGCCGGCTTCTTGGCGGCGGCCGTCTTCGCAGCCGGCTTCTTCGCGGCCGGCTTCTTGGCAGCGGCCTTGCGCACCGGCTTCTTCGCGGGACCCTTCTCGCGCTTCAGCTGCAGCAGCTCGATCGCGCGCTCGAAGGTGACGCCCTCGACGTCCTCGCCGCGCGGGATCGTCGCGTTCGTCTCGCCGTCGGTGACGTACGGCCCGAACCGGCCGTCGCGCACCTTGACCGGCTTGCCCGAGACGGGGTCTGCGTCGAACTCCTTGAGCGCGGTCGCCGCCTTCCTGGCGCCGTACTTCGGCTGTGCGAACCTCTCGACCGCCTGCTCGAGCGTGATCGAGAAGATCTGGTCCTCCTCGTCGAGCGAGCGGGTGTCCTCGCCCTTCGACAGGAACGGCCCGTAGCGGCCGGGACGCGCGGTGATCTCGACGCCGGACTCCGGGTCGACGCCGACGACGCGCGGCAGGCCGAGCAGCTTCAGCGCGGTCTCGAGGTCGACCGACTCCGGCTCCATCGCCTTGAAGAGGGATGCGCGGCGCGGCTTGGGGGCGGCCTTGCCCTTCTTGGGCGGCACCGGCTTGCCCTCGTCGTCGAGCTCGACGGGCAGCGCCTCCTCGATGTACGGCCCGAAGCGGCCGTTCTTCACGACCACGTCGAGACCCGTCTCGGGGTGCGGGCCGAGCACGCGGTCCTGCACGGGCTCCGCGGCGAACAGCTCCCGGGCCTTCTCGGGCGTCAGCTGGTCCGGGGTCAGGTCCTCGGGGATGTTCGCGCGCTTCGTCTCGCCGTCGGCGTCGGTGCCCTCGAGGTACGGCCCGTACTGCCCCACGCGGAGCGTGACGCCCTCCGCGACCGGGATCGAGTTCACGGCACGAGCATCGATGTCGCCGAGGTTGGCGACGGTGCTCTGCAGGCCGGGGCGTGCCTCGCTGCCGAAGTAGAAGCGCTGCAGCCACTCCTGGCGGTCGAGCTCGCCGTCGGCGATGCGGTCGAGGTCGGCCAGCATCTCGGCGGTGAAGTCGTAGTCGACGTAGTCGCCGAGGTTGTCCTCGAGCAGCTTGATCGTCGAGAACGCGATCCAGTTCGGCACGAGCGCGCCGCCGCGCTGCGTGACGAAGCCGCGCCGCACGATCGTGTCGATGATCGACGCGTAGGTCGAGGGACGGCCGATCTCGAGCTCCTCGAGCGCCTTCACGAGGCTCGCCTCGGTGTAGCGGGGCGGCGGCGTGGTGGCGTGGTCCTTGCGCTCGAGCTCCGCGAGCCCGAGCGGGTCGCCCTGCTTGACCTCCGGCAGCCGCGCGTCGCCGGCCGCGGCGTCGCTCGACGCCTCGTCGGCGTAGCGGGACGCATCCGTCGACTCCTCGTACGCCTGCAGGAAGCCGGGCTCGGTGATGACCGTGCCGGATGCGGTGAACTCGGCGATGCCGCGAGACGTCTTGTCCGACGCGATCGTGATGGTCGCCGTCTGCCCGGTGGCGTCGATCATCTGGCTCGCGACGGTGCGCTTCCAGATCAGCTCGTAGAGGCGCTGCTCGTTCGGCGTGAGCGAGCCCTTGACGTCGCTCGGCGTGCGGAAGCGCTCACCCGAGGGGCGGATGGCCTCGTGCGCCTCCTGCGCCGACTTCGACTTTCCGGCGTAGTGGCGCGCGGCCGCCGGGATCGAGCCGGCGCCGTAGAGGCTCGTCGCCTGCGCCCGAGCGGCCGTGATGGCCTGCGACGACAGCGAGGGCGAGTCGGTGCGCATATAGGTGATGTAGCCCTGCTCGTAGAGCGACTGCGCGACCGACATCGTCTGCTTCGCCGAGAGCTTGAGCTTGCGGCCCGCCTCCTGCTGCAGCGTCGAGGTGGTGAACGGCGCGGACGGGCGGCGGCGGTAGGGCTTCGACTCGACGCCGGCGACGGCGAACGCCGAGCGCTCGAGCTCGGTCGCGAGCGTCTCGGCGGCCTCCTCGTCGAGCACCGTGCGCACGCCCTTGATCTGGCCGCGGTCATCGAAGTCGGAGCCGGTCGCCACGCGGGCGCCGTCGAGCCGCACGAGGCGGGCGCCGAAGCGGGTCCCGTCGGCCTCGAACTGCGCGGCGAGGCTCCAGTAGCCGGCGGAGACGAACGCCATGCGCTCGCGCTCGCGGTCGACGATGAGCCGCGCGGTGGGCGACTGCACGCGGCCGGCCGAGAGGCCCTGCCGCACCTTGCGCCACAGCACCGGGCTGACCTCGTAGCCGTAGAGCCGGTCGAGGATGCGGCGCGTCTCCTGCGCGTCGACGAGCGGCATGTTGAGCTCGCGCATCGAGTCCTTGGCCTGCTGGATCGCGTCCTCGGTGATCTCGTGGAACACCATCCGGCGGACCGGCACCTTCGGCTTCAGCACCTCGAGCAGGTGCCACGCGATGGCCTCGCCCTCGCGGTCCTCATCCGTCGCGAGGATGAGCTCGTCGGCGTCCTTGAGCGCCTTCTTGAGCTCGGCGACGGTCTTCTTCTTCTCGTCGCTGACGACGTAGTAGGGGGCGAACCCGTTGTCGACGTCGACCGCGAACTTGCCGTACGACCCCTTCTTGAGATCGGCGGGCAGGTCGCGCGGGCTGACGAGGTCACGGATGTGGCCGACGGATGCCAGCACCTGGTATCCCTCGCCGAGGTACCGCTCGATCGTCTTTCCCTTCGCGGGGGACTCGACGATGACGAGCTTCTTGCCCATGCTCACGCTCACTGCTTCTTCGTATTGGGGTTCCGGCCCGACCGGGCCACGCCTCGCCACAATACACACGGTGTCATGGCGCGCCCACAGCGGGCGGACCGGCGATGGCGGCCGCGGATGCGGTCAGCGGTCCGATCGGGACGGTGGCCGTCACGCGCGCCTCGAGGCCGTCGACGACGCACGCGCCGAGCCGCGCGCCGCTCGCCGCGGCCACCGCCTGGGCGAGCCCGCACGGGCTGCCATCGGCGTAGCCGGACAGCGCATCGGCTGCTGCGAGCGCCGCCGCATCGGCCGCCGCCGCGGCGCGGGCCTGGGCGATCGAGGCGGTGCCCGCGCCGACGACGAGCAGCGCGAGCAGGACCGAAGCGGTGGCGATCGCGAGCGCGAGCGCAGCACCGGCGCCACCGTCCCCTCGGACCTCCGGGCGGTGCTGCACTGCTCGGTCGACCACGCCCGCGGCACCACCGACCCGGGGTTCGAGCTCGCGCACTGCACCGCGTCGAGCGCACGTCACCGCCCACCGCCGTGCGCGCAGCTGCGGGCGACCAGCGTCAGCGCGCCCGCGAGCGCATCCCGCGACAGCTCGGCGCAGACGAGCTCTCCCTGCCGCTCGATCTGGAGGCGGGCGTGGTCCGCGTACGCGGCCGGGTCGTCACCGCGCCCCGCGGCCCTCGCTGCGGCGCCCGCGGACTGCTCCAGCGCGACCTGCGCCCCAGCGGCGGCCACGCCGCCGACCGCGAGCCCGATCGCGAGCACCGCGGCCGGCAGCGCCGCGGCGAGCTCGGCCGTCACCGCACCGAGCTCGCCGCGGGCGCCCCCGCTACTGCACGGACAGCGCACGCTCCACCATGTCGGTGAGCATCCCGCGCACCTCGTCGGAGCGCAGGATCACCACCAGCAGCCCCGCGAACCCGACCGCCGCCATCGTCGCGATGACGTACTCGGCGGTCGCCGCGCCGTCCTCCTCGTGCACCAGCCTCTCGAGCATCCGCATGCTCGCCTCCTTCCCTCAGGAGGCCCAGCGTGCGGCACGAGCCCGCCGCCGGGTGCGGCGGTCAGCGCCGCCTGTGGAGAGCGACGCGCTGGCCGGCGGGATGGCGCGGCTCAGCGACGTCGGCGCTTGGGCTTGCGCGAGGGCTTGGGCTTGCGCTTGCGCGAGCGCTGCGGCTTCCTGGACGTCTGCGGCTTGCGCGGCTTGCCCGGGGGGTCCGTCGCGACGATCGGGTGCGGTGCGCCACTGCCGGACGCTAACAGCGCGGCGACCCAGTTGACGATGGCGTTGAAGGGGTTCCGCATCCCTCGACGCTACGAGCGGCGGCTGGATGTGCGCTCGATGGCGCTGAGCCGCCGGCGAACCGGCTTGCGACGGCGGAGGGCCGCGGTGCCCGATCGAGCTCGCGCGCCCGGCGATCCCCGCCTCGCTCCCACGGGCGTCGGGTTCGTGCGCGAGTGTCGCGACACTCGCGCAGCACCCCGACGCACAGCGCGGCCGAGCCTTCAGCCGAGCGGCGCGAGCGCGCCCTCGAGCATCGAGACGACGAGCGGCACGACCACGAGCAGCGAGAACGCCGGCAGCACGCAGACGCCGAGCGGCAGCGCGAGCTGCACCGCGGCGCGCTCGGCTCGCGCCTCCCCCTCGAGCCGGGCCCGCACGCGGGCGGCGGACGCCTCCGCGAGCAGCAGCCCCCGCATCGGCACACCGGCCCGGCGGGCGAGGTCGAGCGCCGCGTCGACGTCGTCCCAGCCGCTCGACGCGACGCCGGCGTCGATGAGCGCCGCCGCGGCGGCGGTGCGCGCCCGATCGACGGCGCCGCCGCCCGCGAGCGCCACCGCCACGAGGTCCAGCGCGATCCCCGGCGCCTCGTCGCCCCGTGCGGCGTGCCGCACGATCCCGCGCGACCAGCCCCAGGCGGCGACGAGCAGCGCAGCTCCCGCGAGCACCGACCAGGTCGCGAGCCCGCCGCCCCCGAGCGCGCCCACCACGTCGAGGCCCAGCGCCGCGCCGAAGCCGAGGCCGACGATCGGGAGCACCATCACGAGCCGCGCCGTCGCCCGCGGCCCCGCGAGCGCCGCATCGAGTGCCCGCGCCTGCGCCGCGCGCTCGCGCAGCAGCCCGGCGAGCCGCTCGAGCGTCGGCGCCGTCGGCGCGCCCGTCTGGCGGGCGACCTCGAGCACGGCGGTGACGAGGCCGCCGCCGGCGCGCACCGCACCGATGCCCGAGTCGACCTCGGCCGCATCCGTGCCGAGCATCCGCCACGCGCGGTCGAGCGGCAGTCCGCCCGCGACGAGCGCCGCAAGGCGGTGCACGGTCGCCGCCGCACCCTCCGTCGCCGTCGCAGCCGCCGCCGTCGCGCTCATCGCCGTCGCACCACCAGCCGGTCGTCGTCGAGCGCGAGCTCGCCGACCGCGGCGACGCGCCGCCCGTCGCCGTCGCGCTCGACGTGCAGCACCGCGTCGAGCGCGCTCACCGCCTGCCTCGCGAGCGCCGCGGGCGTCAGCCCCGCGAGCGCGCCGAGCGCCTCCAGCCGCGCGGGCACGTCGTCGAGCGAGTTCGCGTGCAGCGTGCCGGCGCCGCCGTCGTGCCCGGTGTTGAGCGCCGCGAGCAGCTCGCGCACCTCGGCGCCGCGGCACTCCCCCAGCACGAGCCGGTCCGGCCGCATCCGCAGCGCCTCGCGCACGAGCTGCTCGAGCCCGACCGCCCCTGCGCCCTCCGCGTTGGCCTGCCGCGCCTCGAGCGCGACGACATGCGGGTGGCGGATGCGCAGCTCGGCCACGTCCTCGATCGTCACGATCCGCTCGGTGGCGGCCGCCGCGGAGAGCATCGCGCCGAGCAGCGTGGTCTTGCCCGATCCGGCGGCGCCCGTCACGAGCACGTTCGCCCGCCGCGCGACGAGCGCCCGCACGAGGGGCAGCGGCACGACGGCGAACATCCCCGTGCGATCGAGCTCGTCGAGCGAGAGCGCCCGCACGCGCGGCAGCCGAATGGACAGCTGCGTGCCCGACACGGCGATCGGCGGCAGCACCGCGTGCACGCGGATGCCGTCGTGCAGCCGCACGTCGACGCACGGCGTCGCCTCGTCGACGTGCCTGCCGCCCGCCGCGACGAGCGCCACCGCGAGCGCCCGCGCGCGCTCCGGCTCCAGGCGCACGCCCGCGCGAGCCGCGCCCCTGCCGCGGTCCACCCACACCTCGCCACCGGTGACGAACACATCCGTCACCGCGGCCTCGGCGACGAGCGGGGCGAGCTCGCCGAACTCGCGCAGCGCCGCGCCGTCGGCCGCCGTCCGCACGGGGCCGTCCGCTGGCGCGCGGGTGGCACCCGCCACGAACGGGATGCCGGTGGTCGGCGGTGCTGGCATGGAGCGCACCGTAGGACGAGGCGCGCGGACGGCGCGCGATCGGCCGATCGTCCTGTGGACGTCGGGCAGGGAGGCGGCGCCCGCCTGGGGGGAGGGGGCGCCGCCACAGGGAGGCGGATGGGGGATCCGCCGGTCACCTGCTTGGGTCGGCCAGGCCGACGGGCCCATGCTAGGCGCAAGGTCGCGCGAGCCGCGCGCACCACGGCGGAGGACCGGCACGGCCGTCGCGGATCAGCCGATCGGCAGCCGCACGGCCACGAGCCAGCCGCCGTCCACCGGACCCGCCTCGAACGTGCCGCCGAGCACCTCGGCCCGAGCGCGCATCCGGGCGAGGCCGTATCCGCCGCTGGGCAGGTCTGGCGAGACCACGACGCCGCCCGCCTGGTCGTGCACCGCGAGGCGCACGTCGTCCCCGACGCGCTCGAGCCGGATCGAGACGCGCGCGCCGGCGCCCGCGTGCTTCAGCACGTTCCACACCGCCTCGCGGGCGATGCGTCCGAGCGCGGTGTCGAGGCTGGGCGGCAGCGCATCGATGATGGCGCTGGGGTCCCGCGGCAGGTCGACGGAACCGCCCGCCGACTCGATCTGAGCGCGGATGTCCTCGAGGCTCACCGCGAGCTGGTTGCGCACGCTGTCGACATCCAGGTCCGCCGAGTCGCGCGACACCTGCGCGACGTGCAGCACGCGGCGGAGGTCGGCGAGCGCCTTCCGAGCGGCGTCCGCGATCGCGGCCTGCGCGACGGCGCGCGATGCGGGCGCGCGCGTGAGCTGCAGCACCTGCGCGTGCATCGCGATGATCGTCAGCTCGTGCGCGATCAGGTCGTGCAGCTCGTCGGCGATGCGGTCGCGCTCGATCTGCGTCGCGAGCTCGCGGGCGGCGTCCTGCTCGACCAGCGCAGACGCGAGCGCGAGCCGGCGCCCGCGCAGCACGCGCAGGTACGACCCCGCGACGGACGACAGCCCCGCGATCACGACCAGCGTCGTGACGTCCTCCGCCGAGGCGCCGCCGCTCGTGCGCAGCATCGCGATCACCGACAGTGCGACGACCGCGACGACGTACCCGGCGATCACCGCTCGGCTGCTGGTCGCGACGACGAGCCCCGCAGCCACCGCGAGGACGAGCACCGCGAGCACGCCGACGTCGAGGAGCAGCGCGACACCCGCGCTCGCCACGAGCACCACGGACGCCGCCGCGGGGCGCCACGCGAACACGCCGAAGGCCAGGGTGAGCAGCACCTGCGCCATCGCGCTCGCCAGGGGGTCGGTGGACTGCCCCGTGAGCAGCCAGAGCAGCTCGATGCCCGCGACCACGGCGACGACGCTGAGCAGCACGATGCGCGCCGCGCGGCTCAGTCCCTGCGGCTCGCGCAGGGCGAGCCTCGCTCGGGCGCGGTCGAGCGGCATCCGCGCTTGCCGCGACCGGGTGCGCGGGCTCATCGGATGCGGGGATGCAGGGCCGCTCGAGGCTGCATCCGCGACGTCAGCCGCAGATCCTCAGGATCCGGCAGATCCCGGACCAGAAGACCGGCTCCGGCCCCTTGTCCGCCTGCACGTAGGGCACGCCCGCAGCCTTGCCCACCGCCTCGAACGCCGGCCCCGTCGCCGCGGGCGCGAGCGCACCGCCCGTGCAGACCACCAGCGCGAACACGATTCCAGCGGCAGCGCCGCCCATGTGCCTCTTCGACATCGAAGGACCTTCCGTCGGGGATGTTCGCCCCAGTCTCCCCCGCGGCTCGGCGTGGCGCCCCCTCCGAACGTCGTCGTCTCCGTCAGACCTTCGTCTACGCGGCCTACACTCTCCCGCATGGCCGAGATCCGCGTGCTCATCGTCGACGACGAGTCGCTCATGCGCCACGCGCTCAGCATCTTCGTCGGCGCAGCAGACGGGATGTCGGTCGTCGGCGAGGCCGGCGACGGCGCTGCAGCCGTGCGGATGTGCCGGGCCCTCCGCCCGGACGTCGTGCTGATGGACATGCAGATGCCGGTCATGAACGGTGTCGACGCGACGCGAGCGGTGCTCGACGAGCGGCCTGCCACGCGAGTGATCGCGCTGACGACCTTCACGTCCGACCGCTACCTGGTGCCCGCCCTTCGCGCCGGTGCGACCGCCTACCTCGTCAAGGACACCGACCCGGACACGCTGGTCGATGCGATCCGCCAGGTGTGCCGAGGGTCCTACGTCATCTCGCCGCAGGTCACGCGCGAGCTCGTGGAATCCGTGTCGCACGCGCAGACGCCCGCAGGCATCGTGCCCCTCAGCGCCGCGGAGGCGCTGTCCGAGCGGGAGCTCGACATCGTGCGGCTGCTGGCACGAGGGCACTCGAACGCGGAGATCGCCGGCGAGCTCCACATCTCGGAGGCCACCGTCAAGACGCATCTCGGTCGAGTCATGGCGAAGTGGGGCGTGCGCGACCGGGTGCAGACCCTCATCCGCGCGGCGCGAGCCGACGTGGTCAGCTTCCACTGACGCCGCGCCCCGACGCGCGGCGGCGCAGCACGAGCGCACGGGTGATGGCGGCAGCGACGATCCCGGCGGCGACGGCGATCAAGACCGCCCACACGATGTGCAGGTCGGTGAGCCCCCCGAGCGCGAACGTCACGATCGTGATGACGACCAGCAGCGCGATCGTGGAGGGGGCATCCGTGGCCGAGGTGCGAGAGCTCATGGCCTGAACGGTAGTGCGGGCGCCGGCCGGCGGGCAGGCGACCTTCGTCTCGGCTCGGGTCATCCGAAGGTGGCGCCGGGTCGAGCCAGGAGGGCGATCCGGGACCGCGGCGGCCGTCCATAGCGTCACTGCCATGGCTCGCAACGATGCGCAGCCGCACTACGAACGGAGCACGACATGGCAGCTTTCCTGAGGTTCGTCGCCTGGCTGGCCAAGCAGGGCTGGAAGTACGCGAAGAAGATCCCGGCGATGGTCCGCTGGGCGTGGAGCCACCGCGCCACGGTCACGCGCTGGCTCGAGATCGGCATCACCTACGGCACGATCGCCGGATGGATCTACAACTACATCACGTGATGTGACGTGCTGCAGGGAGCCCGTGCGGCTCGGCGCCCGCCGTGCCGCACGGGCTCGCTGCATCCCCGGAAGGAGCGCCCATGCCTAGAATGTCGCCGTCAGCCACCGCTGGCTCGATCGCGGCTCGCGCTCGACCACGAGGAGAGGCGGATCGCATCGGCACCAGCATCGAGCCGCCGCGCGACGGCGCTCCGGGCGAGCATGGGCTGGCCCCCGAGGCGCTCCGCTACGCGAACATCCTGACGTCCCTCAGCCTCGGGGCGGTCGCCGTCGGCGGCGCCGCGGCGGTCCTCCTGCTCGTGCAGGACCCGGGCTGGCGCCTCGCGGCGCTCATCGCGATGGTCGTCCTGCCGGTCGCGGGGGCCGCGCTCGACCTCCTGGTGCTCAACCCGATCCAGGTGCGCTCGAGCTCGTACACGGCGACGATCGACTTCGTCTACATCGCGCGCGGCCGCTGGGTGCGCCGGACCGTGCTGATCGCGACCTCGCAGATCCTGAACGTCGAGACCGCGCAGGGGCCGATCCTGCGCGCGCTGGACGTCGTCAAGGTGCGGCTCACCTGCATCGCGGACGTCGAGGCCATCGTGCCGCTCACGCCGGCCGCCGCCGAGGCGCTGCGCGCCGTGGTGATGGATGCCCAGCGCGTCGACGATGCCTGACCGACGCCTGCCCCCTGGCTGGGTGGCGGCAGCGTACCTGGGCCATCTGCCGAGCATCGTCGGCCTCCTGGTCGCGGGCGCGCTCGCCACTGCGAGGCCGGACGTCTGGCCGGGCCCGGCCGCGTGGCTCGTGCTCGGCCCGTTCCTCGCGTTCCGGCTGGTCGACCCCTGGTACGAGCGACTGACGACGCGATTCGCGATCGACGACCAGGCACTCACGCTGCGCACCGGGCTGCTGCACCGGCGGATCCGCTCGGTGCGATGGCAGGATGTGCGCGCGGTCGACGTCGTGACACCGTGGGGCCACCGTGCGCTCGGCCTCGTCCGCATCACCGTCGCGCAGGCCGGCGACGACGACACGCGGATGCGCATCCCGGCGGCGGATGCAACGACCCGCGCCGAGGTCCTGCGGCGGGCGGAGCCCCATCTGCGGACCACGGCGCGAGAGCCTGCCGGGCCGGCCGACGCCGAGCAGCGCTCGACCGACGCCGATGCTCCGGCGCCCGGCGAGCTGCTCTATCGCGCGTCGGTCACCGACCTGCTGCTCGCCAGCCTCGTCTTCGGGCAGTTCGCCGTCGCGGGCGCCGCCGCCGCCGCCGCCCTCTGGGAGCTCATCGACACGCTCGGGCTCGCGTCGACGGCGATCGCGGCCGTCGAGGGCGGTCCTCTCACCGCTGCGGCGGGTGCCGCCGCGCTCATCCTCGCCGTGGGCGGCGGGCTCACGGTGCTCAAGTACTGGTCGTTCGAGGTGCGCGCGACGGCGGCAGGGCAGCTCTCGATCCGATACGGCCTCGTCGAGGACAACGATCGTCGCGTCGGCGCCGAGGGCATCGCGGGCGTCTCGCTGCGGCAGAACCCGCTGGAGATGCTGCTGGGGCGCGTCCGCCTCGGGCTGCTGACCGCAGACAGCGCTGCCCAGCTCGGCACCAACCTGCTGCTGCCCTCACTGCCACGGTCGACGGTCACGCGGGTGCTCGGCCGCGTCCTCGGCGACACCGCTCCCCCGGTGGACCTCGGCGGCCGCGCCGCACTGCCGAGGAGCCTCGCGAGCGCCATCCTCGTCGTGGCGCCCGCGGGCGGGCTGCTGGCCCTGCTCCTGAGCCGCGGGCTCGCCCCCTGGGCCTCGATCTCGCTCGCGCTCGTCGCGCTGCTGCTGGCGGACCGGCTGGCACGCTTCGCGGCCTCCACGCTGCGGTTCGATCCCGCGCGGACCTCGCTGTCCTTGAGCATCCGCCACATCGATGCGCAGCAGCGCACCGTCCTGGCCTCCGCCGTCCACGCCGTGTCCTCGGCGAGCGCGCTCGGGCGCCCTGTGCTCGTCCGCGCGCACTACTTCGCGGGCGCACCCCGCACGCTCACCTCGGCGCGATTCCGGATCGAGGAGGTGACGCAGCTGCGAAGCTGCGCCGCGCACGGCTCGCGCCAGGCGCTCCTCGAGCGCATCGCCCGGCGGCGCGCGTCGCCTCGATGAGGACCATCGGGAGCGCCGTCGGCCCGCGGTGCGTCCGGCCCGCGTCGCAGCGGATGCCTCGCTAGGCTCGGGCTCGACGACGACGTCTGGAGGAATGCCCGTGTCTGACCGCATCGACCACCTGCTCACCGAGACCCGCCGCTTCGCGCCGCCGGAGGAGCTGGCCGGTGCGTCGGCGACCTCCGCGGAGCTCTACGAGCAGGCAGGCGCGGACCGGCTCGGCTTCTGGGCGGAGCAGGCCCGCGAGCTGCAGTGGGAGACGCCCTTCACCGAGGTGCTCGACTGGCAGCCGCCGCACGCGCGGTGGTTCCACGACGGCTCGCTCAACGTTGCCGTGAACTGCCTCGACCGCCACGTGGAGGCCGGCAACGGCGACCGCGTCGCGTTCCACTGGGAGGGCGAGCCCGGCGACCGCCGCACCCTCACCTACGCCGACATGACGGCCGAGGTGAAGCGCCTCGCCAACGTGCTGACCTCGCTCGGCGTCGAGGCAGGCGACCGCGTCGCGATCTACCTGCCGATGCTGCCCGAGGCGGTCGCGGCGATGCTCGCCTGCGCGCGGATCGGCGCCGTGCACACCGCCGTCTTCGGCGGCTTCAGCCCCTCGAACCTGCGCGGCCGCATCGACGACGCCGGTGCGACGCTGGTCATCACCACCGACGGCGCATGGCGCAAGGGCAAGGTCTTCCCGCTCAAGCCGACCGTCGACGAGGCGCTCCGCGAGCCCGGCCACGGCGTGACGAACGTGCTCGTCGTGCGCCGCGGCGAGAACGAGATCGACTGGGTCGACGGCCGCGACGTCTGGTACCACGAGGCGATGGCCGACGCCGAGGCCGAGCACGTCGCCGAGGCGTTCCCGGCCGAGCACCCGCTCTTCATCCTCTACACGTCGGGCACGACGGGGAAGCCGAAGGGCATCCTCCACACGAGCGCCGGCTACCTCACGCAGACGGCGTTCACGCACCGGCACGTCTTCGACCTCAAGCCCGAGTCGGACGTCTACTGGTGCACCGCCGACATCGGCTGGGTGACCGGCCACAGCTACATCGTCTACGGCCCGATGGCCAACGGCACGACGCAGGTGATGCACGAGGGCACGTTCGACACCCCGACGCCCGAGCGGCCGTGGCAGATCATCGAGCGCTACGGCGTGACCGTGTTCTACACGGCGCCAACGGCCATCCGCACGTTCATGAAGCTCGGCCGGCAGCACACGCAGTCGAGCGACCTGTCGAGCCTGCGGGTGCTCGGCACGGTGGGCGAGCCCATCAACCCGGAGGCGTGGATGTGGTACCGCGACGTCGTCGGCGGCGGCACGACGCCCGTCATGGACACGTGGTGGCAGACCGAGACCGGCGCGATCATGATCTCGGGCCTCGCGTCGGTGACGACGCTCAAGCCGGGCAGCGCGCAGGTGCCGATCCCCGGCGTCGAGATCGACGTCGTCGACGAGGCTGGCGAGCCGGTCGGCGACGGCGACGGGGGCCTGCTCGTCGTGACGAGCCCGTGGCCGTCGATGCTCCGCACCATCTGGGGCGACGACGACCGCTACCGCGAGACGTACTGGCAGAAGTTCGGCGACCGCTACTTCGCCGGCGACGGCGCCCGCAAGGACGACGACGGCGAGATCTGGCTGCTCGGCCGCGTCGACGACGTCATGAACGTGTCGGGGCACCGGCTCTCGACGGCCGAGATCGAGTCGTCGCTCGTCGCGCACGACGGCGTCGCCGAGGCGGCGGTCGTGGGCGCGGCGGATGCCACCACGGGCCAGGCGGTCGTCGCGTTCGTGATCCTGAAGCAGTCCGCGTCGCGCGAGAACACGGTCGAGGAGGCGGAGCAGCTGCTGCGCCAGCACGTCGCGACCGACATCGGCGCGATCGCCCGGCCGCGCCAGGTCTTCATCGTGCCCGACCTGCCGAAGACCCGCTCCGGCAAGATCATGCGGCGCCTGCTGCGCGACCTCGCCGAGGGCCGCGACCTCGGCGACACGACGACGCTCGCCGACCAGACGGTCGTCGACGCCATCCGCTCGCAGCTGCGCTGACCGCCCGCCCTTCCCCCGACCTCCCTCCCTGCCTCATCCGTCGAACTTCCCGAGATCGCGCGCTTCCGCCCCGATCCGCGCACTCTCGGGAAGTTCGCGGCACCGCGACTGCGCGAACTTCCCTGAACCGGGCTGTTCTGTGGGGATTCGCGCGGTCTCGGGAAGCTCGGGGCGGGACCGCTCTCCACAGACCGGGCCGGCGCGCCGACGAGCACCGGTCGGCTGCCGCATGCTCGCTGGATGACCGATGACGGATGGGCCCTGCCCGAGTCGCTCCGCGGAGGAGCGTTCACAAGCCGGGAGGCAGCGGCGCTCGGCGTCGGACCGCGCCGACTGCGTGGCGATCGAGCGCGGCAGCTGCACCACGGCGTCTGGGCCGACGCAGCAGCCGAGCTGTCGGTGCCGGACCGCGCCCGCGCCGCCCTCGGCACGGCCGATGAGCTCGCGTGGGTCAGCCACGCCACCGCCGCAACGGTGCACGAGCTCGCCTTACCGCCGAGGCTGCGGAGGCTCGACCGCATCGATCTGACGGTGCCCTCGCCGATGCACGCACCACGGGGCAGCGGCATCCGGGGACGCCAGCGCACCCTCGAGCTGACCTCGATCGAACTGTTCGACGGACTACGCGTCGCGTCACCCGCGCAGGCCTTCGTGGACGGATGCGACTACCTGGCGTTCGAGGACCTCGTCGCGCTGGGCGACTCGGTCGTATGGGAGCGAGCCCCGCGGGCGACACGCGCCGCCCTCGTCGAGGCGATCGAGGCGCATCGCGGCCGCCGGGCGCACCGCCGCCTGGTCGCCGCCGCATCCGCGGTGCGTCCGCGCTCCGCCTCTCGCCCGGAGACCATCACGAGGCTGCAGCTCGAGGCGTTGGGCGCGCCGGAGCCATGGTGCAACGTGCCCGTCGTCCTCGACGCGGAGGAGGCGATCGCGCCGGACGCCGCGTTCTGGCAGGCGGGGCTCATCATCGAGGTCGAAGGCGATCAGCATCGCGTCGACCGCGCGCAGTGGCTGACCGACCTCGAGCGGTACAACCGGGCGCAGCGGTCCGACATCGAGGTGCACCGCGTCGTGGTGACGACGCCCGCTGAGGCGCGACGCCAGCTGGCGCCGATCGTCGACCGGCTCCGGAGCCGATGGGACGCGTCGCGCGAACCACCGCCCATCGCACCGTTCTTCCAAGGCCCTGCCGCCTTCGGCAGCGAGCCCTGGCTCTTCAGCGCTTGAGCCCGAACTTCCCGAAGCAGCGCGATCCCGGCGCGAACCGCGCAGATTCGGGAAGTTCGATCCCGCGCCTTCCGGCGAACTTCCTCGAATCGATCGGTTTCGCGCGGATCCGGTCGATCTCGGGAAGTTCGAGCTCAAGGGGTAGAACGGGGAGGGGGCGGGGGGCGCTAGGCGAACTCGGCGATGACCTCGACCTCGACCGGGGCGCCGAGCGGCAGCTCCGCGACGCCCACGGCGCTGCGCGCGTGGCGACTCGCGTCGCCGAAGATCTCGCCGAGCAGGTTGCTCGCACCGTTGATGACGCCCGGCTGGCCGTGGAAGCCCTCGGCGGACGCGACGAATCCGACCACCTTGACGATGCGGGTGATGCGGTCGAGCGAGCCGATCTCGGCGTCGATCGCCGCGAGCGCGTTGAGCACGCACTGCCGGGCGTCGGCAGTCGCCTCGTCCGCCGAGACCTCGGCGCCCACCTTGCCGGTGCGCGGCATCGCGCCGTCGACCATGGGCAGCTGGCCGGAGGTGAACACCAGCCGGCCGCTCGAGACCGCGGGCACGTACGACGCGACCGGCGGCACGACGGCGGGCAGCTCGAACCCGAGCTCCTGCATGCGCTGCGCGATGCTCATGCCGAGGCCTCCACCGGGCGCTTCAGGAACGCGACCAGGCCGCCCTCCGGGCCGTTCGCCACGTGCACGAGCTCCCACCCGTCGCCGCCCCAGGTGTTGAGGATCGCCGTCTCGCGGTGGATGAGGAGCGGCGTGGTCGCGTACTCCCAGGTCGTCTTCGCCATCGGTGTGCTTCCTCTGCCCTCATAGGTTGGTCCCGTACCCTCGTATGCTATGGCCGCCACACGACACAAGCCAGGAAGCCTGCTGGGCTCGCTCCTCGGGATCATCGGGTTCAGCGCGATCGCAGGAGTCCTGGTCTCCGCGACCCTGACGCCTGCCCTCGCGGTCGCGTCGACCACGGCCAACAGCGGCCTCGACGTCTTCGAGAGCCTGCCCTCCTACGCGCAGATCACCGAGCAGGCCGAGCGCAACCGCATCTACGGCATGCGCGACGGCCAGCCCGTCGAGATCGCCTCGTTCTACGCCCAGGACCGCCAGGTGCTGCAGTGGCAGCAGGTGCCCCGCACCGCGGTCGAGGCGCTCATCGCGGGCGAGGACCGCCGCTTCTACACGCACGGCGGCGTCGACGCCCCGTCGGTCGTGCGCGCCGGCCTCTCGCAGCTCGGCTTCGGCGGCGACTCCGGTGCCTCGACGCTGACGATGCAGCTCGTGCGGCAGCAGATCGCGATGGATGCGTTCATCCGCGGCGACCAGGAGACCTACGAGCAGCAGTACGAGGCGAGCTATCAGCGCAAGCTCGCCGAGATGCGCCTCGCGATCGGGCTCGAGCAGCGGTACACGAAGAACGAGATCGTGCTCGCGTACCTCAACATCGCGAACTTCGGCGGCAACGTCTACGGCATCGAAGCGGGCGCCCAGCGCATCTTCGGCGAGCCGGCGTCCGAGCTCTCGGTCGCCGAATCGGCCGCCCTCATCGCCACGGTGCAGAACCCGTCGACCCGCAACCTCTTCAGCGCCGACAACTTCGCGCGCAATCAGGAGCGGCGCGACTTCATCATCCGCTCGATGGCGTCCGAGGGCTACATCACCGCGGAGCAGCGCGACGAGGCGCTCGCCATCCCCGTCGACGAGGCCTTCGTCAACGTGCAGCCGCCGAACAACGGCTGCATCGCCGGCTACGACTCCGCGCGCTTCTTCTGCGACTACGTGCAGCGCGTGCTGCAGATCGATGAGGTCGACGGCCACCCCATCCTCGGCGCGACGCCCGAGGACAACACCGCTGCGCTCTTCCAGGGCGGCTACCAGATCTACACGTCGATCGACCTGAACCTCAACGATGCCGTGCAGGCGATGGTGGATGCGCAGGTGCCGAACGACGAGACGCGCTGGCAGTCGGGCGCGGCCGTGACGCAGCTCGAGGTCGGCACCGGACGCATCCTCACGATGGTGCAGAACAAGGACTACTCCCCCACCCAGGATGCTCCGCCGACCGCGACGAGCGTCAACTTCAACGCCGACTACGACCACGGCCGATCCGGCGGCTTCCAGCCCGGTTCCGGCTTCAAGATCTTCACGCTCGCGCAGTGGGTGCTCGACGGATACTCCGTGAACGAGCAGATCGACGCGACGCGGCAGAAGTGGCCGCAGGGCGCCTTCACCGCGTCCTGCACGGGCCTGGTGTCGGAGGAGTGGGAGCCGCAGAACAACGAGGGGCAGGAGTACAACCGCATGACCCCGACCGAGATCATGGTGAACTCGGTCAACACCGGCATCGCGCGGATGGCGAGCGAGATGGACCTCTGCGACATCCACGACACCGCCGAGCGCATGGGCACGACGCCCGCGAACGGCGGCGACTGGCAGATCTTCGCGCCGGCCGTGATCGGCTCGGGCTCGAACGTCTCGCCCATGGGCATGGCCGAGGCGTTCGCCACCATCGCGAACGGCGGCATCCACTGCGAGCCGACCGCGATCGACCGGATCGTCGCGCGCGACGGCTCCGAGGTGCAGCCGCCGGCGCAGCAGTGCCAGCAGGCGATCTCACCCGAGGTCGCCTCCGTGCTCCAGCTCGTGCTCGAGACCGTCACCGAGCGCAACCCGCTCAACAACCCCGCGGGCGCGACGCCCGTCATCTCGAAGACCGGTACCTCCAACAACGTCGTGCAGACGTGGGTCAACGGCGCGAGCCCGACCATCGCGACCTCCGTCTGGGTCGGCAACATCGTCGGCAACTACTCGCTGCAGCCGCGCTGGAACATCCGGTCGACGCTCTTCCGCGGCGCGATGGAGGAGGCGATGGCCCGCTACCCCGGCGGTGAGTTCCTGACGCCCGACGCCGAGACGGTGCGCGGCAGCGCGAGCGAGCTGCCGAACGTCGCCGGCCAGTCGGCGGCCGACGCGCAGGCGTCGCTCGAGGCGCTCGGCTTCACCGTGCAGGTCGCGAACCCGATCGACGGGCTGCAGGCCGAGGGGCTCGTGGAGTACACGGCACCGGGCGCGGGCTCGCTCGTGACCACGGCGACGCCGATCATCATCTATCCGTCGAACGGCGCCCTCGCCGCCGGTGGCGGCGAGACCGAGGCGCCCGCGGACCCGAGCGCGCAGACGTGGCCGAACCTCGTCGCGCAGTCGCTCACGGATGCGCGGGCGACGCTCTCCGGTGCCGGGTTCGATCCCGCGAACCTGCAGGTCTCGTGGCAGGACTACGGCGAGGAGTTCCTCTGCCAGGTGCTGGCGCAGAACCCCGAGCCCGAGACCGCCGGGGCGCCCGGCGACCCGATCTCGGTCGTGGTCGGCACGAACGCCTCCGGGGGCGACCCTGGCTGCTAGCGCGCGGGCGCTCAGCGCTGTCGCCGGCGGCGTGCTCGCCGCCGGCGCCGCTGTGGCCGCCTACGCGACCGCCATCGAGCCGCGCGCCTTCCGCATCCGCACCGAGGAGCTGCGGGTGCTGCCCGTGGGCGCCCGGCCGATCTCGGTGCTGCACCTCGCCGACATCCACCTCGCCCCGTGGCAGGAGACGAAGCTCGACTGGCTCGAGGGCCTGCGCAGCCTCGAGCCCGACCTCATCGTCAACACCGGCGACAGCCTCGGGCACCGCGCCGCCCTGCCCGCGCTCGCAGAGGCGCTGCGCGTCTTCGACGGCGTGCCCGGCTACTTCGTGCACGGCTCGAACGACGTCTACGGGCCCGTGCTCAAGAACCCGCTGCGCTACTTCGGCGGCCCCTCGAAGCTCGCGTCCGCGGGCGACGTGGAGCGGCTCGACACGGCCGGCCTCGAGCGCGCGTACGAGGGCTTCGGCTGGCTGAACCTCAACAACACCGCGCGTGCGATCGAGGTGCGCGGCACCACGATCGCCGCCTTCGGCGTGGCCGACGCACACCGCCACTGGGACCGGCTCGACGAGACCGAGGCCGCCATCTCGCGGATGCGCAAGGCGCTCGGCGACGCGCCGCGCGTCACGCTCGGCGTCACCCACGCCCCCTACCGGCGGATCCTCGACGCGTTCGTCGACCTCGGCGCGGATGCGATCCTGGCCGGCCACACGCACGGCGGCCAGGTGCGCGTGCCGGGCGGCCACGCGCTCGTCACGAACTGCGACATCCCCCGCGAGCAGGCATCGGGCGTCAGCGCCTGGTCGCACGACGGCCGCTCGGTGCCGCTCAACGTCTCGCAGGGCATCGGCTCGTCGATCTTCGCGCCGTTCCGGCTGGGCACGCCGCCGGAGGCGGTCGTCGTGTCGCTCCTGCCCCGCTCGATCGGGTAGACTGGCGAGGTTGCAACGCCGGAGCCTCGGCTCCGGTCTCGCACTTCGGGGTGTGGCGCAGCTTGGTAGCGCGCGTCGTTCGGGACGACGAGGTCGCAGGTTCAAATCCTGTCACCCCGACCAGCAGGGAGGGCCCCCGCCGAGAGGCGGGGGCCCTTCCGCATGGGGCGGGGCGCTAGCCCAGGCGCCCGCCCGACTCCTCGAGGTAGCAGGACGCGCAGAGCGACTCGTAGGTGACCGCCTCGCCGTCGATGGCGACCTGGTCGCCGTCGAAGATGAACCGCTCCCCCACCTTCCGGCCGTTGAACAGCGCCTTGCGGCCGCAGCGGCAGATGGTCTTCAGCTCCTCGAGCGTGTGCGCGAGCTCGAGCAGCCGCGCGGAGCCGGGGAACGCGTGCGTCAGGAAGTCGGTGCGGATGCCGTAGGCCAGCACCGGCACGCCGCGCTCGACCGCGACGCGCAGCAGCTCGTCGACCTGGTGGGGCTGCAGGAACTGCGCCTCGTCGACCAGCAGGCACGCGACGGGCTCCTCGCGCTCGCCCGCCGCGGCCTCGAAGCCCGCGAGCACCGACTCCTCGGGTCCGACGACGAAGTCGACCTGCCGCGTCATGCCGAGCCGCGAGACGACGTCGCGCTCGCCCTTCGTGTCGGTCGCGGGCTTCGCGAGCAGCACGCGCTGGCCGCGCTCCTCGTAGTTGAAGGCCGCCTGGAGCAGCCCGGTGGACTTGCCGGAGTTCATCGCCCCGTAGCGGAAGTACAGCTTCGCCACCGCTAGAGGATGCCGTCCTCTTCAGCGCGCACGATGAGCTCGGCGCGCTTGCCGGCGGGGCGGTCGATGGCCGCGTACTTCGCGCGGACGCGCCGCAGGAACGTCTTCGCCGTCTCGTAGCCGACGCCCATCTCGGCGGCGACCTGGACGGTCGTGAGGCCCTGCGCGTAGTGCCCGAGCGCGCGCCGCTCGCGCGCCGAGAGCCGGGGCCTGCGATCGAGCGCGTCGATGCGCGGTCGGCCAGCGCCGCGGCCACGGCGCGCGCGACGCACGGCGATGACCTCGGCGGCCACGTCGTCGGCACTCGCGTCGTGGGACAGCACGACCGCGCCGACCGCCTCGAGCTGCTGCAGCAGCTCGCCCTCGACGTCGGCCTGCACCACGACGGCCGCCCCTGCGGCGACGGCGGTGCGGGCGTGCGCGAGCAGCGGATGGCCCGGCTCCTCGGCCAGCAGCACCACGTCGCCCGGGAACCCGGCGGCGACGACGAGCTGCGCGAATCGCGGCGCCTCGGCGGCGAGGTGCAGCGACGGCTCAGCGGCGATGGCGGCGCGCAACGGCCCGCTGCGCGCAGCATCCGCGACGATGCTCACGCTCCGGGTCGCACCCGCCGAGGGTGCCGCTTGGGTGTCCATGGTGGTTCCTGGGTCAGGGAGTCGCAGCTGCGGACGCAGCCGCCTCGAACTGGCGCTCGGGCTCGTCGACGAGCCGCAGCACGCGGGCGGTGCGCGCGATGCTCTCACGCGCAGCGGCCGGATCGGCGTTGAGCTTCGAGCCGTAGCTGGGGATCAGCTCGCGGATGGTGTCGCGCCACCTCGGCATGTGCTCGGGGAAGCACCGCTCGAAGATGGTGAGCATGATGTGCACGGCGGTGGATGCGCCGGGCGACGCGCCGAGCAGCCCGGCGATCGTGCCGTCCGCCCCGGTGACGACCTCGGTGCCGAACTGGAGCACGCCGCCCTTCTCGGGATCCTTCTTCATCACCTGCACGCGCTGGCCGGCGGTGATGAGCCGCCAGTCCTCGTCGCGCGCGTCGGGCATGAACTCGCGGAGGGCATCGAGGCGCTGGGCGCGCGAGGCGAAGACCTGTCCGCCCAGGTAGCCGACGAGGGGCAGGTTCGCCAGCCCGGCGCGGATCATGGGCATGAGGTTGTGGGCCTTGATCGTCTCGAACATGTCGGTGTACGAGCCGGTCTTGAGGTACTTGGGGCTGAAGCCGGCGTAGGGGCCGAACAGCAGGCTCGCCTCGCCGTCGACGACGCGGGTGTCGAGGTGCGGCACCGACATCGGCGGAGCGCCGACGCTCGCCTTGCCGTAGACCTTCGCGTTGTGGCGCGCGACGACCTCGGGGTTGTCGGTGCGCAGGAAGGCGCCGGTGATCGGGAAGCCGGCGAACCCCTTGGCCTCCGGGATGCGGGACTGCTGCAGCAGCTTGAGCGCGCCGCCGCCGGCGCCGACGAAGACGAAGCGCGCCTGCACCTCGGCAGGCGTCATGCCGACCTCGCGTCGGGCCTTGAGCCGCCACGTGCCGTCGGAGAGCCGCTTGAGGCCGGAGACGGTCGTGTCGGTGTGCACGATCACGCCGTCGTCCTGCAGCCTGCCGAACAGCATCCGCGTCAGCGCACCGAAGTCGACGTCGGTGCCGTCGGTCGAGCGAGTCGCGGCGATCGGCTGCGACTTCTTCCGGCCGGGGATGAGCGTGGGCGCCCAGGAGCGGATGACCTCTGCGTCCTCGGAGTACTCGAGCCCGGCGAAGAGCGGCTCGTCCTTGAGGAGCTCCCAGCGCCGGCGCAGGTAGTCGACGTTCTGCTCGCCCCACACGAAGGTCATGTGCGGGGTCGCCGAGATGAAGCTGCGCGGGTCGGGCAGCGTGCCGTCCTCGACGAACGACGCCCACAGCTGGCGAGAGAGCTGGAACTGCTCGTTGATGTCGATCGCCTTCGCGCTCGACATCGAGCCGTCGGGCGCCTCGGGCGTGTAGTTGAGCTCGCAGAGCGCGGCGTGCCCCGTGCCGGCGTTGTTCCAGGGGTTCGACGACTCCTCGCCGACCCTCGGCAGCCGTTCGAAGACCTCGATGGTCCACGAGGGCTCGAGGCGGTGCAGGAGCGCGCCGAGCGTCGCGCTCATGATTCCGCCGCCGATCAGGGCGACATCGATGGTCTTCGTCACGCCGTCGAGTCTACGACTTCCATCCGTACCCCGGTCGCGTCCATCCGCTATGGATGGACCAGGCCTAGCATGGGCGCGCCGACACACGACAGAAGGAGCCGCACATGGGAATCCTGGACGACGCGAAGGACAAGCTCGGCGACGCCGCGGAGTGGGTCAAGGACAGGGCCGGACAGCTCGGCGAGCAGGCGCAGGGCGCGGGGCAGACGCTGGGCGAGAAGGCGGCGGACGCCCGCCACTGGGTGGGCTCGAAGGTCGGCACGGACGACCCCGCGGCTCGCGTGGCCGGCGGCGGCACGTTCGAGGTCGCGTCCGCGCCCGAGCCCGCTCCCTCGCCCGCGGAGGAGTGGGTCGAGGTGACCGGCGACGGGAGCACGGTCGACGGCGACGCCGACTCGAGCGAGACCGACGCCGGTGCCCACGCTGCGCTCGGCGAGGACGACGAGCAGGACCGCCAGTCCTGAGACGCAGCGGAGGGCGGGACCGATCGGCCCCGCCCTCCGCTCACACCGCGCGCCGCGTCAGCCGAGCCGGTGCGCGACGAGCTCCGCGAGCTGCACCGCGTTGAGGGCCGCGCCCTTCCGCAGGTTGTCGTTCGAGACGAACAGCACCAGGCCGCGACCGGGCTCCGCCGACTGATCGGCGCGGATGCGGCCCACGAGCGAGGCATCGGCGCCCGCGGCCTGCAGCGGCGTCGGCACGTCGACGAGCTCGACGCCCGGCGCGTGCTCGAGCAGCGCGCGTGCCTGCCCGGGCGACAGGTCGCGCTCGAACTCCGCGTGGATCGCGAGCGAGTGGCCCGAGAAGACGGGCACGCGCACGCACGTGCCGGCCACGCGCAGCTCGGGGCGCTCGAGGATCTTGCGCGACTCGTTGCGGAGCTTCTGCTCCTCATCGGTCTCCTCGGAGCCGTCCTCGACGAGGCTGCCGGCGAGCGGCAGCACGTTGTGCGCGATCGGCGCCGTGTAGACGCGCGGCTCCCCCAGATCGACGGCCGAGCCGTCGAGCGCGAGGCGCTCGGGGTGCTGGTCGGCGGCGGCCGCGAGCTGGCCGCGCAGCTCCTCGACGCCGGCGATGCCGGAGCCGGAGACCGCCTGGTAGGTGGCGACGACGAGCCGCACGAGGCCGGCCTCGAGGTCGAGCGGCTTCAGCACGGGCATCGCGGCCATCGTCGTGCAGTTCGGGTTCGCGATGATGCCCTTGACCGCGCCGGCGATGGCGTGCGGGTTCACCTCGGAGACCACGAGCGGCACATCCGGGTCCATGCGCCAGGCCGACGAGTTGTCGATGACGACGACGCCCGCCTCGGCGAACCTCGGCGCGAGCCTGCGCGAGGTCGCGCCGCCGGCCGAGAAGATCGCGACGTCGAGCCCCGTCGGGTCGGCCGCATCCGCGTCCTCCACGACGACCTGGCGGCCCTGGAAGTCGATCGTCGAGCCCGCCGAGCGGGCGGAGGCGAAGAGCCGCAGCTCCTCGATCGGCAGGCCGCGGTCGGCGAGCAGGCGCAGCACGACGCCGCCCACCTGCCCGGTCGCGCCGACGACGCCGAGGCGCAGCGCGCGGGCGTCGCCCGGCTCATCGCTCAGCCGGCGGATCATCGGCCGGTCCCCGCGTGCACGACGGCCTCGTCGTCCCCGTCGAGCTCGAACGCCGTGTGCACGACCCGCACGGCATCGACCAGCTGGTCGGCGCGCGTCACGACCGAGATGCGGATCTCGGAGGTCGAGATCATCTCGATGTTGATGCCGGCGTCGGACAGCGCCTTGAAGAGCCGCGCGGAGACGCCCGCGTTCGTGCGCATGCCGGCGCCGACGAGCGCCAGCTTGCCGATCTGGTCGTCGTGCTGGAGCGACGCGAAGCCCACGTCGGAGCGGTGCGACTCGAGCGCCTGCAGCACGCCGCCGGCCTCCTCCTTCGGCAGCGTGAAGGAGATGTCGGTGCGGCCGGTGGCCGCCTCCGACACGTTCTGCACGATCATGTCGACGTTCGCGCCGGTCTCGGCGACGATCGTGAAGATGCGGGCAGCGGTGCCAGGCACGTCGGGGACTCCGACGACGGTGACCTTGGCCTCCGACAGGTCGTGCGCGACGCCGACGATCATCGGCTCTTCCATGGTGGAGCCTGCTCTCTCTGGGTCGTAGACGATGGTGCCCTCGTCGTTCGTGAACGACGAGCGGACGTGCAGGGTCACGCCGTGGCGGCGGGCGTACTCGACGCTGCGGATGTGCAGCACCTTCGCGCCGGCGGCGGCGAGCTCGAGCATCTCCTCGCTCGTGACGCGCGCGATGCGCCGAGCCCTGGGGACCACGCGGGGATCGGCGGTGAAGACGCCGTCGACGTCGGTGTAGATCTCGCACACGTCGGCGTCGAGCGCTGCGGCGAGCGCGACGGCGGAGGTGTCGGAGCCGCCGCGGCCGAGGGTCGTGATGTCGCCGGTCACCTTGTTGAAGCCGGCGAAGCCCTGGACGATCGCGATCTGGCCCTTGTCGAGCGCGTGCCGCACCCGGTCGGGCGTGACCGAGACGATGCGGGCGGCGCCGTGGCGGTCGTCGGTGAGCATGCCGGCCTGGCTGCCCGTGAACGAGACGGCGTCGGCGCCCTGCGACTTGATCGCCATCGCGAGCAGCGCCATCGAGATGCGCTCGCCGGCGGTGAGCAGCATGTCGAGCTCTCGGCCGACGGCCGGCAGTCCGGGGACGACCGCGTGGGCGAGGTCGAGCAGCTCGTCGGTCGTGTCGCCCATGGCGGAGACCACCGCGACGACGTCGTCACCGCGCTTGCGCGTCTCGACGATGCGCTTGGCGACGCGCTTGATGCTGTCGGCATCGGCCACGCTGGACCCGCCGAACTTCTGCACGATGAGGCTCACACCGCTCCTTGGAGTCCTGGACTGCTCAAGTCTAGGCGGCGGTGCGTGCCGATCCCCGCCAGACCGCGGCGGCGAGCGCTTCGCGGTCACCGCTCGACGGTGCGACGTCCCTCGAACGCGCGGCCGAGCGTCATCTCGTCGGCGAACTCCAGGTCGCCGCCGACCGGCAGGCCGCTCGCGAGCCGGGAGACGCGCACGCCGAGCGGCAGCAGCGAGCGGATGAGGTAGGTCGCGGTCGCCTCGCCCTCGACGTTGGGGTCGGTGGCGATGATGACCTCCTCGACCGCGGGGTCCTGGAGCCGCGTCATGAGCTGCGCGACGCGCAGCTGGTCGGGGCCGATGCCCTGCATGGGGTTCAGGGCGCCGCCCAGCACGTGGTAGAGCCCGCGGTACTCGCGGGTGCGCTCGATCGCGACGACGTCCTTCGCCTCCCCCACCACGCAGATGGCGGTCGGCACGCGACGCGGATCGCGGCAGATGGCGCAGCGCTCCTCCTCGCCGATGTTGCCGCAGATGATGCAGAACCGGACCCGCTCGCGGACGGTCTGCAGGATCGTCGCGAGCCGGTCGACGTCGAAGGTCTCGGTCTGGATGATGTGGAAGGCGATGCGCTGCGCCGACTTCGGACCGACGCCGGGCAGCCGGCCCAGCTCGTCGATCAGGTCCTGGACGATGCCGTCGTACACGCGCTCAGCGCTCCCCTCGCGCCCGCGGGCGCTCCTCGATCAGCTCGGCTCCGAGCTCCTCACGCACGACGGACTCGCCGTAGCGCGCGGCCTGCGACGCCGACAGCACCGGCTCCGGTGCGACCGGCTCGCTCGCGCGCGCGGTGCGCACGGGCGACGGCGCAGCGGGTGCGGCGTCGACCTCCGGCGCGAGCGGCGTGCCCTCCGGCGCATCGGGCGCCGAGACGAACGAGAACGGGTCGGGCTCCGGCTGGTCGGGCAGCGCCTGCTCGGGCAGGTCCTCGGGCGGCGCCTCGGCGTCGGTCGGGATGACCGCGACGGCCCAGCCGGTCACCGCCGTCACGGCGGCCGGCTCCGTCGTGCCCTGCCGCGCCGCGGGTGCGGATGCGGTCGCCTCCGGGGCGCGGGCAGCCGCCTTCGGCGCCGATGCGGGCGCGGGCTCGGCCGCCGCGGGCGCCGGTGCGGTGGCCGGGGCTGCGGTGGGCGGTGCTGCGGTGCGCGGGGCTGCGGTGCGCGAGGTGCCGGTGGTGGTCGACCGCGCAGGCGCGGTCGACTGCGCAGGCGCGGCGGCACGAGCGGTCGGCGCGCTGCCCGCCCCTCGGTCGGCGTCGCCGTCGGCGGACGGCGACGGCTCGCGCGAGCCGCGGGACGACGGCTCGGCACGGGCGACGTACTTGACCTCGATGCCCAGCAGCGACTTGATGGCCGCGCGCAGCAGCTCGGCGATGCTCGGCTTCGCGCCCTGCGGCTCGCGGAAGCGCTGCACGTCGGCGTCCGACTGGAAGCCGAGCACGAGCACGTCGCCCGAGCGCAGCTCCTTCGGCGTGATCGTGGCCGCCACCATCCACGCGGAGCGGTTCTGGTCGGCGAGCAGCTGGAGCACCTCGTCCCACGCGTCGCGCAGCTGCGCGAACGCGACGGGCTCGGCCGGTGCGGCCACGGGCGCTGCCTGCGGTGCGACGGCGGCCGGCGCCTCCGGGGACCCCGGCTGCCGCACGGGACCCGGTGCGCCGGGTCGCTCTCGGGGGGCCGGGTCCCGCTCCGCGGCGCGCGCGGATGCGGTCGGGGAAGCGGGTGGCGGCGCTGGAGCAGGATCAGGGGCAGCCAGCGCGGGAGCAGGGGCAGCCGCCGGCGACGCCGCCGGAGCCGGCGCGCCGCCGTCGAGCCGCTGCTCGAGCCGCTCGACGCGCGCGAGCGTGCCCACCTCTGGGTCGCCCGACTCGGGCACGAGCAGTCGCGCGGCCATGAGCTCGAGGTGCAGGCGCGGGCTCGTGGCGCCGGCCATGTCGGTGAGCGCCTTCGCCACGATGTCGGCGGCGCGCGAGAGCTCGGCGCTGCCGAAGCCGGCGGCCTGCTCGACGAGCGTCGCGAGCTCGTCCTCTGGCACGCCGTGCAGGATCGCCGCGGGATCGCTCGCCGCGTGCGCGACGATCAGGTCGCGCAGCCGCTCGAGCAGGTCCTCGACGAAGCGGCGCGGGTCCTGGCCCGACTGCACGACCCGGTCGATCGACGCGAACAGCCGCGGCGCATCCGCCGCCGAGAGCGCCTCGATGATCTCGTCGAGCAGCTCGCCGTGCGTGAAGCCGAGCAGCGCGACGGCGTGCCCGTAGGCGACGCGGCCCTCCGACCCGGCGATGAGCTGGTCGAGCAGGCTGAGCGTGTCGCGCCCCGAGCCGCCGCCAGCGCGGACGACGAGCGGCAGCACGCCTGGCTCGACCTCGACGCCCTCCTTCGCGCACAGCTGCTGCACGTACTCGAGCATCGGCGCGGGCGCGATGAGCCGGAACGGGTAGTGGTGCGTGCGCGAGCGGATCGTGCCGATGACCTTCTCGGGCTCGGTCGTCGCGAAGATGAACTTGATGTGCTCCGGCGGCTCCTCGACGATCTTCAGCAGCGCGTTGAAGCCGCCGGACGTCACCATGTGCGCCTCGTCGATGATGAAGACCTTGTAGCGGTCGCGGCTCGGCGCGAAGGTGGCGCGCTCGCGCAGGTCGCGGGCGTCGTCGACGCCGCCGTGGCTCGCCGCATCGATCTCGACGACGTCGAGGGAGCCGCCGCCGTCGCGCCCGAGCTCGACGCACGAGTCGCAGACGCCGCAGGGATCGGGCGTCGGACCCTCGGCGCAGTTGAGGCAGCGGGCGAGGATGCGCGCGCTCGTCGTCTTGCCGCAGCCGCGCGGGCCGGAGAAGAGGTAGGCGTGGTTGACGCGGTCGGCACGCAGCGCGGTGCTGAGCGGGTCGGTGACGTGGGACTGCCCGATCAGCTCGGAGAACGACTCCGGTCGATAGCGACGATAGAGGGCAGCGACCATGCGTTCAGGCTACTTCCCGCCGCCCACGCCGGTGGCCGCTTCCGCACACCGGCTCCGGACATGAGGGACTCCCCGCGCACCCGCGACGCAGCGCGTCGCGGCGCGAGCCCGAGGCGACCACCGACGGGCCGGAAGCAGAGGGACTCCCCGCGCACCCGCCAGAGCCCGGTTGCCCTTGCTTCGTCTCCGACCTGGGGGATTTGGCCTGGATGGCGCCACGCGGGGAGCCGTGACCATCGTACTGGGCGCGCGGCCGAGCGCGAAGCCGGCGCCCAGTACGGTTGGCGCATGCTTCCGCCCGCGGCCTCGAACGGCCCCTTCGACCTCGCGTTCGGCCTGCCACTGCACCCGCTCGCCGTGCACGTGCCGGTCGTGCTGCTCCCGCTCGGAGCGCTCGCGGTGCTGCTCATGCTCGTCGTGCCGCGCTGGCGTGCCGCGCTCGCGTGGCCGGTCGTCGTCGTGCTGGGCATCGCGGCGGTCGGGTCGGTCGCCGCGAAGCTGTCGGGCGAGGCGCTCGCGCAGCGCGTGGGCGCGCCCGGTCAGCACCAGGAGCTCGGCAACTGGCTCGTGGCGATCGCATGGATCCTGTTCGCCGGCACGCTCGCCTGGTGGCTGTGGCAACGGAAGCACCTGCAGCAGCGCCGCGCGACGGGCGTCGTCGGCCTGATCGTCGGCATCCTGCTCGCCACCGTCGCAGCCGCGGCGCTCATCGTCACGGTGCTGACCGGCCACACCGGCGCGACTGCGGTGTGGGGCGGGCTCGTGCCCGACGCCGGGGCCGGCGCGGCGCCGACCACGTCCTCGGCACCGCCGGCCGACCAGACCGCGCCCGGCGTCACCGAGGGCACCACCGGCATCTCGATCGCCGAGGTCGCGCAGCACGACGACTCCGCCTCCTGCTGGGCCGCCATCGATGGCACGGTCTACGACCTCACCCCCTGGGTGACGCAGCACCCCGGCGGCCCCGACCGCATCCTGGGCATCTGCGGCACAGATGCGTCGGACGCGTTCGGTGCGCAGCATTCGGGGCAGGCGGCGCCCGCGGAGCAGCTGAGCCAGTTCGCGATCGGCGAGCTCGCCGAGTGACCGGTTCAGCCGACGAGGTCGGCGACCTGGCGGGCGATCTCGAGCTCCTCGTTCGTCGGCACGACCCACACCTCGATCGCGGAGCCGTCGGCCGAGATGCGGCGCTCGCCTCGCGCCGCGTTGCGCTCGGGGTCGAGCACGATGCCGAGCCCCTCGAGGCCTTCGAGGGCGATCTCCCGCACCCGTGCCGCGTTCTCGCCGATGCCAGCGGTGAAGGCGATGGCGTCGGTGCGCCCGAGGTGCGCGAGGTAGGCGCCGACGGTGCCGCGGAGGCGGTGCCCGACGACCTCGAGCGCCTCGACGGCCCGCTCGATGCCCGCATCCGCGGCCTGCAGCACGTCGCGCATGTCGCCGGTGCCCGTCATCCCGAGCAGCCCGGAGCGCTTGTTGAGCAGCGTGTCGATCTCGTCGATCGAGAGGCCCGCGACCCGGTGGAGGTGGAAGATGACGCCGGGATCGATGTCGCCGGAGCGCGTGCCCATCACGAGCCCGGCGAGCGGCGTCATGCCCATCGACGTCTCGACGCTCCGCCCGCCGCGCACGGCGGTGGCGGACGCGCCGTTGCCGAGGTGCAGCACGATCGTGTTCACGTCGTCGAGCGGCCGGCCGAGCATCTCGGCCATGCGGCGCGAGACGAACTGGTGGCTCGTGCCGTGGAAGCCGTACTTGCGGATGCGGTGCTCGGCGGCGACCTGCGCCTCGATCGCGTAGCGATGCGCCGCCGGCGGGATCGTGAGGTGGAAGGCGGTGTCGAAGACGGCGACGTGCGGGTAGCCGGGGAAGGTCGCCCTGGCCGAGCGGATGCCCTGCAGGTTGGCCGGGTTGTGCAGCGGCGCGAGCGGGGCGAGGTCCTCGATCTGCTGCTGGACGTCCTCGTCGATGCGCACCGCGCGGTCGAAGCGCGCGCCGCCCTGCACGACGCGGTGCCCGACGCCCAGCAGCTGGGCGCTGTCGAGCGACGGCCCGTGCTGGTCGAACTGCCGCAGCACCCAGCCGAAGGCGTGCTCGTGGTCGGGGATGACGCGCCGCTCGACGACCTTCTCGATGCCGGGTGCCTCGTGCTTGGCCTCGCCGGTCGTCTCGCCGATCCGCTCGATGAGGCCGCCAGCGAGCGCCGCGCCCGAGTCGACATCGACGAGCTGGTACTTCAGGCTCGACGAGCCCGCGTTGATGACGAAGACGGAGCGCGTCATGCTGCGCCGCCCGCGCTCGCCTCTGCCTGCGCCTGGATCGCGGTGATCGCGATCGTGTTCACGATGTCGCTCACGAGCGCACCGCGCGAGAGGTCGTTGACCGGCTTGTTGAGGCCCTGCAGCACCGGCCCGATCGCGAGCGCGCCCGCGGACCGCTGCACGGCCTTGTAGGTGTTGTTGCCGGTGTTGAGATCGGGGAAGACGAAGACGGTCGCCCGCCCGGCCACCTCGGAGTCGGGCATCTTCTTCTGCGCCACCGCCGCATCCGCCGCCGCGTCGTACTGCAGCGGACCCTCGACGAGCAGCTCGGGGGCGCGTTCGCGCACGAGGGCGGTCGCGGCCCGCACGCGGTCGACCTCCGCACCGGTGCCCGACTCGCCGGTGGAGTACGAGAGCATCGCGACGCGCGGCTCGATGCCGAAGTCGCGCGCGGTCTGTGCCGACGAGACGGCGATGTCGGCGAGCTCCTCGACGGTCGGCTCCGGGATGACGGCGCAGTCACCGTAGACGAGCACGCGGTCCGAGAGCGCCATGAGGAAGACGCTCGAGACGACGGAGACGCCCGGCTTCGTCTTGATCGTCTCGAACGACGGCTTGATCGTGTGCGCGGTCGTGTGCGCCGCACCGGACACCATGCCGTCGGCGTCGCCGGTGTGCACCATGAGGGTGCCGAAGTAGGAGACGTCGAGCAGCCGCTCCATGGCCTGCTCGATCGTGACGCCCTTGTGGGCGCGCAGCCGCTGGTACTCGGCCGCGTAGCGCGGCCGCAGCTCGGCGTCGTCGGTCGCGACGATGCGGGCGTCGGCCAGGTCGAGCCCGAGCGCTGCGGCCCGCTGCCGGATCGCTGCCTCGTCGCCGAGGATCGTCAGCCGCGCGATGCCGCGCGCGAGCACCGTCGACGCGGCCTGGAGGATGCGGTCGTCCTCGCCCTCTGGCAGCACGATGTGGCGCACGTCGGCCCTAGCCCGCTCGATGAGGCTGTGCTCGAAGATGAGCGGCGTGACGACGTCGCTCGTGGCGACCTCGAGCCGCTCGAGCAGCGCATCGGCGTCGACGTGCTCGTCGAAGAGCGCGAGCGCCGCGTCGCGCTTGCGCTGCGTGCCGTCGATGAGGGAGCCGCGGGTGGTGGCGATGCGCCGCGCGGTCTCGTAGGTGCCGTGCGGGCTGCGGCCGATCGGCAGGTCGAGGTCGAGGCCGTCGAGCAGTCGCTGCACCGCCGGGTGCAGCTCGAAGCCGCCGTTCAGCACGATGCCTGCGATCGACGGGAAGGTGTCGGACTGCTGCGCGAGCAGCGTGCCGACGACGACGTCGGAGCGGTCGCCCGGCATGACGAGGATGCCGCCCTCGATGAGGCGCTCGAGCACGTGCTCCATCGACATGCCCGCGACCACGGTGCCGAGCGACTCCCGCTGCAGCAGCTCGGGGTCGCCGCGCACGAGCTCCGCGTCGGTCGCGCGGAAGAGCGTGCCGACGCTCGGGGCGCTCAGCAACGCGTCCTCCGGGATCGACCACACCGGCACCTCGGCGGGCACGGCATCCGCGATCGCGGCGGGGATGCCGTCGATCGCATCCGGATCGGCGCGGTTCACGATCACGCCCGCGATGGACGCGTGCGCCGCGGTGAGCTCTGCCGTCGTGACCTCGGCCAGCTGGCGTAGCTCGTCGGGGGTGCGAGGGGCGTCGGTCTCGGGGTCGTGGCCGCCGAGCACGA